>JAABUX010010491.1_pt1 | contig 10336 bp, 16 predicted proteins | sample 5561851 | NCBI WGS metagenome assembly JAABUX01 (sample SAMN10711883, study PRJNA513361) | rock metagenome | isolation source: Antarctica rocks | place: Antarctica: Victoria Land, Richard Nunatak red sandstone | collected 2016-01-03 | reverse complement strand
TATGTCCCACTCAAGACGTTGCCGCTATGCGCAAGGCAGTCTCCAGTATACCCTGGCCACAAGACCCTATAGCTTGGTCCCACAAGGACGCGATGACAATGACGCCACATAGGACTGCAGAAAGCTGGCTAATACGACCGTCAGATTGCCGCTTCTCACGCAGGTGTTGACAACAGGGTCAGCAGCATGCCGCTCCTGTTCCGGTGCCTGCGGCACTTCAGGCGAGGCATGCAAGGCACATGGCCAAGCAAGGACGCAGCTCGCAGCACGGCTGAAGGCTGTGCGGCTGCCCAGCTCGCGCGCCGCAGCGCCTCAACAGCCAGTACCACGCCTGAAGGATCGCGGCCAGGCAGTGCACAGGTTTGCTCTACAGCTACCCAACTTGCCTGCGCTTGTGCCATTCCAAGCCCCCGGTTTGCTGGTCATAAGCTGGCTGTAAAGACACAGTGAATCTAGTGGGCGAATTTCTGCTGCCTCACACGGCGCATTCATGCGTCCCGGGTCTGCCACATGCATGCTGACCATGCTTGTCTCGGTCGTACCTCTTCCGACAGCGCCTCACTTTGGGAAGCGAACGCTGACCGTGCTGTGCCCCGCATGCCGTGCAGGGGGGCAACTTGTCCTTGGTCGCCGCAGCCGCGCTGCTCGGCGGCGTGCTGGCGTGGGGCTACTCGAGCCGACGCAGTGAGTGCCGCCGCTCCCTGTACAAGTCGCTGTCGGGCCAAAGGCACACCCGCAAGACCATGCAAGACCATGCCGGCTTTGAGGTTCTCGCAGACCAGCTGCAGAGCCGTGCACGGATGCTGCGGACGATATCAGCATCAGCATGGCCTCCAGGATGGCGGTGTCATGGTCACGACTCAGGAAGATGATGGTGGCGCATGCAGGCGGTCTGCCGCAGCGCTATGTGACGCCCGAGGACGCGGCCGCTGGCAGAGACCTGGCGCGTGTGCCCACCGAAGCAGTGCAGTCAATTGGTTCTTTCCACGTGCGCGACTGCTCATGGTTGTGTGCGCGCTCCGATGACCCTGCATGCATTCAACAACCCTGATCGCACTTACATTTGTTGCAACTGTATCAGTACGACACTGGATCATGCCGGACATCTGTCATCTGCTCCGGCATAGGAGGTATGCAACGCCGGCAGAGGTTTTCCCAGCGGGCAGCCGTGCGCAGATCGACAGTTGACGGTGAAAGTCATTTGTGAGCTCTGCTTTGCCTGACCTACGCTCCTACCCCGGCAGGCGGTCGACGAAGCCGGTAAGGTGGTGACCGACGAGACGCTGCTGGACCAGGGCGACTTCCTGCTGCTGCTCATCGACCCCAGCGAGCGCCCCGACGTCGACGAGGCGCCCATCAAGGAGTTCGCCCAGATCAATGATGCCATCGGTGCGCGCTGCCGGCCCGATATCTGCTTGGTGGCACACAGCATGATCCGTGCGTCCTCACAGCCAAGTGGCCGCCTTAATAGTTGACGGACGAACTGTGGCTGAGGGCTGTTCTGCATGACTGAAAGCAGTCAGTCAAAAATCTCGAGGTGGTACACGGACAAATGGGCATGGCTCTTGCTGCGCTGTCAGGGGTGGGTCTTGCTGGGCAGACATTCTCTGAAATATAGGGCAAGAAAGGTAGCTGCGTCCGTGCAGCCTGCGTGCGAGGGCTGGAGCATGCCGTGCACTGGGCCACTGGCGAGCGTGCGCACAGCCCGCACACAAAGCTGCAGACTCTCATGGACCCTTCCCTGTGCAATCCTCCATCTTGCAACATGGGCTGACTTGACCCGGCCCCGTTGCGCCAAGCAATGAGTCCGGACCTCGGGGTGGCCACCCCTGTGGCACTTGTAGGGTGCAGCAAGTGTGACGCTGAGTGCTGCCCAGGGTCACGAGCGAGTGGGCACGGCTGTGGCCCCTTGGCAGCATACCTCTGCGCCACGATACACATTGGGTACCCGCTGTGCAGCCCAGGTGCAGCCCTGTTGTGAGTCAGGCGTGTCATGACAGTGTGACATGGCAGAGCGTGAGTCCGCATCCCTCAAGGGAGCCTGCTAGAAGCATGAGGGCTGGTCAGACGGTTTTGCGAGCCTCCTGTCCGGCCACATTGGGGTTGGGCTCCATGACTGTCGCGGCTCATCAGCTGGTAGTGGTCCAGGTTGCGCAGGGCTGCAACCGATGTTCAATGGCAGCAGCCGAGGCTGGGGTGCGCCATGAGCAGGCCGTCCAAATCGACCTTGTCTCTCAAGCTCCATAGCGTCATCACCGCGACCCTTCAGGGAGATGGCGAGCTGGGCTTGGCACGAAACAGCGTGTGTGCTGCGCGCAGCGATGGAGTCGCTGATGGCCTGGAGGCTGGTGCGGCCGGTCATCATGGCGCCCAACGTGCGCCCGGACGCGGACGGCATCGAGGTCATCAAGCACGCGGTCGAGGTACCACAGTACCTCGACCCACAGACCTCACGCTGTTCACATATTCTGACTTCACTCTGACCCAGGACCGAATGCATATGCTTTAACATAGGCGACGGTCGGTGTCATGCCACGCAGTCTGTTGCGCGACCATGCATGTGGTCTGCAGCTTGTAGTCCGCATGCCAGCCAAGGCGCTCAGATGTGTCAGGGGCAACCCCGCAGGTATACCGTGAGACGCTCAAGTCCGCGTTCCGGCGGCGCAGCAAGCACGCCATCCATGGCCTGATCGGCGGCGACACCGAAAAGGTATATCCCAGGCAACATTTATATTAGCTGGATGGCGACTCGGCCAGATTTATGCCGAGGCCACGCTTCTCCCTCCCTTTGCAAGCCTGTGCCTCGCATGAGTGCCATGACTGCATTACCATCCGCAGCACTACTCGGCATGTCGTCACCTCACACCTCACGCAACGCCAGCATGCGCCGCACAAGAGTAAATGAGCCTCATGATCAGTAGCAGCGATGGCTTGCATGTTTGAGTGGCAGGGAGGTTGGCAATGGTTACCAAGCCTCGATGCTCGCTCTGGTCGCGCATGCGACCATGCCAGAAGTTGTAGCAGATACACAAGGAGGGCTGTGTAATAGTTGGGTCGTAGGGAAAAGGTGGTATCCCAGCTGAGGGGATGGAATTTCGCCATAACCTATACCGTAGCCCAAGGCCGACCGATACATCCGGGGTATGGCAACCCCGGGTGCTACAGGCTGGTTGGGTTGGTGCAGGTGGCGGAGCGCGCCAAGGCGTATGCTGCGTCGGCGAATGGGCCGGGCTTCGCGGCGGAGACGGACCGGTGGCCAACGCTGTACGTCGTCGACCCGAAGGGCGCCTTCAAGCACGCCTGGACGCTCCAGGTGCGGACAACAGACGCATTGCAGGGCAGGGTTTTGCTGACTTGGCAGTGCGTCCTGTTTATGGTCCTGCCTGGGCATGCGCTGCAAATCCCTGACCAGGATTGCGGTCTGCCCCAGTCACGATCCGGTTCGGGTGATGCTCCTGACCATTTCGTGGCACCAGCTGCAAGCAGGGCGGTGACCTTGGCTCGGCGATGCTGTGTGATTACACAGCGTCAGCTCTGCAGGCACACCAATGTCCGCTTGCCTGAATGCAGGCGCGGCCAATTGAAGTCTGGAAGGTCTCTGCTCTGGTGGAGGAGATCATAGAATACAACTTGTAGTTCCAACAATGGACCCTTGTACTGTAGAGTCATTTCATGTTGTTGCAGGCTAGTGTGAGGTGCTCGAGTGCGTGTTTAACACCTGTGGCGATGCATGTCCCTCACGACAAGTTAGGTGCGGACTACATAAGCTCTCATAGAGTCTCCTTGTGTGTGTTATCCGCGCTGACATAACCTGGCAGGCACGTCTGATCTGAACTCTTAACCAGTGAGCGCTCAAAAAACCGCTTGATGCTACGGCCCGTAGCAACAGCAGAGCACTGGGTCAATACGACATAAGTAAGCAGAGTTGTGCGCTGGACGCGAACGCACAACTTGAAGGCGCACGTAAACAGTGGCACCAGCACAGCTGGCAAAGGTTGACAACGTAGCGAGTTCCGGTCTGAGCATGAAAAGCTTGTCAAACAGATGTCCGCAACTGAGCCTCTGCGGCATTGGTTCGCTGTGGAAGCGTTCGTTCTCTGATTTTCGGGCAAGGGCAAGTTGTCATGACACAGAGTCTTCCTGTGGCGTGTCCCGTTGCTGCGGCATTTACACAGCTGTGCCACTGGGCAGGCTTGCTGAGCCACAGCTGACGGGTCTCACATGCGCCGCGACTGGCGAGCAGCAGCACGGTTCAGGGGATCAGCTGCTCAAGGCCGGATCCCGCTGCTGATGTGCGCTTCTGCTGTCTGCAGACTGCTCAAGTGCTCTGCCGGCGCTGCATGAGTTTGGCTGACAAGCGGCGCAGCAGGCATCATTCTGGCAGCTGCGGAACCGAGGAGCGCCACCGACATGTCGCGGCGGCAGCCGCTGGCGCTTGCTGAGGTATACACGCTGTGTCAGTCCCCCCTCAGGCGCGCGCACTCCGAGCACACCGAGGGTCAGGTCCCGCCCAGGTTATGATTCTGGGTTCAGATTTAGGGCGTGCAGGTGAGCAGCTCCAGGAGCTCCGCCACGACGCCGTCCTCGCCGGCCGGCCACGGCTCGCGCGCTTGGGCCACTGCGGTGACAGCGGTGACACCGTCAGGGCGCTGCACCGACAAATGCGCAGCGCAGGCATCAGTCAGCAGTGGCTGACATGCTAGGCCCTGCCGGCGCGCAGGCCTACGCATCGGCCTGGATGCCTTGTGACTGTGCACTATTATGACAAGGGCACGATGGAGTACAGCAGGGAGTTGACAGGAATGTAAGGCAGGATTGCAATCCCGAGCTGGGGACGCATTGTAAGGATGAATGGCACTTGGGGTCTATCAAGACCCTACTCTGCGGCTTTGTGGCGGGATTTCCCCTACTGATGGACTAATCACGCAAGTGACGGTCCCCAGCATTCTATCACAAGCTAGAGCTATCATACCGTTTCACGCATGCGGTAATCTGCAAAGGGAGGGTGGGAGGGTCACCCAGGACAGCACCGAGCTCGAACATGTCCATGTGGTACGGGAACGCCGCCAGCGTGCCCCACGCTACCTATCAGCAGGCACAGCGGTGGTGAAGGTGCAGTGCCGACATTCTGGGGTGGCGCTGACGGCTGGATGAGATGCCCGCACCACTGGCCTCTCGGGACCGAGTTGGCTGCATCAAGAGAGGTCCAGACTGGATCGAATTGCGTGGCCAAGAAGTCTGCCATCACTCCCGCAGCCCGCCCTGGCGCTCGTCATGCACCCACCTGCAGCGAGCTGAGGATGTCGACGTTGCAGTGGCTCAGGTACCCGAACATGGCGCTGCGCTTGGCCGCATCCAGCGCCTTGCACCGCTCAGTCGCCGCCTCCATCGTCGTGAACACCTGCTCAACGAGCGACACATGGGGAGTAATCGTGGGCGGGTGATCAGCGACGACGAGTAACAGCTGTACTATCAGGCTTCCTCTGCCAACTCTGACCAGAGGGTCAGGGTCAGGGTCAGGGTCAGGGTCAGGGTCAGGGTCAGGGTCAGGGTCAGGGTCAGGGTCAGGGTCAGGGTCAGGGTCAGGGTCAGGGTCAGGGAGTGCGTTCAGGGCCCTACCAGGTTGGAGCCACTGATTCCGCTGTCAGCTGCGGCTGCCTGCTGCACCGGTGGCGGGGCCTCGCCGCCGCCGCACGCCTGCTTGGCCGCGGCGAGCCGGCCGGCGAGGGCGCCGTATGCGGCGATCATGGCCTCGCGCTGGTGGTCGGTGAGCCGTAGGACGGCCTGGGAGCAAAGCCAGCATCGGTGCCAGGGGTTTTGAGAATGCTTACTGCGTCGCGACTCATGACTCAGGCTTGCAGGGTCTCGAATGGCCTCGCATGAGCGCTGCTCATGATGGGGCGCCGTTGGCAGTGCGCCCAAGATGCCGTAAGCACCTGCCGTGTCAGTATGAAGACGAGCATTGGGCATCACTGGTGATGCATGGTTTCTGACAGGCCTGCTGGCTATGTGGTCAATGTCTAGCACAGCACGTGATGAGGACTGCCAAATGCGCCGCTGCCCGGCAGTGCACGAAGGCTCACCAGCACCCGGTGGTGCAGGTCCCGCGGCGTCTGCTCCTGCCCGCCGGCCCTGCTCACGTAGCCGGCCAGCGCCCGGTTGACCAGTGACCCGTTGCGCCGCCACAGGTGGAGGCACATCTGCGGCGCAGCAGCAAACGGCGTTCCAGCCAATTCTCCCAATTCGCGTGTCACAACCATGAGTCATGATGCGGCAACACCTAGCTCAGCGAAACCCCTCGCACGCCTACCCTGCGTGCGCTAACCCTAAACCCTAACCCTAACCCTAACCCTAACCCTAACCCGGCCCCGGCCAGCTTCGAGTGCTATCCCACTGATCGTCAGTGCGGACGCCACGGCGTCGAAGCACGGGCTGTCACCCTCGTGAGGGTTGGGCTTAGGGTTAGCATTATGGTCAAGGCGCATCATCACCTTCGTGGTCTCACGGATCATGATCTCCAGCTGCAGCGCCTCGTTGCTGCCCGGCCGGTCGGCGCCGGCATCCAGCAGCTGCCGCGTGCGCTCCACCCGCATCTGTGCAACGCCGCGACTATGTTGCTCCCTCCAAGGACCAACCCACACGGCAATCCTGATCCAATAGGCTGCTGCAAGCCCATGCAAATGTGGCACCGTCTTGACAGCAGGGCACGCATGTGGGCCGCCTGCTCCACAACATGAGCTCAGGGTGACAAGCTGGCCAGAAGTTTTGACGACACTATGGCTTTGTGACAAATTGTAGCGCAGGTCAAATCATGTCAGCTGCAGACTACCTTAAGAAGCAGTGATCGCGACTGGAACTGGGCTGCTCACCAGGCAGATGCCGGTCAGCAGCTCGGCGGTCAGGAACCGGCACTGCGCCGCGGTGGTCGGCGGCCCCTGGGGCCCCTGCACCAGATGCAGCGACCGCGCCACCATCGCTGCCGTCTCGTTGTCCACCTCTTCGGACCCCTTCGCAGCGAGAGGATGGCTTGTTGAGCAGACGGACTGCGCTGCGTCGGGGGAAATGTCATGGGTTGACAGGCACGGCGAGCAGGCACGGCACCGCAGACGGTCAGAGTTCACTGCATCAGCAGCCCTGAGCCCAGCTTACGCCACGCGTGCCACCGACCGCCGCATGGCCGCGACGTGCTGAAGTGGCCCCGACTGACAAAATGAAATATTTACTTGAGCACCGGATCAAATGAGGTCATCGACGGCGTGGTATGGTATGGAGGGGACGGACAGTCCCAGAATGTTGCGGGCCTAGCTGGGCGACAGACTGCGAATGTCCTACGCACAAAGGGTTCCGGTTCGCACCGGGAGCCTGACCTCTCCATGCGCAGCTGGGTGTTGCTGCTGCTGCTGCTGCTGCTGCTGCTGCTGCGCCGTGGGGGACGCCATGTACCTGCAGACATGACGGCATCCCATCCTGTAAGCTGCGTGCCAGTTAGGAGATGGAGGACGTCCGTGTGCGCTAAGGTCACGTGCAGAGCGAGTCACGCGCACCACGGCTCGCTTTCCAGGGCACCATCTCCGTCACAACAATGTGATTAAATCCCGTCACAGCGGCACTAAGGTCAGGACCCGCGTGCGCACAGGCCCGGAAAGCCCTAGACGCCGCCGAGACGAGCAGCTGCCGCGCACCTGCTCTGCAGCGTCTCGACCTGGGCGCGGTAGCTGGCCTGGGTCAGGTGCAGCTCTGCGACGCGCTCCGACAACGCCGCCACCTGCGCCTCCAGCCGCTGCACCTTGTCCTGCAGGACTGGAGAACAGCAGTCAGAGCCGTAGAAACTGGGTCGTAGTCCTGTTCCTTACTACGCGGTAGAACTGGATGTGCCGTCGATATCAAGGCTTCGCAGCGGGTCCGGCAAAGCCACTGCACCTTGTCCTGTGGCGCCACAAGCGAGGCATGGGGTCACGGCCACAGCAATGAGGTTCAATCAAAAACACTGTGCTCAGCAGCATGCTCTGCGCTCAAATACCTGAGCTTCGGAGCGGGCAAGGCAGAGCCGTATTGCAACGCTCACACACAGGGTTGCCGCATATCCTGGGAGCTCTGTCGTGACGGCGCTCTAGCAGTGACGAGGCGTCCGACGAGCATCTGAGCTCTGACATATGGCAGCACTACTGCCAGGCCGCGTGCCTCTGCGGAGCCTAGGGCCAGCCGTGCAAGCTGGAATGTCTCACGCCCCACTTGCTGAAAGTCGCAGTTGGGGCCCCTGATGAACAGGTCAGCATCGTGCCGAGCAGCGACACAGCACTGCGACTCGCTACATTGCATCCCCTCGGCGTTGTAATGTGCTTCACTTGTTTGGTGTGCACTGCAAAATCAGCTACAAGCACCCACAGGTGCGCCCACCTTCTGCCGCTGCCGGAAGGCCGCCTGCGCCAGGCGGTTGACCTCGGCCCGCGGCGTGGCCGGCTCCCGGCCACCTCTGCCGCCGCTCGTCGACTCCCGTCGCGGCCCCGTGCTGCCGCTTGCCACCGACGACTCCCGGTCGGTCATCGCCGATTGGTAAGGGTCGGCGGCACTGCGTTATGAACGACGGGGTGTGAAAGGGGGATGCACAAACGGTTTCACTCCGAAGGAAGGCCGATATTTGGCCTTGATACGCAAACTCAGCATCGGTCACCCCCGAGAGCGATGTAGCTCTGCTTCGATCCTACATCTACTTCAATTAGTTCCAGATGCCGCTGCGTGCTGTCCGACACTGTCGGCTCGCAGACCTGAATGTTACGCTTGACGGATGGCGCATCATTCTAGTGACAGGTGGCGCTCCTGGCTTACTTGCTGGAGTGAAAGAGGAGTAATCCAAACAGTTTTGGCAAAATGAACTCCTTCGAACTTTTGCAGGTCACCACTCGCAAACATCTCGTCATCCATTACGTCCGGCCGCCCAATATGAATCGTTCTGCTGAGTGAGGGTTCCTCCATGGCCAGGCGGCAATGTCGAAAAAGTTTGTTTACTTGCGATCTGTTGAGAGGCGAGTTGAGTTTGCAAGTTGGGCATGTGTGGAAAGCTCCCTTTCGCAAATGGTGATCCGCGACTACCTTGCAGACAGTCTGTCAGACCGCAGTCGGACGGAAGCTGAGCCTGCTGATAGCGCTTCTGTTTATGTGCATGGCAAGACTTGCAACCTTAACTGGTGCTAGTCCAGAGCCCAGCGGTGCACTCATGTCTGGCGCTGAATGAACACATATGCATAGCGTCAACCAAGTGATCTGCACTGAACTGAGGTCCACACTACTGGAATGAGCCATGCCAAATCCAGTAATGTAATAGAGTGTCGCACACAGAAGTAGCTACAAAAACCAGAGACCGAGGTCGAATATCTGAACGTCACATCCATTTTGCTCAGTGCACGTGGTCTTGGGTGCGCAGCAAGAGGCTGCGCCACAATTAGCATCTTTAGTTTATCTAGCTTCCCGACCCAATCGGCGGCTGACGGCAGCTTCAGCCTCACTGAGCGCCCCTGGACGCCGCAACCGCAACGGAGGCTTGCTGGCGGCCGCCCAGTGAAGTAGAACTTGATTGCATCACGTGTGTGCGCAGTTCAGCCGCAACTGAGGATGCCGCAACAGCCGTCAGTACCCGCCGGCTTGGGTCTTGCCACCTTCACACCTTCAGCCAGCACCGCCTCTGCGCTGCTGCGACTGGCCGCCAGCACCTCTTGACTGCTGCAGGTCCGCCTCAATGGTGCGCTTCTATAAGGCTGTCTGACGTGCTTCCTCGAGGGCCCTCCTGGCCTTTTTGACGCTCACACATTTGCTGCTTCGGGCCGCTCAATGAGGCTTGCCCGAAACGCGAGCAAGGGCGGCAGCCGGCACTGGTGGCCGGCCATCGATAGCCTCACAGCGCCCGTTGATCGGCACTCGAAGCACCCGCAAGCGCGGCGGCGGTCAGTAATCGCCGGCCGTCCACTCGTTCTCAACGGCGTCCTGATACGAGTGGCTGATCTGCCGCGGGCACACGTTGCCGACGCACTCGTGCACGTAGTCCCTGAAAGAGCACCTGCGGCGCGCCGGCAACGGTGTCACACGCGTTGCGATTGAGTGCACGTGTCACGGGCGCTGTGTCGCATCCGCAATGCGGGAGCTTCATCCACGTGCTCAATGCGGCCCGTCTCAAACTCGGGACAGCGGATAGACGATGGGACAAGTGGCGGCCTAAGAAGCTCAGCACCGACAGGCTGAGAGCCGCCAGCAAATCTGATTTTGTTGTAACGAGGCGCGTCTACCCAGCACGAGCATCTCTGCCATTGTGCAAACCGCCATATGCGCCGTGAGGGCACTGTGC
>JAABUX010010490.1_pt1 | contig 10336 bp, 10 predicted proteins | sample 5561851 | NCBI WGS metagenome assembly JAABUX01 (sample SAMN10711883, study PRJNA513361) | rock metagenome | isolation source: Antarctica rocks | place: Antarctica: Victoria Land, Richard Nunatak red sandstone | collected 2016-01-03 | reverse complement strand
GACACATGACGCCCTGATCAGGGCTGTTCAACGCTCTATTCTGCTGACGATTTTGAGTAGCGGTTTTATGCCGCCGAGGGCTGCGCGGTAACGGTCCTGCGGGAGCGTTCCGGTCGGATTTGCCTTAAGGATGTTGTAGGCAAAGCTGCGCAGCCTTGCGAACACACCGGGGTTGGATCGGATGCGTGAGGCGTCCTCGCCCATGGTGACGTCTCGGCTGTAATGGGAGGTGTTCTCGATGGTCCAGTGCGCACGAATGGCATCGGCGGCCCGGCTGGCAGTGATGGGTCTGTTTGCGAGATAGCATGCGGTGTGGGTCGCGAGGTCCCACAGGCCGGTTTTGGCATTGCGGGTATGGACCTGCCGCTCGACTCTGATGATGGTCGAGATGCAAGCGTGCCAATCCGGATCCGTGATGGCGTTTGCCGGGTCGAACACGGCAATGGTGCGGGTTTCTTGCCGGTTGCGGCCGGTATCTTTGCTGGTGGCATGATCCTGCGGCAGCACGCTTGCGCAGAGGCGGTGGACTTGCCGGTGCAGGGTTGGCTGGTTCTCCTTAACCTGGACGATGAGGCCGATATCGGCCTCAGACGCAGCTTGGAATGTTTTTTTGACAGTGCAGCGCATCCAACGTCACGAGATGGCGGGTCAGGCCCAACTCGGCGAGCAGAGCCTGTACGGCCGGGATCTCGTTGGATTTGTCGGCGATATCGACATGGGCGAGCACCAGGGCGGTGTCGGTGGCAAGCGCGCTCAGCACTTGTGCCGCAGCGCGGTCGTGGAAGTTGTCAAAGCTGCCGCGCAGCGTCTTGCCATCCAGGGCGATGCTGGTGTGGGTTCCTCCGGTCCGCGCTATCTGAAGCTGCGCGGCGTGGCGGCGGAAGGCATCTTCGACGGCCTTGGGGTCGAGCCCCTGTAGTATATAGCGGATGGCGGTGTGCGCGGGAGCGCGGCGCCATGTCAGGCCGAAGAAGGCGTTGAGGCTGCGGCGGTGGACGTCGATGAAGGTGACGATGCCACGGTACGAGTTGCAGCCCGTAACGATGGCGAGAATGGAGAACAGCAGCACGTGCGGCAGTTTGTAGAGCCTGCCCTCTGCCCTGCGCGGATCGGGCACCGTCTCCAGCAAGCTCATCAGCGGCACAAGCGTGGTCACGGCAACCTCCAACTCGGTTGCCGTGCTATGAGTCAGACATTCGCCGATCGGGAAATCCCTTGCGTCAGCCCACGCTGCACATCAACGCGGCCCTGTGACATTCCAGACTCACCCAGCGAAGACGAGAGCGTTGAACAGCCCTGGCATGGAACAGTCGCCGCTCAGCCATTCGATCCGCAACCTTGAAGCAGAATTAAACGTTTGCCTTTTCCATCGAACCACGCGGAAGACATGGCTGACGCGCGCGGGAACAAGGTTCTATGCCGAGGCAAAGCGCATCTTAGGAGATATTGATGCCGCGACTACATCCTTGCGAGACGAGGACGGTGAGGAGATCACCCGGATTCGTTTGGCTCTTGGTGAGGACTTGGCTGCTAAGTCGTTCACGCGCTTTCTCTTCGAGTTGGGGCATCACCGCCCACCTCTCGTCATTGACGTGCGGGAGCTCTCTCATGCCGAGGCAGTCCGCCTCGTCAGGGATGGAGGTACCGACTTCGCCTTGACCCTGGACGGTAGAGGAACGGATGGGCTACACCACATCATTGCTTGGGGTGAACCGCTCATGCTGATTGTACCGATCGGTCACGTCCTGGCGGAGCGTGATCATGTGAGCTTGGCAGAAATAGCAGCCGAACGTATAGCTGTTCAGCCTCTCCTGACTGCCGGACGGGCGCTCAGACTGCCCGCATCAGCTCCGGGACGCCAACGAGGTTAATGGCCCGTGTCATGTTGTAAGCGAGTGCGGTCAGGCTGAACTCCGCGCGCACCTTTTCCAGGCCGCGCATCAGGAACGCTCCCTGGTTCATCCACTGCTTGATGCTGCCGAACGGATGCTCGACCGTCTCGCGCCGAAGGTCGAGGATGCCGGGCCGTGCGGCCAGTCGCTGCTCCATGCGGTCCAGCACCGCTTCGCCCGCCCAGCGCGTGACTTTGCGAAAGGTGCTGCTCGTGCATTGGGACCGCAGTTCGCACTCCCGACAGGCGTGCCGGTTGACGTAGTGAAGCCGCTCCGTACGATCCTTCGTAGAGCGGTAGAGCGGGTGCAAGAGGTGCTCGCCGGGGCAGGTGTAGGTGTCGGCCGCCGGGTCGTAGGTAAACTCGTCCTTGCGGAATAGGCCGTCATGCACCGCCGAGCCGCGCTGTGGGCGCGCGACATAGGCCTCGATACCGGCATCCTCGCAAGCTTGGATATCCTCGCCCTTGTAATAGCCGCGATCGGCCACGGCCTGGATCGTCTCGACCCCAAGCGCCTCCTTGGCGGCCGAGGCGGTCTGCGCCAGCAGACCGAGGTCGCTGCCGGCGTTCGTCACTTCGAACGCAGCGATCAGCTTGTTCTTGGAGTCCACAGCTACCTGGGCGTTGTAGCCGACGCCCACCTTGGAATGCGTGGCCATGGCCCGGCTGTCCGGGTCGGTCAGCGACACTTGGCTCTCGCCCGTGCGCTCCAGCTCGGCCTGCAACGCCGTGTAGCGGGTCCGGCGCTGCTTCAGGCTGGCGATCTTCTCCGCCAAGGTCTTCGCGCGGGCGCTGCTGGCCGGACCCTCCTCGGCATCCGTGCGATCGAGCCGCTCCAGGTAGTCGGCCAGGCGCTCCTCTGCATCGCGCAGGAATTTGGCCAGCTTCTCGCGGGTGAAATTGCGGTCGCGGCTGTTGACCGCCTTGAGCCGGGTCCCGTCCACGGCGACCAGCTCGCGGCCATACAGGTCGAGCTTACGGCACAGCAGCACGAACTCCCGGAATACCGCCTTGAACGCCGCCCGGTTGTCGCGCCGAAAGTCGGCAATGGTCTTGAAGTCAGGCCGCAGGCCGCACAGCAGCCAGATCACTTCAAGGTTGCGGTGCGTCTCGGCCTCAAGCCTGCGGCTAGACCGGACCCGGTTCAGGTAGCCGTAAATGTAAAGCTTCAGCAGGTCGGCCGGGTCATAGCCAGGTCGGCCCGTCTCCTTGGGCTGTACCCGGCCGAAGCCTGCCGCCGCGAGGTTCAGTCCATCGACGAACGCGTCGATGAAGCGGACTGGGTTCTCGGCATGCACGTAGTCATCCACGCGCGCGGGCAGTAGTTGGCTCTGGTCGCGCTCGCAGCCTTCGATGTGGTGCATGCCGCTAGGCTACCGAATTCGCGCCCGAGCCGGCCAGGGATTTCATACGGTCTGCCTGGTTTCCGGACCTCTAAATAACCGAGTGCTCTGGTTGCGAGAATGACCTTTCAGTTGCTGAGGGCTACCGCCATGAAGTTTCGCGCAATCTTCGAGGTATTGCCTTTTCGGTAGGCGAGTGCCAGCTGGGTAGCCGGCATCTGGCCCTTGATCTCACGGAAGGCCACGCCGGCGACATGAAGCTGACTCATTGAGGCAGGTACCACTGATACCCCAAGCTCCGCCGCCACGAGGTTGACGATCGAGGAAAACTGCGGCGCGACCTGATCCACGCGTGGCTCAAATCCCGATTTGCGGCATGCGTCGATGATCGTGTCGTAAAGAACTGGCCCGTTAGTCCTCGGAAACAGGATGAACGAGTCTTCTGCCAACTTGGCAAGATCGATCTCGGCCTCACCGACCATGGCATGACCCGTCGGCATCGCAAGCATCATAGGTTCTTCGGAAAGCAGCCGTAGCTCAAGGGTTCTGCTACCGGCGCCTTCTGGCCTCAAAAAGGCAATGTCGAGCGTGCCATCATCAAGAGCTGCGGTGAGCCGGGTCGTATTGGCCTCCTCCAGCATTAACTCGACTTCAGGGTAGGCGCGACGGAACGACCGCAGAGTGCCAGGCACAACAGCGTTGAACGCCGAAGAGGCCGTAAAGCCGACGCGCAGGAGGCCGATTTCCCCGCGGGAGGCGCGTTGGGCATGCCTGATGCCGCGCTCCGCTAGATCCGGCATGCCGCCGACGACGGCCAGGAACGCCTCGCCCGCTGTAGTCAGCTCGGCGCCGTGCGCCACGCGGCGGAAAAGCAACGCACCGACCTCTTGCTCAAGGTCCTTGATCTGCAAGCTGAGGGGTGGCTGGCCGATCCCAAGACCGGCGGCGGCTCGGGTGAAGTTGCCCTCTTTGGCGACTGCCAAGAAGTAGCGAATGTGGCGCAGCTCCATACGCCATTTATAAAACATATCACAGACGCTTTCACGATGAATTGGCAGAAACCGGCTGCCGACAACACGTTTGGAGACGTCAGAAGCAGGATCGGAGACGGACCATGGCGGACACCATGAAGCCAACGCGGAGTTGGCTATTCACGCCGGGAAGCCGGCCGGAGCGTTTTGCCAAGGCGGCCGAAATCGGTGCCGATGTATTGATCATCGACCTTGAAGATGCCGTGGCATCAAACGACAAAGCATCGGCCCGGACCACTGCCCTGAACTACTTGTCCAATCTTACGGCAAAGAAAATCCAAGTAGCCCTTCGCATCAACGGCCTAGATACTCGCGCGGGTATTGCCGACCTCGATACGTTGCTAGAGTCCGATGCTGCGCCCGATTTCCTAGTGGTGCCAAAGACGGAGAGCGCGGGCCACCTGCACATCCTCGACCGCTTGCTGACAGCAGCGGGACGCGCAACCCGACTGATCGGCATCATCGAGAGTGCTCGGGGCCTCGCAGCGGTCGATGCTGTCGCGGTAGCGACGCCCCGTTTGTTGGGGTTGATGCTTGGGGCCGCCGACATGGCTGCTGATCTTGGCGCAGCGACTGCTTGGCCACCACTCGTCCATGCGCGCAGCCGCATCGTGCTCGCATGTACATTGGCGGGCGTGACGCCAATCGATTCGCCCTTCTTTGACGTGCATGACGCCGATGGCTTATCGCAGGAGGTAGCCAGCGCCATTGCTTTCGGCTTCCCAGCCAAGGCAGCGATCCATCCCGGTCAGGTTGGAGCCATCAACAATGCGCTGACGCCGACTTCCCAGGCTGTCGAGCATGCCAAGGCGGTTCTCGCCGCCAATACCAAGGGCGTCGGCGTTGTCGATGGCCAAATGGTCGATGAAGCGGTTGCCCGCAAAGCGCGTCGTATCCTTGCCGCCGCCGGGCAATGAGGATGGCTATCTAACGCGTTCGCAAAACTCCCACACCTCGCAAAAGGAATATTACAATGGACGGTCTTCTGCCTGCCTATAAAGCTGTTGGGGAACGTCGCTATCGCGAGACGTCCGGCCTCTATTGGGAGGATTTCGAGCCCGGCGACGTCTTCGAGCATCGTCCCGGCCGCACGGTGCTGGATGTGGACAACACCTACTTCACTCTGCTGACGCTCAACGTCCAGCCGGTCCATTTTGACGCAGCCTACGCGGCCAAGACCGAGTGGAAGAAGATGCTGGTGGACAGCACCTTTACCCTCGCCCTGCTCACGGGAATGAGCGTGCGGACGGTGAGCGCCAAGGTCGTGGCCAACCTGGGCTGGGACAAGGTGAAGGCGACCCATCCGGTGTTCGCCGACGATACGCTCTATGCCGAGAGCACGGTGCTGAACAAGCGCGAGTCCAAGAGCCGGCCCACGCAGGGCATCGTCACCGTTTCCACGCGCGGGCTCAACCAGGATGGCAAAGAGGTGATGACCTTCGAGCGCACCATGCTCGTGCATCGGCGTGGGCACTCGCCCGAAGAAGCCGCCGGATATTGAACGAGAGCAACGTGGAGCTGACCGGCCATGACATTTACCGACATCTACAAGAGCAAGCTCGCCACGCCGACCGATGCCGTCGCCACCATCCCATCCAATAGTAAGATGGCCATGGGCATGGCCATGGCGCAGCCGCCGGCGCTTCTGCAGGCGTTGGCCGAAAGGGCGAAGGTGGGGCAGGTCGAGGCGTTGAAGCTGTACTACTTCGAGGCGACCGCGGCGGCCGGCAAGACCGTGCTCGACTTCGACCTAGCCGACCGCATCCTGCCCTACTGCATGTTCGTCACTGCATACGACCGGGCGCTGATCAAGAAGAGCGCTGAAAGCGACCGCAAAGTATTGCGCTACGTGCCTAACAACTTCCATCAAGCCCCGCGGCTGCTGATCGAGGACATCGGCATTGACAGCTTCGTCTGTGCCGTGTCGCCGATGGACGAACACGGCTATATGTCCCTTGGGGTCGGCAACGATTATTCGTCGAAGGTTGCCCGGTCGGCCAAGCGGCTGATCGTCGAGGTCAACCGCCATATGCCGCGCGTGCTGGGATCGGGCGCCCAAATTCATGTCTCGGAGGTGGCGTCCATCGTCGAGAACCATGTCCCGCTGCTTGAACTACCGGTACGCGGCGGCGGTCCGGAAGATGGGACCATCAGCAAGCTGATCGCCGAAGTGGTACCCGATGGTGCCTGCCTGCAAATGGGCGTCGGTGCGCTGCCAAACCTTGTCTGCGCGGCACTGAAGGATCGCAACGACCTCGGCGTCCATACTGAAGCGCTCTGTCCCGGCCTCGTTGACCTGACGCTCGCCGGCAACGTCACCAACCGAGCCAAGTCGCAGAATGTCGGCAAAACAGTTTACACCTTCGCCATGGGCCAGAGATCGATGTACGACTTCCTCGACAACAATCCCTCCGTCGAGAGTTGGCCGGTCGATTACGTCAACGACCCGACCGTGATCGCCCGCAACGACAGCGTGATCTCGATCAACGGCACGATCGAGATCGACCTCACCGGCGCCTGCAACTCCGAGCATATGCTCGGCCATCAATACAGTGCGTCCGGCGGCCAGCTCGACTTCGTGCGCGGCGCTTACGCCTCCAAGCGGGGCAAGTCGATTATCGCCGCCAGCTCCACCGCTGGGCATGGCAAAGTGTCGCGCATCGTGGCCAGGCTGAGCGGGCCGGTGACGACTCCCCGCATCGACACGCATTGGGTGGTGACGGAATACGGGGCCGCCAATATGAAGGGCCTGTCCTCGACCGAGCGCGTGGCGGCCCTCGTCGGCCTGGCGCATCCGGATTTCCGCGACGGCCTCATGGCGTCGGCCAAAGAGATGCATCTTGTCTGATGCGCCATGCACCCGGGAAAGCCCGGCGCTCCGCAGCGATGTGTTCGGCGTGCTGGAGGGCCGTTCTTCGGTCCGCGGCTACCTTGATCGTCCAGTGCCTCGGAAGAGCATCGAGCGTATCCTCAGCGCTGCCGTACGGGCGCCGAGCGGAAACAACACGCAACCTTGGCAAGTGCATGTCCTGACTGGCCCGGCTCGGGACAGGCTGGGAGATGCCATCCTAGCGGCCCGGCGGGATGGCACAGACGACCCGGTGCCGGAGTATGACTACTACCCCCCAAGCTGGCCGGAACCTTACCGGTCACGTCGTCGGGCCAACGGGTGGGAGCTGTACGGCCTGCTCGGCATCGAGAAAGGCGACCAAACCAAGTCCCGCGCCTGGCATGACGAGAATTTCCGCTTCTTCGGCGCACCCGTCGGTTTGATCCTGACGAGGGATCGCCGGCTGGGGTCGGGCGCCCTGATCGATTTGGGGATGTTCATGCAGAGCGTCGCAGTCGCGGCCCGCGGGTTGGGGCTCGACACCTGCCCACAGGCGGCGTTCGCCAACTATCACGCCATCATACGAAGCGAGCTGCGCCTCGCCCCTGAGGATATGGTCATCTGCGGCATGGCGCTGGGCTATGCCGACATGTCCGCGGTCGCCAACCACCTTCATACCGAACGCGAGCCTGTGTCCAGCTTCGCTACCTTCCACACGGATGGCGGCTCCCTGAACCGAGAGGTGCACTGACATGGCGAAAACTGTCGCCGACCAGATGGTCGAAACCCTTGTCGCGGCCAATGTGCATCGGATTTACGGCATCGTCGGTGACAGCCTTAACGGCTTCACCGATGCGCTGCGCCGTCACGGCGGCGTTCAGTGGTTGCATACGCGCCACGAGGAGGTCGCTGCCTTCGCCGCGGGCGCCGACGCGCACGTCACCGGCCAGCTGGCCGTCTGCGCCGGGTCGTGCGGGCCTGGCAACCTTCACCTGATCAACGGCCTGTTCGACTGCCACCGCTCGCGCGTCCCCGTGGTGGCCATCGCCGCCCACATTCCCTCGCCCGAGATCGGGTCGGGATTTTTCCAGGAGACCCACCCGGAGCAGCTTTTCCAAGAGTGCAGCAGCTATTGCGAGCTGGTTTCCAGCCCCGCGCAAATGCCCCGCGTGCTGGAGATCGCGATCCGACGTGCCGTGGCTGAGCGGTGTGTCTGCGTCGTCGTCGTCCCCGGGGATGTCGCGATGCTCCCGGCCGCCGACGCGCCCGCACCGCATGCGGCGGGGCTGCTCCTGCCTATACCGGCCGTCGTCCCGTCACCTGACACGATCAGCAAGCTCGCCGAGCTGTTGAACGGCGCCGAGCGCGTCACCCTGCTGTGCGGCGGCGGCTGCGAGGGCGCGCATGACGAGTTGCTGCAGCTGGCCGAAGCGCTGAAGGCGCCGATCGTGCACGCGATGCGGGGCAAGGAGCATGTCGAGTGGGACAACCCTTACGACGTAGGCCTGACCGGGCTGATCGGCTTCTCCTCCGGCTACTATGCCATGGGCAGCTGCGACACGCTGCTAATGCTGGGAACGGACTTTCCTTACAAGCAGTTCTATCCGAAGGGCGCACGCATCGCTCAGGTGGATCTCCGCCCCGAAGCGATCGGGCGGCGCACCCCGGTCGAGCTTGGCGTGATCGGCGACATCCGCTCGACGTTGCAGGCGCTACTGCCGCAGTTGACGGGGCAGCGGAACGATAAGCACCTCAAGGCCTCCATCGTCCACTACCAGGACGCCCGAAAGGGGCTGGACGAGTTGGCCAGCGGCAAGCCGGGCGGTACGCTGCATCCGCAGCACATCGCCCGCGCCATCAGCCAGCTCGCGGCGGACGACGCGATCTTCACCTGCGACGTGGGCCTGCCGACGGTCTGGGCGGCGCGATACCTGGCGATGAACGGCCGCCGCCGTCTGGTGGGCTCGTTCTGGCATGGCTCCATGGCGAATGCGATGCCCCAGGCGCTCGGCGCGCAGGCGGCCTTCCCGGACCGGCAGGTCGTGTCCCTGTCGGGGGATGGCGGCTTCACCATGCTGATGGGCGACCTATTGTCTGCCAAGCAGCTCGGCTTGCCGATCAAGGTCGTGGTGTTCAACAACGGCGCGCTCGGCTTCATCGAGCTGGAGCAGAAATCGTCCGGCTTCCTCGACGCGGGAACCGGGCTCGAAAACCCGGACTTCGCGGCGATGGCGAACGCGATCGGCATCCACGGCGTGCGTATCGACGACCCGGCCGATGTAGAATCGAAGATGGCCGAGGCGTTGGCCCATCCAGGCCCGGTGCTGATCGATGCTGTGGTCAACCGCATGGAATTGGCCATGCCAGCGAAGGTCACGGCCGAGATGGCCAAGGGTTTTACGCTCTACATGCTCAAGGCGGTGATGAGCGGGCGCGGCGATGAGGTCGTCGAACTCGCCCGCTCCAACCTGCTTCGCTAGTATAACGCGCCTCGTGAGACCGCCGAGACATCCCGCCCGAGCCGTCTGGCGCCAGCAGCGAAGCCACCGCTTTCGGCGAAGGAGGCGAAAGCCTCGATCTCCTCCAACCGGAAGCCGTCCGAGGATACCTGCATAGGTGTAGCGGCTCGCAATAATCGGCTTGCCGACGCGAGATAGATGGGTATCTCGGAGCACATTAGCGTGAGACGGAAATAGGTCGTCGATGCACATTCCGGTTCTTGGCCACTTTCGATGATCAGGCTGCGAGCAAAAACCGTTGGCTGAGCAGGTCGAGGTTGGCCCGGCCATACATCTGGCGCTTGAGGGTTTTTAGTCGGTTGACCTGTCCCTCAGTCGGCCCGTTGCTCCAGGCCAACGCCACGCCGGCGCGCACGGCGGCATAGTCGTCCATGAGGCGCTTGGCGAAGCTTTGCAGTTGCCGGACGGTGCTGTCTCGTGTCCGTTGCAGCCATGGATCGAGGCGGTCGGGAGCATGGTCGCGGATCAGGCCGGTGAACTCCTCGGCGAGTCCTATTGCCTCATTCAGCTCGGGAGCGTGCTGGCGCAGGTCGGCCAGCAACGCCCGCTCGTCAGCGCTGCGCTTTTCCGCCCGGCGCAGCACCAGCCAAGCCGTGGTGCGCGACGTCAGCACGCGCCGGGGTGCCGCGACCAGCACCGGCCGGGGTTGCTTCGCCGGCTTGCGAGCCAGCGTAATGCCTTGCGCCGCGCGCAGGCGCTGGAGGTAGCGCGCGAGCGTGGGG
>JAABUX010010489.1_pt1 | contig 10339 bp, 11 predicted proteins | sample 5561851 | NCBI WGS metagenome assembly JAABUX01 (sample SAMN10711883, study PRJNA513361) | rock metagenome | isolation source: Antarctica rocks | place: Antarctica: Victoria Land, Richard Nunatak red sandstone | collected 2016-01-03 | reverse complement strand
TCTGAGACGGGTAGCTATACTCCTACGGAATCTGGAAAACTACGAGTCGTTCCATCGCGAAGCGGCTCACCTTCGAATACGTGGTCGCCAGCCACGTCTCCCGAATATGACCGACAAGCGCGTCGCGTACAATAAATACCTGGCGTATATCTACACTAATAATAGCCCTCCCAATTTGCGCAAAAGTTCGCCGAGCCCTCGGGAACGATTTGCGTTTCGCTCGAAGGTGGCTGCTCTTCACCTCGTCTCTGACGACTAGAGCTTTGTTGGTTTGTGGAGAGCCGCTTCTCAAGAAATTATGAGTGGGTGTAAGGACGATCATGCTATATCAAATATTGACTGTGTCGTAGCTTGAACACGCACTATTCTAACGTATCTCTTGAGGAAATGATTTCACATATACAGAACTCACATCCCAAGATAGTGGGGGTATGCCAAATCATGCATGCGGAGAGCTTGATTCGTACTGGAAAAATCGCTCAGGACGACTGCCTTGAAAACCTGCAGCATCATATTGAAGATGCCCAATAGCATTTGGACCCCTGGATTGTAGAATCATTTGCCCCTGTAGAATGACTCTTTTTGTAGCTATGACTCACTTGATACCGGAGAGGGCCGAGAGTTTGTCTAGGGGCTCATGAAACATGTTTGAAACATGTCCAGCGTCACCCCAAGGTGCTCCACTTTGGACGATGGAGGCACTGTTTTAGAGGTGCCCATGGCGGAGTAGTGAATGTGCTCAGGGCTGTGTACATACTATTCTGGAACGTTTCTGAACCGGCAAACGAGGGCCATATCCCGGGCTGTCTTGCCTACCGATGTGATTGGTTGCCGATTCCCGTAAGCGCTCTGCCCCAACCACGAGCATAGCCGACTTCTACCACCCTCTACTTCGATCGGCCTTGCGTCTGCCTGGTGAGATTTCTTGAGAGAGGACATAAGACCAAGCAAGACTAACGATATCGTGCTTATAGAAGTCTAAATGACTCGTATACACTCGGCACCATAGATATTCGTGCAATGAGTATCTTCCACAGACGAATCGTACCATCCTGGCGAAATCCCTGTCACTCGAGCTCGATCGATCATAACCCATTTGCGAGATTCTGCCGGCCCTCTTGGTGCACTCCAGTTCTTTTGCGAGCATGGGACCGTCGTTCCTGGTCGGCGCTGCCGTTGCTTGACGATGGTAATCTTGATCCACAAGGCAACGGATTCCATACTTATGTATATGATGATGAGGACGACGACGCTCTAGAGCAGGACCTCGATACTCTTGAGAAACGAGCTGCAGCTCTCGAAGCTCATGCAACCTATGACAAAAAAAAGAAAGGATATAAAGTGTGTTTCGTCTCGATGCAAATGGATTGGGACGCATTGATGGAGCGCGCTCGAAAGATCCATAATCGTCGAAAGGAATTGAGCCTTGAGGGATACACGTACATCACCGCCATCGATGCTCAAAAGTTGTCGCAGAAAAAGTGGAATCTCTTGCGGATGGCAGAAGAATTAGAGGCTGGCAACATCCAACTTGAACATTATATTCCAGGCGGTGCACCGTGGAATCACAGATGGTACAAAGACGAAGTCTTGGCCATCGATCGGATTCCTGGAGACTGCATACTCGGAACCTTCAGGTTAGAGGACAAAGACAATTGGCAGATGGGCGCGACGAGTTGGAGAGACGAAGAATTCGTACCACGACTGGAGAACCTCCTAGGTATGACAGATATACCCGGGTTCTCATCGGAGCTTTTTATGACTTCATAATCGGGGCGGTTGATGTCGAGGAACCATCATGGTCGACCGCTATCAGATGCAGTGGTGAGTGCTCTAAGGATGGTGACGCTTTTCAGCAGCATAGTTCGATAAAATAGCGGATCTGCTCGGGATAGGGTTGGCAGGGATTGTTGGGGTGTGGGAGTATTAAGACAAAGAAAGGTGAGCAATACCTTTCAAAGATTCCGATTTACGCTGACAAAGTTGCCAAAGCAGATGTCCAGACCCTAAGATCACGTTGAGAAGGTATTTTTGACTGATGGGCGGATTCTGATGTGTCATTGCCTCTATAAGCGATCTATTTGTGAACAAGACATTATAGCAATTTCGATGAGGGTCCTTGGAGCTCCTTGTCCTAATACCCGAATGACGCTCTGTACTGAGGGTGCGGAATAACATGGTCTCGAAACGCTCGCTGCAGTGGCAAGCCATAACGCGAAGCCGCCTATGGCCTACCTTGTGTGCAATCATCGTCAACATTGGTGCAACTTTGGGCTTTATGCTTCAATTGCTTCAACGAAGTCCCTTATTCCTTTCAGAGCCGGTGTTTCTTTCTAAGCGGTATAATCCCATCCCCACCCTCGACTTGTCATCATCGAGTGACCAGGAGTACCCTCTCTATCGATCCGAGGAACAACTTCCATACTCTTGGCGCGCTGATAATAAAGTGATATATTATTAGAAGTCCATTGGCGTGCTTGTAAGTACATAAGGTAACATACTTGGCTTCAGCATAGACGTTAACGGGTAAAAATAACGCTAGAATGGAGGAAACCGCGCGCTAGCACCTTATAATCCTGCATCTAATTTGGCTACCCCGGCCAAATCTAAAAGCGTGGTGCTGGAAGATTCTATCAAGAGTTCATCTGGGCTGTTTTCTATAAATTCAACTTACGTAGCTTTGTGTTTGCATGTTCCTCGCGGAGACGTTACATCCTATCAATAAGATTCCAGCGCGATGAATATCGGCCATGGTTGGTTTGGCTTCGTTAGTATTCCTGATGATCTGTTTTTTGCGCGGAGCCTTTTCGATCACCAACTTGGTAGCAACGGCTGTGGTGTTGATGAGGTCAGTATCCCTACAGGCAATCATCGATTACTCTAACGAGATATAAGGCTGGGACTTTCACTCTCACCGCAAGCTACTCGCTACCACAAAGCGATGAGGATTGGTCCTGTAAGTTCACCTGCTCGTCCTACCATAGGAACGTTACTTGGTTTTCGACATCCCTGATCACAATTCTTGATAGGTCAAGCACGGATTTGCACTGAACAGCAATCTCATGACGAGGGTGTTAATGAGTATAATCTCCGTAATGAGTCTTTTGGAACCGTGTTAGAGGACTCCTGCAGCTTCTTCGAGCCCGAAGGGACCAAGATGGCGGAGTGCCAGAACATCCCGGTACAACCCTCAGACACTCGAGAGCGGCCTTCGTTGCTCTCCCGTCAAGATCCAACACCTTCGTCGACAAAGCTTAGCTGTCCCATCGACAGTGATGGATACGTATCAGCGAGTATAGATCGCAAACAGAAACCAGAGTGCTGGAGCCATGGCTGTAATGGCTTCCGATTCTCCACCCATAGCAATCTCCTGCGACACATGAGGGAAAAATCCGGGTCATCGGAAAAGTATTCATGCGGTCATTGTCATACTCAGTTCTCACGTAAGGAAGCACTTTTCAAGCATCGCGAGCATCACAAATGCAAAACGCGACGGAAAGTATCTAGGAAGGGGTAGATATATTAAGATGGTATATTACGGATAGATTATCTTAAGGTGTGGCATTAAACTGAGTCTGGTTCATATATCATGTTTTATCCTCGGGTTGACCATCTGACCCAATCCATCGATCGACTCTGACGGCTTTTCTTAACCTTTAAAATGACCTCGATCAACGAACGGTATACCTACCACTGCTGCAGGTCTAAAGCTGGAGTCTACTGAGCATACGCTAACGGGAGAGGCACCAACCTCCTAACGGTCAGCGCCACGGTCGCCCGGAAAGTACACCCGGACGCCCTAGAACTATTCCCACTCTCTTAGCGCCCAGGTCCCTGTAGATTCAGCGCTTACTCAAGACTTTTAGTGTCATCCTCCGTACCTAAGGCCCCATCGGCATAAGGCCCGCCTCGAGGACATGTGCGCTAGGAGCCCGTCTCAGGCCCCTCTAATACGCATTGTTCCTGCGGCTACTTCGGCGCGAACCCACCCGGGTGGTAGATAATTTCAAGCGCCGGTCCTTGGCCGGGCTACCGGGCAATTGATTAGGCGCAGCGTGCAGGCAGCAAATCTTTCAAAATACGGGGTGTTCTATTTAGGTTTTATTGCATTTTGACTTTCATGACATCCACCCCTTGTCTCCTTACTCTTTGCATCATAAAGCGATTGATCTACCAACAAGTAATGGCACCTCCCCTTTGTGCAATAGCACCCCTTCCTCGCTGTGCAGCACCTCCCCCCCGTTGTTTAGCACCTTTGCCTCGCTGTGCAACTGGCCCCATCACAGCACCCCCAGAATTTCCGCCACGTATAGTTTCGCCACGGCCTCGCTGTGGCACCATCTCTGCCACCTGGCCTCGTAGTATGCTTCCGCCTCTTGCTCTGCCTGACGGGGCTCCTGGCATCGAACTTGCTCGCGGGAACGTAAGGTGCTTGCTGGATTTGCTTGTGGGGCGAAAGCTACACCCAATCAGGAGCTGGCCAATATAATGGTGTTAATGCAAGTAGTGAATAGGGTCATCTACTTATCCTTTGATTCGGAGGAATCCGCCTCTTGCAGTCTTTGTGCCGCTCCAGAAGAGATGCCAATACATGTCGTCGCCAACGGTGTGAAACCTTGGTAGATTGCATTGCAAAGTTTGGGGGGTGTATCGAGTAACAACCTTACTACCTCCGTATATGTCTCTTCTCCTCGAACCCAGTGTGCATTTGCATACAATGGGGTTACCCACGTGGTTGAAGCTTCTCCCGCCATAGTGCAGCTTTCGCGTCACGCAAGTCCCACTCGCCATGCTTTGGGCAATACAGTGGATAGGTGCCATGGACATCCACATTACGGTCGGCTAGGAATGCTACCACGACAGACTGGTCTGGCGCTGTTGCAATGCACAAAGCTTCCGCCTCCCAAGAATGGCAATGGAATGAATCATGCGCGTGGGAACGGGTGTCAACCTCGTTTTGACAGTGGTCCTGGGACACGAAGCTTGACGTCTCGCGTTCGTGGAGACAATCGAGTTTGATCGGCCCTGATAGCAGGGGAACATGCACGGGCTCGGGACCGGGGCTGAGCACGAGTATCTCGCCGTGGTATGCGGCATGCTTCAATCTGATGACCATTTTCGGTCGAGGCTGGGCTCCTAATCCCTTTACCATAAGGTGCTCCATGATGATATCCCAATGATCTGTTCAGAATATTAGGAAGGCGCAGAGACCTATAGGAGTATCACCTACGACCAACGCCTTGAAGTTGGCAGGGAACCGGATGGTCATTGCCGTCAGGATCTGACCGGTCGGGAAGGAACGTGGACATGATCTGAGTTAAAATCTCATTTCAGAGATCGCTCAAACTCATCTTGATATATGTGTTTGAAATTGAGGTTATAGCGAGAAAGGTACGGAGATATATAGTTCTCGATTGTGCATGACGTCCCCTTTAAGACAAACTCCTCTTTCAGTGATTTCCGATTAAAACCTATCCTGGGTCTACATTCAACCGGCTAGCAGTCTATAAATAAGTCTCGACGCCTAATGCAAGTCAGGATAAGGCATACTGTCCGCTAGGTTCTCTTCCACAAAGCTATATTTAGGAAAAGCTGAGTAGGGGTAATTCGTACCAACATCTTGGAAAAGGGAACTAAGCCAGGTTGTCGGTTCCTCACTCCATGCATCTTTCTCGCTTAGCTAAAAATAAGCAAGAAATCTTTTAGAGAGAGCAAGTTAATCGTATTCAAGAATCATCCTCGTAGGATGCGTCTTGAGATCAATTGCAAATAGAAAACAACACAAGCTCAACATGTGCCTTACTCAATAAATCTAGTGAATGTGGATGTAACCGTTCGTCGACCATTTGTTGAAGCCAGAGACCCTGACTGCAGCCCAGGTGTTCCGGTTAAGGGATATCTTGACACAGCGGACTTCAAGCCAGCAAGAGAAGACATCGGATAAGGAGGAGCACCGGGGAATGACCTTGATAGTACACGTGCGGAGCCTGCTTTACCCGTAGACCAGGAACCAGAGGGCAAGAGTGGGTAAGGGGGCGTTGAAACCGACGGACGTGACCGTATGATGGATACTGTCTTGGAAATAACCACTGTCGATGGACTGACCGGCTCTGAGAGCTGAGATTGCAGTGACGACTGACGCAATGGTGCTTTACACGGCGTGCCAATGCAGCAAGAGACCACATTACTCCCCAGACTGCCTGCGTTCGCAACGTTGTCGTTGGGGAATGTATAAGCAGCGCCAGCGCACACCGCGAAAAAGCTCGTAGGGGGTCCATCAGAGAACTCTCGAGCCGGATTGAGGCAGACGTGACCCTCGGCTAGATTCTCACAGGGTTCTTGGTCGAACAGATTGATGTTGCAGCCCGACACTACAGTGCCCTCCGATGAGCAGGTGATGGGCACCGAGAAGCCATCAACGTAGCTGACATCAATATCAGGCGGTCCGGTATAGCTTCCCTCGATCTTGGCGCCGTTGGGATTCAGGCTGGGGCCGACCACGATCCGTTTCGCTCACCCTGTTGGGAATGTAAACTGTGTGCTGGACGAGGGAGCAATTGTCGTGGGCGAAGGATTGCCTACTGGCGGTGCATTACCTTTATCTACATTCAGAGAGAGCGACAAATAAGCCCCGTAAGCATTGTCTATTGATATAGTCATGAAGCTATTAGGATCACCTGTGGTTGTATTCGGGCTCGCGGCTCCGCCATCAACAGTCACTGTCACCGTAGTCGCGGGTGGACACTCAAATGGCGTTGTAGCAACCAAAGCTGCAAACAAGATAGTTGTGATTTGTACAGTATGCTTCATGTCTAGGGTGACTCTTGGCATTTTACTATATAGCTGGTGTAATCACATATATACGTTGTGAGCATCTTAAGGAGACGTGAGAAACGGGTGCTCCTGAAGGCATCGGGAAAAGGGGGTGACTGTCAATAATGGAGCCGCGTTCTATACCTCGGCGAGTATCTACCATCCTAAGGTCTTGATGGTACACTCGTCGATTGTTGGTCGGTCGTTGTTTTAAGTCTTTATAATGCAGTTTGGATTTGGAAGCTCCGTGCTAAGGTGAAGAACCTGATTCCCTTGATCATGTGACTATTACAAGAGTTAGAACGATCTACCCCGCCCTAACTCGGCATGATTTTCTACAACATGACCTCCAGAGCTTTTTCTGAAAGAAAGTAAGACTAGAAGACTTCGTTAGGACGATCTCCCAAATAATTATTATCCTCGATATCTATCACGACATGACGCAGATTAAACAATGAAACGGACCTATATGGAAATGATTAGGAGAATCTTCGTAGGACATGGTGCCACGCAAGATTCGAAGTTTGGCTCCATGCGTGGCCTTCTCCCGGAACGTGATGCAGGATAGGGCATAGTATTCTAAGCTTGGAATCCGGATATGATATGATTACCGCCCGCGCAGAGACTATACTTCAACCGCGGGGTACGACCGCCCGGGCTCAATGATAGGAGTGGCCGCAGCAGTCCGATCTTACGCGCTGTGTTCACCGGCTTGCATCTCAGAGTTTGCCACAATCTTCCTCGATAGGTCAGCAGCGACGTCCGCGGACGGAGGCGATCACACTCGCTGGCTTTGATCCAGTTGACAGCGGATCGGTGGCTAGATACTGCGCTCTGTGGGAACGATAAGGAAACCAATGACGACACGATAGGAGCGAGGGAAAGATGTATGGAATTGTTGAATGGTCTCGGGGGTATGATGGATGGTTTGGCTGTCATTGACTATTCTAGATGTCTGAAAAGGTGTCTAGGAACAAGATAACGAGACAACAAGATTTTGTAGACGTGGCCATTCGCTTATTGTCTTTATTTTTTTATTTTTTTTTGTTTCTCCAAATCAGCGACGTATAATTGTTGATACCGTTCCCAATCGACGATCGGCCAACTTGTGTTGAGATGGATTCTCAAGCTCCACTATGTTCCCCATGGTCTTTTTGTGCCCCACAGTTCCAACGCGGCCAGGATCGCCGAATTTGCGACATTTCCTGTCGTGCCCTTCTCCCGATACTCGCCCTGTCCGTCAGAGCTAGAGACAGCATTAACATTACCCGTATCCGAGTCCTTATTCCGGTTATCATTTAAGCCACCAGCAGCCTTGTGCGACCCAATCAATCCTGGCCATACAAGGATACAGTCGTTATGATCGCAGAAGGAACTCATAGCTTCCTCAACTGCTCGATCGACGTCTACCATGTAGCCCATCAATGCCCTCGCACTTTTCTGTGTGACCGCATAGCCCGAGGTACAAGCCATGCCACCACTTGCATAATACACCCAATGGGGCTGAGAGCCGCTCTCTCCCGGGAAGGTCGGGCTGCCTTCTGGCCCAGGAGGGTTTGCGCAAGGGCCTAGCCAGAGCAGGTCCCAATCATTCCCGTAAGGATTGCTTGCAGGTGTGTCGTCCGTGATCCACTCAGATTGATCGTGGCGAGCATTACTCATCGTCCGCGTTCTTTCGGCGAGCATCGCTAATTGTGATCTGATGTTGACATCCCAATCTGCATCGTCCTCTAATATCAAAACGGTCGACCACTTCTCATCAATCACCCTTCGTAGAGCATTCATATGTGACCTCCAACATCCAAGCTCCCCGAGCGTAAAATTGGCCCCATCGGCCCTCGTCCTCGTATTCCAATGTGCTGGCCAAGCTTTAGGGGAAATCTCAGATCCTTTGACGCCGTCCATCCACTCAAGCTCGATATCCGTTTGTAGCGCGGCCAACGTCAGTAGGTCACTTCGATCACTTCTAGATGGAAGGTTGATCGCCAAGATTTTCTCGAAACCCAATGTAGAGTTGGAGAGAACATCTTGTATTGAGTACTTCTCCACTACCGGCTCCGTGATTGTTTCGTTCGATATGGCCGATGAGTTTTCATTTGAATCCGTCACTTTCTGGCTCGCCTTCCCTTCCAAATATGGATCGATATCAAAGCCGGAGGAAGACATCCGCCACAAGTAAAGGAGGAATAGCGAGAAGACAGCACCACCAAGAAAACTCAGGGGACTTTTCGCATGTAACAGCATAACAGTCGCGACGACGATATTGACATTAGATGAAGAAAATGGAATTGGATCAAGATAACGAGACAACAAGATTCTGTAGACGTGGCCATTCGCTTATTGCCTTGGCAGAAGGGCTTATTTGCAACAGGAATGCTCCGTGAGGCCGTGCATTATCTGTAAGCCTGGTAATCATATTTGTTCTCTTTTAGGGCATCAATGCTGCAACAAATCTAGGAAGCAGCTGCTATGTCTTAAATCTCGCATCCAGATCCTCTGCGGTACTTTTAGTTGTTGGTACCAGAGAATTGGCGAGAATATCTACTTCTACTGACTTTTGCTATAATGCGTAGCCGTTTCCAACAGCGTTTTTAATGGTGCACCGCCATCGGTGCACCATGATAATTATTGCTTAGTAAGCGAACCAGTTCAGGATTTCCACCAGTATCCGTAGTTTTGCCCGCAAGAACATCAAAAATTTCTATCTTTGCACTATAGTCAATATTAAACAATTATTACTATGGCTAGCGATGACGACACCACTCGTTCTTCAGCATTATCAGGCGCTCCTTCTATCGCAAGTAATCCATTCGTATAGCAAGAGCTAGAAGTATTACGTCATCTCACGAGCCAGCGAAAAATACTCGGAATTTTGCCAGCAAGCGGCTAGTGATCTATGCCTCCCAAGTAACGCGACTACTACCTGCCCTCCCTACACCACAACCAACGTAAGAGTATACTCCTGAGGCTCGTAATGATGAGGAGGAGCAAGATGACAGTCTATCTGGGATTGAGGTGGAAGCACAAGGCCGACAACTGGTGACACCAGGCCCTGGATCCAGTGTTTCTCAGGTCAATTCGTCTGAAGCCTCTGACACTACCAAAGCCCGCAATAAGACGTCATGGGTTCACGGTCACCTGCGATCAATCAGGATATAAAACACCGCTTATTGGCAATGCAATTACTGTGAGAAAGCATACAGAACTAATGGTGGAACTTGAGTGCTTATGAAACATCTCAAAATTACTCACCATGTGGATCCGGAGGCAAATGGTGTGGCTCAGAAACGAGATGAAAATAATACTGCGGTTTATGCAGTAATACTACGTCATGCTGAGATAAACAAGGCTCAAAAGGCTCAAGATGAGGCTCAAAAGAAGGAGCAAATACTTTCCCTCAACAAGACTACCCTTGAATATCTTTATATTCGGCGGATAACGACTCATAGCCTCGCTTTCAACCAAGTCACGCATAGCGAATTTCGTGATTTTGTGTAGTATATCAACCCTGTTGCAAATCGACTAC
>JAABUX010010488.1_pt1 | contig 10339 bp, 12 predicted proteins | sample 5561851 | NCBI WGS metagenome assembly JAABUX01 (sample SAMN10711883, study PRJNA513361) | rock metagenome | isolation source: Antarctica rocks | place: Antarctica: Victoria Land, Richard Nunatak red sandstone | collected 2016-01-03 | reverse complement strand
AGTTGATTGTGCAAAAACAACCTTCGCCAAGAGCCACGATGGCCGCCCCCTTACCCTAAGAGGCGGCTCGGTTCATACACCACTCCGCGGGACACGATCCCATTACCCAACCGATAATTGGAGTGCTCGAGCCTATGAACGGTGCTACGAACGTCACGCTTCGCGGGAGTCTTAAGATCTCGAGCAGTGACTCTTCGGGATTTCGACAGATCCGCAAGATTCAGTTGATACCAGTGCACGGAGATGTTTACGAGAATGAACTTCCTCGGCTAAGCGAGATAAGTGTATCGCAAGGCTCGACTGGTTACTTCTTAAGTCTGCCGTTTCCGACTGTCAGTATCTCGGGTGACACTGTCGGGCCTGCGCTAGAAGTTCATACGAATTACCGAATACTGTTAACGATCGAGGACATCGACTCGCCGCCGGGTTGTCCGATTATATGGAGTCAGGCAGATGGAGACTTCACGACAGGTGACCGATAGAATTGTCTAATAAAGCCTCATTGGAAGGCGTACGGCTCGACAAGTACGGGTTGCATCGATGTCATTCCGGCAAGAGGTACTGCCCCGAAGTAGCGCCCATCGTAGCTTCGCGGATTACTGCCGAGTAGGAGAACCTGTCCCCGATTAACGATATATTTGTGAGATGTCCAGATTAACGGAGCGCCGTTAGAATCGCGGCTCAACGGGCGACTTCGAGGCCAAAACCTTCCATTGATCAAAATTCCATTCGAACTTTCAATGACAGTATCGCCCGCTACGGCTGCGACGTATTTAAAATATGGTAGTACATGACCTGGGCAATTGCCGTGTAGCGCGTATCGTTTTGCGATCAGCGACCTCACGACTTTGAGCGGCAAGCAGCCGCCAGCAATCGATCCCCTGGAGATGCTCTCATTTGACGTCCAATAGAGGCCGCGTGGTATCGAGTTGGTTACAACGACACGTCCTCCCGCCGCGCCAGTTGTAAAGATGGCGGCAAGCAGCACAGAAGCCAGAGTGGCTGAGAGAAGCGAGAGCTCTCGAAGCTGATAAGGCCAATGGGCCCCTCGAGGACATTCTTGTCGCTTTGATATATCGTCTCGCGAAACCAGATCGGCACAAACCATACTCTAGTATTCGGCTTTTTTAGCGTGATGAAAGAGCTTTGCTCGTAAGAATTCTTATCGCCTGGTTTTAGAGGATCAAGGATTTGCGCTAAAACCTACTCGAAATTCATGTTCTTCAACGACTTGCTGACCATTTACCATTCGTTTCGTTCCCGAGGCCCGTGCCAGCCGCCGTTCTGCCAGTCGCCGCCGCCATTCCATGCTTCGCCGCCGACGTTTCCCCAGCTTTTGGCACTATCATTGTTTTCGTACGTCCAGTTGTTGCGATCGGAGCTGCCCCCCGAATCGTTTCCATTCGTCGTGTTTGTGCTGTGCCAGCCGTTCCCTGACGATCCGCCGGCGGTCGTCGCGTTGCCCCATGACTTCCCGCCATGCTCGGAATGGTTTGGGTTCGCTGTTCCACCGGACGGTGGCTTCGGACTACCGACCGGAGCCGCATCGCGCTTTCCGAACCGCATGAGAATCTCCATCAAAAGAGGGGCTTGACCGCCTAGCTGAGTTTCTCCAGAATAAGTCCGTATTCCCGCTTTTGAGGACGGCGTCGTCATAGGCGATCTGGCCCGTGTAACGTGGTCGAAAGCTTACAAATGGCGCAAGGGATTGCGACGACCGGAAACAAGCACGCAATACCGATCGTGGGTCGTTTTGCAGCGACTACATTTTCGCGAGTAATCCGGCGACTGGACGTAATGCTTAACAAGAAACGAACGGCGTTAGACCTCGCTAAGGCTCAGCCTTTAGAAGAGCGCAATCCTTACGTTGACGCGCGGCTCATCGATATTGGTCTTCTCGAGCGCGAGCAACGACACGCTACTTCGTGGCGTCGAGCGTTCTTCGTCGTCGTGGCGCTTTGCTTCGCGTCGGTCGTCGTCGCGCTCGTACTGGCGACGAAAGACCACACCGAAGCCGTCGTGTACAAAGAAGATTCTAGCGGCGACATCGCTCTCATCGGGCTTTCAAGCCATGCACGGATTGCTTCTGACGCAGCGATTAAGCATCAGCTGACGGTCTGGCTCGAGGCGGTCCGCGATATTCCCGGATCCGATGACGATCTCATCAATCGCAACGCAGAGACCGTCTTGTACACGACGCTTGCAAATTCGCCAGCGTATACAGAGTACCGCAATTTCATCCTACAGGACAACCCGAAGAAGCTAAGCCAACACGGCTGGCGGCGCACGGTAACAGATGTCGATATTAGCCGCTTGGCCGACCTAACGTATCGGCTCTCATGGCATGAGCGGTTGCGCTCGAGTAGCGAAGGCACGCCGGTCGGGCAGACATTCACGGGAACTGTATACCTCGCGGACAAGCCGCTGGTCCCGAATGATCCTTTAGTGGGACAGTTTAATCCCGCTGGCGTCTACATCAAAGACTTCGATATGAACTGGAGCATCCTCAAAGAATGAGACGGCTTGCTTCAGCTTTGTCCGCTCTGTTAATCTTGTCCGCTTCGACCTGTACGGTCATCTCGGCTAACGGCAACTCGCCGTTCGCGACCTTGCCGTATACCGAGAACCACCAGTATACTCTTTCCTGCGCGGCGCACTTCGAATGCGATGTCCAGCTCCAACCCGGCGAACGTGTCAACGACGGATTCAACGCTCACATCGACGACTGGGATCCGCATATCGGCTACTCCGGCGAACACACTATAACGCCGCATCTCGTTCTTCGTCCGTCTCGACCGGGACTTCGAACGAATATCATCCTTACCACAACGAAGCGCACGTATTACCTGTTCGCGCAGTCGACGAGCGCTCAGCAGCCTTCGTACTATGTATTCAACTACCAACAGGACACGTATCGTGCGCTCGCGAGGCAGACGGTTGCCACGCAAGCGGCGCTGCGCGCCAGCTTGAAGCTGTCGCAACCAAACGCAGTTCCGACGCCGGCCAACGTAGCGGATCTCGCCACGCTCTGCTTCGACTACAACTATGGCTACCTCGTCGATCGGAACGTGCAGACCGATCACGTGCCGCGCGCGCGTCCATCCCGCGAACCTTTACCGACTAATTACGTTCCGAAGCTAGTATGTAGCGACGGTCGACATACTTACATCGAGTTCCCGATGCAGCGCGAGGTCCCGTCCGACTTACCGATCTCTCTCGCCGTCACGTCTTCCGGCGATACGCTCATCAACTATACGTATCTCTCCGAGCTGAACCGGTTCACAATCGACGGCGTCTACGACAGCTTTGTGCTCGAGCTCGGATCGCAAGCCGCTCCGCTTCGCTTGCGTATTTACCATGCGGGCCTCGGGGCACCGAATGGCCGACATGACCCCTCGCCAATACCCATTCGGACTTCCGCGCCCGCGACGACTGCGGCCGGTGCCGTTCCGACTAATTTCGTTCCCGCGGCTCGGCCGGATCAGAGAGCAACAAGCCGATGAGCGATTCCGAGCCGCCTCGTCGCGGGAACCCGGAGCCGACGAGGCGGGAAAACGAGGAGCGGGACGGCGACGCTTATGAAGCGAGCGTTCCGACACGTTTGAGTGGATTTCGAGGCACGAGTCCTACGGCACTCGTCCTTGCTGGCGGGATTGCTCTGGCGATCGTGCTTGTCAGCCTTATCACGTTCTTCACCCGCAGTGGTCCCACGGCGACCGGGACACGCGCCCCTTCCACAGTTGTACAGGAGCCTGCGGCGCCGGGAATTGGCGGAGTCGGGTTTCAGACGCCGTTCATTCCAGAGGTCACGCCGGCTGCGGGGCCGTCGATGACGTCTGTCCCGCTCGTGAGGCTTCCGTTTCCGGCACCGGCGCATGTCGCCGCGACGACTCCCGAGCCGGTCGACGTTCAGCCCGTTCAGCCCGCTCAGCTGCCTCCGCAAGAGGCCGCGACGGTTCCGAACATCGTTCCTGGAGCTAACAGCGGCGGCCAGAGCAACGCGACAGGCGACAAGAGCCAGATGCAGATCGACCAGCCGAAGCAATCGGGTGCTCCTGGGTCCCAGGACGCGGAAGCCGAGGCTGATCTCGGCCGAGTCGTCGCCTACCAGCCGGTGTACCGCAACGGCCGTGTTGTATCCGTCGTACCCGTGTTCCGTCGCTCATCGCCGGACACGACGAACGTCTCGGGGGCTCAAAGCCCAAGCCCGAGCGCCGTGTCGACGAGTATGGCGGGTACGGGCTCCGGGCAGTTCGTCTCGGACGGTCGGGGGGGCAACGGGTCTTCAAGGATCAACCGCACTCGGCCAGGACGAAGCGCGTCGCTACGCCCAGGACTCGCAGAACCCCAACGGGTACGCGCGTAATCTGTCGAGCCACCAACTCGACACGTCCTCGGTCATCAACGCGCGACTGATGTCGAAGATCGAATCGGATCTCCCTGGCACCGTCATCGCACAGGTCACGCAACCCGTCTATGACTCCGCGACGCACTCGACTGTTGTCATTCCGGCGGGAACACGCCTCTTCGGCGGATACGACGAGGAGACGGTCTCGAGCTCGAGCAGGTTGCTGATGGGCTTCAACCGACTGATTTTCCCCGACGGCGAAGAGTTCGACATCGGCCGCATGCCAGGTTCCGATTCGATCGGCACTGCGGGATTCGGCGGCGACGTTGATCGTCACCGGGGAACTCTCTACACGTCGGCGATTCTGCTAACCGTACTGGCTGCGGCCGAGTCCCAGGTCACGCCTCAAACGGGTGGTTTGTACGGGAACACCTCGGTGACTGGACAGGTGCAGTCGGCGGCGGGCGCCGAGCTATCGCAACTCGGTAATAAGATCCTCAACAATGCGATCGATCGGCCGGCGACCATCATCATCCGGCCGCCGTACGCTTTCCAGATTATTGTGACTCGCGATCTGCCGCTCGACGAGTATGCGACGCAGCACCGATGACGTAATTGGGGGGCGTCGTCCCTGGTTACGATATGGCGTCGTTGCGGTGGGTGCGTTTTCCGCAATGATCGGAACGTACCGACCGTCTGGCGTCGTCGCGGCGCATACGACGGTAGCTCAGCTGCCGGTGACCGCTTCGCCAGCCGTGCTTGCGACGTCACCATTAGCACTTCTCACATCACCTCGGCTTTCGACCGTTCTTGCCTCGGTCGCTCCCAGTCGTCGAACAGTAGTCGTCGCCGCGCCGCACGAGTCCGACGTAACACCGAAGATGCCGCGTCACCGTCTTTCGTCCGTTCTTCTAGCAAGGCTGATCGCGGCGTGCTCGGCAGACGTTGACGCACGGACGCAGTCGGCGCTCGTGAACGTCGAGTCGGGTGGAGACGCGTGGGCCGTGCATGATGACAACGACGACAGCCACTATTCCCCGGATTCTCGGGACGACGCGGTACGTATCTTCGAGCTACTCGCTGCTCGGGACCAAGCGATCTATGGAGCCAACGACCGCGGAATCGACGTCGGACTTGCCCAGATCAACAGCAAGACCTTTGAAGCCGTCGGCGGTGACGCTTCGGCGATGCTCGACCCGTGCCGTAATTTACGCGCGTCTGACGTGATCCTGACCGCTGCGTACCGAACGCAGCGACAGCTCGTCGGACAACCGTCAGGCGCCGGCACCGATCAGTTGGCCCTCGAGCGCGCGCTCCAAGTTTACAACAGTGGGCAGAATTCTGGGGACGAGCGTTATGTCAGTGCGATTCGATCCTCCGTCGAACAGTCAGCGACGGCGCGAGAAGATCTCGCTGCTCCGGTTGTAACGACGACGATGAAGATTATGTCACCACGACCACCGTCGGCCCCGGCCCGAGAGCGCTCGGCCGAGTTCGTTCACGTTGATCTCTTCAGCGCGAGCCGGTCGAGCGCTTCGCCGGCATCACGGCCGTCCGGTGCTACGCCTTCGTCGAGTCCTACGATCGCGCCGAACGATCCGCCAACCTCGTGAAGCCGACGGATCAGCTCCCTCCCCCGCTCGACGTGCGACGAAGGGACGCAAACCCGTGGTCCAGTCGATTCAATCGGGCCTGGCGAATCGCCACGGTGGTTACGTTCGTCCTAGCGATTGCCGTTCCGATCGGGACGCTCGTGGGCTTTCGGCTGATCATCTCTTCGAGTGTTCCGAAAGGCCTGTGGTGGGTCCACTCCGGCATGATTCGGCGAAACAGCTACGTTTTCATATGCTTGCCTCCGGGCGTCGCGGCTGAAGGGCGGCAAGCAGGCTATCTAAACCGAGGAATCTGTCCAGCGAGCGCGTTGCCGTCATGAAACGCGTTGTTGCGATGAGCGGAGATAGCGTCAAATTAACAAAACATGGCCTTGAGGTTAACGGACACGTTGTGCCAGATAGTGTACTATTGAGGTACGACTCGCATGGCAGGCCGATCAGGCGATTCGTGACTTACTCGACTTCCGCTCGTGTATCGAGCGGAACGGTTTGGCTCTTGGGTGACTGGTACCGTAGTTGGGATTCTCGATATTATGGTGGCGTCGCAGCCATGCGTATGATCGGGATCGGCAGCCCTGTTCTCGTCACGCCTGCAGGTTCTTAATCAGCTCTTATCCCTCTCGAACGCCCCCCTTAATCTGCGTCCTTATTACTGGCATCGTTGCAAGCGATTGCCTCTCGGAGGTTCCGATGACCGCCTCGAAAGCGCGTATTTTCCGGATCTGGCTTCCTGTGTTGCTCCCAACCCTCATGGTCCTTGCCGCGCACGCGGCCAGCGCCGCTACGACTGACATTACTCAGCTTGACGCGGCAAAGGTCCAGGTGACCGCCTTTGTGAAGGGCCTCGCGGCCTTCGCGTGTATCTTCCTGCTCGGCGTTCTTGTCTGGGATTTCGTTCAGCACCGTAACATTGCGCGGTCGATCTTCGAGTTCCTCGGCGTTATCGTGCTCGGCGTCATCGCCATCAATGCCGATACGGTGGCCACGACGTTCCAGGGCGCGGGCGCGACCCTCTAAGTATCGATATGAATCGCGCGGATCGCGTCCAGGGGATGCCCGTCTTTCTGGGCGCGCTCCGGGCGAAGCTTATCCTTGGAGTAGACGATCGTGTGCTCGTCGTAGTCGCGATCGTCTGCCTCATGGGGATGTTTGTTCCCCTGCTCTTCTTGCTCGCCGGCGCGCTCTTCCTAATTGGTCGCATCCTCGGCGCGATCTCGCCGTATTTCTTCGACGAGCTGGCCTCCTACATGTCATGGCGGGTTTCTCTTGGCACGGTTCTTGCCCGGATGATTGTGCGGCATTTGGTCGTGAGCCGAAATCGCTCAAAGTGTTCAAGCGGGCCAAGTCGTGAACACCCATGTCGATGCGGGACACGTGTGGCCTTGGGTAGCCGTTGTCGGGCTGTTGTTCGTAGTCGTCATCGGTGCGATCGAGCTGTCCGGTTCGTTTCGCGCGGTCTCATTAAAGAGGCGCCGCGCCCGCTTTCCGATCGGGCACGCGAGTGCGCTGCTTTACAGGCGGCTCGTCGCGCCTGGCACCGTGAAGCTCTCGAACGACGCGTACATGGCGTGCTTCGAGATCACGGCTCCCGACGGTAACAGCTTTGACAGTGCTGGTCTGAGTCAGGCCGACTTCAGCCTCGGGCGTGCGATCTCGCAGTTCAGCGACCGAATGGTCGTTCACATGCATCTTCGGCACGGGCTGTACGGCGAGTACGACCTGCGTCCGTCGCCGTATCCGCATCCGGTCCTCGCTTGGCTCGATGAGCGTCGGCGATCCTACTTCGCGTCTGGGAGGACCTATCGTAGCCGGCGCGTGGTCTCTATCGCGTGGCTGCCGCCATCTGAGCGGGTCGAACGATTGACAAAGGTGACGTCGATCGGCGTCGCCGCTGCAATGCGCTCCGAGGACGAGATTATCATCGAGTTCGAGGAGCAACTCGAACGTATTGAGACGTTCTTCCGATCGTATGGTTCAGTGCGACGACTCGCGACGACGCGGGAACCCGACTCCGCCGGCGTTCTGCGCGAGCGCTCCGAGCTGCTCGAGCACATCTCATGGTGCATTTCAGGGCGGAACCGGCGCGTGATCGTGCCTCCGCCGGGTCAGTCAATCAACGGCCTCCTCGCCGAGAGCTTCCGGGGAGGCTTCGACGTGGCGGTCGGTGACATGGAAACGCGTGTCGTCACGCTCAAGGCGATTCCCGAGGAGACCATTCCGATGGTGTTCTCCCGGTTGGACGATCTCAAGCTCGACTACTCGCTCGTCGTTCGCTGGATTCCGCTCGGCGGCTCCGAGGCTAAGAAGATCCTCCAGGGTTCGTTCGCGGAGTGGCAGACGAAGACGAACGAGTCGATGTCGATGACGGATCCGCACTCGGTCGACATGGCAGAGAGCGCACGGCAAGCGATCGGGTTTCTCTCGAGCGGCGGCCGCTTCGGCCTGGTCAGCCCGTTCGTCCTCATTCGTTCCGCTGACGCCCACCGCGCGAACGAGGCGTGTCAGCGCGTCAGCGCCATGTTCGACGAGATCGGCTACAAGGCGTTCCGTGCAACGTTGACGGCCGAAGACGATTACTTCGCGAGTTTACCCGGCGATGGGTATCACGGCGTTCGCAAGTATCCGTTGAACGCCGTTAACGTCGCGAACATGTTCTCGTTTCACGAAGAGTCCAGTGGTCGCCGGTATGTCGACTCGCCGACGCTCCCGCGCCGGTCGCCAGCGTTGTCGTACGCGATCAGCGGGTTCGGCGAGACGCTCTATCACGTTCATCTCAACGACGAACCACGTGACGTGTTTCACCACCTCGGCATAGGTGGCACTGGTAGCGGTAAGTCCGTGAGCCTCGCGCACGTCGCGGCTCAGTGGGTCGGTCGTTTTCCGTCAGCCGGCTTCACGGGAATCGACCGTGGTCGGTCACTCTACCGCCTCACCCGGTTTCTTGACGGGAATTTCTACGACGTTCTGGGCGACAATTCGCCAGGATTCGCGATCTTCGCGGACATGGACGAGCCGCAGATCCGCCGGGAGATCATTGACATCCTTGAGGGCTTTATCGAGCTGCAGGGTATTTCCGTAACACCAACGCGCCGTCGTGCCCTTGAGAACGCGATGGACGCGATTGGCGCACTGCCGTCGCACCTTCGGTCGCTCAAGGCGTTCTACGAGATCGTCCAGGACCCTGAGGGCGTGCTTCGCCCGGCTCTCTACGTGTACACTCGATCCGGGGTGCTCGGGTCGACGTTGGACTGCGAAGTCGATTCGTTCTCGACGGGCCTATTCAATGTCGTCGAGATCGGCCGCATCTTCTCGATGTCGTCGAAGTTCCTCATTCCGGTACTCACTGTCATGTTTTGGAAGTCGCGGACGCAGGTTCGTCAGCTCAAGCAACGGACGGGCAACTACGACTACCACTGGCTCTTCGAGATCGACGAAGCCCACACGCTCCTCAATCACCCGCTGGGGCAGAGGTTCATTCAGGACCTCTTCAAAATGGGCCGTAAGGAAAAGATGGCCCTCGGTCTCTGGTCCAATGCCGCCAGCGACTTCGCGAAGTCGGCGATCCTCAACGACATCCTTGAAGCTTGCCGTACGCGTTTCATCTTCAAGAACACCGATGTCCTCGACGATGAAAAGGTGCGTGCGATGTACTCAGAAGTCGGCCTTACCCGTCGTGGGATCGAGATGCTGCCTGACATCCCTCCGTATTCACTTATGGTTCACCAACCGGCGAGTCAGGAGCTCCAAATCATCCGTTGGGCTCTCGACAAAGCCTGGATCGCCGTCATTGGTCGCTCTCGCGACTCGGACAACCGTCGCTTAGACGAGTACATCGAGCGTTATCCAACGACGTGGCGAGAAGAGCTTCTTCGCTTCGAAGGAGTCGATGAACGTGTCGTTCAGGAACTTACCAACACGCTCGAAGCCGCGCGCCGCGCGAACTACGATCTCACGCTGAAAAGCAGCGTCTCCTGATCATCTGAAGTCCGGTACGCTTGCGGTGCTGCCGCTAAGGGAGTCTTCCATGACCATCAAGATGCGGAATCTGAAGTTCTTATGGATCGGTGCAATCGGCGCGGTGTTAGTTATTCCAGCAGTTCCGGTCGCTGCTGGCGTTCCCGTGACCGTCGACTTCGATTCGACGGGCTTCGCTGGCTGGGTTGCACAAGCGGCGAACATGGGGAAGACGATTGCAGCTGATTCAGCTCGGTACATTCAGTTAGAAAAAGAGATCGTTGACGCCGACACGGAGTTGAAGCAACTTCAAAGCATGGCGCATAGCTCGACTGGATCGATGCAGAGTTTTACGAACTTCGTGGTTACGAGCAACAATCGGTATCCGACTGCTGCCGGCGGAGAACTTGCGAAGGCGATCGTT
>JAABUX010010487.1_pt1 | contig 10339 bp, 12 predicted proteins | sample 5561851 | NCBI WGS metagenome assembly JAABUX01 (sample SAMN10711883, study PRJNA513361) | rock metagenome | isolation source: Antarctica rocks | place: Antarctica: Victoria Land, Richard Nunatak red sandstone | collected 2016-01-03 | reverse complement strand
GGCTGCTCCGGCCCGGCGGCAGCATCACCGTGATCGAGGGCGACCACGGATCGACCTACTTCTACCCCGACAGCCCCGCGGCCCAGGCGGCGATCCAGTGCCAAGTCGAGCTCCAGCGGAAGGCCGGCGGCAACGCCCTGATCGGCCGGCAGCTCTACCCGCTGCTGGTCGCGGCGGGGTTCGACGCGGTCCGTGTCTCGCCCCGCATGGTGTATGTCGATGCGAGCCGGCCCGACCTGGTCGATGGTTTCACAAGGAAAACGTTCACCGCGATGATCGCGGGCGTGCGCGAGCCCGCGCTCGCGGCGGGTCTCATCGCGCCGGAGACGTTTGACGCGGGCGTCCGCGATCTCCACCGCACGACCGCGGCGGACGGCGTGTTCTGCTACACGTTCTTCAAGGGCGTGGGAGAGCAGAGGCGACGTGTCTAAGACACTTCGGGGCGGTGCATAATCTGGCTCACATGTCCGCCGTGTCCCCAATTGTTACATGGATAATCCGCAAGGAGAGGAGATGGATGCTACCGTCACGCTCTATCGTCCGACTGGGCCGAAAGAATTGCAACTCGTGGCCGAGAGTGGCTATCGGGCCTGGCCGCCACGCCTGACCGGACAGCCGATCTTCTACCCCGTCCTCAACGAGGAGTACGCGACACAGATCGCCCGCGATTGGAACGCTAAGGACCGCTCGACGGGCTATCGTGGATTCGTGACGCTGTTCAAGGTACAGCAGGCGTTTCTCGCGCGCTACGAGGTCCACCGCGTGGGCGGCCCTGTGCATGACGAGTACTGGATACCGGCCGAAGATCTTGATGAGTTTAACCGCAACATTGTCGGGCCAATCGAGGTGATCGCGGAGTACGCGGGCGGTCCTGACCACGAACCCCGCCAGGCGCAAGGTCACGCGACGTGGGTAAGCCCGAGCGACCGTCATGTAATCCACCGAGGCGACGCGGGTATCTCCGCCGTGACCCCAACCGTCTTTCCAGTGTCCGTTGGAGCCATCGCTGTCGATCACCCAGGACGGTCTACTTGGTCGTGTCCTCGGGCGTGGTGGCCCTGCCAGCCGGGGGCGGGCCGATGAGAACGATCTGGAAGGGGTCCGCTCCCGCGCCTGAAGGCACACGAGCAGCGCCAAAAGCGCATCCTGCGCCACCGGCGGCGTAGATGACACACAACCTATGCGGGACGTATGTCTTCTAAGGCGGCACGTATGTCTTCCAAGGCCCCAAGTGTTACCTTGAGGCGCAAGGAAGACACATGAGGCCCGTAATGAGCTATCGTAGTGGTACGGCAGCAGTGTCGCGCTTGGGTTAGGAGAAGCACGTCCGATGGATCGGCCTGCCAACCCGTTGGTCACCGGAGTACATCGCTGGGATTGGCTCCTCTTGCTGGGATGGATCGCGGTGGGTGCGGTGGGTAGTATCGTCTACAGTGCCGCCCTCGTCGCGTTTTACCGAGCCAACGCAGGGACCGACCACCTCGATGGCTCCTTTTTCCTTGTGGCGCTGATCGTGCCCGGTCCGGTCGTCGGCGTGGGACAGTGGGTTCTCCTGCACTGGAGACTCCGCCTGCCCGTGGCTTCCATGGCCGTGTGGGCGTTGGGGAGCACGATCGGCGGGTGGGCCGTTTTGGGTTTACTCAACTTCCAGGATTATGCGTACATCCCCAGCCACACCTTCGTCTGGGGCGGGATCGTCGGCGGGGTGCTGGGCGTGTTCGCGGGCCTGGTGCAGGCATCGGTGCTGTGGGGGCGCGTCTGGTGGGCGGCGGCGTGGGTCGGTGTGAGCGTGAGCGCCACGGCCCTAAGTTGGCCGACCGCCCAATACATCGGGCAGCGCGTCATCCCTACGAACCACGACGCCAGCCTGGCGTATTTGGTAGCAGCCCTCGTTAGCGGGCTGTGCCTGGTGGGCGCGGTGTGGTGGTCACATCCAGATATGCGCCAACAACGCGATGGGTGGGAGCGTGTGTAGCCATGGGTTGTGGCTGCTGCGTGAGCAAACGCGAGACATCGTGGCCCTCTGGTCGGGGATCGGCGGTCGTTCTTCGCCGTGGCCCCAACGATAACGCGGTATTCTCCCGACTAGCGGCGATGGGGTACAGTAGTCATATGGAACAGAACGCGCCGATCATCGAGGATGACCCGCTCGACCCGCGTGCGCTGCGCCAGTTTCGGGCCGCCACACGGGCGCGGCTCGCTGCGCATCGACAGATGCAGGGAGCGGTCGCGGTGCTGCTGTGCGTGGTGGGGAGCGGCGTCGTGTACATGGGGGACCATAAACTGCTCATTGACGTTCTGGTGGGTCTCGTGCTCGGTATCGGCTTGGCTAATCCCGTCACGTTGCTGTTGCTGCGTATCCAGTCGCGGTAGCTGTGCGGGCGCATCCTCTTTTCTGGGCAAACAGTCGCTCCCACGACGCTGTCGGCGTGTATGACGCGGCTTCCGCTAGGGCTCCAACGCTTACGCAGGATAGCACGCCACCGTTATCTCGAAGGGCAGTTCCGGGTCTGGTTACGTAAACGAGAGTTGCAGACGGTCGCCTCCCACTTGCCAGTAGGTAAGGTGGTCTGCAGCCTCGCCTTCGGGATAGTCTGGGTCGTCTGGTTTATAGACGCCAGTGTAGGTGGGCGACCCGAGGAGCCGGTTGTACTCAACCACGAGTTGCTCATACCGGCGCGCGTACTCCGCGTCCAGCGCCTCTCGCTCGTCCTCGTCGTCCTGCGTGGTGTACCAGAAGTCCCTGCTGCGATGGAGGTCAATCTCAAGACGATTGAGTCCCGGTTCTTGCAGAGAGTTGGCGACATGCACCACAACGTCGTGGGCTTCATCACGAAAAGCAAGATGCATGATGGTGTACGTGGAACCGGATCGCACCACCTGACCATCAAGACGAGCTATACATTGCTCGCGTGACAGTCCCTATGCGAGGCCCAAGGAGCTTCCCCACCATATGTAGCTACCCCGCCAGGATCTCGCCGCGCTTCCAGAGCGCCGTGCCGATGAGCAGCAGGGCCACGGCGGCAAGCGCGACGGCCAGCGCCAGCGCGCTGACGGCGAGCGGGCCGAGCGTCCCCAGCACGACGGCGAAGAGTACCGTGGCCACGCTGACCGGCAGCGAGATGAACGTGACCGTGGACGAGACGCCCACGAGCGTGCGCGAGCGCCTTATTGCTTGGTGCGACGGATATCGTGTGGCGATTATGTGTTACAATCGCCACACGCACGCTCACTTGTGGCGATTATGTGCTACAATCGCCACATAATCGCCACGAGCAGTGTTATAGCTCATAGGTGGCCTGCGGAGTAGAAGGATTGGCGTCGTGGATTCAGCGCACACGCGGCGTCTCATCGCTGGTGGTGAGACCGCCCTTGTAGAGTTCAAAGTCGCACCGCCCCGCGTTGTCGATCTGGCCACGCGCATCTGTGGTTTCGCGAATGGCGACGGCGGCGCCATCATCTTAGGAGTCGCCGACAAGACGTGGGCCGTGGTCGGGGTCAAGGACAGCGCCGCCGCTAGTGACGCGCTGTTACAGGCATGCCGTCAGTGTAAGCCGCCAGTGCGCCTTGACCCACCTCAACCGGAGGTCGTGCGGATCGACGGCAAGGTCCTGGTTGCCGGTCACATCCCGCCCAACACAGGTACGCTGCACCAAGCCGGAGGTGCCTTCTACATCCGCCGTGGAACCCACACCGTCCCGCTGGACGCCGGCGAGATCGAAAGCTACTTCCATAACCGTGGGACGTTGTCGTGGGAGGCGCGCCCGGTAGCGCTGGCAACGACGGCCGATCTCGACCTGGACAGGGTGCGAGACTACCTCGCGCATCGACCAGGGCGGCGCGCGGGCGTCATGGACGCAGCCGACCCGGCGACGTTGCAACGCATTGGCTGCGCGGCCCCGGATGCGAACGATCCCGCTATCCTTCGACCGACGCATGCCGGCCTACTCCTATTTGGCCACGCCCCGCAGGACTTTATCATGCATGCGGAGGTGGTATGCGTCCTCTTCGGCGACGAGCTTGGCCTGCGACGCTACATCGACCGGCGTATACTGCATGGGGCGCTGCCGGAACAGATCGATCAGGCGGAGGATTTCCTTAAGCGTAATGTGCGCGTCGGCGCACGGACCGAAGGCTTTCATCGTGTAGACGAGCCGGAGTATCCGCTCGAAGCATTGCGAGAGGCGGTCGTCAATGCCGTCGTCCACCGTGACTACAGCCTAACGGGAGAGGCCGTGCGCCTCTTCTATTATCCCGACCGTATCGAGGTTCACAGCCCTGGCCTGCTGTTGCCAGGTATTCGCCTGACCGATCTACGCCAGGGACGGGTACCGTCCCGGCCCCGTAATCCGATCCTGGCAAACCTCTTGCGCGATATGCCCGGCGGCTACATGGAACGGCTGGGCAGCGGTGTCGGCTTCATGATTCGTGAGATGCGCGCCTTGGGGCGACCGGAGCCGGAGTTTCGGGAGCAGAACGAATTTATCGTAACGTTTCGACTCGCGGCCGCGCTATCGGATACGCCGACGAGCGTTGGGTCTGACGAGCGGATGGTAATGGATGCAGCCGAGGGGCAAGTGGTTAGCGCGGCAGGCGGGAAGGCGGCGCTCGATGCGGCCCAACGCCAGGAGATGGCCTTGCGCTACGTCCAGGAACACGGAGCCATCACCAATAAAGTCTATCGCAACCTCACCGGCGTTTCGGACATGACGGCCCTACGCGATCTGGAAACGCTGGTAACGCAAGGTTCATTGCGGGTGATCGGCCAGGGACGTGGCCGCAAATACACGCTCTGAGACACCGATGACTACCCTGCCAGGATCTCGCCGCGCTTCCAGAGCGCCGTGCCGATGAGCAGCAGGGCCACGGCGGCAAGCGCGACGGCCAGCGCCAGCGCGCTGACGGCGAGCGGGCCGAGCGTCCCCAACACGACGGCGAAGAGTACCGTGGCCACGCTGACCGGCAGCGAGATGAACGTGACCGTGGACGAGGCGCCTACGACCGTGCGCGAGCGCGCCGAGATCAGCAGCGCCGCGCCGTTCACCAGCAGCGAGAGCGCGCTCAGGAAGAGCGCCGCCGAGAGGACCGTGCCCAGCGGCAGCCACGCGGCGGCGGCCGGGGCGGAGATGTTGACGCTGGCGACGTAGACGCTATAGGCCGCCACGACGGTGACGAAGCCCGGCAGCAGCGTGGCCACGAGCTTGCCGCACACGATCGCGCCTAGCGAGGCCGGGGTCGCCAGCAAGGCCGGCAGTGAGCGCCGCTCGCGCTCGGCGGCAAAGCCGACCGCCGCGAACTGCGCGCTGAACAGGATCGGGAAGATGCCCAGCCACACCAACAGGCTCTGCACCAGCCCCTGCAACCCGGTGACGTGCACCGTGGCGCGCAGATGTCCGATCGTACCCAGCCCGACGGCCGAACTCAGGCGCATCGCCACGCCGACGAAGCCCGCGCCGGCCACGAGCGGTATAATGACGCCGAAGCCGACAGCGAAGATCAGCATGCGGCGCTGGCTCAAGATACCGTTGACCTCGCGCCAGGCGATGACCCAGGCTACATCCATTACTGTCCCCACGCATTTGGTTGTTCGGCCTCGGCGATCGTTTCCAGGTACACCTCAGAAAGGCCGCGCGGGCGCGCGGCCAGGCTGACTACCGCGGCGCCGCGCCCTACGACGATGGCGATAACGGCGGCGTTGGCGCGCCGCGCGTCGCTCGTGCGGTAGCCGAGCGTGTGCTCCTCCGTGCTTGAGGCGACCAGCGCGATATCGCGCACGCCGTCCAAATCTTGCAGGGCGGCGAGGTGGCCGTCTTGCGGACCCGCCAAAGTGAGCGCGTAGGGCTCGCTATCGTCGGGCAGCCGGCGCAACTCGGACGGCGTGCCCTGCCGGCGCAGGCGGCCGCGCGCGACGATGGCTACGCGGTCGGCCAGCCTCTCGGCCTCGGGTAGGTTGTGCGTGGAGATGATCACGGCGTCGCCGGCCCGCTTGCGCTCCAGGATGTACTCCTGCACGGCGCGCGCCGAGAGTGGGTCGAGCGCCGAGGTCGGCTCGTCGAGCAGCAGCACGGGCGGCTTGTGCAGCAGAGCGCGCGCGAGCGAGACCTTCTGGCGCATGCCCTTGGAAAGGGTGTCCAACGTAGCGCGCCGCTTGGGGGCCAGACCAAAGCGCTCCAGCAAATCGTCCAGGTGGGGCCGCACCGCCGGGGGACGCAGCCCGTAGAGGCGGGCGAAGAACAGCAGGTAGTCCTCCAAGGCCATCTCGCCGTAGAAGCCCGGCTCGTCAAGCATAATGCCCACGCGCGCCCGTACGTTGTCCGCGTCCCGCACGACATCGTACCCGGCCACACACGCCGTCCCCGTCGACGGCGCGAGCAGGGCGGCGATCATCTGCATCGTGGTCGTCTTGCCGGCCCCGTTCGGGCCGAGCAGGGCCACCACCTCACCGGCCGCGACGCGCAGCGACACGCCCTCCACGGCCACGAGCGCGCCGAAGCGCCGGCCCAGACCCTCTGTCTCGATCACCTGTTGTTCGCTACTCACCTGTACAGGATAGTAGCTGGACAGCGCATTGCACCTAGCCTGATCGTGCTATCGTCGCTCCACCGCGCTACGACGGCAGCGTGTCGTTGTGCCCGTCGATCACGGGCGGGAAGGGGACTGGCACCGTGGGCGTGCCGATCTCCAGGTGGCAGAGATCCTTCAACTCCGTCCGCACTCGCCCCGCTACCTCGAGAATGGCGCCTGCTTCTCGCAACAGGCCGGCCGTCGCCGCTGCCAGAGCGCGCCTCAGTTCCGCCACGGTCAGGGCGCCCACCAACGCGCCCACAAATGGGTCGAGCGCCTCCTGAGGCAGGCGGTCGAACCCCCGTCCATGGCTCACCTCTAGACCAAGGCGGAGGCAAGCGAGGGTCAATGCCTGGTCGCGTGCTTCGTGTATCCAGTATTCCGCTTGCCACAGCCGTCCCCGTTGGATGCAGATGTGTCCGCGCACGGCGTGATGCGCACCGAGCCCGAAGGTGTGTTCCGGCGATGGTGGTGGCGCAAAGGGGCGCTCCACCGCGGCGCCGAACAGCAACTGGAACCGCGGCCCGCGCGCGCCGAACTCCGCGGCGGGCGTGAAGGAGAGATCGACCTGGAGTGCGCCAGGTAGCAGGAAGACCCGGTAGATCGTCGAGAGAACGGGGAGGTCGAAGAGCACCGCCGCATCAAAGTCAGCCAGGAGGGCCTGAGTCCAATCCGTGAGGACCGCCTCCACCGGCGTCCCATCCGCGACACCGAAGGTGAGATCGAGATCGGACCAGCGGTCCCCTCCGCCGGCGGATGCCCCAACGGCCGCGACCGCGACCACACGGGAGTCCGACTGCGCCTTCTTGGTAAGCAACTCCCTGACACGTTCACGATCTTCGACGCTGAACATGGTCCCCCCACATTAAGGGTTCCGAAGGCTTGTCTCATCCATACCCAAGGTTCGCATACTAACCTTGGGTATGGCCGAAACATACCCAAGGTTAGGGGATCGCTAGGCAACGCGGCAGGCGATACGGGAGTCAGCCGTTGGCGACCATCGGCGCGACGTCGATGCCATTCTGCAGCGCGAGGTGTAGGCGCCAGCCGGTCGTGTAGTCGCCGGCGAAGAACAGGCCGTCGTGGTCCCTGTTGAGGGTCGTCAGGTCGACCATTTCCGCTGGCTTGGCGTAGCTCCAGCGCGCATAATCATGCCACAGCGGCTCTCCCAGGTCGACGCCGAGGAGATCCCGCACTTGCCGGCCGGCGACAGCGGCCAGTTCGTCGGGCGGATCATCATAGTGCGCCTCACTGAAGGGCACAGCCATCTGCGCTACCAGCGCCAGCACGCCCTCCGGCGCGCGCGACGGCCCTTTGTCGTTCTCCACGCCCAACCACGAGATGTCGTGGCCTCGGTCGGTGTTGACGAGCGCGTAGTAGGGGCGCGGGTCGCCCGGCGTCCCGCCGGCGTAGACCGTGCCGTCCGGCGGCCGCCGGTAGCCCAGCATGAACGTGAACATGGACTGGTACGCCGCCCTAGCCAACTGAGCCAGCGCGCGGTCGCGGCGCGCGGCGTCGATGGCGCTCGCGCGCAGCAGGTCAGCCGCCTGTGGGGCCGGGATCGCCACGAGCACACGGTCGGCCTCGCCCAACAGCGCGCCAGTGTCATTAAACAGCCGGTAGCCCTCTGAGAGGCGCTCCAGGCGCCCCACGCGCGTCTCGCGCCGCACGTCCAGCCCCATAGCCAAATACTTGCCCAGCGTATTCAGCCCGGCGGCGTAGGTCCACTTCGGCCCGGCGTTCCGCTCCTCGTCGCCTGCCGCGACCCTGTTGTCCTTGTCGAAGGTATAGATGGGACGCCCAATGTCGATCAACCCCTCGCGCGGCAGTTCCTCCAACACCAGCCGGCGTACCGCCGGTAGGTCGTCGGGTACTTTCAGATACTGCGCACCGTGGTCGAGCGCGCAGCCGTGTGTGCGCCGCGTCGCCGCGCGTCCCCCCAAGCCCCGGCTCTTTTCGTAGACAGTAATGTCATGTCCCTGCCCGGCCAGCGTCCGCCCCGCCGCTAGACCGACCGCCCCTGCTCCTACAATCGCTATACGCATCGCTCATCCCTCCGTAGAAGGGTACAGGTATACCATCGGAGATGGGAAGTGAGGGCTAACGTTCCGCCGTGGGGCGATGTCTCCATATGGCCGCGCGCAGTTTCTCATTGGCGGGGGCGGGGTTCAGGATAGCCTCTGCGAAAACTCGGCTATCCTCGACCGTCAGCGTGATCACGCGACGCTCCACCAACGTGCGCTCCGCGACTTCCTGCGCGCTGCCAATGATAAAATCCGACAGCGACCGGCCGGCCATATCCGCCGCTTGTTGCAGCAATTCCTTGACCTCCGGCGTCACGCGCTGCTGCGAACGCTCACTACGCGACGTAGCGTGTACATGTATGGGCATCGTTGTTCCCCTATCGCTCAGATTACGCCAATACTGTACGTCAAGGCGGCTCACATATCAACCGTCTAAGGGTTCCACGTATACTAAATCAATATGAGGCGGGTGGTTCCGTTATGCAACTGCATGCAGTTGTCACCAAAGCGGTAGGAAAGGACGAGGCGCGCATGGCGGATCGACGCCGCACGGACGTGGCCGCTGGACGCGTGGTCAACTTCACGCCGCGCGAAAAGGGGTTCATGCCACCCTTCGACGCCGTAACGAGCGTGAGTGTCGTGCCCTTCACCGACGATGGCCGCCTGGTGGCTGTCCTACTTGATAGGGGTATCGACCTGCCGGGCGGGCACGTACAGGAAGGCGAACGTACCGCGGAGGAGGTGGCCCGCCGCGAGGCGTACGAGGAGGCGCGTATCGCATTGAGGAACGTCCATGTCGCCACTGTCATCCAATCGGACTACTACGGCAGCGCGCCGAAGGATCTGACCTACATGGTCCAGGTCGCGGCTTTTGTCGACCACATGTACCCTTTTACGCCGACCGAGGAAAGCAGCGGACGCGTCGTCTTGGACGTCGATGAGTTCCTCGACCGCTACACAGTCATGGATGTGGATAAGAGGCTGATGCGCCACATCATCGACGCGGCACGCGAGGTCTTGTCCATGTCATGATACATGGCGTTATTTTTGACTTCGACGGCCTGATGCTGGACACCGAGGGGCCGGACTACCACTCGTGGCGGGAGACCTTCCAGGCCCACGGCTGCGACTTGCCCCTGGCGACGTGGGCGGCCTACATCGGCGGCTCGGGCCAGGACTTCAATCCCTATGCCATGTTGCAGATGGCGTCGGGACGCCCCATAGACCGCGCGATGGTACGGGCGGCGCGACGGCGGCGCTTCGCCGGGCTGATCGCCACAGAGCAGGTCCTGCCGGGCGTACAGGACTACATCAACGCGGCGCGACGGCTGGGCCTGAAGCTCGCTGTCGCGTCGAGTTCGTCGCGCACATGGGTCGCCGGTCACCTGGCGCGCCTTGGTCTCCACGCGCATTTTGACGCGACTGTATCCTCGGACGATGTGGCGCGGGTCAAACCCGCTCCCGATCTATACCTGGCCGCGCTTACCGCGCTCGACCTACAGCCCCACGAGGCGATTGCCCTGGAGGACTCGCCCAATGGGGTCACGGCGGCCAAGGCGGCGGGTCTCTATTGTGTCGCCATCCCCAACCCGCTCACCTGCCAACTGCCGCTGGACCACGCGGACCTACGCCTGGCCTCGCTGGTTGATCTCCCGCTTGAGCAATTAATAGAGAGGATCAATGCGTAACGTCATCTTGTTCGACCTCGACGACACGCTCATCGCGCAGGACGCCTGCGATGACGCGGCTTT
>JAABUX010010483.1_pt1 | contig 10340 bp, 9 predicted proteins | sample 5561851 | NCBI WGS metagenome assembly JAABUX01 (sample SAMN10711883, study PRJNA513361) | rock metagenome | isolation source: Antarctica rocks | place: Antarctica: Victoria Land, Richard Nunatak red sandstone | collected 2016-01-03 | reverse complement strand
CGGGCGCGCCGACACCCCTTATTTCACGATGCCGTTGATCCGCGGCCGGGGTCTCGACGAGGTCTTGGTCGAGTTCGGTCGGCTTCACCTGGGAGAATCGACGCAACGGGCCGGATTGGGAGCGGCGCTGGCACGCGGCATCCAAGAGGGCCGGTTCTCCCGATCCGCCGGGGTCTGGCCAGATGGCGGCGGTGTCCCTTCATCCCACCTCTATCGCGAGGTCGCCTACCTCGGCGTGCAAGCCGCCGAGGGCTTGTCCCATGCCCACGAGCGGGGTGTCTTGCACCGCGACGTGAAACCGGCCAACCTCATCTTGGATGCGCGTGGGGTCGTCCGGGTCGCCGATTTCGGCCTGGCGTGCGACGAGGGATCGGATCGACCCCCAACCAGCGGCCAGGTCGTGGGCACGCCCAAATTCCGGGCACCGGAGCAATCCCGAGGCTACGCCGACCCTCGGAGCGACCTCTACGGCCTGGCCGCGTCGCTCTACCAATACGTGATCTTTTGCCGGTTTACGCAGGCAATCCCGCCCGACCTGGAGGCGACGCTGCTCCGAGCCATGTCGCACGACCCCGACGATCGCCAGCCGACGGTCCGGCATTTCGCCGACGAACTCTCCCATTTCCTCGCTCGCCCATGAACACGCCTCCGATCTGCGCGAAGATTCCATGAAGACCAGTTCGCATTTTTGCGGTCCACCTCCACCCATCAATGGTCGCAGCAATAGTTTGCGTCATATTTTGGAATAGTAATGTTTCAATACAATGGAAAAAACCGACCAATCACGGATTAACTTGGTTGAACTCGACGCTGCAAGGGGCGACTATGACGAGCCGTGGGACTTCACCCACGCTTCAGTTCACCACGAACGAGCACCCCCCATGAAGCGAGCGATGAGCCGCAAACCGAGGCGCTTCGCGCTTTCGGGCCAAGATTCCCACGCCCTAGAACCGCGCCATCTCCTGACCGCCGTCAACGTCGGATCGTTGACCGGGGTCCTGCCACCGCCGAATCACGTCGGGCTGACGATCGGCCATGTCGTCGCCCCTGCCACCCACGGACACATATCCGCTGGCGTCCGAGCCGCCGCCACGGCCCATGTCACCCATGCGGCGGTGCAACATCCCGAGCGGCACGCAACCGCCAATCATCCCACGGCGACCCACGCTGAAACCGTGGCCGCTCCGGAATCAACGACAAACCACATCGGCGCGGCGACCTCCTTCCATGTGGGGGCGGTCAAAGACGCGGCGACCGGGTTGACCTTCTACCGCACCCAATCCAAGAACCCCGCGACGGGCCGGGTCACCCCGACAAGCACCCCAGCCCTTGCCGTCACCCATCAAGTCACGGCGTTGGCGACACCCACGGCCGTCAGCCCCAACGCGGATTCATGCTCCAGTGTATGCGCCCAAATTCCGCCCGATCGAGCTGCCTACGAGGCGGCATTGGCTGCTTACAACAGCGCAGCATCCAGTTACCACACTCGCCTTGGAGCTTACTATTCACACGAAACCGCATATACAACGAAAGAAAGCTCTCTGAAGTCCGACGTGTCCAGTCTGTCCTCAAAATACGGCGCCAAGGTTACTTTTGGCCCTACAACCGAGCTTGATCCGTCCACGGGTAAGCTTCAGACGAGAATCAAATTGGAGGTGGACCTCACCGGTGTAATTCAACGCCTCCTGGGAGCCGCTAGGAAGGAGAAGGCATCGTTAAAGACGAGAGGAGATGCGTTGAACGCGGATAAGGCGCAACTCGACCAAGAGGCACAGGGTCTGCGCGATACTCAATCGCAACTCGACGCTACCTACCAGCAACTCCTTAATGAATACAACGCTCTTAATCAAGAGCAAAGCCTTTGCGCTTGCGACAACTTTTCACCAGAATCCGCTCCCACGCCAACAGATCCGCCGTCGTTCGGCGATTTGGAGGTTCTTGACCTCTCATTCATTGACCCAGGTGATCCAGGAAGTTAATGGCTGTCAAGCTAACATCTAGAGCTTCGGCTTAAATGATACTGTTTGTTGACTTAAGAGAAGAATTCCATGAGTGGAATTCTTCTCTTAAGTTTATGTTTTTCAAGTCCATCAATTGAAATGAGGGGAATATGAAGTTCCCAAGCTTCACGATCCGATCGACCCTAGTCTTAGTGTTGGTCGTCGCTCTAGGTATGGCGGCGGTCCTCAAACTTCGACAATACCATGCCCTCCGACAAGACTATATCGCCAAAGCCCGCGCCTTCCAGAGCGAACAGATCACCGAGGATCGATACCTTGCCACGATCCAGGCAAAGAAAAATTCCCGATCCGATGCTTTCGAAGATTCGCGGAGTCGGGCCCTGGAACGCGCGAGCCACCTTAGATTTGCTCATTATTCCTTGATGACGACCAAATACGCCCAGTTGGCGAATCGGCCTTGGAAGGAAGTTCCAAGCGACCCTTTGGACCTCGGGGCAGAAATTATCGCAGCCATCGCGTTTTACGAAGAGTGGGCCAACCCTCCAGAATTGACCCTGGAACAAGAGCGACTCGCCTCCGAACGAGAGGCTCAACGGGTCAAGGCCGAGGCGGAAGCGATCCGAGAGGCGACCCAGAAGCGGATGCTCGCCTTTGAGGAAGAATTACGTCGGTTAGGTTGGGAGTATCAAACTACTATGCCGCCCAACTCGCTGATTAATTCGGTAGCGGACCCGGCCTCACACTCGATCCCTCTGCCTCCGGTTGCGGTCGCGCCATCCACTCGGCCCGTCGTGCTAGCTGCGGCCCCGTCGAATCTTCCCGAGACGCCAAATGTGGACCTCACCTTTGACGAGATCGAAAAGTCGTGGGCGGCGCGACTTATCAAACTTTGTCCCGACCTGTTCGCCGATGAGAACGCGGTACAGAAAGCCCTCAAGCCGGGGCTTCCCGTTGGGCATTACCTCCGGCGATGGTGACTGATTCCGCAACTGTGCTTCGGCTTCACTGATCCTGCCAAGCCCGCGAGCCATCGGAAATTCGGGGACTCCGAGCGTGAGAAATGTCGGCCCTCAAGCGAACCGATGATGCCATCGAGTTTGTCAAGCCGACTTGAAAAGGCTTGATTCGATCACAGATCCGGGAAGATCGCCGCTTTCGGCGGTTTTTTCCGTTCGAACATTTTGGGGCGACCCGCGAATGGATTGGGTCGAGGTCGCTCGGGAACATTCGTTTGAGGGGGTCGGCCGAATGAACGCGAAGATGGGCGAAGGGTCTTGGTGGTCCAAGGCGGGGGTCGACCCGTTCCGGTTCGTCGGCCGCGACGAGTCGGCGAGCGAGACCTCGGCGCGGTCGGGGTTCCTGGCCAAGGCCCGCCGCCACCTCGGGCAGATCCCGATGGCCCGCGAGGCCGTGGCGATGTACTTCTGCCTGCTCGACCCGAAGACGCCGCGCTGGGTCAAGGGGATCGTCGCCGCCGCCCTGGCCTACTTCGTCCTGCCATTCGACGCCATCCCCGACTTCCTCCCCTTGATCGGCCTGAGCGATGATATGAGCATCCTGGCCGCCGCCTATGCGTCGGTCTCGAACTTCGTCACCGACGAGCACCGGACCAAGGCTGCCGCCTGGATCGGCGCCGGGGCCGACGTGGTGGTTTGACTCGATTCGATGAGATTCAGATCGCCGGGTCGGGTCCGGGCAAGGTCCGGACCCACGCCTTGACCCACTCGAACCAGCCGAGTTCGTCGAACTCGCCGACATGGAACCGATCCAAAGCCTCGACGATCAAGGTGGGCGTCAACCTCGGCAGCGCGACGCTCCGATCCACCTCGCGGTACGCTCCCCCGTCGAGGCGATGGATCGAGATCGACCGATCGGCGACCCGGAACCGCCAAACCTCGGGGACGCCCAACCGGGCATAGACCGTCATCTCCGATTCGGTCAGTTCATTGCTGTGCTCGACCTCGATCGCCAGGTCGGGGGGCGGGTCGACGCTCAGATCGAGTTTTTGCAGACCTCGGATGCGTCGCTCGTTGTCGCCGAGGTAGAAGGCGGCATCGGGCTCCTTGCCCGTCCCCCTCTTCGGCCTGGGAGCGGCCCCAAGGCGGAGCGTCGTCGAGCCGATCGCGTGAAGCCCCAGGCCCATCACCGTCATCGCCGCTCGGACCAGTTGGCCGAGGAGTTGAGAATCGCCGTCGTGGCGGAGTTCGGGCGACATCAGGGCAAGCTCCCCATCGAGGTAGTTCATCCGAACCGAGTTATTCTCGGGCGCGTCGCGGAGGCGGCAATAGGTCTCCCAGGCCACGTCGTGGAGCAGGATGCATCCGTAAAATTCGCCATCGTGGTGGAGTCCCGATGACACCAGGGTCAGTTCCCCGTCGAGGTAGGTCATCCGAACCGAGTTGTTGCTCTCCGCATCTCGGAGTTGGCAGTAGGTCTCCCAGGTCACGTCGTGGAGGGTCAGCCAGTGCGACTCGGCCACGGTTCGGGGCGGCGGGGTGGGGGCGGTGGCCATTGCAAAGCTCCTGAGTGGTGTGCTGGGAGGTTCAAGGCATCGGCAAGGCGGCGGCCCACCCTCGGAGCCAAGTCATCCACCCGAGCGTCCCCATCGCGCCTCGGGTCCGGGCGCCGAGGGCTTCGAGCACCAACGAAGGAGTCAAGCGAGGCAGGTTGATGCTCCGGTCGATCGATTCATAGCCGGGACCGGCCAAATGACCAAACCAGAGCGATGGGACGCTCGGCTTATAGACCCAGACTTCGGGGACGCCGATCCGGGCATAGGTGGCCAGGGCGTCGGACGAGTCGCCGGTGTGGTCAACTTCGATGGCCAAGCTTGGGGGCGGGTCGACTTGGAGGTTGAGTTCTTCGTTGTCCCGGATCGAAACGGCGGCGTCGCCGATGTAAAACCCCTCGTCGGGTTCCTTGCCGGCTCCTTCGACCCGGAGGGTGGTCGTGCCGATTGGCTCGAACTCGATCCCGCTCGCTTCGGCAACGGCGGCGATCAGGTAGCAAAAGAAGCGTGAGCTTTTGTCATGTCGTATGGATGGTGACATCAGAGTCAAAGTCCCATCAAGGTAGGTCATCCGGATCGAGTTGTTGCTTTCGGCGTCGCGAAGTTGGCAATAGGTCTCCCAGGCCACGTCGCGGAGGACCAGCGGCTCGGCTCGAGTCCGCGTCGGAGAGGGGGCGATGGCAGTGGCCATGATGGGGAAGCTCCTTGGCGTTTTGGGCGGGGCCGGAGGTTGGATCGTAGCCGGGATTTGCCCGGAACTTCAAGGAGAATTCAAGGGTGCGGGGGCCAAGGCGCGGCGCCATCGCGCCAGCCCGAAGTCGGCGCCGGGACGCGCGTTACGATCGCCCCAAACCTTTCCGGGGCGCGAGATTTGGCGTTTGACTTGGTGTCAAAAGGGGCGCATATCTCCCAGGCTGGCACGGCGAGCGACACCAATCGACACACCCCCCGAGACCATTTCGACCGTCATCAACGACGAGTTCGGCGCAACCCCCCCAGCCTCTTTCAATCGACTCAACAGGGGATGGGTGTGATGAACACAGTGGCTCCGAATCAACCATCAGGGATGGAAACGACGCTCCGGGCGGCGATGGCCGAGCGCCTGGGCGAGTCGCGGTTCGGACTCTGGTTCGGCGACGGGGTCCGGCTCGGCGTGGCCGACGATGCCTTGGAAGTCGGCGTCCCGAACGCCTTCTTCCGCGACTGGATTCAGGGGCATTTCTCGAAGAACCTGATCGAAGCGGGTCGAGAAGTCACCGGCCGGTCGCTCCGCCTGGCGTTCCGGGTCCACGACGAGGCCGAAACCCCGCTCGGCAACGTCGTCGACCTCCCCCTGCCCGACCGCCCGAACCCCCCACCGGCCATCCCGGCCTCGACCCCGCCGATCACCCTCCCGCCGAAGGTCGATCGTCCTCGGGACCAGGCCATCCCTTCGGTCAAGGTCGCCCCGACCTCGAACCCGGCCCACTCGCCGAGCCCGACCCGCTCGTCGAAGCGGCTCGAAGACTTCGTTTCCGGGCCTTGCAACCGCCTGGCCCTGGCGGCGGCGATGGAGGTGGTCCAGTCGGGCGGGGCCGGGTTCAACCCTTTGGTGATCCAGGGGGGGGTCGGGATGGGCAAGACCCACCTCCTCGAAGGCATCGGCGCGGCGATCCGAGGCCGTCATCCGGGCTTGAAGGTGATCCAGATCACCGCCGAGGCGTTCACCAACGGCTTCCTCGACGCGATGCGGACCGGGACCTTGAACTCGTTCCGGGCCAAATACCGGGGGGCCGGGGCCTTGCTCGTCGACGACGTCGGCTTCCTGGCGGCGAAGAAGGCGACGCAAGACGAGTTCTTGCATACCTTTAACGCCTTGATCGCCGAAGGGGCGCCGATTATCCTCACGATCGACCAGCACCCTAGGCAGACCGCCAAGCTGTCCGACGAGTTGGCCACCCGGTTCATGAGCGGGATGGTCGTCAAGCTCGACACCCCCGACCCCTCGACCCGACGCGCGATCCTCAAGGCCAAGGCCGCGACCCGAGGGGTGATCTTGCCCGAGTCGGTCCTGAACTACGTCGCCGACCACCTCCGATCCGGCGTCCGAGAGCTCGAAGGTGCCCTGCACAGCCTGGTCGCCCACGCCACCTTGACGGGCAAGAAGCTCGACATGACCCTGGCCAAGGCCGCGCTCCGCGACACGATCCGCCACACCGCCCGAGCCGTCGCCCTGAAAGACGTCGAGCGGGCCGTTTGCCAGCTCTTCAGCATCGAACCCGAAGCCCTCAAGGCCGAGAACCGGGCCAGGGCCGTGGCCTACCCCCGGATGCTCGCGATGTACCTGGCCCGCAAGCATACCGGGGTCGCCTACAGCGAGGTCGGCCGCTTCTTCGGCAACCGGAACCACTCCACCGTCATCGCCGCCGAGAAGAAAGTCGCCGCCTGGATCAAGGACGAAGCCCGATCCGCCCTCCTCGCTGGCTTCGAGACCATCGGCGAGATCCTCCAGGCCCTCGAACGAACCTTGGGGACCTGAGTTTAGCCACGGATGGAACTCGGATAAGATGGAATAGATGATCCTTCTGATCCGTGATCCATCCGTGGCCAATGTGTTCCGAGCGAAAGGACGGAAATCGATGCGGGTTCGACCTTTATCGAGGGATGAGGTCCGGTCGATCGACGCCCGGTGCGCCGAGGATTTCGCGGTCCCGACGCTCCTGTTGATGGAGAACGCCGGTCGAGGCGCGGCGGCCTGGCTTAAGGCTAGGGTGGAATCAAGCCCGTCGTTCACCTCGGGCAGTCGCCCCTTGGTCGTGATCGCTTGCGGCCCGGGGAACAACGGCGGCGATGGCGCCGTGGTGGCCCGGCACCTCGACGCTTGGGGCTGGGAAGTCCGCCTGGCCTGGTTCGCTCCGAGCGACCGACTCCGGGGTGATGCCGCCGCCCAGCGAGCCATCATCGACCGCTGCCCGATCCTCGCCTCCGAGGTTGGCGACGACGCAAGTCCCGACGAGATCGATACTTTGTGGCAAGGCGCCGACTGGCTGGTCGACGGCCTGCTCGGGACGGGTTTGACTCGCCCGGTCGACGGCCTGCTCGCCCGAGGCATCGCCAGCATGAACCGCTCGGGCCGACCGATCCTGGCGCTCGACATCCCTTCGGGGCTCGACGCCGACTCGGGCCAACCGCTCGGCGACCCGGTCCGGGCCGACGCCACCGCCACCTTCGTCGCCCCCAAGCTCGGCTTCGCCCGGATGGGGGCCGACGCCTACACCGGCCAGGTCGTCGTGATCGACATCGGCGCCCCTCGCGCCGCGCTGGACCCATTCATCGTCTCCGAATGATTTAATCTTAGTCCCAATAATGGCTTCGTTTTGTCAAAATCGAACGACGTCTGGGCCTCGGGGAGCCATCCCGTGAGACCAACGCCCCAACCCGATTCAGATAGATCATGGCAAATCGCCAATCGTAAGTCTTCTCCTGGCCATTGTTTAAGATTTAATGCACTCGATTACCCGTGATTATTGATCGTCCAGATAATGGGTTCGTTTTGTCAGTTTCAGTCTGGTAGGGTGCGTGACACGCACCGATGCCCGATGTTGGTGCGTGAAACGCACCCTACAAAATCGGCTCCGCCTCGGCCAACCGCGTCAGTCCTGTTTCAAATAATGGGTTCGTTTGGTCATTTCGAGATCACCGCCGGAGAACAACCTCGCCCCCGCCCCGACCGCTCGCCTCCAATGGCTTCGTTTTGACCCAAACCGAACGAACCCACCTTGTACCTCAATCGGGTCGGCGAGCGTTGGAATGGGTTCGTTTTGTCGCGGAGTATGAATTACCAGGGGTAGGTCCAGGACGGTACACCAGGGTGGGTCGAAAGGTCTCCGACGACTCTGTTCCCAGATATCATCGCTTTTGGCCCGGGGGTGTTAGCATACAATTTTCCGGCTCGACCCGATTTCTCGGCACGTTGGCTGCGGTAAGTCTCGACCATCGAGAAGAGACCTCAGGGCATCCGGTCGGAAAAAGGGGGCGCATCATGGCGACGGCTTCGAAGAAACGGACGGTGGTGTCGGTGCCCGACGACCTCAAGACCAAGGCGATGAAGATCAACGACCGGCTTTGCGTCGAGTACGGGGCGCCGATCCCGTTCTTCCACGACCTCGACCCGATGAGCGAACTGGTGTCGTCGCTCCTCTCGCACCGGACCAGGAACGCCGACTCGGGCCGGGCCTTCAAGCAACTCCGAGCCAAGTTCGCCGACTGGGCGAGCGTCCGAGATGCCCCGACGCTCGAAGTCCAGGACGCGATCGCCCCTTGCACCTGGCCCGACCAGAAGGCGCCTCGAATCCAGCAGATCCTCCGGGCGATCACCGCCAAGCGGGGCGAACTCGACCTCGAATTCCTGGGCGAGATGCCGGTGATCGAGGCCCGCGAGTGGCTCGAAGACCTCCCCGGAGTCGGCCCCAAGACCAGCGCCGCGACCCTCCTCTTCAGCCGCCTCCGCCGCCCCGCTCTCCCCGTTGACAGCCACCACCACCGGGTCGCCGTCCGCCTCGGCCTGATCCCCGCCAAGGTCAGCGTCGGCCCCGCCCACGCCCTCCTCGAAGCCCAACTCCCCCCCGATTGGTCCGCCCAGCAAGTTTACGACAACCACGAATCCCTGATGCTTCATGGCCAGAAGGTGTGCCTGCCCTCGCCCAAGTGCGGCAAGTGCGTGGTCCTCGATATCTGCCCGTTCGGCCAACAAAAAATGGGTGGGAGTTCAACTACTTGACTCGTCCTTGTGACGAGTTAGTTCCATTGTTCTGAGTGTTGAAGACAATGATTGAAGCCGAAGTTCTTGATGGAGTGAATTTTACTGAACCAAGGTTTAGCGCGTCCAGCAATATCAGGAGATTAGTGATATGGCCGAATCTCCAAATTTGACCGAAGCTCAGCGAGACAAGTTAGATGTCGAGTGGATGACAACCAGCGCTCTTCGCGACGGAATGGTTACCGCTCACGGTAAGCCAGAAGACATTACATACCGACAAGCGTTCGCCTTGGGACGGCAGGTGGCCCCTGAGATGTTCTTGAGCGTCGACCGGATTTTGGACAACCCAAAAGAGCCCATTGAGGTGCAAGAGATCAGACAACGTGCCATCGCTCAATCAACATTAGAACGCAAGACAATCACGCCTCTGGAATACATCGATGAAGAAATAAGAAAGATTCGACTTCAGATTGAGGTTGGTGAAAATCTAAATTTACTAGAAAATGTATTGACTCGATATGAAAGAATTCGTCAACAGCTTCAATCCAAAGAGTATAGGGAGACACCGCTAATTTTTGGCGACGCTATTCAATCGGGCCGAGGCTTGCCGCAGTCAGGAGAAGGACAAGGCTACAAAGATTATCAATTGAATAAGGAACGAATGTTGCGAGTTCGTGTCACACACATGGAAAGAGCAGAAGACAAGGTTGGTTGCGATTTAATCTACGAAAATCTCAACGACATAAAGAAAACCGTCCGGCTGGCCATTATTCAGTACAAAATGTGGGAGCGATATGACCACGTTTTTCACTGGAATCCTAGAGATGAAAAGCAGTATGCGAGGCTGACTGGTGCGACATGCAAGAGTCGATTATGTAGTATGGATAACTCACCTTGGATAACGTACAGATTACCAAATTGTGCCGCCTTCGTTCGTCCTACCGATCGATTGCAAGAACCCAACTCTCCCACAACTTCTAGCAGTCTACACATCCCAATTTGCGTTGTTATACTCCCCGCGTCTGAAAGTTGAGGGTTGTTTGGATTAATGACGTTCTTTACGATCGACGGCAGTGACGACCCCCTTTGGAACCCGATTTGGCTGGGATCATGATCTCCATCGACTTCACCG
>JAABUX010010481.1_pt1 | contig 10342 bp, 9 predicted proteins | sample 5561851 | NCBI WGS metagenome assembly JAABUX01 (sample SAMN10711883, study PRJNA513361) | rock metagenome | isolation source: Antarctica rocks | place: Antarctica: Victoria Land, Richard Nunatak red sandstone | collected 2016-01-03 | reverse complement strand
CGCTACTACGGGTCATTATAGTCCCATCGTATTTTCCGCACCCAATACGCGCATACGCGCTGCCCTGCTACGATTATGCGCAGATTATGAGTTATGATGGGGGCGAAAGCACGTCGGGATGGTCGGCGAAACTGGAGCTTGCTTATGAGGCTAGAGCACGTACGTCGTGGACAGTCCGTTGGGACGGGACGAGGGGCGCATCGTCGTCGAGGTCCATATATTGGCCCCATGATCCTCGGTTTGCTTGTCGTCGCGATTGCGGCCGTGGCGGCCACGGCTCTCGCCGGACGGATGACGACGGACAACCGCGTGTATACGATCGCTCAGGTGCGCGCCGGGTTACGGCAACACCCTCGCGCGTGGATTGGACAGACGGTGTGGGTCCAAGGTCAAGCCGGCTCGGTCTCCTCATACGGAAACGACAGTAGCCTGTTGACGCCGCCGCCCGGAAAGCCGACCCACGTCAGCATCTTGCCGCTACTCTACAATCACCGTCAAGATTCGCGCACAATCACCGATCAGTTCGTGGCGAACACGCAACTTGGCCCGTGGGCTAGCGCCGCCTCGACGTTGCGCGCTGTCCCCGTTGTGGGGCGCTTCCTTCCCTCCTATAGTCTTTTCCGACTGTTCCGCGCGCGGGTGTTCCGGATCACCATTTTGGATAGACATTGCCGGTACCTTTATCAGCCTGATTGTACCGACGCGGTGCTGGTAGACCTGCGCTAGCCGTGCCGCATGGACTGCGCCGCCATCGCTATCGCGGCGCGGCCAAACGGCCCTTCGAGAGCCTGATCGAGGTCGTCGCCTGCACCCTCAAGCGGCTGGTCCGCGCCCTCGTGGCACACGGGCCAAGTGCCGCCGCTGCCCTGCCCTCATACCGCGCCCACGAGGGGCGCCCGCACTCCCAAAGCCGACGGGGACGGGCGAGCAGCGCAGCGAGCGCCCGCGCCCAGGACTTTTCGCGGACCCAGGGTGGTCAGGGTACATTGCGGTCAGACGGCACGCGGGGTACAGTTAAGAGTAGGCGCGGAAAAACATAACGTGGGGGAGGGATGCGTCGTGGCAGCAGAAACCATCGATGGCGTGCCGATAACCGTGACGGTTGACAATTTCCGAGAGGCGCAGCGGATTGCCCTGGCGTTACAACACCTGGTGGCGCGGGATGTCAGGGAACCTGCAACTATACTCACGGCTACCGGCGAGAGAGTGGAGGTTGCCCCGTTTCTCATTGCCGCGCTGCAGCAAATGACCGCTCTCCTGGCGCGGGGTGATGATGTCGCCATTGTGCCCGTCCACAAAGACGTATCTCTCGTCGAGGCAGCTGCGCTTCTGGATGTGTCACTGCCCGCCCTTATCCAATCGCTCGAAACTGGGGCCGTCTTATCGACGGGTACGGGCAACGAGCGGCGTATCGGACTGCACGACCTTGTGGCATACAAGGAGCAGCGGAGCGCCGACAATAAGAGGGATCTGGCGACCGCGCTCGCGGTGGTACAAGAAGCTGGGACCTACGACTGAGTCTCGTGATGACGCCCCTTACGCCTGTTCCTTCAGTCGTCCTTGACGCTAATGTCTTGTTTCCCGCGTCGCTGCGCGATATCCTTCTACGCTGTGCCGAGAAGAACCTTTTCCGGCTTAGGGTTAGCCAGCAGATTTGGGACGAGGTCGTACGCAATCTCTTCAGCACTGGTCGCCTGACCTCGGAACAGGTGGCGCGTCTGGATACGGCGATTCAGGCGTTCCTTAGGCGAACCAATGCTCTCGTGACTGGATACGAGTCCCTTATTCCGAATTTGACTAATGATCCGAAGGATCGGCATGTGCTCGCGGTTGCCATCCATGCTCATGCCCAGACCATAGTCACCGTGAATCTCAAGGATTTCCCTGCTCACGCGTTGTCATCGCACGGCGTTGTAGCGCAACATCCTGATCCCTTCCTAACATGCTTGTATTATGCCAGGCCGGATGTTCTTGTACAGATCGTGAACGACCAAGCTGAGGAACTCAAGAATCCCCCGTTGAGCGTCACCGATGTGTTAGACACCCTGGCACAGCACGCGCCGACGGTGGTTCGCCTGTTGAGAGAAGCTATCGCGGCGCGGGAAGATGTGGTTGACCAACAATAATGCCCGTTAGTAGGAGTCCGTTGGATAGGCATACGTAGAGTATGCATAGAGATTAGGGGAAGATAGAGCATTATGTTACAGCCGTTGAAGTTTGGGGTGTCCGCCGTGACGTCGGACGGGCGTGACGTGGGGTCGCTGTACCGTGTGGTCGTGGCCGAGCAGGTGACGCCCGAGGGTCCCGTCTATGTGGTGACGGCGGTCACGGTGCGCCGTCGCCTGCTGGAGTCGGGGAACTTGCTCAAGCCGGGCGGCTGGGAGGCGCCGCGCGACCTCAAGGTCCCGTTCGCGCAGGTTACGGGGGCCGACGAGGGCGAGGCGCGGTTGAGCCTGACCGAGAGGGAGTTCCTGGCGCTGCCGCCGTACATCGTCGGTGATGTCCCTGAACCAGCGCCGGGCGCCACGCCGCCGCCGGGCTTCGAGGCCGAGGACATCGCGATGCGCGCCGGCGCGCTGCTCGGCGGCGGCCTGTATGATCCGCCGCACGACGAGCAGGAGAATCGTGGCCCCGACGAGCGGCATGTGAGCGCGGGCGCGCCGGTGTGGCGGCGCGCGCCGCACGAGCACATCGGGGACCTCGACCATGTGCTGATGGACGACGTGTCGAACGTGGTGGAGGGGCTCGTCGTGCGGCGCGGCGTGCTCTTTACGCACGACGTCGTGGTACCGGCGCGCGCCATCGCCGTCCTGCTCGACGACCTCGTGCAGGTCGACCTGCACGGCGACACGGGCGCGCTGGAGGACTACCGGGCGGAGTCGTGAGTCGGGAGTCGTGAGTCGGAAGTTATCCTAGTCGGGACCGGGTAGCCCTAGTGACATTGGCGCCGACGTCATCGTCCTCCGCGTTACTCACGACTCCCGACTCGCGACTCCCGACCATCCTTCGCCATGCTGCCGAGCACGAAGGCGAGGTTGGCCGGGCGCTCGGCCAGACGGCGCACGAGGTAGGGGTACCACGAGACGCCGTAGGGGATGTAGACGCGCACGTTGTAGCCGTCGGCGACCAGCTCCTCCTGCAGGTCGCGGCGCACGCCGTAGAGCATCTGGAACTCGAAGCGCTCCGCCTGGATGCCGCGCCGGCGCGCGTACCGGCGCGCATGGGCGATGATCTCTTCGTCGTGCGTGGCGATGGCGGGGTAATTGCCCCCGTCGAGCAGCGCTTCCATCAGCCGCACGAAGTTGCGGTCGGTGTCCCGCTTGCGCCGGAAAGCGACGTTGGGGGCTTCGTCGTAGGCTCCTTTACATAACCGCACGCGCGCGCCGTCGCGTATCAGGCATTCCACGTCGGCCATGCCGCGGTAGAGGTAGGCTTGGATGACGGGCCCGACGTTGTCGTACCCGGCGGCGCGCATGTGTTCGCCGATCTCCAGCGTGCGCGCGGTGTACTCCGACGCCTCCATGTCGGTGCGCACGAAAATATTATGGGCGCGCGCTCGTTCCAGCACGGTCCGTAGGTTCTCCTCGGCCACGCTGTCGGCGATGTCGAGGCCCATGGCAGTGAGTTTGACGGAGATATTGGCGTCGAGCCCGTGCGCGACGATAGTCTGGAGGGCCTGTTCGTACGCGCCGGCGGCCGCGCGGGCGCTGTCGCGGTCGGTGGTGTTCTCGCCCAGGTGGTCAAGGCTAGCCCTGATACCCTGTTTGTTGAGGTCACGGACGATCGGGACGGCATCGTCCAGTTCCGCGCCCGCGACGAAGCGCAATACCATCGGGCGCAGCGCGGGATTTTCCATCGAGAAGCGGGCAAGACCCTCTTGGTTGGCGAGGGCTAGTAGTAAGCGGTTCGGCATGTCATGTTCTCCTCAGTACTACCTGTATTCTACCGCAGGCATTGTGCCGAGGAGTGGCCGAGCTTGCCATGCGACACGATATGTCGCGGATATGGTAGGGCGTTTCTGGTGGACGCCCACAAGAAACGCCCTATCGTCCTGGCGAGAATCAGCGTGCGATCGCTGTACGTGCGCCGGATGCCGCCGCAGGCGCGGCGACAGCGAAGGCGCGGGCGGCGTTGTTCCAGGCCTGGAATGACCACGCCGAGGTGAAAACCCCGAGCTTGAGCGTGTAGGCGCCCGGCGGCTGGGTGCGCGGAATTGGCCACGAGGCAGTCACCGCCCGAGGCGTCCCGGCTTTGAATGAGAGTGGGCTACGCCACGTTTGCCACACCTTGGCGCCCGCCGCGTTGTAGACCTCGAAGTCTACAAGCTCATTGGCGACCGTCTGGTTGGCCGTTATTGTCGCCGTGAACGTTTCAGTGGCGCCGGGCGCCGCCGAGAGGGCGCTGGCGATGGTCTGGTTGAATGTGAAGGCCAGAGGGGCTGGTGTGCTGGTAGAGCGCGGGATAGTCGGGGGCGTCGACGTCGCGCGCACGGGCGTGCTGGTCGCGCTGGGCCGCGTCGACGGGCGTGTGCTGGTTGCGTTGGGCGGAATGGGGGGAGCGGTCGCGGTGGGGAGAACAGGCGTGCTGGTCGGGGGTTTTGGCGTGCTGGTCGGGGGAACGGCTGTGTGGGTAGCCGTAGGAGGGATAGGCGTGTGGGTCGCGGTTGGTGGAACGGCTGTGTGGGTCGCGGTTGGTGGAATGGGAGTATTGGTAGGCGTGCTGGTTGGAGGGACAGGCGTGCTGGTAGACGTGGGGGGGACAGGCGTGCTGGTCGGGGGAACGGCTGTATTGGTCGCGGTTGGTGGAACAGGCGTGTTAGTCGCGGTTGGTGGAATGGGGGTGTTGGTGGCCGTAGGAGGGACAGGCGTGTTGGTGGCCGTAGGAGGGACAGGCGTGTTGGTGGCTGTGGCGGGAGAAGATCCCGTGAGCGAGTAGTCCCCACTGGCGTAGTACTGCTGTCCCGCCATGCGCAGGTAGCCGCCGTCGTCGTCGGAGACCGTGCTGGTGTGGGTGTCGCACACCTGACCGCTGCTCACGCCGTCGCTCGTGCAGAGGCTCGGCGGGTTGGTCACGCCGTCGTTCATGCCGTCGGTGTTGACGGTGCTGCCGCCGTTGCCGGCCCCGAAGAGCAGCCCGATGACGCCGGCCCGCGCCAACTCGTCCATGTGACCGAAGAAATACTCGGCGCGGTTGTCCTGGTAGTGCCCGTTGGTGTTGTTCTCCGTGTCGAAGTATTGGTTGCCCTCGGGGATCTGCCAGATCATGACGGGCTTGCCGGTCGCGCTGTGAACGGCCCCGATGTAGGCTTCCCAGCGGTGGAAATTGGGGAAGGTCACGTTGAGCTTGTCCCACCAGGCATTCGGGTTGTTGTACACATACTTGTAGTAGCCGGCGTCGCGGTCGGCCACATCGTTGAAGATCAGATCGTAGGCGCCGCTCTGGGCGGCGAAGCTCCCCGCTTCCTGTCCGAGGGCGTTGGCGTCGAGGGTGGGATCGGTACTGCTGCCGATGTCTTTAATGGTGGCCCAGTTACTGACGTGGACGGCCAGCCGCACGTTCGGCGCGTAGAGGTCGCGCAGGTGCAGGAGCGCCCCGTTGAAGCCCTGGTACGTGTCGGGGTAGCCCGCGACATCGCCGTCGCCGGAGTTAGCGACGGCGGCGTGGAGCAGGGCGGGATTGTTGCCCTGGCCGCCGCAGTAGCCGTAGCACTTGCTGTTGTCGAGCACGGCTTGTTCGGCGAAGCCGGAGAGGTCGGGCTCGACGTGCACGATGGCGGTCTTGCCAAAACCGGCGCCGCCGTCGTAGGTCCCCGAGCCGAGGCGCTTCATCAGCAGGGCGAAGTTTTGGAAATAGCTCGCCATCGTCGAGGGGTTGTTCAGGTTGGAAAGGTCCTTTTGCGCCTCGCCGCAGGAGCCGCAGGAACCGTTGCTCTGGAGCAACTCGTAGTAGCTGAAGACAGGGATGTAGTTGTGGGAGGTGGCGCCCTGCGCGTAATAGAGGGCGAACTGGCCGCTGCCGTTCCAGGTCTCCCAGCCGTGGCCCGTGTTGGCGCCTCCGGAGAGATATTGGTAGGCGTAGTCCCAGGGGATGTGCGAGTCAGGCATCCACCCGTAGATACCGCTGCTGTCGGGATGCGCGGCCAACCCGATGCCGAGGTGAGTGGGTAGGTCCGAAGGGATAGTCGTCAATGTCGAGGCGGCGTGCGCGGTGCGCGTTGTTCGCATGGCAATGGGATTGGCCGCGACCGCGGTGGTGAGTAGGGCTGTACTCACGAGGGCGCGCATCAACCTTTTGGTCGTCAATGGAGCTGTCCTTCTCTATATAATCACCCATGGGCTGGGTAGGTGGTTGTTGGTGATGGGCGGCCGATCATCGGCCGGTCAGGTGTGTATGATAGGCTGACTCTCCTCTCTGTCACATAGCCTATTGGCGCCAGAGGCTACCATCAATTGGTACCGGCGTCGGTAGCCGAACGGGCTACAAGTCCTTACTATAGCAGTGATGCCGATTTCTTGCCGGTTATGAATCATTAATGCGACGCTTTGTGCCATAAATGCGACAAGGACATCGTGGACCCGCAGGTAAAACGAGCAGTGAGATACGGGGGCGTGAGCCCCCGCACGATTAGGGCACGCGCAGGACGATCTTGCCGATGTTGGCGTTGGACGCCATGTAGCGGTGCGCGTCGGGGGCGTCCTCCAACGGGTAGACGCGGTCGACCACGGGGACGAGCCGCCCGTCGGCGAAGCGGTCCAGCGCGAAGTCCTTGAACCGCCTATTCAGCGCGACCTTCTCGGCCAGCGGTAGCGGCCGTAACCCCGTACCGATCACGCGCAGGCGCTTGCGCTGGATCGCGCCAAGGTCGATCTCCAGCTTGCCGCCGCCCTGCTGGCTGACTAGGATGAGGCGGCCGCCCACGACGAGGCAGGCCAGGTTCTGCTCCCAGTACGGCGCGCCGACCATGTCGAGGATCACGTCGACGCCGCGGCCGCCCGTCGCCTCTTTGACCGCCGGCTCGAACGGCCCCTCCCGATAGTTGATGGCCGCGGCCGCGCCCAGCGCGCGGCAACGCTCCGCTTTCTCGGCCGAGCCGACGGTCACGATGGCGTGGGCGCCGGCCGCGCGCGCCAGTTGGATGGCCGCCGTGCCGACGCCGCTGGCCCCCCCATGGATCAGGGCGTAGTCGCCCTCGCGCAGGCCGCCGAGATCGAAGAGGTTGAGGTAGGCCGTCAGGAAGACCTCGGGGATGGCGGCGGCCTGCTCGTAGGAGAGGTTCGCGGGGATCGGAATAGCCATCGCGGCGGGGAACGCCGCGAGCTCGGCGTAGCCGCCGCCGAGCAGCAGCGCGCACACGCGGTCGCCGCGCGACCAGCCGGTCACGCCCTCGCCCCAGCCCACGACCGCGCCGGCCGCCTCCACACCGAGCGTGTCGGGCGCGCCGGGCGGCACGGGGTAGCGCCCCTCGCGCTGCAGCAGGTCCAGCCGGTTGAGGGCGGTGGCATAGACCCGCGCCAGCAGTTCGCCCGGCGCGGGCGTCGGGTCGGGCAGTTCGCCCATCTGTAAGACATCCGGTCCGCCCGGCTGTTCGATCACGATCGCGCGCATAATGTTTCTCCTCTATCTAGGTTTGGTCGCTACGATGCGGAAGTTGACGACGTACGCGAAAAACAGGCCCTTTTCTTGCCGCAGTTTGACGTCCGCGCGGAGGCTGACCACTTCCTCATGCGTGAGGACGCCGGCCTGTCGCGCGTCCGCCAGCCACTCGTCGAGCAACAGCGCGAACTGGGGCGACACGTCCTCGCTGAGGCCGACGGCCGGGACGACGGTGACCTGCCACCCCAGTTCCTTGCACCACCCGATCAGCTGGCGGGCGACCGCGCCATTGAACTCGTGGTCGCCGACGAACCGCGTCAGGCGCCGTGTTAGGTCCAGATCGGACCCGAGCATGGCCCGCGCGTCGCAGTCGGCCTCCCAAAGGCACACGCGTCCTCCGGGACGCGTCACCCGCCCCAACTCCAGCAATGCCTGGCGGGGGTCGGGCAGGATGAGAAAGGTCTCGGTGGCGTAGCAGCAGTCGAACGCCGCGTCGGGGAACGGCAGGTGGTGCGCATCGGCCACCTGAAAAGAGACCGGCAGGTCGCACTCCTCCGTGAAGCGCCGCGCCGCGGCGATCATGGCCGCGCTGGCGTCCACCGCCACCACTTCTCCGATCTCCGGTGTCCCTCGCGCCACGGCGCGCGCCATCGCCCCATTGCCGCAGCCGACCTCCAGGACGCGTTCGCCGGGCTGCGCGTCGATCCAGGCGAGCGTATTGGGGTAGTGGGCGGGGTCGTCGTCCGGCCGCGCCTGGTTGAGGATGTCAACATAGCGTTCCGTCCGGTCGCTCTCGTCGACATGCGCCCAGCGCCATTTGTACGTGTCGGTCGTCATGGTATCTACTATAGCGTGTGGCGTGATACGCGGACTCACGAACTGTGAATTCTCAGCCTGCGATTGCGGTCGCATGGCAGACCACGGACACTGCGGTGTCAGGACGAAGGGGGCTGAGGCTAGCGTGCTGACGCGTTCCCGACCGCAGTCGGCGACTGCTGCCATCGACCGCAGTCGCAGGTTTCGATAATGCACGAGTCCTGGCCCCAGCGGACTAATTAGGCGCATGTGCGCAATGTTGTTATGCTAATAGTAGATAAGAATAGATATGTATATATCGCGTTGCCCGTCGGTGACGACGGGCTTTTTTTTGTGCTAGGAGATACAACCTTTTGACCCTTACTACCGCCCCTACCCCGACTATTGCGACTGCGACCGTCCTCAAGCCGGCCGTTGAACCGGCCTTCTTCGGCGAGTTGCCGGTCGGGCAGCCCCTGGCGCGCGCCCTGGCCGCGATGGGCTACACAATCCCAACTCCCATCCAGCATCAGGCCATCCCGCCGCTGCGTGAGCGCCGCGATGTGCTGGGGCAGGCGCAGACCGGGACGGGCAAGACGGCCGGCTTCGGCATCCCTATGATCGAGATGATCGATACCCGTAGCCGCGCCGTGCAGGCGATCGTGCTGCTGCCGACGCGCGAACTGTGTCTGCAGGTGGCCGACGAACTGGCGCGCCTGGGCCAGTACGCCGGCGTACGCGTGCTGTCTGTCTACGGCGGCGTCGGCCTGGGCCGCCAGATCGACACGCTGGCGCGTGGCGGCGCCCACATCGTCGCCGGCACGCCGGGGCGCGTCGAGGACCTGTTGCAGCGCGGCGCGCTCAATCTGAGCGGCGTGCGCATGGCCGTGCTCGATGAGGGCGACCGCATGCTCGACGTCGGCTTCCTGCCGGCCATCGAGCGTATCCTGAACCGCACCCCCAAGACGCGCCAGACGGCGCTCTTCTCCGCGACGATCCCCGAGGAGGTGCGCGGGTTGGCCCACCGCCAGATGCGCGACCCGGTGACCGTGGCTATTGAGCCCGAGCGCGCCACTGTCGACGCGATCGAGCAGCGCATCGAGCGCGTCCCCGACGGCGACAAGCTGACGGCGTTGCGCCGTCACCTCGACGATCCGGCCACGCGTCTGGCGCTGGTATTCCGCCGCACCACCCACAAGTCGGACCGCCTGGCGCACGACCTCGAGCGCTCCGGCTACCGTGTGGCCGTGCTGCATGGCCGGCGCACACAGGGGCAGCGTGAGCGCGTGCTGGCACAACTCAAGGCGGGGCAGGTGCAGGCGCTGGTGGCGACGGACATCGCGGCGCGCGGCCTCGATATCCCCGGCCTGACGCATGTCTTCAACTACGACCTGCCCGATACGCCGGAGACCTACGTGCACCGCATCGGCCGTACCGGCCGCGCGGGCGCCAGCGGCATCGCCACCACGCTCGTAGCGCCGGAGGACGAGGACGGTCTGCGCGCGATCGAGCGCTACCTCTCGGGTCAACGCCAGGTCGGCAAAGGCGCTCCCACTCCGAAGCGGACCGCGACGCCGGCCGGCCGGTCCGGCCAACAGGCGCGCGCTCAGTCGCGTTCGCAAGAGAGTCCCCAGCGGCCGGCCGAGAAGCGCTTTTCGCGGTCAAACCCGGCGAGAAACGAGTTCGCGCCGTCCGGCGCATCGAGCGGGACGGCGTCCAGTTCGGGGCGCAATCGCCGCCGCACCCCTTCAGCAGGCGCGCGGCCTGCTGGTTCCATGTCGCGCGATTGAGGGTCCAAGGGTAGCGTCGTTTACTGGGAGCGCCGGCTTCTAGCCGGCAAACGTTCGCTGCTACGGCGCCTACCACCGCCAGCCGCTCGTCCGTGACGGTATGCCGGCTAGAAGCCGGCGCTCCCAATGGGTTACGGCGCCCAATCGCGGTAGGTCAGCCGCAA
>JAABUX010010479.1_pt1 | contig 10343 bp, 9 predicted proteins | sample 5561851 | NCBI WGS metagenome assembly JAABUX01 (sample SAMN10711883, study PRJNA513361) | rock metagenome | isolation source: Antarctica rocks | place: Antarctica: Victoria Land, Richard Nunatak red sandstone | collected 2016-01-03 | reverse complement strand
AGCCGTAGCGGCGGACCGAGTGGATGATCGGAGCGAGAGTCCGGGCGAGGTCCGCGGTTGATCGGCAGTCGGCGAGCACGAAGCGCGCCCCCGTGCTGAGCACGAATCTTCGCGCGGCTCGCGGTTCCAGCGATCCGCCGAACAGCTGGTCGGCAAGCCCGGCGCGCTGTAGGCACTGCGGGGTCGACCACACGCACGTGCCAACGAACGTGCGCCGCCCGGTGGCGCCCGGGACGACTGACCCAAGATAGAAGCGCGTCAGAATCCCGCCGGGGTCGCGATCGGAATCGAGGTAGTCAAGGGCCCGGCGCTCAGCTGCAGTGATGAAGTTCGCGGTGCCGGGCTTGGGCGCGACATCGTGGCGAGCGAAGGTTCAGCGCGTATGCCGTGGCCGGGATCGTCGCGACGGCGACCGCGAGCGATCCGATCAGCCGCCGGTGGGCCAGCCGCTGCCAGCATCGCGCCCGGACCGACTCTACGGCGAGGATCGCGAGTGGGATCGTGATGCCCTCAAAGGCGTGCAGCGGCGTGACGCCCAGCGCTGTCGCGGAGAGCTTGTACAGGATCAGCGCCGCGATCGGCCACATGCGGGTCGCGGCCGCGATAAAGCCTGCCGGGCGCCGGAGGAAGGCAAACGCGGCCACCACCGCCAGGGGTGCGATCGCCAGCGCGATCGCCGCGAACGAAAACATGTGACTGCCCGCCTCGCGGGCCAGCCGCCACGAAATGTCGGTTCGGGCGAGGATCGCGTAGTAGGCCAACGGAACGGCGGTCAGGGTCACGGTCAACGCAGGCAACATGAGCCGCACCCGCGCGCGGCCACCACGACGCCACAGCATCAGCTCGGCGCCGACGACGATCAGGATCAGCAGCTCGCCCTGCCACGGATGCAGCGAGCTGGCCAGCGCTCCCAGCAGCCCAGGCGCCCACGCGAGCCGGTTCGCGACTCGCGCCCGGTCATGGGCCAGCAGCGCCCCCACCAGCGCCGCCAGTCCCATCAGGCCAAACGGGTAGCCCCAGGCCTGAAAACCCGGGAGCAGGTCGTCGAGAACGCCGAACGACCCGTAGATGAGACTGAACGATCCGAAGAACAGCCCCAGCACCAGCGCCGCGCGGCGCGCCCACAGCCCGGTGAGCATCCGGCGCGCGTACGCTCGCATGGCAAGGAAGATGGCCAGCACCGCGATCGGCTTCCACAACAGCAGCGCAAGCCACGCAGGAACGCCGAGCGCCGACGCTCCCCCGGAGATCGCGACCGCCGGCATCAAGTAGTCCGCCGGCGTGGAGCGCAGCACGAAAAGGTTAGAGACGAGCACGTGATTGGACGCGTCGCGAATCCACGCCACGTACTGCATCTGATCGACCAGGTACAGACCATCAGTCCCGGTCCACACCCGACCGTGCACCACGACCTGCCAGAGATCGAGCGCCAGCACCCATGCCGAGACGCCGGCAAATACGGCGAGCACGAAGAGCTCGAAGCCGTCCAGCCGCCAGCTGCGCGGAGCCGAGGCGATTCCAAGATCCGGCCAATCCGAGGCGGTTGGCGCAAGTCCGGCAGTCATCAGCGCGTGACGCTAACTGATGGCGTGCGCGGTGGTCGTGGTCCGTCGGCCGCCGGGTGCGGGGGGGAGCCCTGGCCTCACTCAGCTCGCTAGCTCAACATGTCGACGAGCGGGTTCGCGGTAGAGGCCGTCACCCCCTAGGCACCGTTCTGAGAGGCCCTACCGGCGAACGGGTCTCATTGCCAGCTTCGAGCTTCCCCCGGGCTCCAGATTGCGACAAGAGTTGCCGGGTCTCTGAGTTGCCCGAGCGTTGGAACCACAACGTCCATTACCCCCGTGTCGGGGTAGCGCCATCATCCGCGCGAAATCCAACGTTTAGTGTTTGTCGTCATTCACGCTGAAGCGGTCCGGCGACACGGTCGCGGGTGCCTGGGTTCAGCGTAGGGCGGCGAGGATCGCGTCGGTGCCTTTGCGCCAGAGGATTTCGACTTCCTTGAATCCGGCGTCGCGGAGGGCTCGCTCGTGCACCTCGTGGCTGGTCTCGGAGTGCTCGGGATGGTCGAAAGCGCGCCGGTCGCGCTCGGCCACGGCCTCGCCCAGCTTTGGGTCCTCGCGCACCGCGCTCCACCACTCGTCCCAGTCCTCGGCCGCTGCGTCGTGGCGCGCCGCCCGGCGGCGGTCTAGCTCGAGTGCGAGCTCGAGCAGCCGGGGGCTACGGGTGCTTTGCAGGTGATCTGCGTTGGCGAGCAGTCCGCCTGCAGGCAGCAGGTCGGCGCAGCTGCGGTAGACCTGACGCAGATCTGCTTCTTGCAGCCAGTGCAGCGCGGTGCTCGACACGACGGCGTCGTAACGTCCGGCCGGGATTCGTGTCAACCAGCGGGGATTCCGCAGGTCTTCGTCCACGAGCGTCAGTCCCTCGTGAGCGGTCAAACGTGCCAGCGTGAGGAGCACCGGGTCGGCGTCGACGCCCACGACCTCTGCCTGTGGCATCCGGACGAGCACCCGGGCGGCGAGCGAGGCGGGGCCGCAGGCCAGGTCGAGCACCCGTGGGCGTGCTCCCCCGGTGGCTTCCACCAGGTCGATCAGCGCCTCAAACCGTTCCTCGCGGTCGGGCAGGTAGGTCTCCTGCTGTGCGTCCCAGCGCTCAAGCCAGCTGGCGGATGCTGTCATGACCCCCCCTCCATCACTGTTGTTATAGAATTCGCCAGTGACGATAGACCACGACATGATCACTGGTCAAGCACACTTCGCCAGTCATCTCACCGCAAGGGTCGAGGTCGCGGCGGTGCTCGTCAACGCACTCGCCACCGCGCAAGCCCACGGCCGTCGGGTGAAGCCTCCCGCCGATCCAGACGAGCTGCGAAATCGCGCGGGCCAAGCGCTGCGTGAGGCTGGAGCGCACCCAGGCGATCTCGACGCCGACGAGGCCGCCGGCCTGCAACAGCTCGCTGCACGTCTCCGAGAGGTGTTCGCCGCGCTCGATGACGGCCGCGAGGACGACGCAGCGGAGGTTCTCAACCTCCTGCTCGCCCGTAGCGCCGCTCGCCCCCACCTGCACCGCCATCCGCCGGAGCCGTGGCACCTGCACTTCCACGCACCTGAGGCGGGCCTCGTACAGGGGTGGTCAGCAGGCTGCGCGACCGGTCTCGCTTACGTGCTCGGCAGCGGCCATGCCGCCAGCCTCGGAATCTGCGCTGCTGCATCCTGTGATCGGGTGTTCGTCGACGTCTCCCGAAACGGGTTGCGGCGCTTCTGCAGCACCCTCTGCCAGAACCGGGTCAAGGCGGCCGCGCACCGCGCCCGCGGCAAACCCAAGAGCACCACCCGGTAGAGCGCACCAGGCCGCTGAGTTCCTCAAGCGCGTCCTGAACGCACCCACGAGCAACTCGAAGCGATCGTCGCGCGGTTCTTGAGCCGCCACGGACTCTAACCCGAATCAGAGAGCGAGTGGCCTTATGCGCGCACGTTGCTGGCATCTTCACCGCGCTGGGCCTCAGCCTGCGGTGCGCTGCTGGAGAAAAGTAGGAGCGCCCATTCCCCCTCAAGAGGGGTACGACAGGGACGGGAGCTCCGGGCTGCAATCCGCGTTCTTGCAATCGAAGGCGCCCCGGATCACTGCTTTTTGGGCGGTACTTGAGAAGGTTCGAGGTGCGTAACGTGAACAACTTCACTCTGTTGAGCGGCCGTGTCCCGCCTGTGAGTACTTTTGGCGCGGTCACGGGTTCTTGCCGGGTGTCTAGGAGCCACCGCGAGACTCGTTGTCCTGCCACCAAAGAAGGGACGAGCCGATGAGCCAGGCGTCCACTGGCGAACAGGATGTAGAGCGGATCATGCAGAGGGCCGAAGCGATAGGGATCGACCCTCGGCGAATCGCGGTAGCCCTTGCGTATACGCTCAGACCCACTGAGCACCAGCCCGTTCAGAGGCTGCAGGGGCAGTCAGCGTTGCGGCTGCGCCGTCTTGCCCGGCGCTTCGCCCGCCCGGCTTAGGCGCGAGCGCGATCACGAGGACAGGAGGGTGTGCCCGCGGGATAGCAACGACGGGCCCGTCCGGACGCGTCAGGTCACTGTGGCGCGGGGGTGGCTCCGGCACGTGATGACGCAATCGCGGTCCCGACACGTCTCAGAACGCGCCTCTTCCCGGACACGCGCGCATTCGCGCCGAGAGCTATGCGGATGAGCTAACCGTCCGGATCGTGCCGTCCTTTCAAGGTCTTAGACTAATCGTCCGATAACAGGCGATCTGCCTCTAGTCGCGTCGTGCGTGTCAGAAAAGTGAGCTTGAGGGTCTGTTGGAAGCCGACCGTTCTGAAAGGAAGTGGGCCATGTCGTCTGCTCGTGATCTAGCCAAGGCGAGCGGGGCGGGCCTGAACCGGCGCTCGTTCTTGCAGACCTCAGGCGGCGTCGCCACCGGCCTCGCCGTGACCGTCGTTCCGGGAGCTCCGGTCACCTTGTCTTCGCCCGCAGCGGCGAGCGCCAAGCTCGGCGACGTAGTCCATCCGGCCGGTGAGATGCCGACCGAGCCGGTGATGGCCTACGTGCACAACGCCGAGCGCGGTGAGGTGACGGTGCTTTCCGGGACGGTCGAGAGGACCTACCGTGACCCCATCCTGGCGCAGCGTCTGCTCGACGCCGCCCGCGCCCAGACGGCCTAAGGGAGATCAGATCCATGTCATCGCATCGCGAAGCGCCGGAGATCAGCACCGACCCGGTGGCCGATAACACCGATACCTACGCGTTCGTGAGCCCGGACCGGCCCGACACGGTTACGATCCTCGCGAACTACATTCCGCTGGAGGCCGCCGCCGCGGGCCCGAACTTCTATGAGTTCGGCGACGACGTCCTGTACTACATTTTCATCAGCAACAACGGGATCGGCTTCGCGGACGTAGCTTATGAGTTTCGGTTCACGACCCGGGTGCGGGACGAGAACACGTTTCTCTACAACACGGGGCCGATCAAGTCGATCTACGACTCTACCTTCAACCGGCGCCAGACCTACACGGTCAAACGCATCAAGGGCACGCAAGTCGACATCCAGGAGCCGCACACAAGACAGCATCATTATCTGAGGGACGAGGTGCTGGGCCGCAACCTGGCCTCGCCGCCGTGCAACATCGGCCCGAGCTCGACGCCCAACTACGCCAACCTGTCCCAGGAGGCCGTGCACAGCCTGCCCGGCGGGATCAAGGTGTTCGCCGGTCAGCGCAACGACGGGTTCTTCGCCGACCTCGGAGCCGTGTTCGATCTCGCTGACCTGCGGCCGTTCCAGAGCCTGCATCTGAACTCGATGGTGGCCAACGCCGCGGGCATTGACACGCTCAAGAGCGGCGTCAACGTCCATACGATCGCGCTGCAGATCCCGATCTCGCAGCTCACGATCGACGGGAAGGTCCCCAAGAACCCCTTGGACCCTCACTCCACGATCGGAGTTTGGGCCGCGGCGAAGCGTCGCAAGGTGCAGATCCGCGGTGACGCGTATCGCAACGGCGCGGAGTCCGGTCCCTGGGTCCAGGTCTCGCGGCTGGCTAACCCGCTGTTCAACGAGCTGCTGGTGCCGCTCGGCCGCAAAGACGAGTGGAATCGCAGCTACCCGATTGACGACAAGTACTTCGCCCAGGGCGTGATCCATCCCGAGCTCGCGTCGCTGCTGCCCGTGCTGTATCCCGGGGTGTTCCCGAACCTGGCCAAGCTCAACGCGTCGGGCAAGCCTCGCGCGGACATCGAGGCGATCTTCCTCACCGGCCTGCCGAAGGGGATCATCGCGGGGTTTCAGAACCACACCAGCCGGCGCCTGGGTGACATGTTGCGGCTCAACGTGGCGATCCCGCCCACGGTCAACCCGAACTCGCTCGGGCTGCTCGGCAACGACGGCGCCGGCTTCCCGAACGGACGCCGGGTGGTCGACGACATCGTGACGATCGAGCTGCGGGCCCTGGCGGGCGTCACCTACGCGCTCATCGACAAGTCCTTCACCCCCGACGCCGCGGCGACAAAGGTCACGCAGGGCGTAGCTACGCCTCCGGTCGGGCCTCCCGGCACGGCGCGGTTCTTGCCCTACTTCCCCTACCTGGGGCTCCCCAACGACGGGTTTGACACCCCGCCGAACCCGACGCCGCCCCCGGCGGTCCCGTCCCTGGCTACCGCGGGTCACTAGAACGAGGTAGCCAGCGTGAGCCCAGACCAGTTGCTCGCCCCCACCCGCGAGCCCGTCGTGCTCGACATCGGGGGCGAGATCGGGGCGCTGATCGTCTACGCCGAGGCAGAGCTGGTCGACACCCCGATCGAGGTCAGCCCCACGGGCTCTGACACCGCGAGGTTTCACCAGCACATCCTCGAACGACCGCTGCCCCACGGCACCAGCTACGCGGCCGTGTTCGACAAGATCACCCAGGGCGAATACACGCTCTGGCTTCACGATCAGGCTCGCCTCCGAGACTTCGAGATCACCGGCGGCAGCGTCAGCCAGATCGACTGGCGAACTGCCGCCGGGGGCGAGCCGGTGCCGCTGCAGGGGGCAAGTCCGCATCAAAGCCTCCGCTGTGTCAATACGGTAGACCCTCGCGGCTAGTCGCACCGACGTCCAGTAGGCCGGCTATCCCCAGGATCGTGGGTATCGAAGGGCGGTTCAACCTGGATCCGACGGGTGGTCGGGTTGGCGGGGTGGGTCGGTGAGGCCGAGCTGTCGGTGCTCGGCATGTCCGATCGCCTCGTTGAGGAGCGTCGCGACGTGTTGGTCGTGCAGGGCGTAGTGAACGTGTCGGCCCTGTCGGTGCCCGACGACGAGGCCAAGGTGGCGCAGCAGCCGCAGCTGTTGGCTGGCGGCGGACTGTTCCATTCCGGCACCATGCGCGAGCTCGCCGACGGTGCGCGGCCCGTCGCGCAGCTGCGCGAGCAGACGCACGCGGCTGGCCGTGGCCAGGGCCTGCATGAGCTCGGCTACGCGCTCGGCGGTTTCGGTGCTGACGCCGCACTCGGTGGTCGCGTCGGTTGCGTGACCCATCGTGGGAATGCTAGCGTGCGAGGCTGTTCATGTCTTCATCCGTGACGAACCGGAGCGGCGTTGGGCGGGCGGTCGCGGTGTGCGCGTCGTGCGCACGCGGTGTGCGGGCCTTCGGCGGGCACTATCGGGAGTTCTTGCTCGAGCCGGGGACGGTGTTCACCGCGCTCGCGGGCGGATTGCTGGTGGCGGCGATCGCAGTCGATCCGGCGGGCTCAGTGTCGAGCTCTGGTCATCACAGTTGGCTGTATGTCGCAGCGGCGCTGGTGGGGTCGGTCTACATCTGGTTCTCGGCGGTGCAGGGGATCCGCGAGCGCGACTTCACCGCTGACATCCCGGTGTCGCTGGCCACGATCGCGGCGATCGCGATCGGCCAGTTCTCAGCCGCGGCCGTTGTCGCCGTCCTGCTGTTGGTCGGCGGACTGCTGGAGGAGTTCGTGGCCGCTCGCGCCGGCCGGGCACTGGACACGCTCGAGACGCTGCTCCCGGACCTGGTGACCGTGCGCCGCGAGGCGGGCGAGGTGCTGGTGGCGTTGGCGAAGGTTCGGGTCGGTGAGGTGGTCCTCGTGCGTCCGGGTGAGCGGATCGCGGTCGATGGACGGGTGACGTCGGGCAGCGGGTCGGTCGAGGAGGCGGCGATCACCGGGGAGAGCGTGCCGATCGAGAAGCAGGCGGGCGACGAGGTGTTCGCCGGGACGCTGAACTGTCTCGGCGCGCTGGAGATCGTCGCCGATCGGGTTGGGGAGGAGACGACGCTCGGGCAGATCCGCCGCCTGGTGCAGGAGGCGCAAGAGCAGAAAGCGCCGATCGAGCGTGTCCTTGACCGCTACGCGCTGTTCTACACGCCGGCGGCGATCGTGCTGGCGGGGGCTCTCTGGGCGGTGACCGGCGATCCGTTGCGGGCGATCACGATGCTGATCGTCTTCTGTCCGTGTGTGATGGTGCTCGCGACGCCTACGGCGCTGGTGGCGTCGATCGGGAACGCGGCGCTGCGCGGCAGCTTGATCAAGCAGGGGGCGACCGTGGAGGCGGCCGCGGGGGTGGACACGGTGTTGTTCGACAAGACGGGGACGCTGACGCTCGGCCATCCCCGGCTGGTCAGCACGGTGACGCTGAATGGGCTGGGCGAGGACGAGCTGCTGACGCTCGCCGCTACCGCGGAGAAGTTCTCTGAGCATCCGTTGGGACGAGCGCTGGTGCGAGCCGCCGGCGCGCGCGGGTGGCAGCCGGCGGACCCGGACGAGTTCGAGGCGCTGCCGGGCGTGGGCGTGCGCGCTCTGGCCGACGGGCACAGCGTGCTGGTCGGGCGCACCACACTGTTGGAGAGCCACATGGAGGGCACCGGGCTCGCGACCGCGCTCGCCGAGCACGTGCGCGATGGGGCGAGCGTGATCGCCCTCGCGGTCGACCAGCAGCCGGCTGGGCTGTTCGTGTTCGAGGACGAGCTGCGACCCGAAGCGAACGCGACCGTGGCGCGGCTGCGCGAACTCGGAATGGGCGTGGCGCTGGTGACCGGCGACCGCCGCGCGACGGCTGAGCTGATCGCCGCGCGGCTTGGGATCGGCGACGTGCACGCGGAGGTGCTGCCGCACGAGAAGGCATCGATCGTCAAAGGTCTTCAGGAGCGGGGTCACCGGGTCGCGTTCGTCGGCGATGGGATCAACGACGGTCCCGCGCTCGCCACCGCCGACGTCGGCGTCGCGATGGGCCTGACCGGCACCGATCTGGCGCTCGAGACGGCGCAGATCGCGCTGCTCGCAGACGAGCTCTCGACGCTTCCGCATCTGCTCGGGCTCTCGCGCCGCGCGATGCGCGCGATCCGCCAGAACCTGGGTTTCTCACTCTGCGTGCTGGCCGTCGCGGTCGGCTTGACGATCGTGGGGATCCTCCGTCCGGTGTCGGGTGCGCTGTTGCACGAGCTGTCTTCGATCCCCGTGATCGCCAACTCGGCACGGCTGATCACCCACCGTGATCGCCGCTAACCCGAGCCGCGAGGTCGCCACAATTACTAGGAGTTTGCATTAGCCGGCCTGTCTCTGTAGGTTTGTGGCCCTTGCGGTGGCCTGTCGGGCGGCGATCGCGCGTCCAGGAGAGGAAGAACTGATGGAAGCTTCGTCTGTGTCGGTGCCCCAAGCGTCGCGGTGGACTCGGATCAGAGGATCGATGAGCCCGAAAGAGTGGCGTCACGCCGGGGGGATGGCGGCGGTGATCTTGGGGCTGCACGTGGTCGGGTTCGGGATCCTGATCCTGGCGGTGGTGCCGCAGAAGTTCAGTCTCGGATCGACGGGCGCGTTTACGCTTGGGATCGGCGCCACCGCCTACGGGTTCGGTCTGAAGCACGCGTTCGACGCCGACCACATCTCGGCGATCGACAACACCACGCGGAAGTTCATGGCCGAGGGCAAGCGGCCGCTGAGCGTCGGGTTCTTCTTCTCGCTCGGGCACTCGACGATCGTGTTCCTGCTCGCGTTCTTCATCGCGATCGGCATCAAGGCGCTCGCCGATCCGGTGCGGAATACCGGGTCGACGCTCCACAAGGCGACGAGCCTCATCGGCACCGGCGTGTCGGGAGGGTTCCTCTACCTGATCGCGATCCTGAACATCATCATCCTGTACAGCATCATCAAGATCTTCCGCGGCATGCGCAAAGGCGATTACGACGAGGCGGCGCTCGAGAAGGAGCTCAACTCGCGCGGGTTGATGAACCGGCTGTTCGGCAAGCACATCAACAAGATCAAGGAGCCGTGGCAGATGTACCCGGTCGGCGTGCTGTTCGGACTGGGGTTCGACACCGCCACCGAAGTCGCGCTGCTGGTGATCGCCGGCAGTGCCGGCGCCGCCGGTCTGCCGTTCTACGCGATCATCTGCCTGCCGATCCTGTTCGCCGCGGGCATGTCGCTGCTGGACACGATCGACGGATCGTTCATGAACTTCGCCTACGGCTGGGCGTTCTCAAAGCCCGTCCGTAAGGTCTATTACAACATCGCGATCACCGGACTGTCGGTCGTGGTCGCGGTGTTCATCGGCACGATCGAGATCGTCGCCCTGGTGACGGCGAAGCTCGGGCTGTCGGGGGGGCTCTGGGACTGGTTTCAGGCTGTGGACATCAACAAGGCGGGGTTCATCATCGTCGGCATGTTCGTCGCCACATGGATCATCGCACTGGCGATCTGGCGCTTCGGCCGGATCGAGGAGAAATGGACGCTCGCGATGGAAAAGGGGGCCGCGGCCAAGGCCGCCTCAAGCGTGGACGCCTGATCACGGGCTAGGATGAGTCTGGAAGCTGACGGCTGGCCGCCCAGCCGGCCGTCGGCCAACTATTGATCAAGCTTGACCGTC
>JAABUX010010478.1_pt1 | contig 10343 bp, 8 predicted proteins | sample 5561851 | NCBI WGS metagenome assembly JAABUX01 (sample SAMN10711883, study PRJNA513361) | rock metagenome | isolation source: Antarctica rocks | place: Antarctica: Victoria Land, Richard Nunatak red sandstone | collected 2016-01-03 | reverse complement strand
GGTCTATGACCACACCTCGATCCTGCGCCTGATCGCGTGGCGGTGGGGGCTGGCGCCGCTCACGGTGCGCGACGCGACCGCGGGCAATCTGGCGACGGCGCTCGACTTCGAGCGGGCGGACCTCAGCGCGCCGGCCATCACAGCACCGGCCGGCCCCTTTGGCGGACCCTGCCTGAGCACGGAGGAGACGATCGCCACCAAATGGGAGTCCTTGCGCCGGACGATGGGCGTCGCATGGCCAGGATGGCTATGATACGAAGGGAATGGGATGGTTAGCGGGCTGCCGCGCCGCTGCTCGTCGTCGACAGGGCCAGCGCGTGGACGGTATGACGACGGCGTTCGTACACAAGGGCGCCCAGGCCTGCCACGATCGAGCCGGCCGTCATCACGACGCCGGCCAGAATCCAGGGCAGCGGGCGCGCTACATGGTAGAGCGGCAGCGAGGCGAAGGCGAATGAGGCTCCGCCCAGCGCGCCGATGACCCCGGAGAGCCCCTGTACGCGCCCGCGCGCCTCGGGCGGCGAGGCGTCGGCCAGCAGGCCCTGCGCCGCCGGTTGCCCAAACACGAAGACGATGCCCTCGGCCACGCCCAGCGCCATGATCCAGCCCAGGTTGGCCACGAAGCCGTAGGCCACGTAGATGACGCTGACCAGCACGCCCGACACGGTGATCAACAGCGCGCGGCCAAAGCGGTCGCTCATCCGCCCGGCGAACGCGCCCAGGAAAATCTGCGGCAGGGCGAAGACGGTGAAGGTGGCGCCGATATAGGCCTCGCTGCCGCCAAGATCGCTGATCCAGATGGACCACAGCGCGCCCATGATGCCCATCACGCTCTGCGTGCAGAAGATGGCCAGATAGGCGCCCAATAGCGGTAGGGTCAGCAGGCGCCGCCACGGCACGGAATCTCCGTCCGCCATGTCTCCGGTTCCCGACGCCTCGGCTCTTTGGACCACCGGCTCGCGCAGGCGGCCCCAGATCAACCCGACGGCGACGACCTCGATGGCCACGTTGACGCCGTAGGCGGCGGCGAAGCCCAGGTATTGTCCGATCACGCCGCCGATCAGCGGGCCGAAGAGCATGCCGCCGCTGAACGTCGCGCTGAGCACACCGTAGGCCTCTGAGCGGTGCTCCTCCGGCGTCACGTCCGCGATGTAGGCGCTGACGGCGGGCCGGATTGCCGCTACGGAGACGCCCTCAATGAAGCGCAGCCCGATCAGGTCGAGCGGGGTGTTGAGCACGATGTACAGCAGCGAGATCAGCGCGTGGGCCACCATGCCCGTCATCAGCACGGGGACACGGCCCCAGCGGTCGACCAGCCAGCCGGCGGGCAGTTGCGCCACGACGGGGGCCACGAGGAACGACGAGGCCATCAGGCCCAGCTCGACGGGCGTGGCGTGCTGCGCACGGGCGTAGAGCAACCGCAACGGGAAGACGACCGAGGCGCCCAGGAAGCTCAGGAACATGGCCGCATACAGCAGCGTCACGTCGCCCCGGTCCAGGGCCGAGCCGCCCACCATCCGCATCATCTTCGAGAACATCGTTATCTCCCGGTACGTCGTTCGTCCACCCGACCCAATGTACGACGCCGGTGGCCCCATGTCCATGGGTCCGGGCCGACGCCGCCAACCTCCTACAGTGTCGCATAGTGGGCCGCCCGAGGGTGTCAGCCTTTGCGCGACGCCCGGGATTTGTGAATTGTCAGTGGCGCGCAAACGGCCCGCGCCCCCAGATGACCCCAGACCTTCCGCACGCTAGCAAACAGTCAAGAGGAAGAGGAAAAGGTGCGTCAGGAGTTACGCCGCGCGGCGGTCAAGGCCGAAATCTGGCGGCACGACTCTGGCGCCAGTCAGGTCGTCCCAGTTGCGGTCGTGAGCGGAGTTTACACATTGCACAACATTGAGGATGCGATTGCCCTGCACATGCAGGCGGGTAAAGACATGGGAAATTGTCTTTGATCTATACTATATCTCCCGTGCTCGACCTCCCGTACTTGCATTTCATCTATACTATGGCAAGTGCGTCACCCCTTTATGGCACAAGATGGAGTCGACAATGGCCGCTGTACAAGCCTTTAGCGCCGAGCAAGTGAGGGCGCTGACCGGGCTATCTGAGCGCCAAATGCGCCATTACGGTGAAACGGGCTTCTTTGCTCCCCAGCACATCTACGATGACAAGTTTGGGGCTCGCAACCGCCTGTACTCATTCCAGGACCTTGTCGGCCTGCGCACAATCGCCATCTTGCGCAACGAGCACCACATCTCCCTCCAAGAGCTGCGCAAGGTCAACGACTGGCTGAAGGCGCACCATGAAGCCCCCTGGGTATCTATGACGTTTTGGGTAGTCGACCGCCATGTGGTGTTCGAGGATCCAATGACGGGCCACAAGATCGCCGGCTCCCCTCTTGGGCACATGCCGCTGCCCATAGACATGCAACGCATTGCTCAGAGTGTCCGGCGTCAGGTTGACCAGTGGAGCCAGCGTAGCTCCGACCAGATTGGCCATATCTCCAAGAACAGGCAGGTTGTGAGCAACGCGCCGGTCTTGGGCGGAACCCGCATACCAACATCCGCCATCTGGGCGTTCCATGAAGCAGGCTATACGACCGCGGGTATCATCGAGCAATATCCGCAACTGACCCCCGAGGACATCCAGGCGGCCATCGAGTATGAGCAGCCTCGTCGTGACTCACTGAAGGTCTTCTTTAGTCCGCGATGTTGACCGTACCCTTGCAGTCGGGGTAGCGCGTACAGCCCCAAAAGCGGCCGTTGCGGCCGCTGCGCTCGCGCATGGGTCCGCCGCACTGCGGGCAGTCAGGGGCCGGTCCGGCCGGTGAGCCGCCCGATGCGGACGCCGATGCGCCGACCGGTGGCGCGGTCAGGGCGGCGCGGGCCAGGGGCAGTCGCCGCTCGGATAGCGTGAGGTAGTGGCGGATGACGTCCCAGCCGACACTGTGTCCCTGGTTGCCGGACGCGTCGCTATCGTCGCGTCCGCGCCAGCGGTCCACGGTGCGGTGGTGGACCTCGAACGGCGCGTCCGGCCACGGGGATAGCCAGTACCAGCAGTCGCGCTCCTCGTGCAGCACGGCCGGGACCGTGGCCGCAACGCCGTCGAGCGTGGCCACCAGGGGCCGCGCCGGCACGCCCATGGCCCACAAGAGCGCCGCCGCCAGCTCGGCCGCCTCTTTGCTGCTCAGGCTCGACGCGCCCGCCGTCTTCCCCGGCGGACGGGCCGCGCGCGAGGCCGCGTCGAGCGTGCGTCGCCGCAACAGCCCGACTACCGCGTCGATGCGCTCCGTCGTCCCCGGCAGGTCCCGCGCCAGCAGCGCCGCCGCTCTTGCAATGATGGGAGGCGCGTCGGCGACCAGCCGCTGGTATTCAGCCGCCGTCATGCGGTAGCGCGTCAGGGAGACCGGGGGAGCAAGCCTGTCCAGCGCCGTGCCGGTCTCATCATCCGGCTCGCGCTCCGCTTTGCCGCGGCTCAGGCCCAGGACGCGCTCGACCGCGGCATAGTCGACGCGCGGCCCCGGCAGCGTGACCGTGGCGCGGGCCGTGTTGTAGGTCCACACGTTGGGATTGTGCGGGCTGGCCACGACCGCCTCCACCCTTGCTACCTGCAGTCCTGATCCGCCCAGCGCGGCCAGTGGCGCCAGCCTCAGATCCGTTACCTCCGCCGTCTCTCCGCTCCACAGCGTTTCGGGACTGGCGCCGCCCCCATCTTTGTCGCCGTCCGTGAGGCCGATGCGGGCGTGGACGCGGACGGAGCGGCGCGTCCGGCGCAGGTGCGCCACGAGGTGGTCGTCGGCCACATCGAGGCTCAACGCGCTGGCGGCGCGCGCTTCGGCCATGGCGCGTCCGCCCGCGCCCAGATGCGGCGCCGCGTCGACCAGGCTCTCCACGCCGAGGTCGCGCAGCCGCCCGTAGTCCGCCTGCACCCGCCACCGCCGCGCCTCGACGGCGGGGTGCGCCCGCTTGAGCGCGTCGAGCAACGGCCCGGCCCCGCGCTGGGCCACGCCGTGCTCCAGCGCCGCCGCCAGGTCGGTCGCGGCGACCATCACGTCGGGCGCGCCGGGCGCGCGCTCGTTGGCGCGGCGGGCCATAAAGGCCAGGTAACGCGGCAACTCGCGCTGCACCGCCGCCCGCGTGGAGACGGGATTCTCCATGGGCAGGCCCTCGACGGGCAATCCCGAGAGCAGGCACGCCGCCACGGCCAGGTACTCGACACGGCCCTGCGACCACGAGCGCAACGCGGTGTTGTAGGACGACAGCACCTGGTAGATGTAGTCGTCGTTGCGGCGGGCCGAGAGGTCGTCGAGCTCGGCCGGCCGGCCGCAGGCGGCGATCAACAACTCCTGCTCCAACTCCGTCGGATCGTCGGTGCGCGCGGCCGGTCCCGTGCGCTCGGCCACGAACTCGTCCAGCGCAGCGGCCGTGGGCACGCGGATCATCAGGCTGTTGGTGGCCAGACCCAGCGCGGTTGGCTCCAGGGTTCCGTCCCGCTCGGTCACAAAGCCCCCTTTGAGCAGGTCGCGCAGCGCCTCCGCGACGCGCGCGCCGGCCTCTTTGGGTTTGGGCGCCACGTGCCGATGCAGCGTGCGCTCGTACCAGGCGGCGAGATCCGGGCGTGAGCGCACCAACTCCAGCGCGATCTCGGTGTTGACGTGCGTGGGCAGGTCGTCGCCCAGACGGCTGCCAATCGGCTGGCCCCGCAGCATGGACCGCACGCGCGCCAACTCGGGCTCGGGCGCGATGACGTAGCAGTAGCCTTCCGTCTCCAGGCCGGGACGCCCGGCGCGGCCGGCCATCTGCAGCAGCCCGGACGAGGTCAGGTCGGACGTGCCCAGCTGCAGGTCGCGCACGATCACCACGCGGGCCGGCAGGTTGACCCCCGCGGCGACGGTCGAGGTGGCCACCAGCACGCGGATGGCGCCGGAGCGGAACAGGCGCTCCACGGTCGCGCGGTCGTCGCGCTCCAGGCCGGCGTGGTGGAAGCCGACGCCGCGCGCCAGCGCCAGCTGCAGCGCGGGGTTGCGCACCCGTATCTCCCCGGCCGCGATGGCGGGCGGCGCGGCAAGCGCCAGTGACTGCGCCACGTAGCGGGCGCAGCTCTCGACGCCGGCGCGCGAACCGCAGAAGACAAGCGTCGCGGCCCCGTCGGCGTCGGTCTTACCGGCGGTGGTGGCCACGAAGCGGTTGCGAATCTCCTCGTCCCCGTCCCGGCGGCCCGTCGGCGGGTACGGCGCGACCCTGAAGGACAGGCGGACTGGCCGCCAGGAGGACTCGTACAGGTCGGCGTCGAGCCAGCGCGCGATGGCGCCGGCGTTGGCCAGGGTGCCGGACATGGCCACGATGCGCGCCGCGGGAAAGAGCAGGGGCAGCCGCGCCAGCATGGCCTCCTGCCCGGCGCCGCGCTGTCCGTCGGCCACCAGGTGTACCTCGTCCATCACGATGGCGCCGATGCGCGCGACCAGTTCGGAGGCCAGCGCGCGCCGGCTGATGCTGTCCCACTTCTCCGGCGTGGCCACGATGATGTCGGCGTTGAGGGCCTGGAGGGGGTCAAAGGCGTCGTCCTCACCGGTGGTTTTATAGATGCGCAGGCCCTGCTCGGCCAGGCGCTGCCAGTCGTCGTGCTTCTCGGCGGCGATGGCCCGCATGGGGGCCAGATAGACGCCGGCGCGGCCGTGCGCGCGGCACTCGTACAGCAGCGCCACCTCGGCCAGCAGCGTCTTGCCCGAACCCGTGGGCGCGGCGATGACCAGGTTGCGCCGGCTCGCCAGCACGCGCGGGATAGCCGCGGCCTGCATGGGGTTGAGCCGCGGCCGCGCGATGTAGGGCAGGATGTCGGCCGGCAGCAGGCTCGCCGCGTCGACCGAGCCCTCCATGGAAATCGTCGCGGGCGCGTTCGCGGTCGTTGTCATACCGACGACAGGGTGTGAGCGCGTGGCAGAGACAGCCCGCTACGGGTGGGCCGGAGACAAAGGGGCGAGGGCATGTTGCTCTTGCTCTTGCGCCGTGACATGTTGCGCCTTCTCTAACAACCGGTCGAACTCATCGTCGTCGACCAGCCCCCGATCAATGAGCTGTTTCCGTATGGCCACAATATGTATGGGTCGAGCAAGCTCACCCGGACGACTTGGAGGAAGCGCGATGATCGTGTCCGTTTCCTCGTGGGTATAAAGTTTATGCGGACCGGTGGTGTAGCCACAGACGAATCCGATCTGGAGCAACATGTGCTCAAGCGCCTCAAAAGAGACCGGTTTATACCTGGACATCGTGTTCAACCTTCCCTGTTAGTTGCTCGGCTACAGCCCTCTTATAGCGAGCAAACGTGTACACAGCATCTTCGTTCAGTATGTTCGCCTTGCTCAAGCGTACCGTCACGGTGTTGCCGACGAGGTTAAGATCGAAATTTGGCAAACCTTCGAAGTATGCTTGCAGATACAGCCAATACGCTGTGTCGGCCTTGGCATCGTATACTACCAGGATATACGGCATCGCCTCTTGTAGCCATAGCTCAAGGTCTGCGCTCTCCACGATAAACGTTATGGTCTGTTGATCCGCAAGGACGACAAGCGCCTCCGTCGCTTTCAGTTGGAAGTAGACCTGACCGTTCTCAACCTCCCCATTGTCCGTGTACGTCCACAGCACGAGATCGGTCCCGTAGTCATGCTCAATCCTTTCGATAGAATATCCGCACCGCAGGGCGTGCCGCTCGACATGGTTGACGCTCAGGTCCGCGATCACGTGTTCTCGCGTGCGTCTTTTCCGTTGTCTATGGCCTGTCACCGGTCCGCCTTCCGCTCCACCGTCACCTGGAGGTATCCTACGTCCTCCCCCAGCAACAGGTCCGTGTCGGCGCTGTCCAGAGTGAAGAGGACCGCGGTCCGTGCGTGCTCATCCGCTTCCTCACGCATCTCCGCCCCGCCGACGATGTCCGGGCTAGGGACCCTGAAGCCCCAGCCGCCCGTCTCCGTGTCGTGGACGTACATCACCGGTAGATTCATGAGTAGCTCGATCCTCTCCTTACGCCAATGATCGCGGACATCCCGCCACTACTATTGTAGCCCGGCGTCGTCCAGGGCGCGCTCCAGCAGATCGGCGACGCCGACGATCGGGGCCCAGTGGCGGAGATAGGCCAGGTCAGTGTCCGCTGCTTTGACTTTGAGGATGCTCAGAATATCCGTCCACTGGCGGTCCGATACCTCGCCGCCCTTGCGATACCACTCCAGCTTGGCCAGCACCGTGCCCTCAGCGTCGGAGACATAGATCGTCCGCTCGCCCAGTGCGGTCAGGGGCACAGCGTTGCGCCGCTCGAACTGGGACCGCTCGAAGGGGCGTCCCTTGCTGATAAACACGTCGACCTTGAAGCCGCTCTCGGAGTCGAGCACGTTGAACGAGGAGCAATGCCGGATGGCGTCGCGGATCATGTGGTCATCCGCGTAGAGGGTAGCGGGGAGCAGGCGCACAAAGGGGTCGACCTGGTCCTCGCGCATGTCGGCCACGATATCCATGTCCGCCGTGGCGCGGTACACTCCGTGGACGCCGCTGGCGATCGAGCCGCCGATATAGTACGGGATGCCCAGACCCTCAAGGGCCGCGATCACGGCAACCGGGGCCAAACCAACGGGGTTATCTGCCATATGGCCTATGTCTTCCCCGGATATTCTATCCGGCCTATGCCGCCGCAACCAGTCCAACGTGCGTGCCAGATCCAGCCCCAGCCTGATCTCGTCAAGCCGTAGGCGCCATGCGCGCTCGTCCGCGTCGGGCAACTGTGCCCGGACACCCTGCATCACCACGGATGTGAGTAGCGCGTTCATACCGGCGATTAACTCTAGCTTGCGCCACGTCGGCAGCCGGCGGACGATAACAAGCTGCATCCGTTCGACGGTCGGGTTCGTATCCTCTGATAGCGTTTTCATGACAAGACAGTGAATCCATGATTGTCCAAATCCTGGTGGATCGACGCCACAATGCCGCCGGCTAGACGTGCTGCTCGTTCGGCGTCCTGGTGGGTGACTGGAGCATCGTTCGCCAAATATCGGCTCTCGGTTGCGTGTAAAGACAAAACACTCAAGCTCTTATATTTCGAGCGCGTGGTCCACGTACCGTCATCTGGCAATGCCCTAACTAGAACATCGAGATCGTGGGTTGCCTCATCGCTATCGAGCCGCGCTTGACCGCGCGCCCGTGATCCGAACAGGATAATCCTTTCTGGATTCCATCGCTCAACGATGGTCTGGGTCATGGCCTCGATAGCAGCTTGGGTTGTATCAGCCTCCGACGGGGTTGCTCTCTGAGTACTGGCGTGCATCCGCGATACCTCCCCTCATCCCGGACTCGCTCAGCATCCGGTCGCCGACTTCCTATGCGTATGGATAGGTGGATAGGCGTGTTGGCTACAGTGTACCGCCGTCGCCAACCAACGCGGGGTAGGTATCAGACGTACGGCTGGGCCAGCAGCACCGTCTCCATCTCGTGGCGGCTGAGGCCGCCGTGGTGGCCGTGGTAGTGCTGGTCGAAGCGGCCCGCCTCGTACCACCACACCGACTCGCGCTCGTAGGGCAGCGCCACCAGGTTGCCCACGCGGCCCAGGAACGTGGCCGAGGGCGGCTCGGCCCCGAAGAAGCCTTGCGCGATCAGGTCCGCGACGCGGTAGACGTCACATCGCCCGTCCAGTTCATTCTGCAAATAGGCCTGCGCTTCGTCGAGCACATCCTCTTTGATGTGCAGGAACATGTCGCGCGGCGCGCCCGCCGGAGCCAGCAACCGCCCGACGCGGTTCGTCCGGATGTACGAGGACAGGCGCGGCAGCTGCTGGTTGAGGTAGATCGTGGTGGCCGGGTCGATGGACGTCTGGCCGTGATCCGCCGTCATCAGGAACAGCGTCCTGGTCAGCTTGCCGGATAGGGCCTGGTGGAAGGTATGCTCCATCGCCGTCAGGAAGGCGTCGAACGCGGCCTCGGCCTGCGGCGAGTCCGGCCCATGGCGGTGGCACGTGGCGTCGATGTCGTCGAAGTATAGAAAATAGTAGGCCGGTCCCCGCCCCTGACCGGCCAGCAGCAGCTCGGTCAGCGTGGTCAGCGCCTCGGGCAGCGTCCGGTATGGCGCGGCCTGGGCCCCACGGCAGACCGTGTCGCTGTACGGGGAAGGCGTATAGTCCTGGTGCTGGAAGACAACGGAGCGCACCCCCAGCGCCTGAAGATCCTGGTAGAGCGTGTGGCGCGGGAAGAACGCCTCGGGCGGCAGACCGGTCGGCGCCAGGGTGTTGCGCTGGTGATCGCCGGCGAAGGAAAAGAACAGCGGCGAGATGATGCGGGCGACCAGGGGCTCGTAGTAGAACCACTCGTAGACGCCGTGCTGGCCCACGGGCAGCCCGCTGTGGATCGTGGTGACGTGGGCCGCCGTGGTGGAGGGGAACTGCGCGGTCAGCTTGGAGACCATGCCCTCGCGCACGATGCGCCGCAGGAAGGGGTAGCGATCCCCGTACTGCTCGACGAAGCGCCAGCCGAAGGCGTCGACGAAGAACAGGACGACCGTGTCGTAGTCGTTCCCGGCGAGAGATCCGGGGGTAGTGGAGGGGCCGAGCAGCCGCTGGCAGACGTCGGCGTCGCGGTCGCCGGCGAAGACGCGCCGCACGAGGTCGGGGAGCCGCGCGAAGCAATAGGAGTCGTACTGGGGCTTGAGCCAGCGCTCGTTCCACTGGGCGGCCTCCAGCGCGCGCAGCGAGTCGTCGTTGATCATGCTCGTCTCACCTCTCCATTTATCTACTAGACGGTTAAATGATGTTGTCCCCGCGGCATGAATCCGGTACCACCATGATACCGGACGCCTGCCTCTCTCCATGGAGCGTCAAGCGCGATACTGACAGGTGAGGGCAGCGCGGCGAGTGTCCACGGTCCCAGCCCGTCGTAACCGCCAAGAGCCCACCCGACCGGCTACCTGGTGGTACGTGTCGTGCCATGCTACGCTTCAATCGCTTTGCACACCAGCCATGGCCGTCCAGGCGGGCAGGTACGCATAGTACGCATAGAGTGACGGCACGATTGTTCGTGAGATTGTGACGAGGAGATCGCTATGACGGCGGGGACGCCGCGCCAGGATACGCTCGACGCGAACACTCTTGCTTTCTATCGCCGCGCGCTCGACACGCTGACGGCCGCGGCGGTCCCGTACCTGGTTGGCGGAGGCTACGCGCTCGACCACTATACCGGGCTGGGGCGCAGCACCAAGGATGTCGACCTCTACGTCTATCCCCACGACCGTGACCGTACGTTGCAGGCGTTCTCCGCCGCGGGCTATCGCGTCGAGGGCGTATTCCACTGGGTCGGCAAGGTCTACAGCGGC
>JAABUX010010476.1_pt1 | contig 10344 bp, 12 predicted proteins | sample 5561851 | NCBI WGS metagenome assembly JAABUX01 (sample SAMN10711883, study PRJNA513361) | rock metagenome | isolation source: Antarctica rocks | place: Antarctica: Victoria Land, Richard Nunatak red sandstone | collected 2016-01-03 | reverse complement strand
CCCTCGCCGCTGAGGGCCAGGTGCGCGAGCAGCGCGCGCACCTGAGCGCCGGCCAGGGCGCGGCCAGCGGCAACCCTGACCTCGGAGCCGACCCTGACCCTGAGGGTCCGCACCTAGAGGGCCCTCGGGCGGCGCGCGGCGCGCCGGCCGGCCCCGCAGCTCAGCCCGGGCGGCTGCTCCCGGAGCTGGAGCGGGCAGCGTGTGACCCGATGTGCCCGCACTGCCCGAGCGTTGCGCTCGAGGGCTACCCGGTGCCACCGCGCCCGCTGTGGCTGCACGCGCGGCGCTACGCATGCGCGGACTGGGCCTTCGAGTGCCCGCTGCCAGGGTGGGCGGAGCCAGGGTTTATGCCCCCATTGCAGTGACGGCCGGCCGCGGCGTGATACGCTGTGCCTGCTCTGCCTGGAGCCTGGCAGGGCACTGAGGTGCAGGGGCTAGGGTAGGGTCTAGTTTGGTATAGTGCCTGATTTGATTCTGCTTTGGCTGCAAGCATGGCGTTGCATGCGCTGTTGACTGCTTTCGCTGCTTGCCAGCCTGTCCAGCTTCCCCATGCGCCGCGATGGAGCGCTTTGCTGTCAGCAAGCAACCCCGTAGCTCTGCTAAAGTACCTGTGTTTGTAGAGTGAAGTGTGGCGCCTGATATGGAGCAGCAAATGCCCTGCACCACTCAGAAAGCAACACCAGCTTGACACACTTGGCTTTACGCCCCACGCATGCCTTCTCGCACCACGCGTGCCCACCTTACATGCAAAGGGTCAATCGTTCCCCACATGTGCAGGGCAGCCATCATTCAGACAAGCGCTTGCAGAGTCCCGGGACACGGCCGCAGGCCTGTGCCGCTGGCAGGCGCACAGGGGCCCGGGCCAAGCACGACAGAGACAGATGACCCGCATGCAGGTGAGCACAGCACCACCGCAAGGAACGCATGCTCGCACAAACTCGCATCGGCCTGCGCAGCTGGCAGGGGTGCCTGCAGAGCACCCCTGACACAGCGCCGGCCATGCATCCCTCTAACAGGCAACAGACCCAGGCCGGCCAAATGAGGTCGTTTGCACGCCCCCACCTTGCCAAGGCTTTAACACTACCTCTCAAAAGCATGGCGCTCCAACTTCGCTCGCGCTGAGTACAGGCCGGGGTGGCGAGCACCGCCACTTGCAGACAGATGCATTGCTCTCAGGCCGCTTGCGACCAAAATTGGCGGACATATGCCACCCATGCGTTAGCTGCCAGGCGCAGCGCAATGTCTGTCGAGCGCACCATGGGCATCTTCACAGCAGCGCCGCAGCGCCGCGCGCGCCCCGCAAAATCCGGGCCCAGCCATGGCGCCCGTCACCGCTGCTGCGCGGCCCAGCGCCCGGCATGCGGAGCGGCCATGGGAGGCTCAAAGTCCAGGCGCCGCGGGGCCAGGCCGCCGGCGCGCCACGCGCGCTGCGGGCGGCGGGCCTTGCGGGGGGCGCCCGGCGGGTCCCCGGGGTCCCCAGCACCCTCGCTGCCCGCCCACGCCGGCGTGCGCGGGCCTGGCTCCCGCCCAGCGCATCGCTTGCGGAAAGCCGCGCCTGCGCCCGCCGCCACATCTTCGGCCTCCAGCCCGCTTGCGTCCGTACCGTCGTCTGCGGCCGGCGCTGCCGCAGCGGCGCGCGCTGGCAGCAGCGCTCGCCCGTCCCCTGCTTCTGCCGCGGCGGCCTCCACGCGCGCGGCCAGCGCGCCCACATGCGCCGCCAGCGCCGCGTCGCGCTTGCGCAGGCCCGCCAGCGCGGCAGCCAGGTCCGCGCCCTGCGGCGGCTCCGCGCCGCGCTCGCCGCGCTCGCCCCCCGCCGCCGCCGCGGCCGCGTCCGACGGCCCCAGGCTGAACAGCGCCGCGAGCGGCGAGCGCGCGCGCGCGTCACCGCTCGCGCCCAGCAGGCCCCGGCGCGCCCAGGGCGCGCTGCGTCCGCTGCTGGGGCTGCTCCAGGCACCCGCCGCACCGCCCGTCGGCTCTCCGCCGCCTGCGTGCCCAGGAATACGGGTGTAATGGGGTGAGCTAATGCGCGCCTGGCGCATAGTGCTAAGAGACAGAGCTGATTCGGGACAGGTCATGTGAAGGCAGACAGGCGAGAGGTGCGCTTCTCAGGCGCGTGCGCCTGCAGCCCGCCTCACAGCCAGCCACTGCACACTGTCGTGTCGCGCTTGCGCCGTATCATGTCGCATGGGTTGACAAGCAGCACACCCCGCAGGGCCAACAAGCAGCACACCCCGCGGGGCCCAGCGGAGTGCAATGCAAGGCGGGGGCGGCTCGCACTTGCGAGCGCACGCGGGGCATCCAGGTCAGCGGCGAGCGCGGCGCAGGCCGCCAGCAGCTCGCCCTGCAAGCTGGCCAGCGCGGCCGCGCGCAGCGCCGCCACGCCCGGCGGCAGCGGCGCGCAGCGCCGGCGCGGCGACGCCAGCGCCTCCACCGCCACGCCGGCGCCCGGCGCCGCGGCCGCGCCGGCGGGCGCCGCCTCGCCAGCAAGCGCCTGCACCTCGCGCTGCAGCTGGCAGCGCTGGCGGTGCAGCGCGGCGAGCGCGCCGCGCACCTCGCGCAGCGCGGGGCTCTCAGCGCGCGCGTGGGCCGCCCCGGGGGCGCCCTGCGCGCCGCGCGCTCACTGTCAGCGCAGCCGGCCTCGCTGGCAGCGCTGCTCGGCCCTGCGCGCGCGCGGCTCCGCAGGGGGCATGGCCCTGCGGTGTGCTGCAGGGTGGCGCTGGCGAGGCCGCGCGCTCGTGGGATCAGACCAGTGTCAGGGAGGCGGGCGCCGCGACTCCTCGCAAGTGCGGACCGGACGGCCGCCCTGCCACCCTCACTGCCTGGCGGGCTGGAGGCGATAGGGGCTGGACTTGGGGAGTGCCAAGTGTCACGTGGGCACATGGCCAGCGGGAGCTAGATCAGGCTGAGCGGGCGCAGGCGGGGCACGCGCCTGCAGGGGCGCCGGCCAAGGCGCCGCGCCGCTGCTGGCGAGCAGGGCGGCTTCCAGGCTGCGGGGCCCAGGGAAGGCCAGGCCCTCCATCTCAACGACCCGCGACCGCTGTGCTGCTGTGTTGCTGGCACAGTACCTGCTGCCCAGTGGCGCAGGGGCGCAGCCCGATGCAGCAACGGGCGCCCCGCCCCAGGCTGCCCTGCGCAAACAGCCCCGTGCTCCGATGCCGTGTTTGGGTGGCGCCTGCTCGGCAGTCTACGTCACACCGGCGCTCGAGCTACGCGCTCCGTGGCAGCCTTGTTGCCCAACTGCAGTTGGTCGGTGCAGGAGACTTTGCGCACCCTGACCCTGCCTCGTGCGCAGAGGGTCGGGCAATGCAACTTGCATGGTCGCACGAGTGGCAGAGGATTGGTCCGCTGCAGAGCTTGTGCACGCACACATCAGCGTGATGGCGGACGGCGGCAAGCTGACGGCAGACCTGGCGTGGTTCAACCTCTGCGAGGAGCATGTGGACCAGATAGAAGGCTTTGCAGAGCGCACGTATGGCGAGGCGCAGAAACTCTTCGACTGCAGCCTGAGCCACTGGCACCTGGAGGCGGACGACAAGGACGTGAAGGTGTACACCATGCCCGTGCCCGGTACAGAGGTGCGGTCGGAACTGCCTCAGCAAAGCCGGCCGTTGGCCAACGCAGACATATCGTACGTGCTTTAGCTGTGGCTTCCTTTCAGCGAGCAACGCTGAGACTGCTCCAGAAGTCTTCATTTACATGCTATGTCTAGCATATAGACAGCGCACACGATGCGGCGGCTTCGCTCCGCCCCTCGGGCAGCCAGGCCATGACCGGGCGCCTGCGCGCGCGGCAGCTGGTCATGATCCGCGCGGACGCCGAGGTCCCGGCGGAGCCCGACCCGCTGTTCGCCTTCTTCACCAGCGTGGCCGGCTACAAGGTGATCGACACGGCCTGCAACAACCACGACGACAAGCCGCTGCGGCAGTGGAGCGAGCGGTGCGCCTGCGCGCCGCGGCCAGCGCCCGCCCCGCTCTACGCGAGCTATTGCGTGGGGTGAACCAGCGAGGTCGCAGCGCTGCATGCCTCTGCGCCTCCCTCCAACACCCGCTGGTGCTACGGCGGCCTGCGCGGCGGCCGCACCAGTGGCTGCGGCGGCAGCGCGTGCCGGTCGTGCGCAGACGTGCGCTCTTCACACGTGCAGATACGGGGTACCGTACATTACAGCAATCGCAAAATGCTTGCCCTTTTCGCACGCTTTTGCTAGGCAGCAACGTGTCCACACGGCCCTGCTCCGCCAGGGAAGACGTGGCGTATGCCAGGTAACCCTGACCCTACCCTTCACACTTGGCAACAATGTCCGTGCGTCCCTGCTGTGCCAGGGAGGACGTGGCGTATGCGCGGGCACCTTTGCAGCCGCCGCAGCGGCCGCGTACTTTCCTGGTCGCCAACATCGCCGACCCCGCGCGGCGCCTCTTTGTCAGCAAGTCCATCCTGGACGACTCGCGGCCGCCGGTGCGGCTCAGGCGCTACCCGGCCTGCATGCACAGCTGCATCACATCGGCGAGCACTGCTGGCCGGAGTGGCCGTGCACATACCTGTAGCATACCTGTCTCAAACTTCTAGCGCGCCTGCATTGCGAGCAGCTGCCTGCAGTGGCACGCCTGCCCTTGCGAGCGCGCCGCTGTCCCCGGGAAGGTACCTGTAGGTTCTTGGGTTGCCTTCTGGCGCACGCTGGCATGATGCGCTGCACGCTTGGCCAGCACCTCGCACAGTGCGCTGTCCATGCGCAGAGGGCCACGCAGCGGCTCCGGCGCTGCGCCTGCCCGCCGCGCCATAGGGCCCTGCCCCGCTTTTTACCGCGCCCGCCGCGGCGCCGCAGGGCGGCGACGGCACGGTGCGTGCGATCAACACGTTTGCGCTGCGCACCGGCGCCGCGCGCGGCGGCGGCGGCGCCGCGCTGCAGATCCTCGACTTCTTCGACATGCACGGCGACGACTTCATGCCCACGCCCGACGCCAACCGCTGGCACGCGCACGAGTTCGTGCAGGACATCCTGGCGCGGCTGCGCGCGGCGATGGCCGCCGGCGCGCTAGACGCCGGCCGCACGCTCTGATCGGCGGCGCGTGCCTGTCTCGCGCCCGCTGGGTTGCTGGGTGTGGGGGCGCGCAAGGTCATGCTCCGGCGCCGGCCAGGGCCGGGGGGCCTCGGGATGCCAGGTTGGCAGTCTGGGCTCCCGCAGCTGCCGGGATGCATGTGGAGCATGTGTGCGCGGCGCCGCCTGCGCGCGTCGGGGCATCAGGCGCATGCTCTGACAGGTGTCCTTGGCGGCGCGCCGAACGCTGCATGCGTGCTCAGATGCGCCCTGCCCGCCTACACTTTTTGCTCCGGCCACACTCCGCGCTTCTGTTCCGAGCCCAGCTTTCCTGCCCCGAGCGCGCCGTGGTTACACAGGAGAGTCTGCAGTGAAGCTGCGCATCCTGCACAGCTGTGCTGCGCCGGCATCTGCCGAGGTTGCCCTGCTCGTAATCTTTTAAGTTTGGAAAGGTTTTGGTGTGGCTTGCCGCGGTCGTCGTCCTAGATGGGTCCTGCCAGACCCCTTTGTCAAGCAGCCGCGCCTCGCGGAGCTATTCACGCTCCGCCATGCCGGCAATGCAATACTCGCCAGATAGGTGCCCATGACTTGCTGATTGTGCTGCATGTGTGCATGCGTATGTAGGTACGGTTGTCGCCTGACTTCTGGAACAGGTCCCCCTCAGCCAGCTGTATCATGACGACATGATAGGCGGGACAGGCATCAGCATGCCTGCGCAGCAGTGTCATCAACCAGGCATGCAACCCTGCAGGCGGGCGGTCCCTGTTGGGCGCTGCAGGAGACACGGCAATGTGCAAATAGACTCCGCGATCAGCGGAAGCGTCATGTGTGTGTAAACAGCTCCAGGTTTGGCTGATACTTACAGACACTGCATGCATGCGCGTCATATGTTTCTCTTAAGAAAGCATTTTCACGAAGTCATTCAGGACCTTTGGTCGGGCCGCAGCTTTAACCGAGATACGGCTGTATCTTAGCGTGAGAGTGGGCACACTGACATACCTGTCGGCGAGGCCTGCGCGAGTCAAAGCGTGACAGATAGCACGATGCATCCACCAGATAGCTGTGCAGTTCCAATGTACAGTGCATGTGCATAACAGTGAGCGCATGTGCAACACAGATACAATCTCGCAAGCTTCGACCTCAAATGGAAGCGAAGTAAAGTTGCTCTGAGCGGCCATCGACCTGCCCAACATTGGTTAACCTCCACACTTAGTCGGCTGTGAGGCCCCAGCTGGGGACCTGGAAGGCGCCCACTCTGAGCCTGAGCTGTGAACAATGCGCGACCTGGCCAGCCTGCCCGCCAGGGCTGCTCTGCAAGTCAGGGCGCTTGAGGCAGGAGCCCCAGCGCTGGCAGCCGCTGCGACAGTCCCCCTGCACCTGGCGGACATCATGGATCCCAACAACTCACTGCAGCTGTCCGTGCTCATCATGCCTGGCATCTTGCACGAAGACTACATAGAGAAAGGCCTCACGCTTCGAGAAGCCCGGCTCATTTATGAGGACACTTTTGCAGCGACTATGATAATGGCGAGCGTCTGCAGGTGCGCGCTCCATGATTTCTCGCCTGCTTCACCACGGTCACGGGCAGACACGCGGGCTCAAGCAGGCAACTGTCACGGCACCACAGCAACTGCAATGGGATTTGACAGGCGCATCGTATGGCACGAGCTGCTCTGTACGCGCGAGTTTGTGGGAGACGAAAGAGCAGAGCACGAGCTGTTCAGCATGGCGGTCATGCTGATGCTGACGCTGTGCCTGTTTGTGACGTGCCCCTTCTACGTGGCCGAGGGCCGCGGCCGCGTCACGGCCGTCCGCGAAGCCGCAAAAAAGTGAGGCCGCGCGCGCACACGCTCCTCTCTGCGGCTTGGTGCAGGCCAGGCTGCCCGGCTCTCCTGCACTGGCCACCTCCCTGATCCAGCTCGCGCGCCCCCGCAGGTATGCGGCCCTGGACCTGTATGGCCTCGCCGCGGGCCTGGCCACGACGTGGGCGGCGCTGGTGGCCAGCCGCCCCGACGCTGTGAACAACTCCTGGGCGACCGACATCCTGTACTACTGCGCGGCCTTGCTGCAGACGGTGCGTCCGCCGCCCGCGCGCCCCGCGCCCAGCCGCGCGGCACGGCGCGGCCCCCATCGCAGGCCGCGCGCCACGCAGGCGGTCGGGCACTGGTGCGAGGCGGACGAGTCCCGGGCCTGGGGCAAGGCCGCGACAAGTGCCGTCCTGGCGCAGTACCACCCAGGCCTCGCGCGGGTGTTCTTGTGGCTGGCCAGCGTCTCGCCGGCCCCGCCCATGCGTGAATTCACGCGCGGGGCGGTGGCCCTCAGAACGTGCGGCGACGCGCGCTTCAAGGTGCGCGGCGCCGCGCGCTCCCGTTTTCGCCCCTGCGCCGGCACCGGTGGGCCTGACCCCCGTCCGCCGCAGCTCTTGCTCAGCACCGCGCGGCTGTACGACGGGCTGCACGCGGCCGGCACCGGGCCGCACGCCGGGCCGCATGTTGCCTTCCTGACGGCCTCCTGCAGCGCCGCCGGCGGCGACCTGCTGGTGCTCGCCCTGCAGCCGTGCGCGGCCGTGGCCGGTGCGCCCGCGGGGCGGTCGAGCGGCGGCGCACCCGCTGGGCCCTATTGGCCCTCTTGGCGCAGCAAGGGGAATGAAGGCTGCTCGCACCCCGGACAAGGAGCCTTTTATGTGAGTAGGGCCTTACTTCTGGTCTTGGGAGCTCGCATCTGCATGGAAGTTTCATTCTCACTGAGCCCATGTTGGAGACAGCGGGGCGGCCGTGCCACCATGCATGCTGGTCAGAACTTCAGGCTCTGCGCAGCGCCATGCAGTCATGCGGGCGCCCCCGTGCGCCGGCCAGCCTGGCTCCCGGCCCCGCAGGCAACCGAGCGGCACTCCTGTACGCCGCTAGCTCGGCGATGTACAGCACCGAGCTGGCGACCCGGGCGTACGCCATGCTGCAGCAGCCCGGCGGGGACGCGCTCCCCTACCAGGTGGAGCGGCGGCTGCATGCCCTGCTGGTCGACCGCATAACCCCGCTGCTGCTGCGCACGCTGCAGGCGTGGAAGGGCGGTGCGCGGCGCGCCCGCCCTCGCTCGCCCTGCCGTGCCCTGCGCTCCTGCGCCGGTGCTGTCGTGCGGGCTGCCTCGCTGGCCAGCGTCGGCGCCGCACCGGCGCATTGCCTGGTGAGGGCTGCGCGGCCTGCGGCCGGGGAAGCTGCCGGCGTGCCTGGCTGTCGCTCGGTCAGTGTGCCCACCAGCATGCAGCCCCAGGCGCGCCAGCTCTGCGGCGCGCCCCGACCGTTTGCCCAAAGGGGGACATGTGCACGCGCTGGCGCAGCGCCAGGGCGGCCCGCAGCCCTGCGCGCCGCCCACCCGCTCGGCGGGCCGCAGGCGGGCAGCGGGTGCCGGACCATCTCGCGTGCCAAAGCAGCGCCGCGCTCGGCGGCATGCTGGAGATCCCGTCGCTGGGCAAGCGCATGCCCGCGCGGGAGCGGCTGCGCTGCATGCGGCGCATGTACGAGGTGCTGCAGTGGGCCGCAGAGCGCCTCGGTGACCTGGTGCGCGCGCGCATGCGGCGCTCCGCTCCCACGCGGCCCTCCGCTTGTAGGCAGCATGCGGAATGGACGCAGTCGAGCGCGTCTCTGCTGACCGCCAGCTTTCGCGCCGCGCCGCCGTCGCATGCCCGGACAGGGCGGCGCAGTCGTCGCTGCGCGCCATGTGCCGCGTGCCATGTGGCGGTGTGTGCATTGCCGCACCTGTGTGCCTGGACTCATTGGCTGCAACCTGGCCGATTCCATCGCAATGCCTGCGTGACGCTAGAATTCACCTGCAGCCGGGCTGTGGTGGTTGCCTGGCAGTTGACAGCCTGGGTCGGACCTGTCGCCAGCCGCACGCATCGGAGTTGAACAGCCTGTGCTGAGCCCTGCCGGCAGGCGCATGCATCGAGACCGCTGCCGCACGATTACCAGTCTTCAGTGATCTATTTTGCAGCCGCGTGGCGCAGTGCGCGGGCGGGGCGGGCGCGAGTGTCAGCGCGTCGCTGGACACCACCGACGCGCACAGGCTCCAGCACGCATGCGAGGAGCTCACGCGCTGCGCGGTGCCCTGGTCGCTCCTGGTGCGCCCGCAGCCGGCGCCCGCGCCGCCGCGCGCGCGCGCGCGGGGCGCGCGCCCCCCGCCGCCGACATGGCTGCAGGACCTCGCAGGGCGCACCTGGCTGCAGCGCGGGGCCCGCGCATTGTCGGAGGAGGCGCGCTGTCCTGTGGCGGGCAGCTGCGCCGGGACCTGTTCTTGCAAGCCACGCGCGCGGCGCTGACCCAGCAGGCCGGCGCTGTGCAGGAGGACGTTTCCCCCGACGACGCCAAGCGGCGCGACGCTCTGATGCCGCTCGCATTAGCAGCTATGGAGGCGGGCCTGAGGCGCGCGCCGGACGCTTTGGCGCACGCCCGGGACAATGTCTTCCAGTACGTGTTCATGGTGCGCTCACAGGTCCTGCCTTACCGATGCGCGTTGCAGGCTGTGCCGTGGCGTTGCGCCCTCCCGGCTGCGCGGCCGCTGCACTCCGCCACGGCGGCAACGTGGTAGAGGGCGCCCCAACCTAGACCAGTGGGGACTCTCTCTACCGTGACCTGTGGCCTGCTGCCCCGCCCTTCATTGCAGCCACCAGCGCGCAGATGGTGGGGCACGCGGTGGATGTGCTGCTGTCAATGGGCTTCATGGCGGCGGGCTCCGCGGAGGCGGCCGCGCCGGCCGCCAGGGCGCTGCTCTCGACGCTCGCAAAGCTGCTCGCGAGGGCGGACGAGCCGGGCTTTGCGCTGGGGTCGGGGCTACGGGTACGCTGCGCCGGCGCCTGCAGCACGCCAGCGGCCGCGCCGCAACGGCGCGTCATTGCGCATGCATTGGGCGGGCATGCCATCATGCGGGCGTCGGCACGCCCGCCCATGACCTCCGCCGCGGCGGGCCGGCAGGACGCGTTGTACAGCTGGACGCCCAATCTGCTACGGCTTGCGACCATCGAGAATGCGGTGAGCCCTCTGACGCTCGGGCAGACGCTGCCGGAGGCGCTGCTGCCGTACGCGGCTGCGCAGCTGCTGCCGCTCCTGCTGCTGCCGCCCGAGCGCGTGCGCGCGCTGGACCTGCCGCACCTCGTGCCCGCGGCGCACAGCGCTTATGGCAACCATGCGTCAATCTTCCTCGCCAACATGGTGGTGAGCGCGCCGCAGCTCGCAGCCCGGCCTCTCATGCAGCGGCTGAGCCATGCGCGCCGCTGCGGACGCGGCGTATTGCCGAAAAGAGGGGGGGGGGGGGGGGGGTGT
>JAABUX010010474.1_pt1 | contig 10345 bp, 10 predicted proteins | sample 5561851 | NCBI WGS metagenome assembly JAABUX01 (sample SAMN10711883, study PRJNA513361) | rock metagenome | isolation source: Antarctica rocks | place: Antarctica: Victoria Land, Richard Nunatak red sandstone | collected 2016-01-03 | reverse complement strand
GCTGCCGTCCCGCAGGCGGCGCAGCGTCAGGTCCCGCCAGGCGAACTTCTGCACGGGCCAGACCGAGGTGTCCTGCGGCAGCCAGCGCGGGTTCGACTGCCCCTTGAACGCCACCCAGGCTGGCAGGATGCGCCGGCTGCCCTGGTCCTGGCCGCTGGTGATGACGCGGCTCACCATGAAGCCGAGGCAGCCGGGGATGGGTGCGGCAACGCGCCAGGCCAGGTACCCGACCTCGTTGTTGCAGAACGCCCGGGCAAGGGCCGCGGGCGCGTCGGCCGCCGTTGGGGCCGCAGGGGAGGTGGCCGCTATTGAGACCGCAGGGGAGGCAGCGGCATGGCCCGTGGCAGCCGAGGCACGCCGAGTTATACGATGTTTGGTGGAAGCCGGAACGTCCGCCATCCGTCGTCTCCTGTGCCCATCAGCCCGGCGTGCGCCGGCACCAGCGCCGCCCGTTGCGCGAACGATAGTTCCGTTTCGATATCCGATACAAGCGTGGTGGAAAGAAGCCTACAGCAGAACAGGCCAACGCCAGACCGGGCGGCCTGGCCCATCCCCTGGACATCTGATGCTCCACGACTGCACATCCCACGCCGCTAGCCGCCCAGCGCCTCCACCACCCGCGCCGCAAAGGCCCGCGTGCCCAACGGCCCCCCCAGATCCCGCGTGCGGTGCCCCAGCGCAGCGACTACCCGGTCCAGCGCCGCCTCGATCAGCCCGGTCGCGCGCAGCAGTGCGCCCTCCCCCCGCCGCTCCCCCAGCCACGCCAGCAGCATGGCGGCGGAGCCGATCAGCGACGCCGGGTTGGCCACGTCCTGCCCGGCGATGCCCGGCGCCGAGCCGTGCTGCGCCTGCGCCACCGCATGCCCCGCCCCCGCATTCAGCGACGCCGCCAGCCCCAGGCTGCCCGACAGCTCCGACGCCTCGTCGGACAGGATGTCGCCGAACATGTTGGTGGTCACGATCACGTCATACGGGCTGGGGTCGCGGATCAGCAGCGCGGCCATAGCGTCGATCAACTGCTCCTCGTACGCCACGTCCGGATAGCCCTCCGCCACCTGCCGCACGCACTCCAGGAACAACCCGTCCGACACGCGCAGCACGTTGGCCTTATGCACTGCCGTCACCTTGCGGCGGCGCTGCATCGCCAGCTTGAAGGCGCTCTCGGCGATGCGCAGCGACCCCTGGCGCGTCACTTTGCGAAACGCCATCGCCAGGTCCGGCGTGGGCATCACCTCACCAGTGCCGATGTGCATGGTGCGGTCGGCGTAGAAGCCCTCGGTGTTCTCGCGCACCACCACCAGGTCGAACGGGATGCCGCAGCGCGTGGCCAGGCCGGGCCGGACGCGGGCCGGGCGGATGTTGGCGTATAGGTCCAGCCGGCGGCGCAACTGGCCCGACGGGTTCAGGCCGCCCTGGTCCGGCGGCGGGTACTCATTGTGCGACACCGGCCCCAGCACCACGCCGTCCGCTGCCTGCGCCTGGGCGAACACCGCATCGGTGAACGTCGTGCCATGCGCCGCCAGCGACGCGAAGCCGATGTCGGCATAGGTGAACTCCACCTGGCATCCGGCGATCCCGGCGGCGGCGGCCACCACGTCCACCGTGGCCGCGCTGATCTCGGGGCCGATGCCGTCGCCGGACAGGACGAGCAAGTTCACCACAGCTACTCCCGCACCATGACCAGCTTGAGCGAGGCCGCCAGCAGCGTCGCCGCCAGCATGACGCCGGACATCGCCAGCAGCCCGCTCTCGAACGACCCGTTGTACTGCCGCAGTACCCCCATCATATACGGCCCGGCAAAGCCGCCCAGCGTGCCGATCATGTTGATGAACGCCAGCCCGCCAGCCGCGGCCACCCCGGTCAGGAACCGCGTCGGTATGGTCCAGAACACCGCCCGCGCCGCCGTCACGCCGACCAGCGCCAGGGTCAGCCCGGCCAGCCCCGCCAGCAGCGACTCGGACACCACCGACCCGGCCAGCCCCACCGCCGCCAGCAGGCAGGTGATGACCAGGTTGCCGACCTTCTTCCCCGTCCGGTCCACATACCACGCCCAGGCCAGCATCCCCAGGCAGGCGAACAGGTAGGGCACGGCGGACACGAAGCCGATCTGCAGGTTGGTCAGCCGGTGCTCCTTGACGATCAGCGGCAGCCAGATGCCGATGCCGTAGGACCCCAGCGTGAAGCCGAACTGCACCAGCGCCAGGATCAGCACGCGCAGGTCCGCTATCGCCGCCAGCACGGAGGCGCGCGGCCGTTCCCGGATTTCGTCCCGCAGCATGGCGTCCATGGCGTCGCGCTCGGCCGGGGTCAGCCAGGCGGCCTCCTGCGGGCGGTCGGCCAGCGTGCCCAGGATCAGCAGGCCCAGCCCGACGCAGGGCAGGCTGACGGCCAGGAACAGCCACTTCCACCCGGCGAGTCCCAGGACGCCGTCCAGTTCCAGCAACAGCCCGCAGACAGGTCCGCCGATTAGGGAGGACAGGGGCACGCCGAGCAGGAACCAGGCCAGCATCCGGGTGCGGTACTGCGCCGGGAACCAGGCGGCAAGGAAGAACGTGACGCCGGGGAAGAAGCCGGCCTCCGCCACGCCGAGCAGCGCCCGGACGGCGTAGAAGCTGTTGGGTCCGACCACGAACGCGGTGCCGGCGGACACCAGGCCCCAGGTGACCATGATGCGCGCCAGCCAGCGCCGCGCGCCGAAGCGGTGCAGCGCGAGGTTGCTAGGCACCTCGAACACGCAGTAGCCGAGGAAGAAGATGCCGGCGCCCCACCCGAACTCGGCCGGGGTCAGCCCGATGTCCTTGTTCATGGTTAGCGCCGCGAAGCCGAGGCAGGTACGGTCGAGGTAGTTGAACAGGTAGGCGACAGTCAGCAGCGGCACCAGGCGCCACCCGGCCTTGCGGAGGGCGCTGGACTGCACCGAGGGGACACCCAGGGCGGCGGCGCTACTCAAAGCCGTACAGCCGGGCCGGGTTGTGCTGCAGGACGGCGTCGGCGCATGGCCCTGGTGGCAGGCTCGCCCGGAAACCGTCCAGCACGCCGGCATAGTCCAGGACGCGGTGCGGCAGGACGGCCTGGTCCCCGGTCTGCAAGGCGTGCATCGGCGTGTGCGGCCAGTCGCTGCCCCACACGCAGCGGTCGCCACCTGCGTCCAGCAGCGCCGCCAGCCAGGCCGCGTCGGGCCGCACCGCATGGGCGTCGTCGCTGGATCGGTAGGGAGCGGACAGCTTCATCCAAACATGCGGCCGGCGCAGCAGGCCGAGCAGCGCGGCTCCGACGGCGTCGTCCGTCGCGGCGCCGGCATGCAGACCGTAGTGGTCGAGCACCACCGGCACCCCTGCCCCGGCAAGCATCGGCGCCGCGGCGGCCAGCATCCGGATCGGGGCGATGACCTCGACATGCTAGCCCTGCCCGCGCGCTGCCGCCGCCATGTCCGCGAACATGCGCTCCAGCAGGCCGTCCTCGGCCCGGCTCATCGAGCTGTAGAGGTTGATCCGCAGCCCGCGCACGCCCTGCCGGGCCATCGCGGCAAGCTCATCTGGATGGGCAGCCGCCGAATCGATCACCGCCACGCCCCGGCCGCGACCGCCGAGGGCATCCAGCGCGCGGAGCAGCACGCGGTTATCAGTGCCGTAGAAGCTGGGCTGCACCACCACGAAGCGCTTCACCCCCAGCGGGGCGGCCAGCCTTTCCAAGTCCGGCAGGGCGGCAGGCGCAGCGGTGTAGGTGCGGTCCGGGGATTGCGGGTCCTGCGCCCCGATGATGTGAACGTGGGCGTCGCAGATCGTCATGCGCCGAACGTCCGCCCCAGCGTGTCGTGCCCTGTCAGCCAAGCGGCCCCGGCCTGCCGCGCCAGCGCTAGCGAGCGGGCGAACCCGATAGCGCCCATCGGCCGGCCGAAGATGTGGGCGTGCACGGTCCCACGAACGGCATCAGGCTGCCGCGGGCGATCAGCACGGCGCGGCGGAAGTTTTCCACCAGCCGCGGCCAGCACAAAGCCCAGTAGGATCGGCGCCGGCTCGAACCCCAGTTGCAGCAGCAGGTGGCCGAACGCGCCGAACAGCAGCGTCGCGCCCATGTCGAGCATCCCGTTGCCGGCGGCGAACACGCCGATGCACACGAAGAACAGCGCCGTCGGATACAGGAACCCGTAGGGCACGCTGAGCGGCCGCACCCACAGCTCTATCATCGGCATGTTCAGCACTACCAGGATTACGTTGCAGTCTCAGAACAAATAGATCAAGCCCCGGAGAATGTCCGGCTGTTCGACGATCAGGCGCGGGCCGGGCTGGATGCCGTGGATCATCAGCGCCCCCAGCAGCAGCGCCATAACGGCGTCGCCGGGGATGCCCAGGCTCATGGTCGGGATGAAGTCGCCCTGCACGGCGGCGTGGGTGGAGGCCTCGGGGCTGGCAATGCCCTCGATGACGCCGTGGAGGCCTGACGATGATGGTCGTCACGCATGAGATGGGTTTTGCCCGGCGCGTGGCGGACCGCGTGCTGTGCATGGATGGTGGCCGCATCCTGGAGGACACGCCCACGGCCGATTTCTCCACCTAGCTCCGGACGGAGCGTGCCCGGGTGTTCCTGGCCAAAGTTGCTTATGCATCGAGGGCGGCCCTGCCTCAACCCGTGGCCCTCTTCCGGGGCAGGGCTGATACATGGGATGCGGGGACGCTGCCCGCCATTCTTGCACCGCGGCCCAGCTCGCGCTCGATCCGGTGCTGCACAAGCATGAACAGCGTGGTCAGCAGCAGGTAGTAGGCGCCAGCGGCCGACAGCGCCTCGAAGTAGCGGAAATTGGACGAAGCCGCCTGGTCGGCCGTCAGCAGCAGCTCCCGCACGCCGATGACCGAGATCAGCGCCGACAGTTTCAGCATGCCGATGAACTGGTTGCCGATGGGCGGGATGGCGAGGCGCAGCGCCTGCGGCAGCACCACCAGGCGCAGGGTGCGCCGCGCATCCAGGCCCAGCGCGAGGCCCGCATCGCGCTGGCCCGGCCCGACGGCGCCGATGCCGGCGCGGATGATCTCCGCCATGTAGGCGCCCTCGTTCAGGCCGAGCGCCAGCACCGCGCAGGCGTACCCCGACAGCACCACGCCGAACGACGGCAGCACGTTGAAGGCGAACACGACCTGCAGCAGCACCGGAGTGCCGCGGAACAGCCAGACATACAGCGTCGCGCAGCCGCGCACGGCAGCCAGCCGCGCCTCCTGCGCCACCGCCAGCACCAGCCCCACCGCCAGACCGAGCGCCAGCGCAGCCAGGCTGATCCACAGCGTCGCACCCGCCGCAGCCGCGAAGTCGGCGCTGAGCAGGTAGCGCCAGAACACCGCCGGCTGGAACAGCGTCATTGCCAGCCCCGGGTCACCGCCGCCGGCGCCCCTAGAACACCGATGCCTGGTCCGGCAGGTTCCACTTCCGCAGCAGGGCGGCGTAGCTGCCATCGGTCACCATGGCGTTCAGCGCATCCTCCAACTGCGCCTTCAGCGCCGGGTTGTCCTTCCGCAGCGCGATGCCGATCCGGGTGTCCGCATCGAACGGCTCGCCGGCCAAGGCGTATGCGCCGGGCGCCTCGCCCATCATCGCGGCCACCGTCGCGGTGGAGTTCAGCGCCGCATCCACCCGTCCCTGGCTTAACGCCAGTGCCACGACGTTGCTGCCCGGCAGCGAAAGGATGTCCACCTCCGGCTTGCCCGCCGCGGCGCAGGCCGCGCTGGCCTGCTTGGCCGAGGCCTCGAACGCCGTGCTGACGGGGACGGCGACCTTGGCCCCGCACAGCGATGCCGGGCCGTCCAGATGCCGGGGGTTGCCGTGCTGCACGACGATCTGGTTGCCCACGCGCACGTAGGGGATAAAGTCCGCGACCTCCTGCCGCTGCGGCGTCACGTACATCCCGCTCACCCCGGCGTCGATCCGGCCGCCGAGCAGGCCGGGGATGATGCCCTTGAAGTCCATCGCCATCATGTTGGACGCGAGATTGACCCGCTTGCCGAGCGCCTCCATCAGGTCCACGTCGAACCCGGCTGGTTGCCCGTCGCGCATGAACTCGAACGGGGTGAAGGTGGGCGAGGTGCCCCAGCTCAGCTTACCCGCCTGCACCAGCAGCGGCTCTGCCCGGGCAGCAACGGGAAGCAGGAGCAGCAGCAGGGCGATGGCGCGGCGGGTCATGCGGGTCTGCCTTTGGTGTTCGGGTTGGCGGGACGGCGCAGGCCCAGGTGGTCGCGCAGCGTGGCCCCCCGGTGCTCCGTGCGGAACAGGCCGCGGCGCTGCAGCTCCGGCACCACGCCCTCGACGAAGTCCTGCAATCCGCCGGGCAGGATGTGGAACTGCATCATGAAGCCATCGGCGGCGCCCAGGGTAAACCACTCCTCCATCACGTCCGCGATCCCGCTGGCCGTCCCCTTGATCGTCTTGCGGCCACGCTCGTAGCGCAGATAGAGCTGCCGCAGGGTTGGGTTCTCCTCGCGGATGATCTTCATGATCCCCTCGAAGAACGCCTTGTGCAGGTTGGCGCTGCTCGGCAGGCGGTCGGGCGGGATAGGCTCGTCGAGCGGCAGGTCCGACAGATCGGCCTCCAGGTCCGCACCGAGCCGGAAACGGCCGACGTCCGGGTGGATCATGTCCTGCAGCGCCTGCGCCTTGTCCTCCGCCTCCTGCGCCGTGCGGCCGATCACCACGGGCAGGCCGGCCAGTACCCGCAGCGAAGCCGGGTCGCGGCCGTACCTGGCCAGCCGGCCCTTCAGGTCGTCGTAGCCCCGCTTGGCGTCGTGCGGGTCCGACGCGCTGGCGAACACCACCTCTGCCGTGCGGGCCGCCAGCTCCAGCCCGGTGTCGGACGCGCCGGCCTGGATGATGACCGGGTGGCCCTGCGGGCTGCGGGCGATGTTCAACGCGCCGTCCACATCGAAGAGGCGGCCCTTATGGTGCAGGACATGCATCCGCCCGGGGTCGAAGTACAGGCCGCGGGCACGGTCGCGCACGAAGGCGTCGTCGTCCCAGGTGTTCCACAGCGCCTGCACGACATCGACGAACTCACCCGCCCGTTCATAGCGCAGGGCGTGCGGCGGCAGGGCGGCATGGCCGAAGTTGCGCGCCGCGTAGTCGTTGGCCGACGTGACGACGTTCCAGGCGGCCCGCCCGGCCGAGAGGTGGTCCAGCGAGGCGAACTGCCGGGCGACGTTATACGGCTCGGAGAAGCTGGTGGACACCGTGCCGCCCAGCCCGATGCGCTGCGTGGCGCCGGACAGCGCGGTCAGCAGCGTCACCGGCTCCAGCGCATTCATGAACATCGGGAAGCGGCTCCAGGCGTGCAGGTTCTCGGTGCGCGCGGCCGGGGTGTCGGCGATGAAGAACAGGTCGAACAGGCCGCGCTCGGCCAACTGCGCGAGGGCCCAGTAGTGCGCGATGCTGGTGGAGGCGGCGGCGTCGGTGTCCGGGTGCAGCCAGGACGCCGGGTGGTTGCCGGTGGCCTGGCTGGCGAGCAGCGCCAGCGACATCGTTGCAGGGCGGCGCATGGCGTCTGGTGTCGCGGTCATCGCGGCATCCTCGCGCATCTGGAACGCAGGTGATAGCGGTCCTGCTGCAGGGTCAGCCGGGCTGCGGCAGCCGCATGACGGCCAAAATCCAGCTAAGCTTGCAGCAACGCGCGAAGCGTCCGCACGTCGCCAACGTCCTGCAAGGCGAGAATGCGCTCGATCAACCCGGCGCACCCGGCCGCGCCCAGCACCGGGCCCATCAAGTCCCGCGCCTTGGCAACCACCTCTTCCTGCGGCATTGGGTTCTCGGCGGTGCCGCGCACGGCGTCCACATGCTGGCTCAAGAGGGAGCCGTCCCGCAGCATGACATCGACCGTCGCCTCCCGGCGGGGCAGCCGGAACTGCAGCTCCTCGTCCGGCACGAGCAGCACCTTCGCGCGCTGCCGCATGATCTCCGGGTCCGTCATGCGCGCCGGGTCGTGCGCGGCGGCGAAGGAGGCGGTGCCGTCCACCAGCATCACCGCGACCATGTATTGCAGGCAGATGTCGGGGATGGTGCGGTTGTTGACGATGCCGGCCTCCCGCGTCGCCATCGTCACCACCACCTGCTCCACGTCATCCGCCCGGAAGCGGTGCTGCCGCAGCAGCAGGTCCAGCGCATCGAGCGGCGCCTGGATGGGCGAGCCGACCGTCCACTTCTTGATGTTGGTGCGCGCGACCTCGAACCGGGTGCCGAGCTGGTCCACCAGGCCGGCCGGATCAGCGTCGGGCGAGTAGGCGTCGAGGAAGTTGTCCGCGCCGGACAGCACGTCATCCACCCCGGTCCAGCCCGCCTGCACCAGCAGCGCCCCGGTGACGCCGTTGCGCGCACCCATGCCGGCGAACACGAACGCCTTCTCGATGTGGTCGATGTCGCGCTGCCAGGAGGCGATGCCGGACGACTGCTGCGCGGTGTAGTCCAGCAGCCAGCGCATCCCCTGCGCATCCAGCCCGGCCGCGCACCCGGCGGCGGCGGCGGCGGCGAACGCGCCCCCTACGGCATGGGTGCTCTTGTGCCCCTCGTCCTCGAAGGCGGTGATGCCCAGCGTCATCGTGACCCGCGCGCCCACGTCGTAGCCGAGCGCCACCGCGCGCAGCAGGCGGGCGCCGTCGATGCCGAACCGCTCGCCCGTTGCCAGGATGGCGGGGATGACCGCGGCGCCGGGATGCGATTGGGACGGGGCGTTGCTGTCGTCGGTCTCGTCCGAATGCGCCAGGATGGCGTTGGCCAGCGCCGCCTCGATGGGGCCGCACGCGACGTTGGAGGCGACGACGGTCGCCACGGGATTGCCGCCATAGGCGCGGGCGAAGGCGATGGCCAGCTTGCCCGGCCGCAGCCCGGACCCGGACACCATGGCTCCCAGCGTATCGAGGACGTGCAGCTTGGCCTGTTCCTCCACCGCCTCCGGCAGCGGACGGCCGCCGGCATCGGCCATGTAGGTGCTGAGCCGGGCCATCACCGGGCTGATCTCCAGGGCGGCGCGGCCGGGCCTGGAGCCACCCGCCACCAGGCTGGCCCCTGCAATCCGCAGCAGGCCCCGTCGGTCCAGCGTCATGGTTCCTCCTGGTTCCGCCTCTTTGCGGGGTCGCCTGCTTAGCGGGCCGGCGTGGCTGCGGCGGCGACGTGCGGCTTGGGGTCATTGGCGCCGGGCCGCTCGATGGCGTGGCGGATCAGCGCGCCGGTCCGATACAGCCCATGGACGAATTTGCTGTACGGCATCGTTACGAAGAATGCCAGAACGAACCCGAGGTGCACGGCCAGCGCCACGCCCATCGCCCCCGTCGCCCGGACCGCCAGCAGCAGCTCCCCGGTCACGCCGATCATCAGCAGCAACAGCAGCAGCCCGGCGTCCGCGCCCAGCAAATGCCGCGCCTGCGGTTCCTGGTCAGCGGCCAGCTTGGTCCAGAACAGCCCCGCCGTCCCGGCGATCAGCCCCGCGCCGCCCAGCGTGCCCAGCAGCACCGGCAGGCTCCAGAATCCGTACGGCGCCGGCCAGCCCAGCAGGTGATCATACACCGTGGCGGTGGAGGTGGACGCGAAGCACAGCAGGAAGCCGTACGCCATCAGGTGGTGGAACAGCCGCCGCCGGGTAGAAAAGCTGCCGTCCTGATCGTTGCACCCGTGCCCGCCGCCGCCGAGGTAGCGCAGCGTCGCCGCATCCCGCAGCGCCTGCAGCAGCGGCCGGCCCTGCACCAGTTCCCCGGGCCGCCCGCCGGTATCGCGCCAGAACCGCGCGAACCCGACCGCCAGCGCCACGACGGAAAACAGGAACGTTGCCGATGCCACGCCGACCATCACGCCATAGGGCACCACGTTGTAGAATCCCTGCCCCGGCACGACCGGCTGCGGCCCGAACAGCACGGCGTGGTGTTGCAGCCCCATCGCCAGCAGCAGCACCCCGCCGACGCCCAGCGCCATCGCCAGCGCCATGACCAGCCCGTTGCGCCGGTACAGCCCCGCCAGCGGCCCCGGCCAGGCATACTGCGCGTAGCTCTCGGCCCGCACCTCGGCCAGCACGCGCGGCACGTTGATGCCGAACTCATGCGGCGGAGCATACTGGCAGGCGTAGTAGCAGCCCTTGCAGGCATGGCAGAGATTGGCGAGGTAGTCAGGTCCCCCGTGGCGAACTCGCGCCGCAGCTCCATGGCGGGGAACACGGCGCAGTAGCCCTCGCAGTAGCGGCAGGCGTTGCACACCTCCATGGCGTAATTGCTCACCTGGGTAGAGGTTGTGTTCCGAGCGTGCGGTTCGGAGTGGCGGCTTCTGCGGCCTGAGATGGTGGTTGACGCGGCCACGGCGGTTCCGATTCAAGGCTTTCATGGCGCCTGGC
>JAABUX010010473.1_pt1 | contig 10346 bp, 14 predicted proteins | sample 5561851 | NCBI WGS metagenome assembly JAABUX01 (sample SAMN10711883, study PRJNA513361) | rock metagenome | isolation source: Antarctica rocks | place: Antarctica: Victoria Land, Richard Nunatak red sandstone | collected 2016-01-03 | reverse complement strand
GGCCCAGGCGATGTGGGCACCTGCTTCGGCCGAGTGGCGGGCGGACGGGGAGTTCACCGGTGCGGCGGACGAGGACGGGGGCGGGCGGTGGACGCTTGCGCCGGGGTTGCCGCGCGCGTGGCCTTTGGCGCGAGGGCAGGCGCGGTTTCAGGCGCAGCCGACGCCGTTCCGGCATTTGGCGTTCTTCCCCGATATGGCGCCGCAGTGGGACTGGATGCTGAACCAGGTGCGACCCGGCGACGAGGTGTTGAACCTGTTCGGCTATACGGGGTTGGCGTCTCTGCTGCTGGCGGGAGCGGGAGCGCGGGTGACGCATGTCGATGCGTCCAAGAAGTCGGTGGAGGCGGCGCGGGCGAACCAGGCGCTGAGCGCGATGGGCGACGCGCCGATCCGCTGGATCGTTGACGATGCGGCCAAGTTCGCGGCGCGCGAGGTGCGGCGCGGGCGGCGGTACCAAGGCATATTGCTCGACCCGCCCAAGTTCGGGCGTGGGCCCGAGGGCGAGGTGTGGCACCTTGAAGACGGGCTCGCGCCGTTGATCGCCGATCTCGCGGCGTTGCTCGCCGACGATGCGCGATTTCTGGTGCTGACCGCCTATGCGATCCGGCTTTCAGCGCACGCGCTGGGCGCGCTGCTCGATTTGGCGTTGCCGCCGGGCCGGGTCGAGCGCGGCGAGATGACGGTGCGCGAGGAGGCGCGCGGGCTATTGCTGCCGACCGCGATCTTCGCGCGCTGGTCAGCGGCGGCGGGCGGCGCTATTCCGGGTGCGGGGCCTGTAGCTCAAAGGTAGAGCTGGCCGCTCATAACGGCTTGGTTGCGGGTTCGAATCCTGCCGGGCCCACCAGCTTCCCCAAAATTGTTTCGGTTACGATTAAAACCTCGACGCGTGTGGTCGTTATGGAACAAAGCGTCGGTATGCGGCGACGCGGTGGACCCTAGGAACTGTGTTGATGCGAATTACGAACGATACCGTCGGCTGGTTGGTGGCCGACCCCGGACGGATTGTGCTTGCGGCGCTGATCCTGATCGCGGTCGCGGTGCTGAGCGCGCGACGCAAAGAGGCCTAGGCGAGCAACGCGCGCAGCACGAGGAGCAAGCCGACGAGCGAGACGCCCCACACGAGCGTGCGAACATAGGGCACCCCGGCCGCGTACAGCGGCACGTAAACGACCCGGGCCACGAGATAGAGCCAGCAGCCCGTGACGGTGGTGGGGCCGAACCGTCCCGCAATGCCTGCCGCGAGCACTACCGCGGCGAACAGCGGGAAGGTCTCGAGGAAATTGGCCTGCGCGCGTTCGAGGCGACCAACAAGCGGCGTGCTCTTGTCGTCTGGCGTCGTGTCGCGTGCGCCCATGTTCCAGCCAGAACCGTAGGCGCGCGTGCGCACGGCGGCGGTGAGGAAGATTTGCGCGAGGCCGAGTAGCGCCGCCCAGCCGAGCAACTTGAGTTCGATTGCCATCGCTGATGCCTCGCTTGGCCGCGCGCCCCGACCCGGTTATCAGGCCGACAAGTCTGAAGGAGCGACACCCGATGCGTTTGAACCACGTTCTGCTTGCTTGCGCCATGGCTCTCGGCGCGAGCGCCGTCGTCGCGCAGACGGTTGATCCCGCCTTGATCAAGGCGGCGACCGAGATGCCGTCGCGACCCGCCGTCGACCGGGCGCGCGATCAATACCGTCATCCGGCCGCGACGCTGGGCTTCTTCGGTGTGCAGCCGGGGATGCGCGTGGTCGAGATCATCCCGGGCGGCGGCTACTGGTCCACGATGCTGGCGCGTATCGTCGGGCCGAGCGGGCATTTGTACCTGGCGGTAGGCGGTGGTCCCATCGAGGTCGCCAAGTCGACGACCAAGCTGGCAGCCGATCCGGTGTTCGCGAACACAACGGTGACGCGTTTTGGCAAGGGTTCGTACGACATCGCGCCGCCGGGATCGGTGGACCGCGTGCTGACGTTTCGGAACGTGCACAATTGGATGAGCGAGGGCTTTGCGCCTGACGCGTTCCAGGCGTTCTTTCGCGCGCTCAAGCCGGGCGGCGTGCTTGGGCTGGAGGAGCATCGGCTGCCCGAGGCGCGCACGACCGATCTCGATGGATCGAAGGGCTATGTGAAGACGAGCGCGGTGATCGCGATGGCCAAGGCGGCGGGCTTCCAAGTGCAGGCGACGAGCGAGATCAACACCAATCCCGAGGACCATGCCGACTATCCGCAGGGCGTGTGGACGTTGCCGCCCAACTACGCCGAAGGGGCGAAGGACCGGGCGCGCTATGCCGCAATCGGCGAGAGCGACCGGATGACGATCACGTTCGTGAAGCCCGGACTCTAGGAGCGCGGGGACTACTAACCTAGTCGCGGAGTCGCACGTGCGAGCGGGAGCGGTGGTGCCGGCGAATAGGTAGGCTGTCCCCTTGTTCTTATTTGCCGACCTTGCGGCGGTGCTTTTCCAGGTCGAGGACGGTGTTGACGGTGCCCTCGGGAAGCAGGTTGAGGCGGCGCGCGACCTCCTGATAGGCCTCGACCTCGCCACCCAAGTCGCGGCGGAAGCGATCTTTGTCGAGCTTTTCGTTGGTGCGCATGTCCCAGAGGCGGCAACCGTCGGGGCTGATTTCGTCGGCGAGGATGACGCGCGCGAAATCATTTTCCCAAAGGCGGCCGAACTCCATCTTGAAGTCGACGAGTTTGATGCCGACGCCCGCGAACAGGCCCGAAAGGAAATCGTTGATGCGGATCGCCATGTCGGCGATATCATGCATTTCGTCCTGGTTGGCCCAGCCGAAGGCGGCGATGTGCTCCTCGGTGCACATCGGATCGTTGAGCGCGTCGTCCTTGTAGTAATATTCGAGGATCGAGCGGGTGAGTGGGGTGCCTTCCTCGATGCCGTAACGCGTGCTGAGCGAACCTGCCGCGATGTTACGGACGACGACTTCGATCGGGATGATCTCGACTTGGCGCACCAGTTGTTCGCGCATATTCAGGCGACGGATGAAGTGGTTGGGGATGCCGATGCCGTTCAGCATCGTGAACAGATGCTCGGAGATGCGATTGTTGAGCACGCCCTTGCCGCTGATCGTGCCTTTCTTCTGCGCGTTGAAGGCGGTGGCGTCGTCCTTGAAATACTGGATGATTGTGCCGGGCTCGGGGCCTTCGTAGAGGATCTTGGCCTTGCCTTCGTAGATCTGGCGGCGGCGCATGGTCAGGACCTCCTTAGTTGGCCGTGAAACAAACCGCCCCGGACGCGCGCATGTGGCGGTCCGGGGCAGCATGTCACATAGAGCGCGAGGGGGTGGGGCGCAATCGCAAGTGAGGCGCGGGCGAAGTTCACAAAGTCCACGGCGCTATGGTGTGGCCGCGAGCGACCGGTCGCGCAGTGCGTCGAGCTTGGCATTTGAACGCCGCGCGCGGATCGCGTGCGCGCCTTCTTGCACACTGCCGTACTGCGCGAGCGCTTCGAGGAAGGCCTGCTTGCGGTGGGCTGTCCAACCATCATGGCGTTGTATCATAGGGTTGCCTGTAACCCATATGGTGTGTTTGTCAAGGTGCGTGGGCCGGGGTTATCCCTCGTCGCGCCGACGCGCGCGTCGCCGTAGGTGGAACGCCAGCCAAACGAGCGCGCCGACAGCAGCGAAGGGCAGCAGCGCGGCGGTGGCGGTGATGACGAAGCTGAGGCTGGTCGAGAACACGTCGCGCACGTTGCCGAGCGCGTTGGCAATCGGGCGACGGTCCTCGCCGATCGTGGGCAGGTCGCTCTCGTAGGTGATGTTGACCTCGCTCATCGCGAGGCGCTGGTGCAATTCGGCAAGTAGGCCGGTCGCGGCGTCGAGTTCGCCTTGCGTCTGGGCCAAGGCCTGCTCGACCTCGAGCAGGTCGGCCAGCTTGCCGTCGCGGTGTTCGAGGAGTTGCTGCAACCGGTCGCGTAACGCGGTCCTGGCCTTGAGTCCGGCTTGCGCGTCGACGACCTGTTTGGTCAGGTCCTCGCCCTTGACCTGCGAGCCGATCAGCGCGCCGTCGGCTTTGGCGGCGGCGACGGTGAGACGGTCGCCGAAGTGGGGGGCGAGATCGGGGGCGACGCGCAGTTGCAGCGATCCGGCGTTGAAGCCGCCGTCGCGGCCTTCGATCGAAGCGTTGACGATGACGCAGCGCGTGGGGCCGAGCGCCTCGCAGATCACCTGGTGCGCGCGCTGGACCTCGGCGAGGTGCTTGGCGGGAACGCGGAAGCGGTAGGCGTAGGTGTAGGCGATGGTTGGGGCGATGGCGACGGGGGCGGCGGGCGGCTTGGATGCGACGCGGGCCGCGCCGGGCGCGGCGGCGGGCTCCGGTGGGGCGGCCTCCTTCGGAGCGGTATCCGTGGCCGAGGTCGTACTGGTCGTGACTGCGGCTGTATTGGTGTCCGCCTTCTTCCCGCACCCACCCACCAGCAATAGCGCCGCGCCGACCCCGAACCACCACCGCATGATCGTGCCCGCCCTTCGATTGAACCCGCCCGGCGCGCAGCCTATAGCGGCGCGGATCATTACGGGAGTCCCCATGACGAGTTTCGCCGACCGTGAACGCAGCTTCGAGGCGCAATTCGCGCGCGACGCTGAACTCCAGTTCCGCGTGATGGCGCGGAGGGACAAGCTGCTCGGGCTGTGGGCGGCGCAGAAGCGCGGGCTGGGCGAGGCGGAGGCGGATGTGTACGCGCGTTCGGTGGTGCAGGAGGACTTCAAGGAGGCGGGGGACGAGGATGTGGTGCGCATGGTGACGGGCGATCTGGCGACGCTCGGCGTGAGCGAGCATGATGTGCGCCAGGCGCTGGCGGGGTGCGCGGTCGAGGCGCGGCGGCAGATCATGGAAGCGATCTGATGGCGATGGCGGCGGCCGAGATCGAGGCGCTGATCGTGGCCGCGCTGCCCGACGCGGTGGTGACGATCGACGATCTGGCGGGGGACGGCGACCATTACGCGGCGCGGGTGGTTTCGGCTGCGTTCGCGGGCGTGTCGCGTGTGCGGCAACACCAGATGGTGTACGACGCTTTGGGGGGCCGGATGGGCGGCGCGCTGCACGCCTTGGCGCTGACGACGAGCGCGCCTAAGTAATGTTGGATGGCTAGCGTGTCTCCAATGTTCGATACTTACGCCTACGCGCAGCGACTGAAGGGTGTGGGGTTCACTGAGCCGCAGGTCGATGCGATGACCACGGGCCTCAGCGAGATTGCGATGGCGCGGGTCGCGACCAAGGACGATTTACGCGATCTGGAGCACCGCCTTATCATCCGTCTTGGCGGTACTACCGCCGTAATGCTCACCGTCGCGGTCGCGGTCATCAAACTTCTCTAGCGCCCGAAAGGCATGCCCATGGACGCCAATACGCGCATCTCTGCCCTCCTTACCGAGTATCCCGTGGTGCTCTTCATGAAGGGCACGCAGTATTTTCCGCAGTGCGGGTTTTCGGCGCGCGCGGTTTCGATCCTCGAACATTTTGGCGTGGAGCCGCACACGGTCGATGTGCTGGCCGATCCGGAGGTTCGCGCGGGGATCAAGGCGTATTCCAACTGGCCGACGATCCCGCAGCTGTACGTCAAGGGCGAGCTGGTGGGGGGTTCGGATATCCTGATGGAGATGGTCGAAAGCGGCGAGCTTGCACAGCTGTTCGCGGACAAGCTCGGCCACACGGGCGCGCCTGCAGCCGCCTAGGCGGCGTCCGATAGCTGGATTTCGGACACCGTCTGCCGCCCGTCGACACGGACCAGTACGACGGTGATCTCGACGACCGAGCGGATGTAGCGTTCGAGTTGCGCTTGCTCCGGCGTTGCACCCGATTGGGTGGCTATCATGGCCAATTGTTGGATCGCGCCTTCGGCCGAATTGGCGTGGACGGTGGTGATCGAGCCGGGGTGGCCGGTGTTGATGGCGCGCATGAATGCGAGCGCCTCGGGGCCGCGGATTTCGCCGAGGATGATGCGATCGGGGCGCAGGCGTAGCGTGGCTTCGAGGAGATCGGTCGCGCTGACCGTCGCTTCGCCCAGGCGACCGCGCACCGCGACGAGGCCGATGGCGTTGGGCTGGGTGATCTGGACCTCGGGCGTGTCCTCGATGAGGACGATGCGCTCGTCTGCGGGGGCTTCTTTGAGCAGCGCGTTCAGCAGGGTGGTTTTCCCTGTTGCGGTGCCGCCGGCGATGAGGATTGTACGTTTGGCGCGGACGGCGGCGGCGAGGAAACCGCGGATGTCGCGGGCGTCGAGGAGGGCACGCAGCATATCGGTCTCGGCGCGGCGGGTGAGCGCGCCTTCGCCGACGCGGTCGAACGCGCCTGCGGTGACGTAATCGGCCAGCGTCAGGTCGGGGACGACGTGCTTGCGGATGGCGACCGCGACGTGGCCGCGTGTGGCGGGGGGGGCGCAGACCTGGACGCGCGCGCCGTCGGGGAGTGTGGCGGCGAGCAGGGGATGTTCGCGGCTGATACCCTGATCGGACGCGGCGGCGATCTGGCGGGCGAGACGCCACAACGCGGCGTCGTCCAGGGCGGGGGCTTCGTGGCGTTCGGTGCCTTCGGCGGTCTGTAGCCAGATTTCGTGCGGACGGTTGATGTAGAGATCGGTTACGTCGGCGCGCGTCAGGTGGCGCGCCAGCGGGGTGAGGAACGCGTCGAGGAAGACGCGGGGCTGTGCGGACATCGCTAGGACGTGGGGCCGACGCCGGTGAAATCGAGGTCGCGCGCGACGAAGATGCGCACGTTCGCACCTTGCGGGGTGCGGATCGTGGGCGGGATGCTGAGGCTGTTGCTCGCCTCGTTCGCCAGCCCGGTCGCCTGGTTGGTGGTGCCGACGATGACGGTGTTGCCGCTGCTGAGCGCCGCGCTGCCCGCGCTGATGCCGCCGGTGAGCACGGACAGGAGGATCGCGCCGCCGTAACGCTGGAGGAAGTGGCGGTTGACGTGGCCCGCGACGCCGCCGCGTCCGAGATCGTCGGTGGCGGGCGAGCCGAGCGCGATGGCGACGCCGTCGGGACGGATGAGGCGCTGCCAGAGGATGAAGACGCGGCTGGCACCCTGCGCGACGCCGCTGTTATATTGGCCGATGACGCGGCTGCCCGCCGGGATGAGCACGGCGGATCCGTCGAAGGACAGCACGTCGCGGTTGACGATGGCGCGAGCGTAGCCGGGGAGGTCGCTATCGAGCGCGGTTTCGAGGACGGCGGCGATGACCGCGCCTTGCGGGATCAGCCGATCAAGGTGGCCCAGGCGCGTGGCGGACGCCTGTTCGACCTGCTCGCCGCCGATGCGCGCGGCGAAACCTTCGTTGCCGGTGAGGCGCTGGCTGGACGCGGCGGTGGCGCTTGCGGCGGTGGCGGCGGTCGCGGCGGCGGCGGCGGTGGTGTCGGACGGGGTGGACGTGTCGGTGCCGCCCGGCGCGACGACGGCGGAGGCGGGCGAGGCTTGCGCGAGGAGGATGGGGCCGGGCGTGGTGTCCTGGGCGGCGCTCAGGGTGGCGGTGGGGGTGGTCAGCCCGGCGAGCGGTGTCGCGGCGGAGGCGAGCTGGATCGAGGCGGGGGTTGGATCGGTGCGCTGGGCGAGATCGACGATCAGCGTCGGGGCGCGGAGGCGGGCGCGTTCGCGCTCGGCCGCGCCGGTATCGACGGGGGGAGGGGCCAAGCGGATCGGCGCGGCGATGATCGGCGGCGGCGGCGGGGCGACAGGTGCGATGCGCACCGGGATCGGCGCGGGTGTCGGCGGCGGCGGGTTGGTGAAGTTGGGCGGCAGGATCAGCGGCGCGGGTTCGGCGCTGGCGGGGCTGGCGAGCGGCGGCAGCGCGGTGGTGTCGCGCGCGGCGCGGGCGGCGCGGCTCGCGCCCAAGCCTGCGAAGATGAGTGCGCCGAGCGCGACCGCGCCGAGTGCGGCGGGCACGAGCGAGGCGCGCGCGCCGGTGCGGCGGGCGACGGCGGGGCGGCGGACGAGCGGTTCTTCGGTCATCGAACGGTCCTCGCGGCGGTTGCGGTGGCGTTGGTGGAGGTGATCGTGGCGATGCGCTTGCCGAGGCGCAGCGTGAAGCGCGCGCCGAGTTGCTGGACGACCGCGACGCGGCCACGGTTCGAGACATTGACGAGCGTTTCGTCCTTGCCCGGGCCGCCCGCGAAGATGGCGGGGAGCGCGATGCCGTCGGGGAAGGCGAAATAGGTCTGGCGGCCATCGTCCCACACTTTCGTGGGGAGCAGGCCGGGATCGCCCGCCTGCGTGTAGGCAAAGCTGAGCTTGGGGGCGGGGGGCGGTGCGGGTTCGGGGATCGTCTCGACGACGACACGCGGGTAATCGAAGCGCACGACCCAGGGGATCGTCGCGCGCCGCGGCGCGGTGGCGAGTGCGAAGGCATAGCGGCGCTGGGTGGTGACGACGGTCATGTTGGTGTTCGCGGTGCGCGCGAGCGGCTTGAGGAATAGCAGCCGCGCGCGCTTGTTGGGGGTGACCTGCCAGGCGAGCGCGTCGCCGATCGAGACGTTCTCGATGCGCTCGTCGGGCGCAAACTCGATCATGATCTGCCAGCCGAGCGCGCCGGTGAGCTGGGTAACCTGATCGGCATCGTAGAAGACGCGCTGGATGTGGGGGTCGATCGGGCCGGGACGGGGGGTGGTGGCGGCGGTGAGGGTGAGGGCGAGGATTGCTAGCGCGGCAAGGCGCGGCCCCGTGCCCCCTCCGTCGGGCTTCGCCCGCCACCTCCCCCGTAAACGGGGGAGAGTTAGCGTTATTCTCCCCCGTTTACGGGGGAGGTGCCCCGCAGGGGCGGAGGGGGTAGGGCCGGATCTCACGCGCCCACCCCTTCCGCGTCCTTGCGGTAGCGGGTGACTTCGAAGCCGAGGGGGTTGTCGAAGCGGTCTTCCATGCGGAGCGGGCGTCCGCTGAAGCCGTAGCTGATCGCCGCCGCATAGGCCTGATGCTGGACGGTGACGGCACCGGCGGGTTTGCGGTTGGCCTCGAAACGGACAAGCGCGGTGCCCGGCGCGAGCAGCGATACGCTCTTGATCTGGATGGCGACGGTGTCGCCAGGGGAGAGCAGGCGTAGCGGGCTTTGCGGGTTGCTCGCCGCCATGTCCGCCACATAGGCGGCGCGCGACTGGGTGGCGGACATCATTTGGACGCGGCGGTAGTTGGCGGCGAGATCGGTGACGTCGAACGTCTCGCGGGCGCGGACGTAATTGGCGAGGCTGGCCTGGATGACGGCGTCGTTCTCGGTGAGGCGGCTTCCGCTAAGCGTCTGGGCGACCTCGACCGCGCCGGTCTGCTTGTCGACGGTGACGACGTAGGGCTGGACCGACTTCAGCGGGGTGAGGCCTACGAGCGCGAGCGCGAGCAGGACGGCGACGAGCGTCGCCGCACCCGCGACGAACCAGGCGGTCCGCCTGGAGCGGCGTTCGGCGGCGGCGGCGGTATCCGCCCAGGTGGCGGCGGCGGCGTAGTAGGTGTCGCGCGTGGTCAAGCGTTCCTCCGGGCGGCGATGCGCGAGGCGCGGGGTAGCACGGCGCGCTGGGCGGCGGCGGCGGCGGGGCGGTTGGGGGTGAGATCGATGATCGTGCCCGCACCCGCGCGCGCGGCGGTGAGGCTGGTGCTATTGGTCGCGCCGACGACCGTCACCGCGCCGCCCGACCCTGCGAGCGCGAGCCGGGCACCCTGCGCGGCGCTTTCGCGGCGTGCGGCGCTTTCGAGCGTGCGGGCGAGCGCGGCGGCAGCAAGTGGGGTTTCGGCGATCGCGGCGGCACGTGCGGCTGTCTGGGTGCGGATGTCACGTTCAGCGTCGCTGGTGGGCGCGCTTGAACCTCTACGTGGCAGGCGCAGGCCGCTCGCGATGGTGGTGCCCGCGCGCACGCCGCCGAGGATGGCGATGGTGAAGACCACCGCGACGAGCCCGATGGGGGTGACCGAGGCGGCGTCGAAATTGCCCCCCGCCTGCTGGGCGATCATGCGCGACAGCATCGGGTTCAGGACCGCGAGTTCGACCGCGAGCAGCACGAGCACCGCGATCGGCGTGAAGGCGGCGGCGATCATCGCGCGTAGCCAGCCCTCGGCGAGGCCGCGCGTCGAGGCGAAGAGCAGGAAGCCCGCCATCGCGGGGGCGAGCGCGAGGAGCAGCGCGAGGACGACGCGCGCCCCAACGAGCAGCCCGACGGTGGAAAGCGTGAGGAGGATGGCGGACAGGTTGAGCGTCATCGCGGTGGCGGGCGGGCCGCCGACGAAGGGCGAGGCGATGCCCGCGCGCGTGCGCCAGCCGATGCCCGCCTGATCGAGGCGGTCGATCGCGGACTGGAGGCTGGCGAGCGGCTCGGGCGCGCCGCTGGCGGTGACGAGCGTGCTGGCGATGCGGGTGGGGGCGCGCGCGAGGGTATA
>JAABUX010010471.1_pt1 | contig 10346 bp, 8 predicted proteins | sample 5561851 | NCBI WGS metagenome assembly JAABUX01 (sample SAMN10711883, study PRJNA513361) | rock metagenome | isolation source: Antarctica rocks | place: Antarctica: Victoria Land, Richard Nunatak red sandstone | collected 2016-01-03 | reverse complement strand
GCTCGCGGTAGCCGCAGGAGAGCAGCAGTAGGCCGTGCTCGATGACTCCGGACCACCGCCCGCTGCTGGGTCCAACCGCGGTCGAGGGCCTGTGGCTCAACACGGGCTACAGTGGGCATGGTATCATGGCCGGCCCAGCGGGGAGCAGCCATGTCGTCGCCCTGCTCGTTGGCGCGTTGCGGCGCGACCAGAATCCCTTTCGGCCCGATCACCCCTTCGCGCGGCGCGAGTTTGCGTCGCTGTGAGGGGCGCCGCTGCTCCCCCTCTCCCGTCGCGCGGGAGAGGCGCGCTGGACTGGCGATCCCTACCCACGGGATCGCCGGTCCAGTCAGCCATGCGGTAGAGGGCGAGGGAGGAGCTACGAGTGCGCGGTTGTGGCCACGGGGCGAAGCACGATGCGGACCGCGGCGAATGAGGCGCCGTCCGCGCTCCGCGTGCCGTAGGCGACGAGGCGTCGCCCGACCGTGACATCGTTCGCGGTGGCCGGACTGAGCGCGCGTCCCTGGCGCGTGACGTAGACAGTGCCGCTGGATGTGGTCACGTTGTACGTCATGCCATAGGCGCCTTGGAGCGTGATCGTTGCTCCGCTGACCGCCGTCACCTTGCCGGCGACGTGGGCGACTCGGATGACGATGCGCGTGGCGGTCAGAGAACCGCCCGCGTTGAGCGTGCCCGCCGCCAGGATGGCCGTATTCGGTGTGATGTCGGACGCGGTCGCCGCGACACCAGCGTGGGTAATCGCCGTGGTCGCCGCGATGTTGACCATGCGCTGCGCCCCGCCAACACCTGTGACCGTCAGGGTCGAGCCGTTGACCGCCGTCACCACGCCTGCCATGCGCGCGAACAGGATGCGCACAACTTTTGCCTGGATGGCTCTGGGGGCCGTACGCGTCCCCTGGACGAGGATAAGCTCACCCGGCTGCACGGCGGAGAGCGACGCGGGCTTGCCGGCCTCCTTGAACGTCGTCGCCGTCCCAACTGTGATGGTGACGGGCTGATCGGCCCGCGTCACGGCGTTGATGGTGTCGCCGCTGACCGCCGTGACGCGCAGGGCGTGGCGCAGCACACGACGACGCTGCTGGACCTGGCGCCTGTGCGCGCGGACGGCCGCGGCCGCGGTCACGCGATGGTGGGCGTTGGGCGCCGTCGCGGCATGGGCGGCGCCGCTCGCAAGCGCGCCACCGGCGCCGGTTATCAGAACTCCCGAGAGGATGGTTGCCGTGGCAAGTCGTTTGAACATGATCGGTGGTACTCCTTGGTCTTATCGTGACGGGGTCATCATTTTGCCCCGCTAGTACACGTTGGCTGACATACCTTTGCGACGTAAGCGGTTTCACTGTGCTATGCAAGACACTTTAGTGTCCATGGTTTGCCATGCGACTTCAGTCGCAGGCCCCATCAGCCAAGTTATCTAGGCTGAGCTGTGCTATCGTGTCTCATCGGTGGTGAGGCGGCTCCTCCACCTCTGATGGTAGGTATCCAGGTCTGTGTCGTGTGTTCCTGTGCCCATGCTCCTTTCGTCTCGCGCCGCGCGTCGCGGCGTCCTACTATGAGCATATGTGCGGGAGGGACGGTGATTGTTACAGCAGGGTGACAGCGGCGTAAACAGACCGTAAAGTGTGCGAGACGGATCGCCCGTCATGTCGCTGGGATGGCAAGTGAGAGCGCTGGGGCGTCTCGGACGTGGTTACGCGGGGCGATCGGGACCGAGCGAGAAGGGGAGATAGACTGTAAAGGTCGTGCCGACGCCGGGCGTGCTGTCGGCCGTGATGCGCCCGCGCAAGAGGGTGACGGCGCCGCGGCAGATGGCCAGACCCAGCCCCACACCCGCGCCGCCGGACGAGCGGTCGCGTCCCTTGTCCACGCGATAGAAACGTTCCCAGATGCGGGGCAACTCGTCCGCGGGGATGCCGACGCCTGTATCGGCCACCCAGAGGCGCGCCTCGCCCTCTGTGGCGCGCGCGCCGAGCGTGATCGTGCCGCCCGCCGGGGTATATTTTAGCGCGTTAGCCATGAGGTTGACGAGGACTTGCTCCAGCCTCAGACCATCGGTCACAATCGCCGGCGCGTCGGCGGCGTCAACGGTCAGCGTCACGCCCGCTCCCGCGGCGGCCGAGGCGAAGCGCGCTCGCACGCCGGCCAGCAACTCGCCGAGAGGGACGCGCTCGGATTGCACGCGGACCTGCCCCGTCTCAAGCAGCGCCAGGTCGAGCAGGTCGCCGGTGAGGCGGCCCAGGCGGTGCGCCTCCGCGCTGATCGCGCGCAAGGCGGCCAGGCGCTCCGTTTCCCCGACCACCACGCCCTCGGCCAGGTTCTCGGCGTAGCCTTCGATCACGCCCAACGGGGCCGCTAACTCGTGCGAGACGTTGGCCAGCAAATCATGCTCGACCCGGCGCTGATGCACGACCTCGTCGACCATACCGTTGAAGGAGCGGGCCAGGGCGTGCAGTTCGTCGCTCCCTTCTGGTGGGACGCGCACCGTGTAGTCGCCCGCGGCAACGCCGCGGGCCGCCGCGGTCAGCGCGCGGACCGGGCGCGTGATGGCCGCGACCGTCGCGGCGCCCGCCAGCGCCGCCAGCGCCACGGCGGCCAGCCCCGAGAGCACCATGAAGGTGACGACGCGCTGCCAGGAGCGCGTCGCCGCGGCTTCGTCCTCGGCCAGGAGGATCGCCCCGGCCGGCCGCGGCAGCGCGGCGATGCTCCCCGCCGGGTCGAGGGCGACGGGTCCCGCCGCGATGATAGAGCCGTTGGCCACGTCCCAGTCCGCCGGCAGGGCGGTCGCGGTCAGGTCCTGGCGCAGCCGCGCCAGCAGCGTCTGCTCCAGGTCGGCGGGCATCGGCGAGGCGTAGCGCAGGTTGCCCCGCGCGTCGACGATGATGGCGCGACGCTGGGGCGTGCCGGCCAGCGCGACACGCAGGGTCTGATCGACGATACCGGGCCGTGGCGATAAGAGGACGGTGCGGCCGAAGCGGCAGCAGCGGCCAAGCGCCGCGGCCTGGCGCGTCATGAACGCGCCCTGCTGGTCGAGGGCGTTCTGGCGCAGCGCGGCGCCTAGCAGAACGGCGTTGAGGAGGATGGCGACGAGACCGGCGCCGGCGACGGCGAGCACCAGGCGGCCGCGCAGCCCGCCGGGCCGCCACCGTAGGCGGGGGCGTGGGCGCGGGCGCGGATACGGCGCGGACATTAGGCGGGATGGTCGGTCAGCATGTAGCCCACGCCCCACACCGTGCGGATCAGGCTCCCGGCCGGCCCCAGCGCCTCGCGCACGCGCCGCACATGCGTGTCGAGCGTCCGCTCATCGCCCGCGAAGTCGTAGCCCCACACGTGGTCGAGCAGGTCGGCGCGCGTGCAGGCCGTATCGGCGCGGGCGCACAGGTAGGCGAGCAACTCGTACTCGCGCAGGCGCAGGGGCACGACCCGGCCCGCGACGCGGACCTCGTGCCGGCGCGGGTCGAGGGTCAGGGGACCGATGGCCGCGGGTTGCGCCGTGCTGGGGACGGCGCGGCGCAGCACCGCGCCGACGCGCGCCACGAGCTCGCGGGGCGAGAAGGGTTTCATGATATAGTCGTCGGCCCCTTCGGCGAAACCGCGCAGACGGTCCTCCTCGGCGCGGCGGGCCGTGACCATGATGATGGGGACATCCGCCCGCGCCCGCAGCGCCCGGCACGTCTCCCAGCCTGAGCGCAGGGGCAGCATGAGGTCGAGCAGCACGAGGTGCGGGCTGCCCCTCTGGGCCCGTTCGATGCCCTCCTCGCCGGTCTCGGCCGTCTCGACGCGATAGCCGGCGTGCTCCAGCGCGCCGCGCATGATGTCGGCCATCACCGGGTCGTCCTCCACCACCAAGATGGTCAGCCCGTCGCCGGGGCTATCGTGTGTCGTCGCGTGCGCTGTCATAAGGAGAAAGTATAGCAGTAGAGGTGGTCCTTGAGCAATTCGACCCACGCTGCCGCCCGTAGACTCCCCGCTCCATAGAGCGCGTTGCCGACCGCCTACAGGTATCCGTAGGCGTGATAGATGTCCACGATCTCTACCACCACCACGCGCGGCAGGCCCACGAAGGCGCGCGCCTGGTCCCAGATCCAATGGGCGCCGTCGCCCACCAGGCCGACGAGCGTCCGTGCCCGCTCCCGCCGCTTGAGCGCACCCCCACACACAGCGCAACGCGGCGGACGCGGCAGCAGGTGGGCGTACCCTCTCGCCACCCGCTCAATCAGCCCGCCCAGGATCACGCGGCCCACCTGTTGGACCCGCTTCTCCAGCGCGCGGGGTGCACCTTAAAATTGCGGGATTCGACCTGCGACTGCGGTCGCATGGCAGCGCACGGACACTGCGGTGTCAGAACGGAGCCGGGGGCAGCGTGGCAGCGACCCACACCCGACCGCAGTCGTCGTCCGCTGCCATGCGACACATGCGGACTGGCCCCCGACCGGCTGCGGCCGGTCCCGGTCCAGCCGGGCCGTCGCAGGCCCGTTCCGGCCGCAGTCCACTTTTTTGAGGTGTACCCGCTCCAGCGCGCGCGTGTTGCAGTTGGAGGCTTGAAGATGCTATATTGAGTGTGGGTGAAGCAGGCCACGGTTTGACTTCGCAATCTTTTCCCCATGACGGTGTGGGCTGGCCGTGGGATCGAGCGCGAGACCCGGGCTAGCCTGTTCCCCTGCATGTTTTCGATGCGCATGAAGCGCATGGGAGAGGATTCCGAGACACGATGACCACCTATACCGATCAAACCCGCACCTGCCGCGACTGTGGCAATGCTTTTACCTGGACCGCCGGCGAGCAAGAGTTCTATGCGTCGCGCGGGCTGTCCAACCCGCCCAGCCGCTGCCCCGATTGCCGCGCTGCCCGCAAGTCGGGCGGCGGCGATAGCTTCAGCAGCCGCGGTGGCGGTGGTGGAAGCTATTCGTCCGACCGCGGTCCGCGCGAGATGCATGAGGCCGTTTGCGACTCCTGCGGAGGAGTTGCCCGCGTCCCGTTCGTGCCCCGCGGCGACAAGCCGGTCTACTGCAGCGATTGCTTCAGCCGCAGCCGCGGGAGCAGCAGCCGCTACTAATCAATCCGCCGACCGCCTGGTAGCCCATGGCCAGGAGCGGTCAAGCGTAGGATGCATACAATGCCCACACGGTGAGGGGATGCGGAGCCAAGCTCCGCATCCCCTCACCGGTTTTTTCTGGCAACGCGCTAGAACCAGCGCGTCATGACCGTCTTCTGCTCGGTGTAGAAGGCAATGGCGTCGCGGCCGTGGGCGTGCAGGTCGCCGAAGAACGAGTCCTTCCAGCCCGTGAACGAGAAGAAGGCCATCGGCGCGGCCACGCCGATGTTGACCCCCACCATGCCCGCCTCGACGCGGTACTTGTACTCGCGCACGGCCTTACCGTTGGTGGTGAAGATCGAGGTGGCGTTGCCGTAGCGGCTGGCGTTGACGATCTCCACCGCGTGGTCGAAACTGTCCGCCCGCACCAGTGAGAGCACCGGCCCGAAGATCTCCTCGCGCGCGATCTCCATGTCGGGCGTCACATTGTCGAAAATGGTGGGGCCGACGAAGCAGCCCACGCCATCGCCCATGGGGTCGGCGCCGCGCCCGTCCAGCAGCAGGGTCGCGCCCTCGGCCAAGCCGCGCTCGATCCAGCCGGTCACTTTCGCCTGCTGCGTTGCCGAAACGACCGGCCCAACGTCGGTGTCCTCGTTGCGGCCGTCGCCAACGCGCTGCGCTTTCGCCGAGGCGAGCAACCCCTCCTTGAGCGGCTCATAGACATCGCCGACCGCTACCACCACGCTGCCGGCCAGGCAGCGCTGGCCCGCGGCGCCGAAGGACGAGCTCATGATCGCGTTGAGCGTCGGCGCCATCTCGGCGTCGGGCATCACGACCATGTGGTTCTTGGCTCCGCCCAGCGCCTGCACGCGCTTGCCGTTGGTGGCGGCGCGGCTGTAGACGTACTTGGCCGTGACGGCCGATCCGACGAACGAGACGCCGTTGACCCCGGGGTGGTCAAGCAGGCTGTTGACGACCTCGCGGCTGCCGTTGACCAGATTGATCACGCCGGGCGGGAAGCCCACGCCTTCCAGCAACTCGAACAGGCGCATCTGGCTCAGCGGTACCTGCTCCGAGGGCTTGAGCACGAAGGTGTTGCCGCAGGCCACGGCGAAGGGCATGAACCACAGCGGGACCATGGAGGGGAAATTGTAGGGGGTAATGGCGCAGAACACGCCGATGGGCTGGCGGATGGTTTCGCAGTCGATGCCGCGCGCGACATCCTCCAGGGTCTGGCCCATCATCAGGCTGGGGATGCCCGTGGCCACCTCGACCATCTCGATGCCGCGCCGCACCTCCAGTCGTGAGTCGGGCAGCGCCTTGCCCACCTCGGAGGTCAGGATCCGGGCCAGTTCTTCTAAATGCTCCTCCATCACGTTCTTGACGCGGAAGAAGTAGCGGGCGCGCTCCAGCGGCGGGGTCTTGCGCCAGGCCGGGAAGGCGGCGCGAGCGGCCTGTACGGCGCGATCCACGTCGGCCGACGTGGAGTAGGGGACCCGCGCCAGCAGCTCGCCCGTGGCCGGGTTGCGCACCGCGCCCCACTCCGCCGTGTCGGAGTCGGCCCACGCGCCGTTGACGTAGTTCTGCAGGTGGCGGCCAGCAGCCTGATTGACGACGCCAGGTTGGGATTCCATAGTGGTCATCGAGCCTTCTCCTTGGTGATGTAAGTGATGTAGCGGTTTGTGCGCGCCTTCTGCTGCTTGACGTGCGCTTTTTCCTGAGTCAACCGGTCGCGTTGCCAGGTCAGCCGCGCACCGAGCACATGCGTTCTGGCCGTCCATCGTTGATGGCGCGGAGGACGACGACCTCGGCACGGGCAGTCTTAACGCTGCCTGTACGCATACTTATAGTAGTGTACTACCGATACGCCCACGCCCCACGTCACGCCGTGCCAGCATCCGGTCTTAACCATGACGTATCGGAGCCGTCCCCACGGCGATACATCCACCCCGTGTTAACAGCGTGTTAAACCCTCTTCCCGCGCATGACGGCGCGTACTGGACGCGCGTATATAATGGGCTTAACACGAGGGTGCATGTTCGAGGGCCGACAGGGGAAACGGCTCCTCCCGTCGGGAAGGGATGGATGATGCACGCGATATTCTGGCACGGGACCGGCGAAACGGCCGCTCCGCGGTACAAGCTCCTGAAGGCCGTCTTCGCCGCGGACTGCATCCCGCTGGAGATAGCCATGACCCTGGAGGAGGCCGCCGCGGCCTCCCGTCGACTGGTGCGCACAGGCCGCGGACGTTACGTCTGAGAAAGGCGGCTCAATGAACCCTCGTTCCCGTCTCTTCACCCTCATCATACTGTCGTCCCTATTGCTGGTTGTCATTGCTGGGAGCGTTATTGCTGGGAGCGTTCCTTCAGCCCGTCACGGCGGCCTCATCACCGCCACCCGACCGCGCCTACCCGCGCTGCCGCGCCCATCGGCCATCGTACCTCGCTCATCGCATATGCCGGCCGCCGTAGCGCGGGCCGCGACTGCCCCACCACCGTCAATGACGGTTGGCAACAGCGATGGCAACCTCTCCGTCTTCCCCGGCCAGGCGGTGACCTACACCCTTGGTTTCACCAACACGGCGACGCGGAGTGGGGCCACCGCCACGGGCGTCATGCTCGTCGACACGCTCCCGGCGAACACGACTTTCACGAGTTGCCAGGTCAACAAGGGGTACGCGGGTACCTGCATACAGAACGGTAACACCGTGACCATCACCATCGATAGGACGGTCGCGCCGGGCGTCGGCGACAACGTCAGCATCGCGGCGCACGTTGCCCCCGATGCGACAGGGACCATCACCAACGCCGTGACCCTCGCGGCCAAGGATGCGGCGGGGCGATCCCAGCCGGCGGTGAGCGCGACCCACTCCGACGAGGTCGTGGTCCTGGCCACGCCCACGGGCGCCGGGACGCAGTACACGGTCAACGCCACGCTGGGCGCGCCGATCCTGCCGGGGACGACCGACATTGGCAACCACTGCGACGACTGCGCCGGCGCGATCAGCGTGCCCTTCGCCGTGCAACTCTACGGCCAGACCTACGCGGCTAACACGCCGCTCACTGTGACCTCGAACGGGCAGCTGGACCTCAGCGGCGCCACCGACACGGGCTACGACAGCAGCGGCGGCCTGCGCGACGCCAACGCCGCCGACGCCATCTTCGCCTATTGGGGCGATTTGACCACGTTCGGGGACGGCAACGGCATCTTCACGGGCAGCCCCGACGCCAATACGTTCGTGGTGGAGTGGCGCGCCGCGACGACCGCCACGAGCGAGCCGGTCGATTTCGAGATCGTGTTCCATCGCACCACCCCGGCGCGCATCGACCTGATCTACGGGACGCTGGACGCCCCGCGGGGCGGCGCGCAGACGGTGGGCCTGCAGCGGGGCGACGGCGCCACGTTCACGCAGGACGAGCGCTACGCGCGGGACGCCCTCGGCCCCGGCCTCGCCCTCGCCCTCACCTACAGCGGCGCCCCCGGCAGCGCCCCGACCGTCCTGCCGACGCAGACGCCGGGGCCGACGGCCACGCCGTTCTCGCTTAGCCCACCCACGGGGATCGGGACGCAGTACCGCATCGTGGCGTCGCAGGGCGCGACAGTCCAGCAGGGCCCGACCGTGACGGACAGCGGTAACCACTGCGACGACTGCGCCACGGGCCTGTCGTTGCCCCCGGGCTTCGCCTTCTCGTTCTACGGCCAGCCCGTGACGGCGCTGTCCGCGACCTCGAACGGCCAGCTCAGCTTTGGCAGCCCCCCCGACGCGAGCTTCGCCGAGGCCGCCCTGCCCGACCCGCAAGCACACGACGCCATCTTCGTCCACTGGGGCGACCTGACCACGGCCGGGACGCAGCCGGATGGGACTCCCTGCGGCATCTTCACCTCGGTCAGCGGGTCCGCGCCGAACCGTGTCTTTAACGTCGAGTGGCGCGCCACCTATGTGGACAACGGCGGGCCGGTGAACGTCGAGGCGCGGCTGTTCGAGGGCTCGTCGCGCTTCGACCTCATCTACAACCAGATCGACGAGCAGGGCAGTAGCGCCACGGTCGGCGTGCAGCAGGGCATGGGCACGGCCAACTACACGCAATACGAGAGCAACACTGCCGGGACGCTCACGCCGGGCCTCGGCCTCACCTTCACCTACACGGGCGACGCGGGCAGCACGCCGACCGTCTTGCCGACCCCCACCGCGACCGCGACGCCGACCGGCGCCCCGGCCTCCACCGCCACGCCCACCCCCGTCTACGCCAGCCCGGTCCCCGTCACGCCGACGGGCCAGGGGACGCAGTACACGATCACCTCGCAACAGCACGCGCCGAGCGTCTATGCGACCACGGACGCGGGCATCCACTGCGCGCAATGCAGCAAGGGCATCACCCTGCCCTTCCCCGTCTCGTTCTACGGCCAGAGCTACGGCGCGGTCTCCGTCAGCCCCAACGGGCAGCTCGCCTTTACCACGGCGGACACGTCGGCCCCCGAGAGCGCGCTGCCCGACGCGGCGGCGAGCGACGCCATCGTGGCCCACTGGGGCGACCTACGCGCCGACGGGACGCTGCCGGACGGCAGCCGCGCTGGCGTCTACACCGCGAGCCCCGACGCGAACACCTTCGTGGTGCAGTGGCGCGAGGCCTACGCGGGCTCGGGCACGCCCATCGACTTCGAGGTCGTGTTCCACCGCGGCTCGCCGGCCTTCGACCTGGTCTACGGGGCCGTCTCGGAGGGCGGCGTGGCGGCGACGGTCGGCGTGCAGCAGGGCAGCGGGGCGAGCTACACGCAGTATGAGAACGACACGGCGGGCACGCTCGCGCCGGGGCTCGACCTCACCTTCACCTATAGCGCCGGCGCCGTCCTGCCCACGGCCACCCCCTACCCGACCGACAGCCCCACGCCCACCGCGACGCCGATCACGCCGGTGGCCGTAACGCCCACGGGCGCCGGCCTGCAGTACGTCATCGCGCGGCAGACGATGTCGGCCACGCCGATCCCGCTGGGGTCGGGGACGGACGTCGGCAACCACTGCGCCGCCTGCGCCACGGCCCTCACGCTGCCCCCGGGCTTCGCCTTCTCGTTCTACGGCCAACCGGTCAGCGCGCTGAACGTGACCTCGAACGGCCAGCTCTCCTTCAACGTCACTGGCACGGCCGCCTCCGACACGGAGTCCGACAGCGGCAACGGGTTGCCTGATGCGACGGCGCCCGACACGATCTTTGCCCAGTGGGACTACATAGGCACCGATCAGGCCAACGGCGGCATCGTCACCAGCCTCAGCCCGGACGGCGCCACCTACACCATCGAGTGGCGCGCGGCGTACGTCGAC
>JAABUX010010469.1_pt1 | contig 10348 bp, 10 predicted proteins | sample 5561851 | NCBI WGS metagenome assembly JAABUX01 (sample SAMN10711883, study PRJNA513361) | rock metagenome | isolation source: Antarctica rocks | place: Antarctica: Victoria Land, Richard Nunatak red sandstone | collected 2016-01-03 | reverse complement strand
ACCGGAATAGAAGTCCACATTGGGGTAAATCCCTTTTTGGCCCAGTTTTTCCTCTATAACCCGTTCCAGTTCAATAGCGATGTCATAGTACTTGTCATAGCCAAACTTCTCAAACAGCTTTTCCGCTAAACCTTGGAGGATCTTTGCCCGTGGGTCTTTCACTTTGTAGACACGATGACCGCAGCCCATAATCTTGGCTTTGCTTTGTAGGCGAGCCTCTAGATAGGGACGCACATTCTCCACCGAGCCAATTTCCTCCAACATCCCAATGACTTCCTCATTAGCTCCACCATGCAGTGGCCCAGCTAATGTCCCAACCGCTGAAGCAACTACGGCGTAAGGATCGGTCAGCGTTGAAGCTGTCACCCTGGCGGAAAAGGTAGAGGCGTTCATTGTATGTTCTGCATGAAGCATCAAGCAGACATCAAAGATATGAGCCGCCAGTGGATCGGGTTCCCGCTCGCTGAGCATATACAGGAAGTTAGCGGCGTAGTCCAAATCATCGCGAGGCCGCACTGGGTCGTTACCTTTTCGCATCAGCTGAAATGCAGCCACCATTGTCGGGATATTTGCCAACAGTCGGACGACAGAATCCCGGATGTATACGGGGTTATCTAAGTCGCGGCGAGAATAGAATAGACCCAGTGCGGCAGCTGACGCTTGCAGAGCGTCCATTGGGTGACCGCTTTCGGGAAAGCATTTCATCATGTCCCGAATCCGATATTTAATCCGCCGATGCTCACGAACTTCGTTCTCAAACGCTTTAAGTTCTTCCTTGGTCGGCAGTTCACCCCAAATTAAAAGATACGAGGTTTCTAGAAAACTACTTCTTTCCGCCAGCTCTTCAATACGGATGCCGCGATATTCGAGTATCCCCTGTTGTCCATCGACACAGCTGATACTCGATTGGGCGGCGGCAATGCCTTCTAGACCAGGCTTAAATTCGCAGACCGACATCGCTACACCATCTGCTTGAGGAATATTACCTAAGCTAACTTATGAGCAACTAAACTTGTGTCACTTTATTTACAGAAATTTGATATTACTCCTCAAAAATCGTTAGCTCCTTTGGCTGGCACCGCTTGCTCGCAGCGGCAATTACTTGGGCTGACTCCTGTTTCAGGTCTTCAATGTATCCAGGAAAGGCATGGTTAGCTTCGTTAGCACTCAGAAAAGGCCCAAAGTAGTAGGTACATTTGGGTTGAGCTGTGACAACTTCGACCCACCAAGCCAAACCCCACTGCTCTAAGACAGATGTAAAAGACTCTTTAACCGTTTTTAACAACTGCATAGCTATTTCCCACAATTATTTGAGTTGGACTATTTGAACTTTTTGATTTCTTCACATTTGCTTGAAGTCTAGCTATCAATGAGACACAGCTGTCGACAAGGAATAACATCAGTAAGAATAGCTGTGTTCCTGTCACTGGTGTGAATTTCTAAAAGAGCTGCTGTCACTGCTTCAAACAACAGACGCTGACCAGGGAAAACAATTCGTTCCCAATAGAAATTGGGAATATTCGTAACCCGAATAATTTGAATTCGACTTGTGGCATTGATATAAAAGCAGAGAATGCATTCGGGAGAAGTATCAAGGACCGGGTTTATAGAAAGCATTTTGAAGATTATTAAAAACGACAAGCTTTTCTCTCAGTAATCCTACAATTACTGTTAAAGATTGTTCGTAACCGGGGCAATATAACCAAACGGCTAGTCAATTGCTATGGAAAACAGGAAATATTTTTGCCTGTCGATCTACCGGGGATGCAAGTCATCAGGAGCCAGCTCTGAAGGAGGGTTTCCCTCCATAGGAGACTGGCGTGCTACATCTAGGCAAGTGGCGAAAGACCCGAAAGGGAAATAACCAGAAAAATCTGAGAAGTGATTCGAGGACAAGCCCCATCCGCCTGTGCGGTGGGGAGATGTCACTGTTTGGGATTACGCGAATGGCGAGTTATTATGTACTCTATAGTACTAAGAACAATTATAGCAGTTCTGTGCGCTATCGTACAATCCTGCTTTTTTATATATAAAGATTCTAATAACAGCATTGGTGGGACTGTCGCCAACTCGCGATTTGCCCAAAAGTTTGAGCGTAGACGGAAAATTTTGCCCAGTTGGGCTAGCCGCAAAAAGAAAGGTTGCACGATTTTGCCGCAAAGCCCACCAGCGATTGGTGTGATTAGAGAATTAAGTCATTAACCAGACAGATTATTAATGGAAACGACCTAAGCTGAAAGACAAATAAGATTGCCTGTTGAGGTGGGGAGACCCACACAAAAAATATGCAACTTAAGTGCAGATTAGCTTAATAAGTTGGTGAGGGCATAAGTTCTGCTTGTATTTGAGCGCAAGTCTCTTTAGATCTTTAGACTCACCCGACTGTTCACCGTGGAGAGTTTTCAAAAAGCATGTGTTTAACTGTAGACTCTAAGTTAGCTGAACTCAGGTTTGCCCCTCTCAAGTTTGCCTGATTCAAGTTTGCATAACTTAGGTTTGCCCAACTTAGATTTGCTCCTCTCAAGTTTGCCTGATTCAAATTCGCCAGAGACAAGTTGGCCCAGCTTAGGTTAGCAAAACTCAGGTTTGTTCCACTCAGATTGGCCTGAGTGAGGTTTGTTCCACTCAGGTTTATGCTACTTAGGTTTATGCCACTCAGGTCTGCCTTAATAAAACTCCTTTCTCCTGCCGCCTATTCGCGCAGTAGTTTAGCTTTATCCATCGTGTACTCCTTTCTTCAGTGCTATGGCAAGTCGGAGCTTTGTACACGCTACCGTACTAATAGCTGGTATATTTCTTGCGTACACTACAGTATATAAGCAATAAGTTACTAATTTATTAAGTTATTAAGTGTAATAACTCTAAAAGTAACTTGCCGTAAAGCTTATTCTTTAAATTGACGCACCTGTCAGAAGCTATGGCTTGAGACCATGTATAACTTCTGACTTCTGTACGCCTGTGTACAGAAGTCATATAGTATGTAAGTACGATGGTGGACATAAAAATTGGATTTGTAACAGTCAGGGAGACACTACCTTTGCCAGGACTAGCCATCAGTAAAAAGAAGTATTTGAGCCAGAGAAAAGGGTACAGCGCCCGATCTCACTTCCCCTCGCATAGTTTTTATGCAAGTAATCCCAACATAGTCTTGCCTTTGCCAGTAGTTGGAGAGTGAGTTGGTTGATGGCTGTCAGACAAGGAGATTTTTGTGAACATAGACAAGTTTACCGATTTGATAGTAGAGACTCTGCACTGGCGTGTGGACAGGCTAAACCAGTGCGCTAGCAAATCCCCTTTACCGCCACCAGAGCTAGTAGCGGAATTTCTTGAGGCGCTAGGCATCGCCTGGGAAGAAATGGAAGTGGTCCAAGAGGAGTTGCACCAGCAGAGTTCTGAGCTGATGGTGGCTTATGAAGCTCTAGAAAGCGAACGCCAGCGCTCTCTTACCGATCGCAAGCGAGCCCAAGAAGCACTGCATGAAAGTGAAGAGCGCTTCCGTTTCCTAGCGGAAGGTGTTAAGGACTACGCAATTTTCCGGTTGGCGCTTGATGGACGTGTGGTCAGTTGGAACGCAAAAGCAGCAAACATTTTAGGCTATCAAGCAGCAGATATCATTGGTCAGCATTTCTCCTGCTTGTTTACGCCCGAAGACATCGATTGTGGTAGTCCTGAGCAAGACCTGAGGACGAGTGTGGCTGAAGAACGAGTTGAGGAAGATCGCTGGTACGTAAGGTCGGATGGCACACGGTTCTGGGGCAGTGGCGTCCTCACGGCATTACGAGACCAGGCAGGAACTCTACTCGGCTTCTCGAAAATAGTCCGTGACATGACATTGCATAAGTTTGCGGAACAGAAGATCCAAGAACAAGCAGCCCTACTCGATATCGCCACCGATGCGATTCTCGTTCAAGATATGAACAATCACATCTTATTCTGGAACAAAGGTGCTGAGCGCCTTTACGACTGGAAGGCAGACGAGGCCAAAGGCAAGAAGGTGAATGAGCTTTTGTACAAAGATGCACCGAAACTCGAAGCTGCTCTTGTGAGCGTCGTCGAAGCAGGTGAGTGGCAGGGTGAGTTGCATCAAATCACCAAGTCCGGCAAAAAAATCATCGTCAATAGCCGCTGGACACTAGTGCTCAATCAGGCGAAGCAACCAACATCAATTCTCAGCGTCAACACCGACATCACTGCGAAAAAACAACTCGAAGCACAATTTCTGCGCGCCCAGCGCCTGGAGAGCGTCGGTACACTAGCTAGCGGCATTGCCCATGACTTGAACAATGTACTGACTCCAATTCTCTTGTCCACTCAACTTTTACAGAGGCTCATCTGCGATGAGCGGAGTCAGCGGCTGCTTCAGATCCAGGAAACCAATGCGAAACGGGGGGCAGCTTTGGTCAAGCAAGTGCTGGGGTTTGTGCGCGGGGTTGAAGGTGAGCGCACGGTTCTTCAACTCAGGCACCTGATTTCAGAAATTCAGCAGATTGTTAAAGAGACATTCCCCAAATCAATTGAATTTTACCCAGAATTATCGCCAGAGCTTTAGACTGTCTCTGGAAATGCCACACAACTGCATCAGGTGCTGATGAACCTAGTAGTCAACGCTCGTGATGCAATGCCTAACGGCGGTATCTTGAGGCTAGTAGCCGAAAATCTCTTGATTGAGCCAAATACCCAAATAAATCTTGATGCCCAAGTAGGTGCCTATATTGTGATTACAGTTTCGGATACCGGAACGGGCATGACGCCTGAAATACTGGATAGAATTTTTGAGCCCTTTTTCACCAGCAAAGAGGTTGGCCTTGGCACAGGGCTAGGTCTTTCAACCGTGCTCGGCATTATCAAAAGCCACGGCGGTTTTGTGAACGTGTACAGCTCGGTGGGCAAAGGTAGCCAGTTTAAGGTGTACTTGCCAGCAGTGCCAGAAACCCAGCAGCAGCAGGCAGAAGACATTGAAATGCCCACAGGACGGGGAGAAGGGATTTTAGTTGTGGATGACGAAGCCCCAATTTGTGAGATTACAAAAACAATGCTGGAAACATACAGCTACAAAGTCTTCACTGCTAATGATGGAATCGAGGCACTGGCACTGTACTCCGAGCATCAGGATGAAATTAGTGTGGTATTAACCGATATGATGATGCCGTTGATGAATGGTTCAACTACCATCCGCGCGTTGCAAAAACTGAACCCGCAGCTAAAGATTATTGCCGTCAGCGGACTGACGACAAACGATAAGGTGGCTGAAGCTGCTGGCTTTGGCGCCAAAGCATTTTTGTCGAAACCCTACACCGTGAAGGAATTATTGAACACAATTAATGGCGTCTTGAACACTATAAAGTGAGAGCAGCAAAGACTTTCATCTGGCTCAAACTTTGCCCTAATCAGTAGAGCGCTCTTTGTCTTGGTCTAAATCTTCTGACTCTAATTCGGGATTTTTTAACTCTTCCTTAAAGCCCCGTAAGGTTTTACCCAATGCACTCCCCAGTTCTGGAATTTTTTTGGGACCAAAAACTAAAATTGCCGCGATCGCAATTAAACCCATCTCAGGCAATCCTAAACCAAACATACGAATCTCCTATAAACTATCTTTAATCTCGCACCTCTATTCTGCAACGCCAAGGCTTCTGTTGTTGACCGCCTCCTGAAAAAGCTCTAGGGTGAAAGTGCGATTTGGTTAGCGGTAAATCTGAGTCGTTCAGCGCTTCTCGACCAAAAGACAAGCTTACACTCAAAGAATTAGCTGGGATTATGCCCTCCAAACTATGGCCCTACATTACTCCTGGCATCCCCGACGAGTTGTTTGATCGCTTGCCGGGGATTCCCCTAAGCAAGCGAGAAATTCGGCTACTGTTGATTGCCCACCTGCGGCTCTTACCAGACTCGATTTTGTGGGACATTGGTGCCGGGACAGGTACGATTCCGGTAGAGATTGGGTTGCTTTGTCCTCAAGGGCGGATTATTGCAGTCGAACGCGATGAGGAAGTAGCCAACCTGATCCGCCGCAACTGCGATCGCTTTGAAGTTCACAATGTAGAAGTTGTTGAAGCAAGCGCCCCAGAGTGTTTGAAAGATCTGCCTCAACCTCCCCACCGGGTCTGCATTGAAGGAGGTCGCCCCATCAAAGCCATCCTAAAAGAAGTCTGGCACTACTTGCCACCTCAGGGCCGAGTTGTCGCCACAGCCGGTAACCTTGAGAGTCTATATGCTGTTTCACAGGGCTTTGCTGAGTTGCAAGCCCGTAATATTGAGGTTGTCCAGTCTGCAGTCAACCGTTTAGAGACGCGGGGCATACAGCAAACCTTTGCTGCCGTCAATCCCATTTTTATCCTCAGTGGCGAAAAGTTAGACTGAATCCCCACAAGCCTAATGCCCCAAAAGAAAGATTCTACAATGAATTTGAAGTATGAAGGATGAATTGCGAATTCACCCTTCAACCTTCATCCTTTATCTTTTTAGACATGCCTTGGTCTCGAATTGTTAGTGGAATCGTTGCGATCGCCCTTGCCCTTGGAACTAGCATCTTGGGAGGGTGGTATTTCACACTGATGTTTGCAGTTATTGTTTATTTGGGTCAGTTGGAATACTTTGGACTGGTTCGAGCCAAGGGCATTGCACCCGCTACCAAAACAACTTTGGTTGTCAGCCAAGCCTTGCTGGTTATTGCTACGGTCTCTTCGACCTTAGCTGATGCTGTCATGCCAGTAGCTGGAACGTTTATTTGTTTCTACCTGCTGTTTCAGCCCAAATTAGCTACTATTGCTGATATTTCTACCTCAATTTTGGGGCTATTTTATAGCGGTTATTTGCCTAGTTACTGGGTGCGGTTGCGTTCGCTCGGTAGCGCCACAGTCAGTAATTTACCTTTAGGAGGTTACTGGCCAGAGACTTGGACTAATTTCAAAACACTGCCACAAGGTCTAACAGCCACGCTGCTAGCTTTCTTCTGCATCTGGGCAGCTGATATTGGAGCTTACACTATCGGCAAAATCTTTGGTCGGACGCGCCTTTCCGACATTAGCCCTAAGAAGACGGTAGAAGGCGCTGTTTTTGGGGTAGGTGCAAGCATCGCCGGAGCTGTGACAGGATCTTGGTACCTCGACTGGCCTGGTTGGCCGTTGACTGGTTTGGCCTTAGGGCTACTGATTGGCATTGCTAGCCTATTGGGTGACTTAACTGAGTCAATGATGAAGCGCGACGCTGGTGTTAAGGATTCAGGACAACTAATTCCTGGTCACGGCGGCATCTTAGACCGCGCCGATAGCTATGTTTTTACCGCTCCCCTGGTTTATTATTTTGTGACACTGATCTTACCGCTGCTGGCAAAGCCTTGAGAGGGGGAGATGAAAATGCTAATTTCCCCTCCTCTTCCTCTCTCCTATTCAGGGGGGATCACTTTAATGCCACCACGACAAAGTAGCTGACCTGAAGTTAGAATGAGTTCCTCTATGGCGACTTCTGATCCTAAATCCAGCGTAAAACTAGCTAAATTTTCCAAGGGTAAACCCAACTGGTTCTGGATCTGGGGGTGTTCTAGTTTTAGTTCATGGCTGCTAGCTAGCTTTAGACCGGTGCGAATCACTACTTGTTTTGGGCTATCGCTAGATAGGGCAGCGTACAGAATTAGCTGACCGCTATCAATACGAATCTTTTGCCATCTAACTGAGCCGTCTACTGGGTAGCTGGCTGGGAGTAGTGTTGAGAGTAACTCAGTCAGGGCATTGGCTAACAAGGGAGACTGGAGCGAGGCATTGAGGTCCAATTCCTGCAACAACACCTCACAAGAGATCGGTATAGGCTCCAAGAGTCGCAGGGGCTGACCCCTAAGCATCGCTCCTAGGTTGACGCGAATGCCTTCTCCCACCAGTTGAATTTGTGTTAGATGCAGTCCTTGATAGACAGCGTGGCGAGCTGAGATAGACACATGGGGGATGTAACCGCTAAGGATTTGGCGATCGCCGCCCGAAATCTTCACTTCGAGGTCAGACACTTGCTGAACTTGCGATCGCAGCCACAGCCCCACAGCCGGCGACAGCACCTTGCTAATCAAGCGGCTTTGCTTTGAACTGACGGTTTCTGAAGTTGGCTCTGGTATAGTGCCATCTGGCTTATCGGTATTCAAAAGACGATAGTGAGATAAAGAACTATATGGACCAGTCATCATCCTTCCTAAAAATATATACCTGAAGCAATGCCAAGATTTGACTTATTCTTAAGGTATTAAGTGATTTACTTATGGAAGAACGGCTACAAAAAGTTCTTTCCCAGTGGGGGATTGCCTCACGTCGTGAAGCAGAGGCGATGATTCTAGCTGGGCGCGTGCGGCTGAATGGCACTGTGGTTGGACTGGGGCAAAAAGCCAATCCAGAAAGCGACGTGATCGAAGTCGATGGCAAACTTATCCAGCCGATGCATCGTCCGACTCTGGTTTATCTCTTACTTCACAAACCAGCTGGAGTGGTTTCCACTTGCCACGACCCACAGGGACGGCCCACCGTGATGCATCTATTGCCACCAGAATTGCGAGAAGCTCAGGGAATTCACCCCGTTGGTCGTCTAGATGCTGACTCTACAGGAGCATTGCTGCTGACAAACAATGGAGAACTGACATTTAGCCTGACTCATCCTCGTCACGGCATCCCTAAGACTTATCATGTTTGGGTGCAATCTTCTCCACCAGAATCAGTGCTGCAAAAGTGGCGTCAGGGTGTTGTCCTGGAGGGCAGAAAAACGCGACCAGCTCAAGTGCGCATAATCTTGCGAGATTCTGCCAAAACCTGCTTGGAAATAATTCTGCAGGAGGGGAGAAATCGGCAGATTCGACGAGTTGCTCAGCAGTTGGGGTATCCCGTAATTCAGCTGCATCGTACGGCCATTGGTCCGATTCAGCTACAACCGCCAGGAGAGCCACCGTTACCTAAGGGTTGCTATCGTCCCCTTAGAGATTTTGAACTCCGCTTTCTACAAGTGCCTTCGGCTCAGGGAAGAGAAACTTCATGCTTGATCTATTGAAGTTGCTAGCGCTGATGTGATAGTATATTGATCTCGTAAGGGCTTGTAGCTCAGTGGACTAGAGCACGTGGCTACGGACCACGGTGTCGGGGGTTCGAATCCCTCCTAGCCCGTTAAAAACAGGAGTAGGGTTCAGGGGCTAAGTTTTTTCTGGCCTCTGAACCCCGCTTTTTTATTCTTGCTCCCTAATTCCTCCAACTACCTCTCGCACCCGGTAAATAGGTCGTCCCTGCGATTCATGATAGGTACGCATTAGCAGCTCTGCCAATAGCCCAAAACAAAACAGTTGCACCCCAGTTACTACCAGGAATACCGCCAAAATCAGCAGAGGTCGATTCCCGATGCTCTGACCCAAACCCAGTTTTAAGAAACTCAAATAGAGTCCCAACATCGTACCCAAGGCCATTGAGATCATGCCAAACAGCCCAAATACGTGCATCGGGCGGGTCAGAAAAGTTTTCATAAACGAAATTGTTAATAGATCCATCAGCACTCGGAACGTCCGCCACAATCCATACTTACTTTGACCGTAACGACGGGCATGGTGTCGCACTGGCAACTCTGTAATTCTCGCCCCTTCGATGTAAGCCAAAGCTGGTAAAAATCGATGTAACTCGCCGTAGAGGTGCATATCTGCCACTAGTTCCCGTCGATAGGCTTTAAGTGAACAGCCGTAGTCATGCAACATATTTACACCAGTAATTCGCCCAATTAGCCAGTTGGCAATTTTGGAAGGAAGTAACCGAGTTAGAGCTGCATCCTGCCGCTGTTGACGCCACCCACTCACCAAGTCATAGCCTTCTTCCAACTTAGCAAGCAGGAGGGGAATATCAGCTGGGTCATTTTGGAGGTCGCCATCTAAAGTGACAATAGCTTTACCGCGTGCATAGTTAAACCCAGCGGCCATTGCAGCGGTTTGACCATAGTTGCGACGCAGAAGTACAGCTTTTAAGTCTGTGCGAGCTTGAGCTTGTTGCTTGAGCAATTCAGCGGAACCATCCTTTGAGCCATCATCCACACAGATGATTTCATAACTCAACTGGCTTGGACTTAAGCTATTAGCGATCGCCTCAATCAAATGAGGCAAACTCTCCACCTCGTTATACACAGGCACCACCACTGAAACAGCTGGGTTACCCCGAGGCAACGCCGCATTCTGACCAACAGCTCCTTGAAAAACTAATCCACTCTTCATCTAACCTCTGCGTCCTCTGCGCCTCTGCGGTTCGTAACTCCTCACCACTCTCCCCGCCCCCCGCAATTGTTGGTAATATGACCGACTAACCTCATCTCCCTGTTCCGAAAGTTGGTCAATCCCAATTCCATTGCGCCC
>JAABUX010010467.1_pt1 | contig 10349 bp, 10 predicted proteins | sample 5561851 | NCBI WGS metagenome assembly JAABUX01 (sample SAMN10711883, study PRJNA513361) | rock metagenome | isolation source: Antarctica rocks | place: Antarctica: Victoria Land, Richard Nunatak red sandstone | collected 2016-01-03 | reverse complement strand
CCGGGTCGAGGGTGACCCCCGAGACGCGCAGCTCGGTCGTGCGCCGCAGCCGCGAGACGAGCGAGGTAAGGACGATCGCGCCGATGAAGAACGCACCGATCTTCACGCCATCGGGGCGCTCGTAGACATTGACCACCGTCGTGTACGCGAAGACGAGCGCGATGACGACGAATGCGACCCGTAACAGCCGTGAACCCATCCGCCGCACCGAGAGCGCGACGGCGACGGCGGCGGAGGTAATCAGCACGAGCACGCCGGTCGCGTACGCGCCGCCCTGCTTGTCCACATCGGCGTGGAAGAGCAGCGTGATCGTAAAGGAGACGACCGAGAAGACGAGCACGAGGGGGCGAACAGCTCGCGCCCACTCCGGCGCCATCCCGTAGCGGGGCAGGTAGCGCGGCACGAGATTGAGCAGCCCCGCCATCGCCGACGCCCCCGCGAACCAGAGGATGCAGATCGTGCTCACGTCGTAGACCGTGCCGAAGCCACTGCCGAGATACTGGTGCGCGACGTAGGCGAGCGCCCGCCCATTCGCCGCCCCGCCGGGCTGGAACGCAGCGGCGGGAATCAGGGTGATCGTCACGAAACTCGTCGCGAGCAGGAAGACGCTCATCACGAGCGCCGCCGTCAATAGCAGCATGCGCGTGTTGCGGATGCGCCCGATGGGTTTGGTGGGATCGTCCGTGCGCTCACCGCGCACGAGCGGCATGACGGCCACCCCCGTCTCGAAGCCGGAGAGACCGAGGGCGAGCTTGGGGAAGAGCAGCAGCGAGACGCCGACCATCGCCAGCGGGCTGGCGTGCGCGGTCGTCAGCGCGTGCCGCCAGTCGGTGACGACGCTGGGGTGGTGGATCACTTGCGCGAGCGCGACGACGACGACGACGAGGTTGAGCGCCAGGTAGGTGGCAACCAGGCCCACCGCGATGCCGATTGCCTCGCCGAACCCTTTGAGGAAGACGGCGCCCAGGAGCGCCACGAGCACGAGGGTGATCAGGACACGTTGGCCGTGCAGCGCATGCGGGGTGTAGGGGTTCTCGATCAGGTGGGCGGTAGCGTCGGCGGCGGAGAGGGTGATCGTGATGACGAAATCGGTGGCGGCGAAGCCGAGCAGGCAGAGGACGAAGAGCTTGCCCGGCCACCACGGGAGGAGGCGCTCGAGCATGGCGATCGAACCTTGGCCGTGCGGGCTCTCGGCGGCGACGCGGCGGTAGACGGGCAAGGCGCCAGCGAGGGTAACGATGACGAGGATGAGCGTGGCGAGCGGGGAGAGGGCGCCGGCGGCGAGGGCGGCGATCCCGGGCTGGTAGCCGAGGGTGGAGAAGTAGTCGACGCCGGTGAGGCACATCACGGCGTACCAGGGCTTGGTGGCGTGCGCCCCCTCATGGGCGTGGGGCCCCTCGGCCGGCTCGGTCTCGCCCTGCAGGAACCAGCGGGAAAGCCCGCCGCGGAGATCGCGTCGCGTTGCCGATGCTATCGCCATGCTGATACTCCCTCCCGTGATGCTTCCCCCTCACGCAGCGGGTGACGCCCTGCGATCGTCCGCCCTCCAGATGACTGGTCGGCGATATACAAGGACGCAAATGCATGGGTCATGCCTCGACATGCGCGACAGCGCGTCGGTGGGTCCGCTCTCCCACAGAGGCACGGCGATCCACGCACCGCGACGGGGGGATGGAGCGAGCCGTGCGCGGCGGAGTGCTCGGTTAGGGTACACCCTACATGGACTGTCGGCACAAGTCTGATGAAACGTGCTTCCCGGAGATGCGACCCCTCTCTGAGCAGGCCACTCATTGCCATTTTCGCCGTGAGCGGCCTGCTCAGCCTGAGGAAGAGGTTGCTTGGTTATTTTCAGAACGAGTAGAGGCGACGACTGCGTATATTGGCAGACTCCCCGTGCCAGCATGCCAACGCCGTGGCGAGCACCATGTCGTCGTGTGCCCCTTCGCGCCACTCGGTCCCGGCACCGTACGCCTCGTGTCCATTGAGTCGCGTCGTCGTCTTGAAATTGTGCAGTTCTTCGATCAGCGTGCGGGCATCGGGGAGTGCGGGCGCGATCCGCAGGCGGCGACCTTCCAGCAGCAGCGCGACCGTCAGCACCAGGTCCTGTTTCGGCACAGAGACGCGCAGCCCGTCGCGCGTCACCTGCGCCCCGCCCGTGATCGTCACACAGTGGGGTTTGAGACGTCGGGCGCGGAGCATGTCCGTCATCCCCGCCCCGACCCCCGTTTCGTCGACGACGAGGATCGCGCCGACCAATTCGGGCCGCTGCATCAACCGGGCGATGCTGTCAGCCACCGCCTCGTAGCTCTCCTGGCGCACGCGGTCGAGTTGCACCATCGTGTAGACCGACACCGCCCGTCGCGCCGTCGTGCCAGGCAGCGGGTCGCGCTGCTCCGTCGTCCGTTCGAGGAGGGCGAGCGCCGTGAAGTCGCGGCGCTGACCGACATCGACACCGATGATGTACGTCGTGTTCATCCAAATATCCTTCCATGAAAGAGCGGCCGCGCTTCCGGGTCGAGCGCCGCCTCCACATCGTCATAGGCGAAGGCGCTGTCCTCGTTCTCGACAAACTCGACGAGATATTCCTGATTGAAGGCACTCCGACCGATCCGCTCCCGCTCGCCTTCCAGCCAATCGCGCGAGATGCGCGGGCACTCGTACGCCGTGATCTTCGCGCGGTGCCACTGGGAGCCGCCTTCGGTCCATTCCCGGTAAAAGAAACCCCGCCGCCCACGCGGCGTCGACAACAGCACGATCCGCCCGCCGCTGACCGCGAGCATTGGCCGGAGCGCGACATACATTGCATCGGGCACGAGCGCCGCCTCATCCACGAGCAGCAACGTCGCCCCGCTGTATCCCCGGATCGTCTCTTCGCGTCCGGGCAGGCAGACAACGCTGCTGCCGTTCGCCAACGTCAAGCGGAGCGACGTTTCTTCGGCCAGCCGGGGCGCCGCGTCCCCCAATGCGCCGTAGATGGTGCGGATCTTCGCGTAGAGCAGGCCGGATTGGCGCTGCGATGGACTGACGATCAGCGTCAAACTCCCTGGCCGATAGAGCACCTCGTGCGTGGCGAGCACCGCGCAGACGGTTGATTTCCCCGATTGCCTGCTGCAAAGGAGCATCGTCTCACGCGCATCGCTCACGAGCAGCGCAGCCTGCCAATCGTCACAGATCACCCCCGCCCGGGCCGCGAGGCGCACCGGATCGCAGGCAATTGCAAGGTCAGATGCCATGCTCATTGCCCCGCCTCCACATCCACCAGCCGGGCGGCAACGGCGAGGCGAGCATCCGGGTAGGGCGCGAGCGCGCCGATGATGACGGCCCGCAGGCGCGTCCATTCCGACGAGAGGATGACATTCACCACCGGATTGCGGTTCAGTTCGCCCTCGACTTCGAGCAGCAATTCGAGACAACTCCTCGCCTCGCGGATGCCTGCCAAGGCGGTCCGGTAGTCGCCCGCCGCCTCCGCTTTCAGCAGCAGCGAGAGCGACTTCTCCTTCAACTTCTTCACCTGATCGAGCAAGTCGTCGCCGCGAACGACTTCCCCCGCTTCCTGGGCTTTCGCGAGGGTTTGCGAGACATGCTCGGCACGATGACGGCGGATTGAAGTGGCGGATAACGGCGGATAGCGGCGGGCGATTTCATCCACCGCTACGCCGCTCACCAGGGCTTGATCCACTAAGGCGAGGCGGGTGTCGGCACAGACGGAACATGATCGTGGCATCGAATTATCCTGCCTGCCAAATTGAACGCACGTTTAATCCCGGGGGTTGCGCACTCTCGTGGAGTAAGTCTTCCAACGCGCGCTTCTGCTGCTGCAAAGAGATGCGGCGCGCGTTAACCTCATACTGACGGTCACGCGCGATGCCGAGTGCTTCCTCCGCTCTCGCCTGAACCTTCTGCAACGCTGCTTCCGCCATGCTCGTGGCCTCGGCTGCACAGGCATAGGACGATTCCGCTTCCGCTAATCGGGCTTCCATCAGCGCAACGGAACGCCGGGCGACTAATAATTGTGTCGCGTGAATATATGTTGGTACAGCGTCGTAACGTTGGCGAAGGCTAATGACGAGCGCCGCGTTCTCATCCTCCGCTGCCGCACGGATTTCCTCAGGGATGCTGCTCGACTCGCTTTCAAACGCTGCCAGATTCGCCTGTGCCTCATTGAGCGAGCGCTGTAGTACTTCAATGTCGGTGCCGTTGTCAGTTGTCATTGGGGTCGTCGTCATGTCGTGTTCCTTTCGTACGTTTCGCTGCGGAGCGCAGACCTTGCGCCCCCCGCAATCGTTGTCGGCGCGATGCTCATCCAAGGCAGCGTGCGGCGGAATGGGGATGTTTCCCGTGGGATATGGCGGATAGGCCATCTCAGCGACCGCCTTGCATCGCCGCGAGGATCAGGTCCGCCGTCATCATCTCCATCGCGTCGTCGGGGATCGTCAGGTGGAGATCCGCTTTCGCCCCAGCCTTCGCCCGCGTCAGGTCCTCCGCCGACGATCCCCAGCCGCTCGCGATGTCCTTCGCCCACGCCTCCGTTTCGAGGCGCGACATCGGTACAAGGCCGCTTGGAGAAGCATCCGGGGGACATGGGGGACATCGGGGGACGTTTTGCCGTTCGTATCCCACAGACGTATTAAGAGAGTTCTCTTTTTCTATGTGTGTGGAGGGCTTAAACGTCCCCCGATGTCCCCCACCCTCTTCGTCTCCGTTTGTGTGGCAAGGAAAAACGGGCGGGGGACGTTTTTCGTCGGTAGCGTCTTCGTCGGACTCAGCAGGCGAAAAAAGCGGCTTGATGGTCGTCGGGAGCAGTCGCCACATATTTGTCTTGTGCGCAACGCGTGCGAAGACGATCCGATATTCGCCAATGACACGATCGCGCTGCTTCCCGAGTTGTTTTCCGAACGTCGTCCGCAGGGCCTTGTCTGTACCCTTTCCGAGGTCGAAACCCTCGACCTGGTCAGTGAGGTCGAACAGACCCTTGACACCGACCTCAGCGTCTCGGTGTTGCGCCCACCAAACCGCGACAAACTGACGCCACACTGCGCCCTCGGTGTCGGCCGCCTCGTAGAACTCATTGAGGTTGTCGAGGAAACCGGCAATGCCAGCGTTGTCGAGGATGCCGCCCATCACCGTTGCCCACCGCTCGAAGGAACCGAGTGTTACGGTTCCTCTCGGCTTGCCGGCCGCGATCCACGACTGGATGAGGACGAGCGCGGCGTGGACCAGGTCGGCGCGATGCTCTTCCGTCCACGCGATGAGATTCTCGTGGCGAAAACCGGTTCGCTGCCAGGGTCGATCCTGCTTGGGATCAATCCGAATGCGGATCGTTCGCCGTGCGATCTCCGTCGTCATCGTCGGATTGTTCGCGGTCACCATCCAGAGGCACTGAACGGGTACGGATATCGTCTCGTTCGCGCCGAGCAGGCGATCCGTCCACACGTCAGCAGTGACAGCAGACGCGAGCGCGCCCGAATCAATCGTCGTCGTGATGTTATCGGCCAGGATCACCGCCGCGCCCTCGCGCAGTTTCGCGGTGATCCGCTTGCGCCATTCGTCGTCTTGACTCGCCCCACTGATGACGCCAACATGCGCGCCGACGAACGGCCGCGTCACCACGTCAACACAGAGTCCCTTACCGCTCCCGGCTGACGCCGCCTCGAAGAGATGGATCGGCGTGGGGCCGGTGATCATCAGGCGCGCGGGTGAGAGGAGCATCGCGGCGAGAGCGTTCGCGCGGTCGGCCTGGTCAACAAAGGGAAAATCACCGAGCAGATTATCGAGGATCAGGTCGCGCGCCCGTTGCACATCCTTTGCGGTCGGCGCGTCGGGAACTAGCGGGATGTTCAGGCCATTGTCGAGAAGGAGTAGTGTCCTGCTCCCCTTATCGTAACCCGGCGCGAGGATGAGACGGCCATCGAGAGCGAAGAAGGGCGCGTGGACGATCCGCTCCAGGATGGGTAGGGGCGGGGTTGGATGCGCGAGCATATCCTCTACGACCCGCAGCGGCACGTCGGCCGGCACCGCCCCGGTCTTCGTCTCCTTGTACCAATTCGCGTCCCGCCCAAGTTCATGGCGTAGCCGGTGCTCGGTGAGCGGTCGCATCACCGCCCGGCCCTCCTCCATCTCCATTCGTGCCATGCCACTGGCATAGCGGAAGAGCGAGGGAGGCTCGTTCGCGGCGAGCAAAGCAGCCCAAGCGAGATCGGCGGCGGCGGGGATATCGCTATTTCCTGCGTTGATGCGCGGGCGATCCTGACGGATCTCGCCAGTCTCAGGGTCAACGTCAGGGCGCGTCTGCTGCTGCCGTGCTTGGTAGGCGCGCTCCCGCTCTTCCTTCGCGGCCTTGTAGCCGGGTTCGAGGGCTTCGCGGAGATCCGGCCAGCCTAAGGCCTCGCAAGAATTGTGGTTACAATTGGCACAAAGCACACCGTCTGCACGCCGAATGACGATCGCCGATTTATCGGTGTGCCCATTCCAGACGCACGCATCGAGCATCCATTTCTCGCCGCCCTGATACGGCACCGGCCCGCTGAAGCCGATGCCGTGCTCGCGCAAGTAGCCTTCGACATCGAAGGCGTGAGCGGTCCGCGTGCCCGCGCGCGGCTGCCCACTGGCGGGCTTTGGCCCGGCGACGGGCTCCGCCGGCATCGCGAGTTGCTCCAACAGTTCCATCGGCACCGCGCGGAGCATCTCGGGCGCGTCGATGATGCAGGCGAGCCGATGCGGTCGGTCGGGGATGTTGTCGCCCTTGCAGGCGAATGTGCCGTACACCTTCGAGATGCGCGCCGGGTTGTAAACGGTCCGATCCACCTTCACGAGCCGATCGTCGAAGAGCGCCGCCACGGCCGCGAGCACGCGCTGCGTCAGTCCCCCGTCATCGGCAGGGAGGTCAAGCCGAAAGAGCAAATGCCCGCCGTTGCCGCTGTCGGCATAGATCGGCTCGGGCCACCCCCGCTGGCGCAAGAAGTCGCGAATCAACTGGGTACGGGCGAGCGCCAGCTCGTGCTCCTCCTCGGTGGAAGAGATATCGGCCGGACGCGTCGCATCGGCGTCGATCAGCAGCCAGTGGCGTGCAAGGATGTTGGCATCGGCGGTGGTCGCCTTTGCGTACTCTTTCATACGATTGGCGGCGCGAGCGAAGAGGGCGGGGTCGACCTTGTGAAGCGTCATATAGACGGTGTCACGTCCATTGTAGCGGGCCGCTGCCTGTGCCGCCTTTTCCAGATCATCGAAGTAGCCGCTCGCGGTATTGTTACTTCGACCACCGACACTCGGCACACGGAGTTCAAGTATCTGCCCCGGCTCGGTGAGGAGCGCGAGGGCGTCGCGGATGGCCTGGGTGTCGTGCGCGCTCATCGCTGCACCGCCTTGCAGATCGTCTCGTACGCCTCGTTGATCCGCTGCATCTCCCGCGTGTCGCCGCCCCGGTCGGGGTGGTTCACCTTCGCGAGGTGGCGATAGACGACGGGTACGAGATCGGCGGGTGCATCGGGCAGGAGATGGAGGACGGCGTGCGGCGCGGCCGTAACCGGCCTGCCGGCCGTCGCCGCCGCGATGTCCTCCACCTCGCCGTAGTACTGCTCGGCGAGACTGACTGCGCGGAAGACACCCGCCGCCTCGATGATCCAGCACTTGTCGGGCTTGTCCCAGCGCCGCAACGGTGCCGGGATGCGCGCCTTCAATTGCTCAACGAAACCGGCGTCGAATGGGGTGTAGAGCCGTGCCGTGCCGTCGTGTTGGCGAATAAGGGTCGCGGTGCGCGATGTCATCGTACGTGCCCCCGTTCCGCCGTGTTGGAGATCGCCGGTCGCAAGACATCCCACGACGGCGCGAACGCCTTCGCGACGCCACTCCTGTAGAGGAGGAAATGGACGTCACGCGCGGGGTCAACGAGGTGATGACGCGCCTCGTAGACTACGGGTTCGTCGCGGAAGCCGTTGGCATGGAGGTCGGCCGCGAGCGCGTCAGGGTTGTCAGCCCGCAACCCGACCCGCGAGACCAAATCGCGGAACGGGCCGAGCGCGTCTGTTGACATTTGTCCGGGGGTGTGTGGTATCATCGAGTTAACCTTTCATTGATCCTTGACTGACCGGGCGTTGCGAGCGTCCGGTTTGTCGTTAATGCGCCGCGCGTCCATCGCGTGGCCTGTCTATGTCGCCGGCGATTGCCGCCAACTGCGCATTGACTAGTTGCCGAACTAGTTGACCAACTCGAACATCGCGCACCAATGCGACCCGCGCGAGACGTTCTTTTTCCTCGGCACTGAGACGGACCGTCACCGCCTCAGTGCGTTCTGGGACCTGTAGTGCCAATGTGTGTCTCCTGTTTTTTCGAGGTGCTCCATGCACCCTTTTGGATGCAAGCGCATCATAACGCGCACAGTATGTCCTGTCAATACTGCTTCTCTTTCGCAATACAAATACAAGTTGCTTCTCTCCAGTCGAACCTGCTATTTTGAAGGGACTTCCTTCCTTGGTCTACCAGGGCGCAGCTGTGAAGTGATACCAAGATCGTCTTCGATCTTGTGTACCTGTTCCCGGACGTTCTCGGTCGTCTCGCCTTCGCTCTTGGCGACCCCGCTGACCGTCTCGCCAATCACGATGACGCGCGCGGCCCAACCGTAATGCTTGAGCAGCGTTTCCGTTGATTTCTTGTTGTGTATGCCGCGATACAGGGTATCGAGATAGGCATCGCGATGCCGGTCGAAGGCGTCGTCGAGGGCCTTTTTTGCGGCAGCCCGATCATGCAGGCGGAGATCAAATCCGGGATGTTCGAATGGGGGAAATGGTACGTGCGCCCATGGGGTGATGATGAACAGAGTCGTGAGATGGATCGTCACTTCCACCGCGCGTTCCAGGAACCAGGGAGGGGGATTACGCTTCCAGTGCGTCATCCATGCCGAGAGCGCTGCGTGCTCTTCCTCGGTTATCTGTTTCGCGAGGGCCTCGACATTTGCGTTCGACTCACTGGCGAGACGCTCGCTTGCACGCGTGACGATCTCTCTCAATTCCTGATATGCGTCGCGCCTGGTATCGAGCGCCGCATAAACGAAAACCGCTTGTGGTCCCACTGTCATCAGCGATTCAAGCATACGCGGCCAGTAGGGGTGGTTCTGCATGAGTCCGGACGAACCGCTCCAACCGGAACCGGCTCGCGGTTCTTCGCCTGGTTGTGTGATCTCTCGGGCAGCCCGTTCTTTGACGCGTCGTACGATTTCCTTGAAATCAATCTCGGGCTCGTCCTTGCTATCCATCTCACGTCTCCGTTTTCGCCGCTACCGGCCTGCTCGCCAGAGGGCCATCCGTGCCCCAAACATGGTTTCGTCGCGCGCAAAAGGCCCCGAACGCTCCCGCGATTGGGAAGCGTCCAGGGTCGAATATGCCGGTATATGCCGCAGGATTTACCCGCGTGGTACAATCGAATTGCACGGACATCCACCGTCCTTGCCGCCGCCCCCGGACCTGTTTGCGCAGGTCGGCAGGGGGTTTTCTCTTGCCTATCTCACCGCAGAAACCGGCCGAGCAGCCGGAAGATCGCCCGATACTGCGCCTTGCGCACAATCCGCCTCGTGTAGCGTCCACGCTTGACAGCGTTCACGTCGCCGAGCAGGCGCGCACTTCGATAGAGCCAGCCTCGCGCGTTCAAGATGCTGCTTTCCGCTCGCCTACGTGGTTTTCCTGCTCTTCGAGGGCGTGCGCGACGAGATAGACGATCTGGGCATTCACTGATCGCTTCTCTCGCTCTGCGACCTCCTGGAGACGCTCGTATAAGGACGTCGGAAGTCTCAATGCATACCTCGTCGTTCCCGTTTCCATCGTCACCCCTCCACGCAGCAATTTCTCACAAAAGCATCATATCACCTTGACATCGCCGCGTCAAGGTGATATGATTATAACATCAGATGGAACGGTCCACTGATAAAGATGCCCCGCCGGTGCTACGAACACCAACGGGGCGGGCAACCAGAGGGAGTAGTCCTATGGTCACCATGGCACAGTCTAGCACCGCTCGCACGATCACCGCGAAGTCCGGCATGATCCTGCCCGTGACGATTGACCAGTCCACCGACTTCAACACGATCACCACCGCGACGGCCATCTTCTACAAACAGTCCGGCTGCCTCGGCTCGTTCGATACCGTTATCGCCGTCGCCGATGCGATGCGCGACAGCAGCGCGGTCGTCGTCCTCTACGTCGGACTGGACGGCGGGCAGGACGCGCGGGTGTTGTTGTAGATTCCGACGGAGAAGTGGTACAGCGTGGCGGGCGCGCCGGGATAAAAGTGGTACATGCTGCCGATGCTGTCGTACAACCCAGTCGTAGTGACTGGGAGGAAGGATGTTACGACAGATGGAA
>JAABUX010010464.1_pt1 | contig 10350 bp, 7 predicted proteins | sample 5561851 | NCBI WGS metagenome assembly JAABUX01 (sample SAMN10711883, study PRJNA513361) | rock metagenome | isolation source: Antarctica rocks | place: Antarctica: Victoria Land, Richard Nunatak red sandstone | collected 2016-01-03 | reverse complement strand
GAAAGTGGGCGATCTTACCGCCGGTGGCCCGGTCCGGCGGCTCGGCCCTGGGGACATAGCCGTCGAAGCGTTCGTAAACCACGCGGCTGCCGGGCACGTACTCGTCGGCGCGAAACCGGTACGGGCCTGAACCGGTGACTTCGGCGACGGGCTTGAATGGGTCGGTGCGGGCCAGGCGTTCGGGCATGATGAAGGCGACACGGGACTGCGCGTTGCCGATCGCCTCCAGGAGCAGCGGAAACGGCTTGGAAAGCCGAATTTCGAGCGTGCGGTCGTCGGGAGCGCCCCAACGGTCCACCACCTTGCCCAGCAACAGGCCGAACGCTTCCACCTTGGCCCAACGTGACAGGCTCGCGGCGCAATCGGCCGCACGTACCGGGGTGCCATCATGAAACATCAACCCGTCGCGTAGCCGGATGCGCCAGACTAGGCCGTCGTCGGACACAGCATGTCCCTCGGCCATCTGTGGTCGGGCCACGCCCTTCGAGTCTATCGAGTAGAGGGTGTCGTAAGCGTAGAAGCCGTGATTGGTGACGACTTCGGAGGAGAACATCGGGTCGAGCGTCGGGAGGCTGGATTGCGGCACGAAGCGCAGCGTCGCCGTCCTGGCGGGCTGCGCGATGGCTGGGCGGGCCAGCGCAGTGGCTGCCAGCCCGCCCAGCATAGTGCGCCGACGCATCAGGCGAAGCTCCAGCCGAAGTCGCCATCTGTGCGCGCAACCCGGCCCGCGCCCGATCCCGGGAAGTGAGAGGTGAACACTAGCGCGCCCGTGTCGGCCGCATGGTTCAGCGCCCACAGCCGCGACGCCCGGCCCCGGGCATGATCCTCGCTGAACACGGAACTCCAGTCCGGTCGGGCAATCTGGATCGGGTGATGCATCACGTCGCCCGCGAAGAACCCTTGCTCGCCGGCTGATGAGAGGCCAATCGACATGTGGCCCAGGCAGTGACCCGGAGTGGGGTGGTAGACGAAGCCGTCGAGCACCAGGCCGCCTTCGGGGCCGACGGTCGTGACTCTGCCCGCCTCCAGCACGGGCAGGATGCTGTCGAAGTAGAGCGCGGCCTTGGGGGAGTCCTTGCCTTCCTTGGCCACCATGGCCTTCACGCGGTCCAGGTCCGGCTGCGGCAGGATGGTGCGCGCGTTGGGGAAGGTGGGCACCCAGCGCCCGTCCACCAACCGGGTATTCCAGCCGACGTGATCCGAGTGCAGGTGGGTCAGCAACACATGGTCCACGTCCTCCGGCGCGATCCCGGCGGCAGCCAGACGGTCGAGGAACGGCTCGTGCAACCGGTCAAATGCCTGTAACGCACGCGGCTTGTCGTTGCCGACGGACGTGTCCACGATGACCGTGTGGCGGGCCGTCCGCACCAACCAGCTATGGGTGCTGACCACGATGTGCTTATGCGCCTCGTCCAGGCAGTCTGGCACCATCCAAGCATCGAAGCGGTCCGCGATGCCGGGCTGCCAGTCCGGGATAAGGTCCGTGGTTTTGAAGCTGCGGACGAGCAGCTCTGGGATGCGGGTGACCGTTGCGTCGCCCACGCGATAGGTTTGCTGCTGCTGTGTCATTGCGGTGCCTCCTTCCGGGACGCTTGGCCAGGTGGCACGGCAGCGCTGTAGGGCGCTGGCAGCCAGGCGAACCCGCTCCCTTCGGCGCGAACATGCCCGATGCCAGGAAAAGACAGGTGGGCGCCGCCGACGAGATCGCCGTCCTGAGCGGCTTTCGCGAGCGCTTGCTGGCGAGAGGTGATCGCCGCCTCCCGGTCGACGTCATATTCGATCGTTACGGCCGGGTCGTGGAACTGGACTTCCGCGCTATGGATGATATCCCCCCAGAGGAGCAGGCGCTGGCCCTTGCTCTCGATCAGGTAGCCGCTGTGACCCGGCGTGTGACCGTATTCGGGAACGGAGCTGATGCCGGAATATAGGACGGTGCGCCCATCGAATGGCTGCAGCCTCCCGGCCTGGACGTAAGGGTCCACCGTTTGATGCGACTGCTTGAACGTCTGTTTGAGCGCGGCTGGAGCTGCCGCCTCTGCCGCCACGCTGAGCCAATACTCTGGGTCGCGCCGGTCGACGCGTACCACGGCGTTAGGAAAGACTGGCTGCCCTCGGATGGAGAGCCCCCCGGAATGATCGCCATGGATGTGGGTGAGCAGGATGACGTCGATCGATGCCGGTTCATAACCTGCTGCCCGCATGGCGGTGACCAGTCCTCCTGATCCTGGCCCGAACAGCTCGCCCGCACCGGTATCCACCAGTATCCGGTGATCGCCGGTGTCGATCAGGAAGCAGTTGATGGACAGTTCAGTGGGCAAGTCCTCATGTGCCGCGGCATAGCTTTGACGCACGTCGGCAGGCTTGCTCATGATTTGGGAGAGGTCGCGCAAGGCCGTCCCGTCCGAGAGGGCAGTGACCCGGAAGTTGCCGATCTGCATCCGGTAAACGCCGGGCACCTGACGCCACGCGGGCTGAGCCGACGCAGCGGAATGGCATGCCGTAGCAACGGTGGCGATCGCCAGCATACGTGTCGCCAGAAGCCGGAGCCTCTGAAGGCCGATGGCGGCCCGTGTGTCCGTGCCGCGCAGGGTTTGATGGCGTTCGTTCATCGTTCTTCTCCTCATGCAATGACTGAGGCCGAGCCGGCCTGGTTGGCGGCGAAGCATTTGCGGTATGGCTTGAGCCCGATCAGAGCAAACAAGGCGGCAAGGGCCGCGATGCACGGTGCCGCTACTGCGAGCGAACGCCACAGCATGGCGGGGTCGCCGAACACCTCGTCGGTCAGCACGGCGAACAGCGTCGGCCCCAGCGAAAGGCCGATACCGTTGAAGATGAACAGGTAGACCGCGGCAGCTACGCCCCGCATCCGCGGCAGCGCTAGATCCTGCACCCCGGTCGACCCGGCGGTCGAGATGGTGGAGGTGAAGAACACCATGCCGGCCACCAGTGCCAGGCTGAGCGCCGGCGACGGGGCTAGGGGAAACGCAATGGCGAACGGCAGTGCGCCCAAGGCAGCAAAGAGGGTCGCCCGCAGCCGCGCGTCTGTGTTGCCCCCCTTGAGCAGCGCGTCGGAGGTCAGGCCGCCGAGCAGGACGCCACAGGAGCCGGCGACGACCGTGACGGCCCCGAAGGAGAAGCCCGCCGTCGCGATGGGCATGGCGTAGGTGCGGCGCAGGAACTCGGGCACCCAGGCGCTGACGCCGTAGAACAGCATCGCCATCATCGTGCTGGCGGCGTGCTGCGTCAGGAAGGCGGGCCAGTGGCGGCGGTAATGGGCCAGCACCTCACGCAGCGAAAGGTCCTGCCCGGCTGCCGCCCTGGCCGCCGCGCCGCGCCGGCGCGGCTCGAATAAGGTCAGAGCCAGGGGCACGACCAGCAGCCCTGGCAGGCCGATCAACAGGAACACGAGCTGCCAGGGCTTCACGTCGCCCACGACCGGGACGGACACGAAGGCGACGCCCTGGAAAGCGCGAATGATAGCACTGCCCGCCACGAGCGACAGCCCGCTGCCGACGTACACGGACACGGCGAACACGCCGAAGGAGATGCCGCGCTTTGACGGCGGGAAGTAGTCGCCGAGGAACGAGATGACCGTCGGCGTCAGCGTCGCCTCGCCGATACCAACGCCCGACCGGAACAGCGCCAACTGGCCGAACGACCGCGCAAACCCGCATGCCGCCGTGCTGACGCTCCATAGCGTCAGACCAATGGCAAGGAGCGCCGGACGGGACCATTGGTCCACAAGCCGTCCGATCGGCAACCCGGCCACCGCATAGGCCAGCGCAAACCCCAGTCCAATCACCAGGCTGACCTGGACATCCGACATCCCGAACTCGGCTTTGATCGGCGCGATCAGAAGGCTCAACGCCTGCCGGTCAATGAATGAGAACAGTTGCAGGAGGGACAGCACGGCCACGCCATACCAAGCGGCACGCCGGGAAACGCCTGGCACGTCTGTGGCATCGGCGTAAGCGGCCGTCATAGACTGTTCGGGTTGCATGGCATCCTCCTTTGGCCGATGGACACCAGGGTCCGAGGTGGCCTAACAGCATCGAGCTGCTTACCTTGAACTTAAGTTTACACAAGAGTCAAATGTAGTAGCTGGAGACGTGCTTTGCCAGAGAGTGGTCCAGAGAAGACGGGGGCACCGCCAGCGTTGCCCCGCCGCATGGGCCGGCCAGCCGGCAGCAACAGCACCCGCCCGCTCCTGCTCGCGGCCAAGCGGCTGTTCCTGGAGGCCGGGTTCGAGGGCGTGAACCTGGAGCGCGTCGCGCGGGAAGCCGGGGTCACGCGGCAAACGGTTTACAACCTGTTCGGCAGCAAGGAGGCGCTGTTCCGCGCCACCGTCGAGCTGCACTGGGCCACGATCGCCAGGGATGGCGAGGCCGCGTTGTCGGCCGGATTCGACCTGGAAGCCGGTCCGGTGACCGTGCTGCGCCGGTTCGGCGAGGCCGTCGTGCGCTTCATTGACGAGACGGAGCAGGTCGCGTTCACCCGCCTGGTCATCACGGAGTCGCATGGACGACCCTGGATCGCAGAGGAGTTCTACCGGCTCGGCAAGCGGCCGTTGCTGGAAGGCTTCATCGCCTGCCTGCGCCGGCTACACGGGGCCGGACTGATAGTCTGCCCGCAGCCGCTGGTCGCGGCGCACCAGTTCTTCGGCATGATCCAGGAAATGGTGATCTGGCCACACGTCATGGCAATCGGCCCGGCGGCTGATGAGATGCCGCCATCCGGCCTGGTAGTTGAAGAGGCGGTGCTGACGTTCCTCAGCCGCTATGCGCCGGCATCCTGTGCCGCTGAACAGGACGGCGGACAGGGGCTGGCACGCCCGGCGCGCCAGCGGGCCAGGGCGCCGCGGCAGTAACCAGGCCCGCACAGGGGCATGGTCGTACGGGAGTTCAGGAGATCGGCCACTTCGGGTGCATGATCTTGCGGTAGGGCAGCGTCTTCCAATCCGGGCTCGCGGAGCCTGGGGCGCTGACGTAGACCACCTGGCTCGCGATCTCGGCGTAGGACGCATAGAAGTGCTGGGCCGACTTCACCACGACCAGCTTCTTCCTCCGCACGTCGCATCCGAGCTTCGTGAACAGGTCGATATTGAAGGCCTGGGTCCGTAATGTGACCAGCACGACATCGACGGTCCCGGCCGTCACGAGCGCCACGTTTCCGAGCGGGACGCTGGTGCCCGCGTTCCCAGTCGTCTCCATGTCATGCAGGATCGCCGATACCGTGCAGGGAAGGTCAACCGGGTCACCGGAGAGCGGGCCGACCTTGCCGCCGATCCGTAATTGCAGCCTGGCACCCGGACCGGCCGCCATCGCAATTGCGACGGCGCCGGGGTCCCAGACCGGCCCGAGCGCCACGTTCGTCATCGAGCGGTCCAGGACCGCTTTCAGGATGTAGGTCGAGTCGCCTGCCGCTCCGCTGCCGGGGTTGTCCGACCGGTCCGCAAGCACGACTGGACCCGCTGATGCGGCGTCCGCCATGTCCAAGGCCCCTGCGACGCCGACATAGCCGACCATCAGGCCGTCCCGAAGGGCGATCACTTCATCGGCGAGTTGCCTGGCCAGGCGCTGCACCGCGTCCGGGTCGCCGTCGGTGTAGACCAGGGTCTTGGTGCCCATTCCGGGGACGTCGCCCGTCGCGAACCCCTGGGCGATGGAGACCGTCAAGACGCCTGGCTCGCGCTCCATCGCTTGCATCCGCTGCACGAGGCCGCGCCCTGGTTCCCGCGTGGTGTGGATCGGCACGACCATGTGGCAGTCGATCAGCGCCGGGCAGGGCTTGATCCGGCCTTGGTGCGCCGCATGGACCAGATCGACCATCTCGAACGCCCGCTCCAACACGTCCGAGTGCGGGTATTCCTTGAACAGGACGAGGATGTCGGCCGTATCCACCATCATCTGCGTCAGGTGCGCGTGCGGGTCGAGGGTCGCGCCGATGCTGGTACCGGGTCCGGTGATGGCGCGCACCCGGGACAGGATGTCGCCCTCGCAATCGTCATACCCGTCGGCGACCATCGCGCCGTGCAGCCCGAGCAGCACCATGTCCAGTGGCATTGCACGCCGGATGTCGTCGAGCAGCTCGTCGCGGAGGGTCTCGTAGGCGTGGCGGGTCGTGGTGCCGCCGGGCTGGGCGGAGGCGACCAGGCCCTCGATTAACGTCCACCCGAGCGGGTCTGCCCACTGGCGGGCGGCCCATAGTGGCCCGCCATAGAAGGTCATGCGTGCGGGATGCGTGCCGCCCTTGAAGTACTCGCGGTCCGTAAAGGCCGAGAGGCCGGTCGGCAAGGGCGAGAAGGTGTTGGTCTCCGTGGCCAGGGAACCTGTGAATACCCGCACCGAGCCCTCCATGTTTCGGCATGCCGCCGGGGCCGCCCCACGTCATCCGCAGTGGCATTTCTTGACAGGCGTGTAAAGGTGACAGACCCTGTTCGCCAGCACCCCTGCCACCTAAAGCCAGCATCGCAGAGGGCCGCTGCTTGGGTAAGGACGCCATGGCTGAGATCGACTGGAATCGTTTGCCCGCAGCCACCCTGCGGTCCCTGGCTGCCCAGGACGCGGTGGTCCTGTTGCCCGTGGCGTCCACGGAGCAGCACGGGCCGCATCTGCCAACAGGCGTGGACGATATGCTCGTGACCGAGGTGTGCCGGCGCACTGCGCGCCTGCTGGACCCGGCGGCGCCCGCCGTCGTCGCGCCGACCGTCTGGTGTGGGCTGGCCGACCATCACGTAGCGTTCGGCGGCACGTTCGCGCTCAGCCTGGCGACCTATCAGGCGCTGCTATGCGATCTGTGCCGGTCCATCCTGAAGGCGGGTTTCCGCAGGATCGTGCTGGTCAATGGCCACGGCGGCAACATCGCCGGCCTCGCCGCGATCTCGGTGGAGCTGACCCGTGAGCTGGAGGTGCCGGTCGCCACGGCGACCTACTTCATGGTGGCCGCCAAAGAGATCGCCGCCGTGCTGGAGGACCAGGACGGCGTGATGCACGCATGCGAGGCGGAGACGTCGATGATGATGGTGGTGGCACCCGAACTGGTCGACGCATCGCAACTCCCGGACGCCCATGGCCCGGCCTTCGACATCGCCGCCTCCCTCATGCCGACGTTGAAGCGGTTCGTACCGTTCGGCAGCCTGACCGCCTCTGGCGTGGCCGGGGACGCACGGCGCGCCACGGCCACGAAGGGTGAGGCGCTGCTGGACGCCTGCGCCACAGCCCTGGCTGCCCGGCTGCGGGCCGGGGAACCTTGGTGAAGCCCACCCGCCGCCGGCTGGTCACCGCGGCCGTTGCCGGCCCGGCACTGCTTGTCGTGCCGCGGCTGGGCCGGTCCCAGCCGGCGCGTGTCCTGCGCTTCGTGCCACAGGCCGACCTGGCGGTCCTGGACCCGATCTGGACCACCGCAACCGTGACCAGCACGCATGCCCTGATGGTGTTCGACACCCTCTATGCCCTGGACGAGCACTACCGCCCACACCCGCAAATGGTCGCAGGGCACACTATCGACGACGATGGGCGGACATGGACCCTTCGCCTCCGGGACGGCCTGCGCTTCCATGACGGCGAGCCGGTGCGCGGCCGGGACGCGGTTGCGAGCATCCGCCGCTGGGCGGCGCGGGACATGTTCGGGCAGGAGCTGCTGGCCGTCGCGGACGAGATTGCCGCACCCGACGACCGGACGGTACGGCTGCGTTTGAAGCGCCCGTTCCCGCTCCTGCCGCAACTTTTGGGCAAGGTGACGCCGTCCATGTGCGCCATCATGCCGGAGCGCCTGGCGCAGACCGATCCGTCGAAGCAGGTGACCGAGATGGTCGGTAGCGGCCCGTTCCGGTTCCTGCCAGGGGAGCGCGTCGCCGGGGCGCGCGCCGCGTATGCGCGGTTCGAGGGCTACGTCCCGCGCACGGATGGGACTGCAAGCCGCACGGCAGGTCCGAAGATCGCGCACTTCGACCGTGTGGAGTGGCAGGTCATCCCGGACCAAGCGACCGCCGCGGCCGCCTTGCAGACCGGGGAGGTGGACTGGCTCGACACGGTGAGCAGCGACCTTCTTCCGTTCTTGCGGCGGAGCGCGGCGGTGACGGCAAGCTATACGGATGACCGGAGCGCCTACCTTCTGCGCTTCAACCACCTCCATCCACCTTTCGACGACCCGGCGGTCCGGCACGCCCTGCTTGGCGCCGTGAACCAGACCGACTTCATGGTCGCTGCCTATGGGGACAACCCGCAAGCCTGGCGCGTGAACACCGGCTACTTCCTGGCCGGCACGCCGATGGCGAGCGACGCCGGCATGGAGGCACTGACCTCCCCACATGATCCGAAGCGGACCGCCCGTGACCTGGCGGCGGCGGGCTATCGGGGCGAACGGGTCGTGTTGCTCCAGCCCGAGGACTTCCCGACCATCAAGGCGCTGACGGAGGTGGCCGCGGACATGCTGCGGCAGGTTGGGATGAACGTGGACGTGCAATCGGCGGATTGGGGCACCGTGGTTCAGCGCCGGGCCAGCCGTGAGCCGCCGGACAAGGGCGGTTGGAACATGTTTGCGACGGGCACGACCACGACGCTCGACCCGTCCGGGCACCTTGGCCTGCGCGGGAACGGCGACAAGGCCTGGTTCGGCTGGCCGAGCAATCCCCGGCTTGAGGCGATGCGCCAGGACTGGATATCCGCCCCTGACCTTGCCAGCCAGCAGGCGGTATGCCGGGCGATGCAGGCGCAGGCGTTTGCCGACGTTCCCTACCTGCCGCTTGGAGAAGCCGTGCGGTTGACCGCCTTCCGCAAGGAACTCAGCGGCTTTCCAACTGGAGCAATCGCGTTCTATGGCCTGAAACGGGGCTGACCAACCCGGCTGGAACCGTGCCGGACAGCCCCGCAAGCTCAGCGGGACACGAGGGGGCATTCGCTTTCGGCGAGGGGACGGACAGCATCTGCCGCGGGTATCTCCGACACGATCCGGCTGGTGTCGAAGCGGCTGGTGGACTGCCCCGGCCGCTTCACCTCCATCAGGTACATCGGTCGGACCACGCGGCCGTCGGCGCGGATCGTTCCCTGCCGGGTCATCAGGTCGTTAATGGGCGTGGCGCGCATCTGCTCCATCACGGCCTTGGCATCCAGGGTGCCGGCAACCGCCACAGCCTTCAAGTAGTGCAGCGCTGCACCATAGGCTCCGGCTTGCAGCATCGTGGGCGCACGGGGCTGAGTAGCAAGGAAACGCTTCGTCCAAGCTCGCGAAGCGTCGTCCGCATCCCAATAGAACGCCGATGTGTAGCGCAGGCCTTGGGCCTCCTCCAGTCCCAGCGCATCCAGGTCCGACTGGAACACCAGCAGGCCCACAATGGACTGGCCGCCGCTGGTCAGCCCGAATTCATGGGACTGCTTGATCGCGTTCACGGTGTCGTTGCCGGCGCTGGCAAAGGCTATGACCTTGGCGCCGGAAGATTGCGCTTGCAGCAAGTAGGAGCTGAAGTCGGTCGTGCCAATCGGGAAGCGGGCCGAGCCGAGCGTGCGCCCGCCGCTGCGTTCGACCACAGCCCGCGTGTCACGTTCAAGCACGGTTCCGAATGAGTAGTCCTCGGTGACAAAGAACCAGGTGTCGCGCCCGCTTGCTGCCATGCCGCGTGCGACCCCGGCGGCCACGCTGTAGGTGTCGTAAACCCAATGCAGCCCGGTTGGAGAGCATTGCCGCCCGGTCAGGTCCGAACTGGCGCTAGCCGTCACGATATCGATCCGACCCCGCTCGCGCGCAATCTGCTGCACTGCGACCGCGATGGCAGAGTTGGCCAAGCCGGTGATCATCGTCACCCCGTCCCGGTCGTACCATTGGCGCCCGATACCCGCCGCCACGTCGGGCTTGTTGGAGTGGTCGGCCGAGACAACCTCGATTGGGCGACCGAGCACGGTGCCCCCGAAGTCCTGCACCGCCAACCGCAATGCTGCAACGGTTCCTGGCCCGGCACCGTCCGACAACGGCCCGGTCATGTCCTCCAGTACGCCGATGCGGACAGGCTGCGCTTGCGCTCGCGCGGCCCCGACAGCAAGCGTCAGCAACAGGGTAAGCCCCAGCGAACGCGCGGCCATGGCAATCCACTTCATGGTCCAAACCGTTGCCTGCAACACGTTCCCTCCCAGGTTGGCCCAGTGACCGCGAAGCTGTGCGATTTGTCCAAGCAGAAAGTGGTCGATCTCCTCCGCGTCCAGCCGGTCGCCTCCAAGTTTTCCGTGCGACCGTGGAGCCTGTTGCACAATCGCCTTCGGGAACGTCGTGATGACGTGTCTTGGTGCGTTTCGGTGTTGACGGGCTTGGTGAACCACGATTCGATCGTTGCTCTCCCACGACACGGACCACGCGATGGCG
>JAABUX010010462.1_pt1 | contig 10350 bp, 13 predicted proteins | sample 5561851 | NCBI WGS metagenome assembly JAABUX01 (sample SAMN10711883, study PRJNA513361) | rock metagenome | isolation source: Antarctica rocks | place: Antarctica: Victoria Land, Richard Nunatak red sandstone | collected 2016-01-03 | reverse complement strand
TGCTTCCGTCGTCGTGCTACCCTGTTCCATGGCGTGGTCTCCGCCGGCGCTGAAACGCCGGTCATGGCTCGTTGAACAAGCCGGAGACTACGCCACCACCCGATTCCACCACCTACGCGACGCCACCAGATTCCATACAGGCCCGCGCTGCGTCTTTGCCCCGCGTCAGTGTTCCTTCGCGTTGTCGAAGTCACGGCGGGCTTGCTCGACAGCTTGCAGGTTGTCTGACGCCCAGACCCACACGCCGCAGAAGGCCGCGCCCAGACCTAGCCCAAGCGCCGTCAGCCTGTACTCCACTTTCGGCGGCACGACGGGATGCACCGTCCGCGTCAGCAATCCATCCCGTTCCATGTGCCGGAGGGTTTGAGTCAGCATCTTCTGGCTGATGCCAGGCACTAACCGGCTCAGTTGGGTGAAGCGCATCTCGCCCTGCTCGGTCAGGGCCTCCAGGATCAGCATCGTCCACTTGTCGGCGACGCGGCCGATCAGGTCGTTGACCAGGGCGGCGATGCGGGGGTCGAGGTCAGGGGGCGGGGTGGTGGTGGCGTAGCGCTGGGCCGCCGCAAGCTGCTCATCGGTAAAGTGGGGCAGCTTCGCCATCTTACACTCTCCTTTAAGTAAGTATAGAACTTAGAAGTGCCTACTTTACCGCAGAGAGTGCCATACCGATAGTTGTTCCTGGCACCGCCGCACGGGCCCGGGGCGTCGCCGTCCTGATTTGGTTGCGGCAGCAGGTGCCGGCTGAACTGGACCGAGGTACACACGATGAAACTTACTGGCAGGACCGTCCTGATTACAGGGGGCACGAGCGGCATCGGGCTGCAGCTCGCGCGGGAGCTGGTTGCGCGGGGGAACACCGTCCTGGTGACCGGGCGCGAGCAGGACAAGCTGGATGCGGCCTGCCAAGCGGTGCCGGGCCTGCATGGGTTTCGGAGCGACGTGAGCGATCCCGAGGCGATTACCGCGTTGCGGGCCGAGGTGCTGGCGCGCTTTCCGGAGCTTGACGTGCTGGTCAACAACGCCGGCATCATGCGCAACCTGAACCTCAACCAGGACCGCAACCTGGTTGACGTCACCCGGGAGATCGAGGTCAACCTGTGCGGCCCCGTCCGCATGGTCCAGAGCTTCTTGCCGCACCTGAAAACTCGGAAAGACGCGCTGATCGTCAACGTGTCATCGGGTCTCGCCTTCATCCCGCTGCCGCTATCACCGGTCTATTGCGCGACCAAGGCTGCGATCCACTCGTTTTCGCAGTCGATGCGGGCGCAGCTTCGGGGGACGCGGGTGACGGTCGTCGAGCTGGCGCCGCCCGCCGTCGAGACGACGCTGTTCCGCGGCGAGTTCCAGGCGGAGATGAAGGGCGAGAAGCCCATGAGCCCGACGGTGTTGGTGCGGAAGGCCATCGCCGGGATCGAGGCGGGCAAGCTGGAGATCCGGCCAGGGCTGAGCAACGTCTTGAAGACGATGAGCCGGGTCGCGCCTCAGTTCATGTTCAACCAGCTCGCCAAAGTCGGCAAGCCAAAGGCGGCGTAGGAAGGCAGCCGTACCATTTGGTCAAACGGACGGATACCGTTGGCGAAGTCGGCCGACCCTCTCCATCACCTATTCAAACCCTGGCACAAGGTGCCTGCAGGTTGGGTGAGAATGGGTGTGCCAGGGCTATCGTCCCTTGAACAAACAGCCAACACCGACTTCGCCAACAGGGTCCGGACGTTTGACGAAGTGGTACAGGATGTCTCACATGCTGGTGCCGTTTGTTCGGCCGGTGGATGGTTGGCAGGACGCCGATGCGAGGAGCTGCTGCTTGACCTTGAATGTTCAAAGGGGGAATGGCGGCGGTGCATGACCGTTGGGGCTGCTGACCCAGGCGATCTTGGCATCAAGAAACGAGATGAGCTTTTGAAGATCGCTGGCCTTCCGTGCGAGGCGGCCGCGCTGATCGGCCAGAAAGGCGAGTAGCTTAGAGTTGTCGTCGAGGGCTTTCATCTTGAGGAGTGAGTTGATCTCTTCGAGAGACAGCCCTAGCGCCTGCCCGATCTGGATGGTCCGCGCCGTTTCCAGATCCGCCGCCGAGAATATCTGATACGGGCGTGACCCGCCCTTTTGACCGACTTCCGGATGCAGCAGCTCTCGGCGTACGTAGAACCGCACCGTGTCAACGGAGAGGCCGCTCTCGCGGGCGAAGGCAGAGATCATCATCACTGAAATATACCATTGACTGTGGACCATGGTCCACAGTTATATGGCTTGGTCGGGAGCGATCCCGGCCCGGGGCGCTGGCCGGTCGCTCCCATCATGACGCGCACCTCTTACCACAGATGATGGAGAACGAACATGTCCGACACTGATACCGCTGAGAGCTTCCCAGCTATGTTGCGTCGCGTGCTGGGCGATCGACTCAAACCGGATGCTGAGACGTTTCCCGACATGTTCGCTGTGGACGGTGTCTTGGAGTATCCTTTTGCGCCGCCCGGGCTGAACACGCCGATTGCAGGCCGAGAAGCCATCGTCGCAAATTTCCAAAGGATCAGGCCATTGCTTAGGATCGACGGCGTGACCAACGTCTCTGAGATTCAGGTAAATGACCCAGAGGTGGTTGTGCTTGAGTTCTCGGGATATGGGGAGGGCCTGGTCACGAGAGAAGCATATGAGCAGCGCTACATTTCGGTCATACGTCTGCGCGATAGGAGCATTGTACTTTACAAAGATTATTGGAATCCCATTGCTTTTGTTCAAGCCGTCAAAGGTGCTGCCGCCGTGAAAGGGTTGATGATTGAATAGTTATTTATTTCCTATCAAGGCTACCCGAGGGATATGCGCTGTCTTCGCAGCTAAAGCCTTGATTTGATTGGGGTTCCAGTAGCAAACGAACCGGAACTGCAATTCAGCGCGTCAAAAGTCCGCAAGAACGCCTACTAGGCCCTGTGACTACGAAGCTGTGCAAACTGGCCATCTGACACCGTAGCACGTTGATCGGCCGCCAGGGCCAGGGCTGTCCGTCAAACGAACCCTAACGGACATTGGTGACGGCGCTGCCGGCGACGGTGGGATTGCTTATGGTTTGGCACCCTACAGAACCGCATTCGACATTCAACGGACCCAGGCAAGGCTCGGGAACGCTTCGGTCCGTTGGGTTCAGTGCAGCAACACCGGATACAACGATGCGACCAGCAGAATGGCCATTAGCACGTTGAAGGCCTTCATGCGAACCGGGTTGGTGAGCACTCGACGCATCCCCTGCCCGAGCACTGCCCAAGTGCCGACCGATGGAAGGTTGACGATGCCAAACACGATGGCGACGGCCAGGATGCCTGCCATCGTCTGCGACGGCGTGTAAACGCTGACAGCGGTGAGCGCCATTGCCCAAGCCTTCGGGTTGACCCACTGGAAGGCAGCGGCGGCAAGGAAGGTCATCGGCCGGCCGGCCCGCGCCGCCTCCCCAGGCGGCGGCACCGTGACGATTTTCCAGGACAGGAACAGCAGGTAGGCAACGCTCACCACCTTCAACGCGGTGTAGAGTTGCGGCACCGCCACGAACGCCTGTGCAAGCCCAGCACCCACCAACACGGTCATGAACACGAACCCAAGCGCCACGCCCAGCATGTGCGGCACCGTGCGCCGCACGCCGAAGTTGGCGCCGGACGCCATCAGCATGAGGTTGTTCGGCCCCGGCGTGATGGAGGTGACGAAGGCGAAAGCGGCAAGGGCGAGAAGCTGTTCGTGCGTCATTCCACAACCTTACGGCGCTTGCGACGCAATGGGCTTGCGATTTGCGGCGCATCCAGGCTCCATTCGCAATTAATGACGAAGCTGGACCACTTAGACAACCGCATCTTGCGCGAGCTTGGCCGCGACGGCCGGGTCAGCAATCTGTCGCTGGCCGACCGGGTTGGCCTGTCGCCGTCCGCTTGCCTGCGCCGGGTGCAGGAACTGGAGCGCTCGGGCGTCATCAAGGGCTACCGCGCAGTACTGGATCGGGCGGCGCTGCGGGCAGGCTTCACGGCCTACATCGCGGTCGGGCTGGCGACCCACACGAAGGCGGCGCAAACGGCATTCGAGCAGGCGATGCAGGCGTCGCCGGAAGTGCGCGAGTGCCACAACGTGACGGGAACCGTCGAATACCTGCTGCGGGTGGAGGTGGCTGACCTGCCAGCCTACAAGGCGTTCCATACGGAAGTGCTTGGCACGCTCGACCAGGTGCGGTCGCTCACGTCCTACATCGTCTTAGAGTCGCCCAAGGACGAGCGGGCGTGAACGCAGAGCAAGACAGCCGCGTTCCGCATAGAATTTCAGTGAGCGCGGGTAGAGCACAGGATGCTTGTCCGTCAAACGAATTCCAAACGGGCACCGGGCGTCCTGAGCAAATCAAGCCGCTTTCGACGCCTCCTGGCCGAGTCGTTGCATGGACTGAACGTAAGGCATGGGTCCGTAGCTGATCCTGCTGACGCCGAGCTTGGCAAGCCGGGTTACGGAGGGTGCGCCCGCCTTCATCATGATGTTGACCGGCTGCGAACTGGCCGCGCAGAGCGCCCCGATCAGCTCCTCGTCAACAAGGCCCGGGGCAAAGTAGCCGGACGCGCCAGCGTCCGCGTAAGCGTGGGCACGCTCGGTTGCGGCATTCAAAAGAGTGGTATGTGCGGCGGCATCAGCCGCTTGAAGGAACAGATCAGTGCGGGCGTTGATGAATAACGCGACGCCCAGCGCCTCGGCCCCGGCCCGGATGGCTTGGATGCGTCGGCATTGGACGGCAGTATCATGCAGTCCGTCCCCGCCAATGATGCCGTCCTCAAAGTTGATGCCGACGGCCCCGGCCCGGATGATCCGCGCCACGTTGGCTGCGGCCTGCTCCGGCTCTATGGCATAGGCACCTTCGAGGTCCACCGTGACAGGTACATCCACCGACCACGTAATCTGCCGCACGATCAACTCAACGGTGTCGAGCGGGATGGCCTCGCCATCAGGATACCCCTGTGCAGCGGCCATAGACCAACTGCCCGTCGCGACCGCCTTCGCCCCGGACCCGGCAACGGCCTTTGCGCTGCCCGCGTCCCAGATGTTGTACAGAACAAGCGGCTTGCCGCTGACGTGAAGCGCCCTGAACAAAGTTGCCGTCTCTGCTTGGATCATGAGTTTTAGCCCCTGAGTGTCAGATCGTGGACTGTGCCATCTTGCGCTCGTGTTCGATGAGCCATTGCTTGCGCCACAATCCGCCGCCGTAGCCGGTCAGGGAGCCGTCAGAGCCGATGACGCGGTGGCAGGGGATGACGATTGCAATCTGGTTGGCGCCGTTCGCGCGCGCGACGGCCCTGGTGGCCAATGGGCGCCCAAGCGCGGCGGCAAGCTCAGCGTAGGACCGCGTGACGCCAGGCGGTATGGCCACAAGCTCCTGCCACACGCGCTGCGCGAAGGCGGACCCAGAGCGGGCCAGAACCGTCGAGAAGATTGTTGGGCGGGCGTCGAAGTAGGCGCGCAGCTCCGCCTCGATCTGGATGATCGGCGCCGCCCGGCCAAAGGAGATAGACGAGCGTGCCCTTTCCCGCAGGCGGGAGAGTTCGGCCCGTAGTGCCTTCCGGTCGAAGAACTCCAGCAGGTGCAGCGCGTGCGGGTCGGCAACAGCCAGCATCGCGCCGATCGGCGTCTCGATCCAGTCAGCTTTCAGCAGCTCCCGGCCCTTCAACCGCGCGGGACAGTCGCCAACGAGTTGTGCGACGGCGCCGCGGAAGCCGCCATCGGATTCGTATCCGGCCTCAAGCTGCGCCTCGATCACGGAGGCCCCGGCGGCGAGCTGGTCCATGCCACGTCCCAAGCATCTCAGGCGTGCCAAGTCGAGGAACGTCATGCCAAGGTGCCGCTTGAAGGCCCGCCTGACGGTGGACGGATCAAGCTGCATGGCAGCCAAATCCCCTTCGGACCAGTTCCGGTCAGGTTGCTGCTCCATTCGGTCCAGCAGCAGCGCGACCAGCGGCTCGCGCCCGCCTACTTGGTTTAACGGCCGGCAACGCAGGCACGGCCGGAAACCGGCGTCTAGGCAGGCCAGAATGGAAGGGAAGAACCTGGTGTTCTCGAAGCGCGGCTTCCGGGCGGCGCAGGTCAGCCGGCAGAACACGCCGGTCGTCCTCACGCCGACGAAGGCATGGCCGTCATAGGCCGGGTCGCGCGCGATCAGCGCGGCATAGAGAGTTTCGGGGCTGGGCAGCGTGAGCGGCATGTCCAATCTCTAGGTTTGTGGACGGCGTTGTGCCGCCTTGATTCGGGCGTCTATTTTGGCTGTCCGCCAAACGAACCCTGGCGGACAGCACCGCACAGCCTCGCCTTGCCCAGCGATCCCAGCGGTAGCAGGATCATGGGTCGGCAAGGCGGCAAGCCTCACCAGGCAACACAGTTAGTCGTCAGCGTCCATGCGGGCCTGCAAGGATTGTAGGTCCGGCACTTCGAGGTCTGACGCCTCGGTAAGTAGCCGGGCAGAGCGCCCATACCGGCGGACCCAGACCGTCGCACAGCCGAGTTGCCGCGCAACCGGGATCTCCGTGACACCCTCGGCAACGTGGACGATGTGGCGCGGCTCGACGGCAAGGCGGCGGAGTGCTTCCTGGAAAATGGCCGGGTGCGGCTTGTAGCACCGGGCTTGCTCGGCCGTGACAACCAACTCGAATGCCACCCCGAGCTGCCGGGCTGTGGCGGCGAACAGGTCGTCATCAACGTTCGAGATGACGACGAGCCTGAACCGACGTGCAAGGGCGCGCAGCGCGTCCACCGTGTCGGGGAACGGCCGCCAGGACGGGAGCGAGGTCGCCAGCACCTCCCGCTCGGTTGCCCCGACCGGAAAGCCGAAGCGTTGCCCGAAACCCTCGACGACCCCGGCGAGCACCGCCCGGTAGGACTTGTAGGGCGGCTCGCAGAGCGCCCCGTCGAGGTCCTGGAACACGGTAACGGTCTCGTCGTCGGACAGCATAACGCCGTGCTGGGCCAGCAAGGGCCGCAGGGCCTCGACCGCGCCCGTTTCCCAGTCGATCAGGGTGCCGTAGCAGTCAAGGGTGAGGGTGGTCACGTCGGCAAAGTCGAGTGGAAGCATGTTGGACGGCCTCGACGGGGTAAGCACGCAGCATGGTCGCCGCGCGGCTTGCTCACAGTGCCACTTTCCTTCGGCCCCCGCCTGTCCCGCCTCATGTGTTCGACGTTTGACGAATTGGTACATTGTAGGACCGCGCTATAAGTGGTCCGGTCTGGCTATTGAGCCAATAGGACCCCGAATGCTTGCCTAATGCCAGCTGTGCCCTTGGGCGTTACGCTGACGGCACGGGTGCCCTCGATGCGGCGCACCCAGCCCAGCGTGAAGCAGCAATCGCACAGCGCCGCACCGACCGCACCGGCCACATGCGGGCGGCGTTCGCTCCAGTCCAGGCAAGGGCGGCAGAACACCCGTCCGCTGCCGCCGCGCTTGGCGGCACGGGCCTCGGCCGCACCGAGGTCCACGCCCAGCGACCGCAGGAACACCGCCCCGTCCGGCGTCACGGCGCCGCCATCAGCCGACAGCTCGATGTGCCCGCGCTCGACCATGGCATCCGCCAGCGCCACCGCCAGCTTGCCCGCCAGGTGGTCGTAGCAGGTGCGGGCCGCACGCATCGCGGCATCGCGCGGGCCGGTCACGACGGGCCGCCACACCCGCAGGGCTGCCGGGCCAATCTCGGCCACGGCCATGATGCCCTCCAGCATCCGTGCAACGCCAGGCGACGCGAGCCGGTGGTAGCGGTGCCGTCCCTGCTTCTCCACCGCGAGCAGCCCGGCACCGGCGAGGCGCGCCAGGTGCCCGCTTGCCGTCTGCGGCGTGACGGACGCGGCGCGGGCCAGCTCCGCCGCGGTGAGCGCGCGTCCGTCCATCAGCGCCGTCAGCATGTTGGCGCGTGCGGGGTCGCCGACGAGCGACGCGGTTTCGGCAAGGGCTGACGTGCTGACCATGGCAGCCACCATAGCCCGGCTGGCTGCCGGATGCTTCGGCTGGGACCGTAGCACCCGACCGGGCAGGACGGGCAGCTTGCCCGGGACGCAATCCCCGGAGCCGCCATGCCCCTCGACGCCACATGCCTGCCAACCCCGGCCACCGGCGCCCTGCGGCGGATCGGCACCCTTGCCGCCCGTGGCTGGCGTGCCAAGCTGTATGCGCCGGCTATGGAAGCAGCCGGGCTGCAGCCGGAGGACCTGGCCGCTGCGGGGCGTGCCTTCCACGCCGGCATCGCAGGGCCGGGCACGGCCGCCGTGCCGGCTTCGCCCTGCTGCGCCCCGGCGCCATGCCCGCCAGCCTGGTCTTGTCGGCCCATAGGTGGGTGGGGGACGCGCTGCACCGGACGGTCCGGGTGCTGCCGGGCTGCGGCGGCCCGCCGCGACGTTCTGACGATGCAGGCCGGGTGGGCGACGTGGACGAGGTGCTGCTGCTGGCGCGCGAGGCCGCTGCCTGGCGCCGGTGCATGAGGGAGGCAGACGGTCCGTCGTTGGACGCCTACCTGGCCGAGTGCTGCGCATTAGCGCCGTCCCCGCGCCCATGTTCTTTGGCTGGTGCGTCGTGTGGGCGGCCGTCGTGGTGGCCGTGTTCGGATGGGGGATGGGCTTCTATGGCCCGCCGGTGTTCCTGCACGCGATCCATGAGGCCCGCAGCTGGCCGGTGTCGCTCGTCTCGGCAGCCGTGACCTGCCACTTCCTGCTCGGGGCCGTGGTGGTGGCGAACCTGGCGACGCTGCACCGCCGGTTCGGCCTGGTCGCCGTGACGCGGGCCGGTGCCTTGGCGGCCGCCCTCGGCGTCACGGGCTGGGCGCTGGCACAGGAGCCTTGGCAGCAGCTGTTCGCGGCCACGCTGCTGAGCGGCTTTGGGTGGGCTGCCACCGGGGCGGCGGCGATCAATGTCATGGTGTCCCCCTGGTTCGCCCGGCGGCGGCCGGCGGCGCTCAGCTCGGCCTACAACGGTGCCAGTGTCGGCGGGGTCGTGCTGTCGCCGCTGTGGGTTGCGCTGATTGCGGCCCTGGGCTTTGCAGGAGCCGCCGCCGTGGTCGGTGGCGTCATGGTGCTGGCCGTCTGATGGCTGTCCGGCCGTTATCTTGGGCGCACCCCGGCCTCCATGGAACTGCTGCCGGACGGCGACATCCCGGGCGCAACAGTTCCAGCCCACAGCGGTCGCGCTGCCACCCCCCTGCCCGGGCGTATCCTGTGGCAAAGCTGGCGCTTCATGACCCTGGCCGGTGCGACCTCGCTGGGCCTGTTCGCCCAGATCGGCCTGATCGCCCACCTGTTCTCCCTGCTGGTGCCGGCACTTGGCGCTCAGTTGGCTGGGTTCGCTGCCGGGCTGGCGACGGCGTGCGCCATCGCCGGGCGCACCGGCATGGGCTGGCTGCTGCCGCCGGGTGCTGACCGGCGCCACGCGCTGGCGGCGAACTACGGTCTGCAACTGTGCGGCTCGCTGGTGCTGCTGGCCGCAGGGGGCACAAGCGTGCCGTTGCTGCTGGGCGGCGTCATGCTGTTTGGGCTGGGCCCGGGCAACGCGACCTCGCTGCCGCCACTGATCGTGCAGCAGGACTTCTCGCCGGCCGACACCGCCCGCGCCGTCGCCCCCGTCACGGCGTGCAGCCAAGCGGTCTATGCCCTCGCTCCGGCTGCCTTCAGCGCAGCACGCGACCTGGGAGCCGTGGCGGGTGGCGCAGTGCCGCTGCTGCTCGTCGCCGCAGCACTCGTGCAGCTCGCGGCGGCTGGCACCCTCCTGTTGGGGCGCCAAGCCGCGGAACAAACCGCCGTTGCCGGCGCATGAGTGCCTGTCAGGAAGCAAAACGACCGATGACGTGCAAGGAGGTCCCCCTAATGCCGCTCGTGCTTTACCTTCCCGCCGGTCATCATGGCGGGGACACCCCGCGCGTAAGCAGGTTGTGGCTATGGCTTGCGACGCAAAGGGACGGATGCCGCCGTGCAGAGCGGTTTCTGTTGGATCGCCGGCACCTGCTGGAATTGGACGAGCGCCTGCTGACCGACGTGGGTCTGACGCACGAGGATGTCTTGCGGAACGTACCGTTCCGGTGCGCCGCTCAGGACGGCGGCCCTGGGTAGGTCCTGTGACCACGAAGCTGTGCAGATTGGCCATCTGACGCCGTAGCACGTTGATCGGCAGCCAAGGCCAGGAGTGTCCGTCAAACGAACCCTGACGGACAACCGGCCATTCCGGCAGGTGTATGAAATCTATCTCTGGAGACACTGCTACGGAAATAGCCCTGGAAGAGCAGGCCGGCGGTCTACGCCGCCTTCGGGACGAGCATGACATCGTATCCCAGGTTGCTCAGGCGTTGCACCAGCTTGGTCGTGGAGCGCTTGCGTGCG
>JAABUX010010460.1_pt1 | contig 10351 bp, 7 predicted proteins | sample 5561851 | NCBI WGS metagenome assembly JAABUX01 (sample SAMN10711883, study PRJNA513361) | rock metagenome | isolation source: Antarctica rocks | place: Antarctica: Victoria Land, Richard Nunatak red sandstone | collected 2016-01-03 | reverse complement strand
TCATCGCCCCCTGCCAGAGACCGGTGGGGACGCGACGCGCATACATCCAGTGGTTCATCCACCCGATCCAGAGCCGGCGCCCGTCGCTCGCGGGAACATCCGACCAGCTCACCGCCGCATAGTTGTCACGCCCGTAGTCGCTCCACAGCGTCACGTCGGCGGGGTTGTCGTTGGTGAAGGTCGTGCCGTCGAAGTCGCCAATGAAGTACTGCATCTCGTGTCTGTGCGCATCCGGACGGTGGCGATGGAGCACGCTGACGTGCAGGACCCATGTCAGGCGGTCCGCGTCACCCTCGACCGGCAAGGCGAACAGATCGGGACATTCCCACGTCCCGTCATGCGCGCCCTGGCCGACCCCAAACGCGCTCGCCCACGTCCAATCCCGTAGATTCGGTGAGGTGTAGACGTGGACACGATCCTTGTTGAATGCGACAACCATGACCCAGCGCTGCGTTCCCGCGTGCCAGAACACCTTGGGGTCGCGGAAGTCGGCGACGCCGGGGTTGGGAATGACCGGGTTGTGCCTGTACATGGTCCATGTGCGGCCCCGATCGGCGCTGTAGGCGAGGCTTTGCATTTGAGGACCGGCGGGAGGGGTTCGCTCGTTGCAATGGGTGAAGAGGGCGACCAGGCCCGGCTGGCCGCCGAAGAAGCCACTGGTATCGTCCTGATCGACGACCATGCTACCAGACCAGATAGCCCCAAGATCGTCGGGGTAGAGCGCGATGGGCAGGTGCGTCCAGTGCACGAGATCGGGGCTCACCGCATGACCCCAGTGGCGCGGCGTGAGGTATTGGTAGAACAGGTGGTATTCGCCCTCGACATACACCAACCCGTTCGGGTCGTTCATCCACCCCGTCGGCGGCGTAAAGTGGATAAGAGGACGAAAGCGATCATCCGGCATCGATGCACCTCATCTTGGTGACTCTACGTTTATGTGTTCCCTACAATAAGGGTCTTCAGGGTCTCTGTGTCTCGCTGTCCAACAAGATCGCGTTCCCCGACACGGCGCAGGCGACGGGGGGGAGTAGCTCGAATCGACGTTCGCCGTCTTCGACCCATTCGCCATGAGACCACAGCCAGCGCTCGCCCCACGGTGTGGTCACGAGCCGTGTTATGTACTGCGGCGCGTCCATGGGGAAAAGTCGTTGGATATGCCGATAGGGGCCATGCCAGTCGTCGGCCACGAGACAATAGGCGCCCGTCGTGGCTGGGACACCCTGTGCCCGTAACCACGCTCGACCGGCCGCGTCGATCCACTGAGACTGCGTCGCGAACAGGAGATACCACCGGCCATCAATGTGATGGGCCTCGGGCGCCTCCAGCCAGGTGAACCCGGACGGAGTATCCAGCGGGGGCTGCTGCTCCCACGCCAGCAAATCGCGCGAACAGGCCACACCGACGACGCCCGCTTCCCTAGCGCCATTGTGTGGCCGTTGGGCCGCGAGCAGCATCACGTACTGGCCATCGCGCGGATCGCGATAGATCCATGGGTCACGCCAGTGCGGGCCGTAGAGGCGTGGATCTGGCGTGAGGATAGGGTTATCCGGATGCTTGTGCCAGGTCTCGAGATCGTCCGATGTCGCGAGGCAGACGTGGGTGCGCGAACCGCTGTAGAACATCCACCATTGATCGCCGTGGCGCACGATACATCCCGTGTGGATACGCGCGGCATCATACGGTGTTCCCGTGTAGTCGATGGCGATGCCGTGCGATTGCCACCCCATGTCCGAGGACCATGTGGCGTGGGCGATGACGGGCCGATCACGCGCGAAGCCGCGCTCGGGGTCATAATGATGCGGGGGCGCCGGTTGGAACAGATGGAAGAGATGCACGACCTCCCAATCCCAGACGAACCACGGGTCCCACAGATATCCGCCCGGTCGCACATATCCGCCTGGCATTGTCACAGAGATCTCCAAGATGCACCGCCCTCCCCTACTATTACTATTACTGGCCTCTTAGTGCGATGTCAGCCGTCATTGTGCGTGTAGATAATAGACGTCAAGCGCTACCAGCCGGGCCGCGCCACCTACTGCATAGAACTCCAGGCCACTTCTGTCCGCCTCGGGGAAGATCAGGCTCGTCACCACACACTCCCCATCGTTGCCGAACACCTCGACCGAGACGAGATCGAGAAAGATCCGCAGCGTGATGGCGCCCTGCGTAGGGGAAAGTGGCCCTCCCTGGCATCCGGGAAATGCCGCGCTAAAATCTGTCTTGCCCGCACGGGTGCGGTCGATGAACAGAGTGGCAGCGCGCACGTCGTACCCGATCGTGGTCTGCTCTCGTTCTCCCGACTCCACTCTGACGCCACATTCCGTCGCCGACCCTGGCTGGATGGTCATCACGATCTCCATGGCAGCGCCGACATCACAGAGCCGTAGACTGGTCGTCGGCGTGATGGTCTGCGCGGTCCAGTGTGTGTGCTGCCGGCGCAATTGCTCTATCTCGACAACTGGTCTCTGGAGCAGCCGGACTCCTTCGGCACGCTGTTGGAGACGCAACTCGCGCGCGATCGTCATGGCGCCCCGCCATGGTTCGGTCGGCGTCGCCCGTGCGTAGGTCCAGTCGTTCATCCAGCCGATCATCAGGCGGCGGCCATCACGCGCCGGCACGTCCGACCAGGTGACGGCCGCGTAATTGTCTCTCCCGTGATCGGTCGTTAGCACGACGTCGGCGGGGTTGGCATTGGTGAACGCCGTTCCGTCGAAGGAGCCGATGAAATACTGCATCCCCACACGATTCGACGTGGCGGTCCTATGATAGGTGGAGAGGGTGAGCGCCCATCGTGTGCGCGACGGATCACCATCGACCGGCAATTCGAAAAGGTCCGGGCATTCCCAGGTCGCGCTCTGTGCGCCCTGGTTCACGCCGAACGCGCTGGCAAAGGTCCAATCCCGCAGGTTCTCCGAGGTGTAGAAGCGCACGCGATCCCCGTGGAACGTCACCACCATCACCCAGCGTTGGGTGGGAGCGTGCCAGAACACCTTGGGGTCGCGAAAATCGGCGACCCCTGGGTTCGCAATCACGGGGTTGTGGGCATAGGCGGTCCAGGTGCGCCCGCGATCGACGCTGTAGGCAAGGCTCTGGACCTCCGGACCGAGGGGAGCAGCGTCGGCGTTGTGGTGGGTGAAGATCGCCACCAGCCCCGACCCTCCATCGAAGAACCCGCTCGTGTCGTGTCGATCCACGACGACGCTGCCCGAGAAGACGGCCCCCAGGTGGTCCGGATAGAGCGCGACTGGCAGGTGGGTCCAATGGACCAGGTCGGGGCTGACGGCGTGGCCCCAGTGGTGCGCGAACGGACGGCCGAAGTCCCCCTCCAGATTGGGAGGGACGTGCTGGTAAAAGAGATGATACTCACCCTCGACGTAGACCAGCCCATTCGGGTCGTTGATCCAGCCGGAAGGGGCGGTGAAGTGATACAGTGGGCGGTCGCGGTCGGTCATTAGTCATCTCCTACACTATGTCCACCAGAAGGTCTGCGTGACGGGTGCGACGGCGGGTCGAGGTCGGTCGTCGCGCGACGGCGTGGCGCGTTCAGGTGGAGTCACGTTCGACCAGCGGGCAGTGCATGAGTTGCTGCACGGACGGTTCGGCGGCCACGCCGTCGTGGGCCTGGTGGCGCAGCACATACTCCACGGCCCACCGGCCCATCTCATAGTGCGGCAACGCCGACGTGGAGAGAGCGGGCCGCAGGTAGGCCGCGATCATCTCCTGATCGTCGAACCCGCGCACAGCCACGTCGCCGGGAATGGACAGGCCCAACTCTCTTAGGGCGTCGTAGGCGCCCATGGCGGTGCGATCTGTTCCGCAGAACAGCGCGGTCGGCGGCTGCGGCAGGCACATCAGGTTCCGCGCGTGGCGATAGCCGCCGTCAGCATTGCTATTCCCAGGGCGGACGAGCTCCGGATCGAACAGCACGCCGTAGGCGGCCAGGGCCTGCTTGTATCCTTCCAGGCGGCCGACCGCCGCGGGGACAACGCGACCGCTGTTGATGAAGCCGATGCGGCGGTGACCTTTGCGCAGCAACGCCTCGGTCGCTTCGCGTCCGCCAGTGACTTCGTCGGGGACGACGGACGGCAGCGAACGGTCCGCGCAGAAGCAGTTCAGCAACACCGCCGGCACTTCCTTCATGTTGGCCGGCGCCTGAACGCGCTTGTGAAACATCGCCGCGTAGATGAGCCCTTCGACCTGCCGGGCCAGCATCATCTCGACAGCCGCCTCCAGGATATCGTTGTCGCGGCCTGTATTCACGACCACCAAGATTTTCTGCCGCGACCAGGCCAAGTCCTGCGCTCCCTGGATGATCTGCCCCGCGTAGGGCGTCGTGGCCACCTCGTCCGTGACAAAGCCAATGCTGTGCGAACGATTGGTGCGCAGACCTTTCGCCGTGGCATTTGGCCGGTAGTGGAGTTCCTCGATCGCGGCGAGCACCCGCTTACGCGTCTCGGGGCCGACACGCGCATGGCGTCCGTTGATCACGTTGGTGACGGTTTTGATCGAGACACCGGACCGTGCGGCGATATCTGTGAGCCTGGTAGCCATAATCTCCCGTGGCCTTGCAGCCAGCGATGGGTCACCCCCCTTTCATCTTCCAAATCGGCCAGCGTCAATCGTCCGACAGTCTAGCGCGTTGGGTCGCACGTATCATTCCAGGAGGCTGTGAGCGGCCTGACCTCGATGGCGTCGAATACCACAACAGCATTGTGGGCAAAGAAGGACAGCCGGTCCCCATGAAACTCCGCACAGCGGTTAATAAGACACCGCCGCCGATCAATACAGACGTCGATAAGGTCCTCCATCAGGATGATATCGACGGTAAACTCCTCGCCTAATCCATCAACGCCCATGATGGCCTGATCAAGCAACTCTACGCGACACTCGAACGGCAGGAAGCGGAGCTCATAGCCACTCTGGAGGTTCCCCGTTCCCTTTAGCGACAGGCCAAACAGGGCTGAGTTCGCCTCTGGCCGCACGGTGGCCCTAATGCGCGCGTTGGTGGGAATGCCGGCTAGCATGGCGACCTCCAGCCCCTCGTCGGCCTGCAACCGCACCTGTCGTCCTGTTGCCATCGCGTGGGACGTCAAAGGAATGGGCGCAAGTGACAGCGCGTCGCCTGTCCGCGGGATCATCTCAGGCGGAAACATTGTCCCCAGGGTACCATCCTCATGCTGAATGATCTCCCGCAGAACCATCTGCCCACCGAACAACAGCCGGCCCATGTCCTTGTGGCCTTTGCGTGTCCCAATGAAGGCGACGCCAATGCGTCGACCGCCGGTAAAGGCTGCCGTCTTCATGACACCCGCCGCCGCCCCATCGAACATATCCACCTTTGGCCGGCGCCAGGGGCCGAACGGCTCGCGCGACATGCGATAATGGGCCGCGCCTCCGTGGCTGAAGATAAGGTAATACCACCCGTTCCAGCAGAAATAGTCGGGGCATTCGGGGACGCCTAGCAATCCAGGCACGAGGAACGGCGCGCACACGCTCCAGTTGGTCAAATCCGTGGAGACGAGATGGGCCAGGCATCCCCCACGATCATCGATGGGATACTCTTCAAGGAACGCCGTCACGAGCATGTGGTACAACCCCGTGCGATCATCGCGGAAGACGAAGGGGTCGCGGTAATGATAGGGGTCATAGCCCGTCGGAGGAGAGGAAATCGGGATCGGTTCGTTCTTCTCGAAATGAATACCGTCCTGGCTCGTGGCGAGGCTGAGATGTTGTGTCTGATCGCGCATGCGTGTGGCGTAGAAGCCGTAGAAGAGGCCCTGGTCATAGAACGTCGACCCGGTGCAGATCGAGCCTTCCCACGCGTGCGTGATCGCGATCGCCAGCGGGTGATGCGTCCAGTGCGTCAGGTCGGTTGAACTGGCATGCGCCCACTGATGGCCCCCCAGTCCGTCGAGCGCCTGGTGATGGTCCTCATCCAAGAGATAGTAGACATGCAACGTGTCATCGTGGAAGAATGGCATACAATCCCCCACGAAGAGATGCTCTCCTTCCGGCTTAAAGTACTGCATCGTTTGTCCCCTGCCCTCCCCCAAACAGCCAGTTGCCTCGTTCACCGGCAGTCGTCTACACTTGCCTGACTCCATCCGCTGTGCCATTGACAGGGGAAGTGACGCGGCACCCTCCGTACGCTCCCCCCGTCAGGCGCCACTATTCGCGCGTGTCCAGGACGATCTCATCGACGCCTGGTTTGGCGTGATGGCAGCCCGACGCCCGCTAGCTCTTCAAGCTACCGGCCGTCAGCCCTTCCAGGAGGTAGCGCTGCCCGAACAGATACACGATCAAGACCACGAGGACAGAGAGCACGACGCCAGCCAGCACCACCGAGATGCTGCCCGTCCCCAAGTAGCCCAGCAGGCTGACTACGCCGAGCGGGACGGTGAAGTGCTGCTGGCTGGTCAGGAAAATGAGCGGGCGGAAGTAGTCGTTCCAGGTGCCGTTGAACGAGAGGATGGCCAGAATGGCGAAACCGGGCAACCCCAGCGGCAGGTAGACGCGCCGGAACACCTGCCAGGGACCAGCCCCATCGAGCACCGCCGCCTCCTCCAATTCGTGGGGCAGACCCATGAAGTACTGGCGCAGCAAGAACACGCCGAAGGGTGTCACCCAGGCCGGGACGATCAACGAGATCAGCGTGTCATTGAGGTGGAACGTGCTGATCAGCTCGAACACAGGGATGATCGTCGCCTGCAGCGGGATCATCAGCGTGGCCATGATCAACCAGAACAGGATGTTTTTGCCGGGGAACCGCAGCCGCGCGAAGGCGTAGCCGGCGAGCCCCGCCGTGACGAGCTGCCCGACCACGACGCTGACACTCACAATGGCGCTGTTGAACACATAGGTCGCGTAGGGCACGCTCGTGAATACCGTCGCATAGTTGCTCCAATCCGGGTTCGTCGGGAACCACTGCGGCGGGTTGGTAAACGCGTGGGCAGGGGTGCGTAGTGACGTGGTCACCGTCCATAACACAGGGGCGACGATGATGATGGCGGCGACGACGAGCGGCAGCAGGCCGATGAGCCACAGGCCGGCCGTGCGCGCGCGCGCCGTGGGGCGCGGTGACGAGGGCCGCGTCGCGACGGGGATGGCACTCACAACACTCTCCTTTCTCACACGACGCGCTAGTAGCCTGTCAGCTGCTTTTTTGACAGTTGTGCCACCCTTGATCGCAGCCTGGCAACTGCCCAAAGTAGCTTTGACGGACTACTAGCTGTAGAAGACCCAGCGCCTGCTCGACCAGAACTGCAGCGCCGTGACCGCCAGGATCGCGACGAAGAGGACGACAGCGACCGTCGAGCCGTAGCCTACTTGCAGATCCTGGAAGGCGGCCTGGTAGATGATCATCACGGCGGTGCGCGTCGCATCGCCGGGGCCACCCTGCGTGAGCACTTGGGGCTCAGTGAACACTTGTAGCGCGCCGATGACGCCGGTGACGGTGGCAAACATGATCGACGGGCTCAACAGCGGCAACGTGATGTGCCATAGGCGACGCCAGCCGGCGGCCCCGTCGACATCGGCGGCGTCGAGGATGTCACGCGAGATGTTGTTCAGGCCGCCCGTGAACACGAGGAACGTGAAGCCCAGCTGCTGCCAGACGTAGGTCAGCACGACCGTGATCATGGCCCAGCCCGCGGCGTTGAGCCAGGGGGCGGGCGGGATGCTAACCAGGCCCAGGTAGTAGTTGATCGGCCCGAACTCCTGGTTGAACATGTAGGCCATCACCACCGAAATCGTGGCGCCCGAGGTCAACAGCGGGATAAAGAAAGCCGAGCGGAAGACGTAGCGCAGCCAGCGCGGCATACGCTGCTGCATACGCAAGGCCAGCAGGATGCCGACGGTCACCTGGAGGCTGACGGCGAGCACGACGAAGATCGCAGTGTTGCCGAAGGCCGTCAGCACGATCTGGTCGTTGAAAAGCCGCTGGTAGTTCGCGAGCCCCCGGAAGACCGGCGGATTGATCACGTCCCAGGAAAAGAGGCTCAGGCCGAGCGAGACGAGGACGGGTCCGGCGGTGAAGACCACGATGCCGATGAGGGTCGGCAGTAGGAACAGGTAGGCCATCAGCGCGTTGCGGCGGGCCATGCCGGCGAAGGAGTTCTCACCGAGCCAGCCGGCCTGCCAGGGGCGACGGGCGACCCGCGCGTTGACCTCTTGGCGCTCGATAGCGGGGTGCATGTGCGTTTCCTCTCCGTGTAGGTAGTCCCTGTGGGTGGACCGGGCGCGCGATACCAACCACACGCATCCGGTCCACCCCGCCGCTAGCGGCTAGATGCCCCCGCTGTTGAACTGACTCTCCAGGTCGCGCTGCATCCCGTCGAGCGCCTGCTTGGGCGTCATGCCGCGTGTCACGGCCAGGCTGGTGTACTTGGTGAAGATGGTGTTCAGTTGCTGATAATACGACGGTGCCGGGATGGGGCGCGTCCCCGCGCGATCGAGCGTCGAGTAGAAGACGTCCCAGTTGGTGGGACCGGTCGGCGCGTAGCGCTGCGCCGTCACCATCGACTTCCGCGCGGGGGTGGTACCGTTGCCCGCGAGCTGGAACGTCAAGGCCGGCTTGCTGATGGAGTACTTGCAGAACTCCCAGGCCAGGTCCTTATCCGCCGCGGTCTTCAGGATCGCATACCCCCCTACCCCGAATTCCGTGCGCGCGTCACGCCAGGTTGGCCAGTACTGTACGTTGAACGTCTTGTCCGTCATGCCCGCCGCGTGCAGGCCGCCGGCCCAGAACCCCCCGCCCGGTGTCATGCCGATCTTGTTGGAGGCGAAGAAGCCCTGCAGCGCCCCACCGCCGGTGATGTCGGGCACCGGCGCGATCCCTTCCTTGGTCAGGTCGACGACGAACGAGAGCGCGTCGAGCGCCGCGGAGCTATTGGCCGTCGGGGCGCCCCACTTGATGCCGCCGCTGCGGCCCTTGGCCCGCGGGTCGTCCTTGTAGAAGGTATCCCAGATCGCGCTGCCGCCCGGATAGCGGTCGAACGCCAGCAAATCGCCGCCCGCGACGTCAATCCACGGCGTCCAGCTGCCCCACAGGCGGATGGGCCAGCCGTAACCGTAGGTGACGGTTTGCTTGCCCGACTTCTTGACCAACCCCTTGGCCATCTTGTAAAACTGATCCTTGGTCCAACTGGCGACCGGCGCCCCGAAGCCGGCGGCCTTGAGCAGCGACGGGTTGAAGTACATATCAACGGCGTTGAATTCGCAGGGGAGTTGGTAGAGGTGGCCGTTGTATATCATCGCCTCGACCAGCGTCGGGTGGACGTCGGCGAAGTACTCCATGAGTTGGGACTTGTCCTTCGCGACATACGCGTCGATGGGAACCGAGAGGCCCTTGGCGGCGAACTCCTGCACGCCTTCGGTGGCGACATAGGTCAGATCAAGGGGCTGGTGGCCGGCGATGAGGGTCAGAACCTTGGTTTGGTAAAGAAGCCGTCCCAATCCGCCGCCTGGATCGTCGTGACGTCGAGCTTGACGCCAGGGTTCTTGTGCTCGAAATCGGCGACCTCGTTCTTAACCTGGGGCGAGAGCGTCCCATTCAACGCGATGTGCAACGTTTTCTGGGCGCGGCCCAACACTATCGGCGCCTGACGCGGTGCGTCCGCGAGTGCGCGCGGGACATCGAGGGCGCCGGCGGCGAGCGTTCCGGCCACGCCGAGACCCGCTTTCTTTAAGACCTCTCGCCGCGAGTAGGAACGATCTTTGTTCTCTTCCATCGCCTGATCTCCTTCTGTACTGGCTCTGCCGATAGGATTCGCAATGTGTCGACAAGCTGACCTAAATGCTTCCAACGAGAATATGCGGGATGCAACCGCCGCGTTCTAGGGGACAGCACGCTCCCGTGCCCGTGGTCGCCGTTCGCTGCCATGCGACCGCGGTCGCATGGCAGCGATTTCGCCATACCGCACTTTCTGTCAGGAAGCATTTAGTGTAGTGACGAGCCGGCAAGAGCGCCGGCGTTTGGCACGGCTTGTTTCCTGATGCCGTTCCTCCGTTCTCCGCTCAGAATTGTCACGCTGAGGGAACTATCCTGACTCAATCGATCGTGATGGCCTGACCGTCCCAGCTCGTGTCTGCTCGGTCCCCTCGGTCAACTGAGGGGACCATGTCCGCGCCATGCGCGGCCCCACCGACGCCTGCTCTATGAGAGAAGCCGGCGGCGGGTTGGGTGGCTGAGGGGGCCGTGAATACGGGGGCAGCGGCCTCATAACCCCTAGCAGTCTGTCGGAGAGAACGAAACGATGGTTTGCATGATCGGGGTGTCGCCGTCCGGGTGGGGCGTCCGGGCCATGTCCACGCGTGATCGGCGCGTGGACGCGGGCCGGACACGGTCACAGAT
>JAABUX010010459.1_pt1 | contig 10352 bp, 10 predicted proteins | sample 5561851 | NCBI WGS metagenome assembly JAABUX01 (sample SAMN10711883, study PRJNA513361) | rock metagenome | isolation source: Antarctica rocks | place: Antarctica: Victoria Land, Richard Nunatak red sandstone | collected 2016-01-03 | reverse complement strand
CTTTTAGAGGCTGGATGCCAGTCTTGATGAGGCGAGTATTAGTTGGCGGACGGATGCAAGGCTACTCTGCGTCTCGGCGTTGTTCTTTCGCATAAACATTGTTCTGTTCGCATAAACATTGTTCTTTCGCATAAACATTCCACTTTGCAGGGTTCACCCTGCAAAAATAGGGCGGGGACACCGCCTTTAGGAGCCAACGTGACGGGTTGCCGTGTGCGTTTCCTAAGAAGCCCGTGCGTTTACGCATGGGAGTTGTCACAAAAACAGGTCCTATTTCGCCAAGCACGGGAGGCCCGCTTCCGGGTACAAGATGCGTTCGGGGCGACGCCACCAGCCTGGCATATCTAAAATTGGCGAGTCATACGTCCCCTGCACTGCCAGCGTTTGCAGCATTTCAGAGAGGGCGGTCGGACACGGCTTCGAGCCGCGCATCTCGAAAACGCCGGCTTCGTAATGGCCGTCCATGCGCGTGACCAGGCTGTCCCAATCGTAGCTTCCCAGCAGCGCCCAGGCGGTGACGGCCCGAATATCAATCCCTTCCGCGCGTGCCTGCCGGGCCGCTGACCAGAGTTCCCAGAACCACCGGACGCGCTCATTCTCGCTCGCGCCGATATGCGCCTCGGTGACGGCAATCGGCAGGCCATAACGCCGCCATACTTCGCGCAGCAGCGGCGCGAGGCCGTTAATTCCCACGGCGCGGACCCGCACCGCCTCGACATCGGCGTACCGTTCCCGTACATTCCCGCCCAGCACGGACGCCGGGTACTGCTCGGTGCGATCATCTAAATACCGCTCGCTGGTGACGTAGTAGTCAATGCCGAGAATGTCCGGGACGCAGGGGTTGTCCTCAAAGAACCGCAGTTCGGCGGCGCTTACTCCCAGCCAGTGCAGGTAGTGGGCCATCGGGTGGCCGGCATGGACATGGCCGCAGAGCAGGTCGAACGCCAGCCAGCGCCGCTCGTTTTCGAAGTCGGCCTGGTAGGCAAGCGACGGCGTGCTGTAGGTCGTGCCGATGTCTTCGTTGACAATCAGCTGGGCATGAGGCGTGACTTCCCGGATCGCCTGCATTGCCAGCACGATAGCGCGGCACTGGTTCAGCAGGATTTTGGCCCACGAAAGGCTGTCGCGCTTGTGCGGATGCCAGTGACCGTATAGGCCGCTGAAGCGGGCCGTGGTCAGCGGCTCATTCACCGGCAGAAAGCGCGTCACCCACGGGTAGCGCCGGGCAACCGCTCCGGCATAGGCCGCGAACTGCTCCGGGAACGCCGGGTCCAGCAGGTGCGTCGTGGCCGGCCCGCTGCCGTGATGCAGCAGGCCGACTATCGGCTCCATGCCAAGCGCCCGAATCCGTCCTAAACGCGCATCCGCCCAGCGCCAGTCGGCGCTGCCGAGACCATTCGGCGCGGTGCGCTCCCACAGCACGGGGTAGCGCAAGGCGCTCAGGCCAAGCCCCGCAAACAAGTCCAGGTCTTCAATGCGCCAGTCATGGCCGTCACGCTTCATCGCATCAAAGCAGCGGTCGCCGACCCGGTTGACTGTGCATTCCACGCCGCCCCAAAGCTCCGGCGGCATATCATTTTGCTGCGTATGGATCACGCGGCATCCGCTGTGGCACGCGGGCGCGGGCGAGACTCAGAACGGGGCGGCAAAACAATACGCTCCGGGCGGCTCTCGCTGAACTTGTCACCCATAATCTTGTCAAATGTCGCAAGCGCCTGGCCGACAACCTGGTCCATGTTGTAGTACTTGTAGGTCGCAAGCCGCCCGACAAAATGGACGCCGGGGGTGCTGTCCGCAAGCGCTTTATATTTGGCGTAAAGCGCGGTGCATTCCGGCTTCGGAATTGGATAATACGGGTCGCCTTCCGCCTGCGGGTACTCATAGACGATGCTTGTCTTGTCGTGCTGCTGCCCGGTGAGCTGCTTGAACTCAGTGATGCGCGTGTACGCATGGTCGTTCGGGTAGTTGACGACGGCGACGGGCAAATGCTGCTCGGTATCCAGCGTTTCGTGCTTGAACTCAAGCGAGCGGTACGGCAGGCGGCCATAACGGAAGTCAAAGTATTCGTCTACCGGGCCGGTGTAGATCATTTCGCGGTACGGGACCATCGCCCGGACTTCCTTGTAATCCGTGTTCAGCATGATCTTGATGTTGGGATGACTGAGCATCTTTTCAAACATCCGCGTGTAGCCGTGCTTCGGCATAGACTGGAACGAGTCTTGAAAATAGCGGTCGTCGGTGTCGGAGCGGGTCGGGACGCGGGCCGTGACCTGAGCGTCCAGCTCCGACGGGTCCAGCCCCCACTGCTTGCGCGTGTAGCCGCGAAAAAACTTCTCGTACAGCTCGCGTCCCACTTTGCCGACGACAACGTCTTCCGACGTGGCCGCGTGGCCCACTGGCTCGGCGCGGGACTCAAAGAACGCTTCGCACTCGGCCTCAGTCTCTAGGTTCAGGTCGTAAAGCGTGTTGACTGTTGTGCGGTTGATGGGAATCGGCAGCAGATGACCGTCTACCGAGGCCAGCACCCGATGCTCATACGGACGCCATTCGGTAAAGTGGGACAAATGCTTGAAAATGCGCTCGGCGTTGGTGTGAAAGATATGCGGCCCGTAGGGGTGGATCAAAATGCCGTCGTCATTGTAGCGGTCATACGCATTGCCGCCGATATGGCTGCGCTTGTCAATCAGCAGAACACGCTTGCCGGCCTGCGAGGCCAGGCGCTCCGCCAGAACGCTTCCGGCGAACCCGGCCCCAACAATTAGATAGTCGAACAACTCCCGCTCCTTGCTAGTTAAGCCCCGTCAGGGGTGTGTTAATGAGAAATGGCCGCGTCAATCAACTCCGCCATGCGGCCCCACGTTTTGTCCCAGGACAAATCAGAAAGAAATGCGTCCGCTTTTTGCCGCCGGGTATCGGCGTCTTCCGTGAGCGCCGACTCGCAGGCGGCGACGAACTCGTCAGGCGTGTCCGCAATCCGCGCCAGCCCCAAGTCGCCGTAGGGCCGGACAACATCGCGGATGGAAGTCGAGACGACCGGGCAGCCTGCCGCCAGATACTCCGGCGTCTTGGTCGGGCTGATAAAGCGCGTGGACTCGTTCCGCGCAAACGGCAGCAGGGCCACGTCCCAGCCGGAAAGATAGGCCGGCAGCTCGGCATACGGCTTGCCGCCCAAGTAGTGAATGTTCGGCAGAGTCGGCAAGGTCGCCGGGTCAATTTTTGATACCGTCGGCCCAACGATAATCCATTGCCATTCGGGGCGCAGCGCGGCAACAGCGCCCAGAAGCGTGACATCTAACCGCTCATCCACGACGCCGTAGAAGCCCAAACGCGGATGCGGGATATTTTTCTGGTCTTCCGGCTCCGAGGTGATCGTTCGGGCCGTCCTAAAAAACGGCACGTCCACGCTGCTTGGGAACGCATAGACGGCAGGGTGGCGGCCCTGCTTGGCCTCGAACAGCGTTTGGCCGCCGGTGAACACGAGATTGGCCCGGCTAAACAAGCGTTCCTCGCGCTCCCGCAGAGCAGGCGGGGCATCGGCAAACGCCGACAGCTCATCCATGCAGTCGTACACCGTTGCCAGCGGCGTCAGATCGGATGCCCAAGATGCCATCATGGGCGTGTAGTACCACGAGACATACTCGTTGATTTGGCGCTCCTGCATGAACGTCTTGAGCAAAACCCGGTACATCTCGCCGTGCTGCTCTTCCGTCGGTCCCCACGGCAGGTGCGCGACCAGAACTTCCACATTCTTTTCGGCCACGTTTTGTTGGGGCCGCTCGGTGACATCTAGGCGCGGCTCCGGCGAATCGAAGACCGGCTCTTCCACAAAAAACACCCGATGCTCCCGCCCAAACCGCTCCATGAGGTGCTGCGGACGCTGGTAAACAAAATCCCAGCGCAGATGCGAGAAGCAAAGGAGGTCATAAGTGGAGGGCATTCAGGTCTTCTTTCGCCGTGTCAGTGTCATGTTCCGCATCATGCAGCGCCTTTATATATGCCCCAATTTCGTGCCAACAAAACTCAACAGTTAGCAGATTGTGTCATAGAAGTGTATGACAAGATGACCGCAAAACGAAAAAGAGCCACGAAATATATTCCGTGGCTCCTGTGTCTTCTTATGTTTCACAACAAAACCTTTCGCGTAAGCGGGCAAGGAATCTCCTAGCCTTCAGGCAGGGGAGGAATTGCCCAATCGTTTTAGTTTGGCATTGTCCCGATTGCGTTTATACGAACACACTTTCGGGTACAATAAGGTTGGTTGCAAGGCACTCTTCGGAGCAACGATTTCCGTCAACTATAAGCGAACGTCCATAGGGCGACGGGAACTCACGCCTTCTTCCCGCGTAAGATGTTCGGATACTCAGATGAATACACCAGAACAATTTTGGAGCCATGTCGAAAGAGCAGATTCTATATCCTGCTGGAACTGGAATGCAGGTATTCAACGCGGCGGGTACGGATGGCTACGTTGGCAGAACTATCCTGCGTTTGCCCATCGAGTTGCATGGGTTCTAAGTCATGGCCCCATCGGTAAATCCCTCGTCGTGTGTCACCATTGCGACAATCGTTTGTGCTGTAATCCATCCCATCTTCTCGTCGGCACTCATCAAGAAAATGTTGAAGACCGAGTTTTTAAGAACAGGTCTGCATCAGGAGAGCAAAATGGTTCGGCGCGGCTGACTTGGCCCCAAGTAGATGCGATTCGGCAATCATACGACTCAGGGTCTTCTACCGTAAACCAATTAGTACAAGAGTACGGCGTTGCCCAATTCACTATCCAGCAAATTGTTAACCGTCGCCGCTGGCTCCGTTCCTAGTTCGGAAGGTTTTCTTTTGATTTAATCTTTGAGAGAAATGGCCTCCGCGTGAGCGGTATGGCACGGGTGTCAAAAATAACAGGCTTGCTTGTTAATAACAGGCTTGCTTATTATGTATCGCGAAGCGCGATTACTTCGTATCAGTGCGCCTATTGTTCCGCCCCCTTGCGGGTGAGGGACAAGCCCCCAGCCTTCAGGCGGGGGTAACTGACTGCGTAGGACAAGCCCAAATAGTTATCGGCTCCCGCCGTCAAGGTCGGGGCCGCTGTCGTCCGAATTGTCACGGCCTAGCGCATCCGCAGCCAGCGCCCCGCCGCCGAGGGCGCTGGTATCCACGCTCATCTGGCCGGTTTCCGTGTCTGTGCCGGAGGGCAGCCGGTCAGTTTTCTGCGTCTTCGGGTCATTGATGTCGTTTTCAAGAGCAGCGGCTTTGTCTTTGCCGTCCGGTTCAACTGCCATTGTCGTTCTCCTTAAATATAAATCTTATAGGTTGGTATACCCAGAACCGGGCCGATAATCGCCCAAAGTGCGCCTATTGTGTAGTCGCCCAAAATCAGGCCGAGAAAGAACGGAATGGCCCGCCGGTGTAGGCTGATCCCGCCGTACCGGATGATCAAGAACTTCAGCGCCCAGGCAATGAAAATCGGCAGCCAGAAGTATTCCATCGCATACGACAGGGCAAGCGCGTAGCCCGCCGGATGGAACGGCCACCAAACAAAGTTAATCCGCATCAGCGACAGCGCAATCGTGAACGCGAAGCCGGCGGCGATGTAGTAGAGGCCGGTGGAGGCCGGCGGCACCGGCTGGTTCAGCCAGCCCGCCAAACGATTATAGCTTTCCGCGCCGACAAAGCTTTTAAACCCGACATCTTTTGCTTCGCCGCCGTAAGCATACAAAACATGCAGGTGCGCCCAATAGGTAGACAGCAGACTGATGACCGAGGCAAAGGCCAGCACGGCGCACAGCTTCCCGACCCCAACTGATGGCTTGCCGTCCATCATTTTGAAGGCTTCAAGCTGGTTCGGCATCGGATGGTTGCGGTAGCCCCGGTTAAACCAGTACAGCATGGACAGCAGCGTCAAATCCTGCGCCCCCAGCGCCCGCGAGCCGAACAGCGTCAGCAGCACCTGCACCGGGTTGACCCAGACAATCTCATGCGGCGAGCCGAATTCCGCCCGTACCCGCGTGATGACAAAGCCCAAAAAGAAGACAATCAAGAAGAACGCCAGCGCGACCCAGCCGCTCATGCCGATCAGCGCGGAAAACAGCGCCAGCAGCAGGCCGCCCACGATGAGGCCGCCAAATGCCGTCCGGTAGCGCCGGGCCTCTACCGGGTCTTCGGAACGCGCTCCGAGCCAGGCCGACTCAAAAACCTGCCGCCAGTAGCCGCGCCCGGCATACAGCAGCATCAGGCCCAGCCCAAACCAGGCCCCTGTCGCCTGTTCGCCGAAATACGGGAACGTGCTGGTCTGCCCGCTGTTCTGGTTCGCGTCCCAGCCATACACATCGCCGACCACGCGGAACACGCGGGCCAGCACATAGAAGAACCAGCAGGAGAACGATAAATCGAGCGGCATAAAGTAGCCGATGCCAATGGCGAACGGGTAAAACGAGGTCTGCGTGGACCCAATCGCACTCCATGGCCGGTTCACAATGATTGAGCTGAGGTCAAACAGCTTAACGTGCAGCTCCGGGATCGACGGAAACAGCGTGTGCAGGCCATTGAGAAAAGACACCGAAAATGCCGCGCCGAAGCCCGCCCACATGACCGGGTTCTGGAAGAAGTTCGCGCCGGCATTTTCGGAAGTCATTGCCAGCGGGAGCTGGACAATCGGGAACGTCAGCTTTTCGTTTTCGATCCAGGCCCGCCGGATCAGCACCGTGAGGCAGAGGTACATGCCGACCAGGGTGAGAAAGAACAGCCCCCACGCTGTCAGCGGCACGATCCAGGCCCGCAGGTAAATCAGGCCCTGCGGGCTGTACAAATTGACGTTGCCGTGGTTCATGCCGGTCAGCGCGTCTTTGTCGGTGATCAGCAGCCATTTGGGAAGGTACTGGAAGAAAAGCGACTGCCACTTGTTTTCCGGCGTCGCATTCCAATAAGGGTAAGTGATGGAGCCGAACATGTCTTGCAGCGTGTCATGCCCGGCGAAGGTGCAGGACGTGACCAGCATGATATACAGCAGCAGCAGCTCTTCCTGCCTCATGGGGTTCGCCCGCGGCAGGATTTTCCGCCAGGCCAGGTTCATCAGCACGACGATAAACAAAATGAAGATCGGCGTGATGAACAGCGGCAGCGAAGTGCCGTCGAGCGTGTACCAGCGGACTTCAATCACAATTGTCCAAAACACGTTGATGGGAATGAGCAGCAGCCCGAGAATGAGCGTCCGCCACAAAGAAAGCGGTTTTGCTTTCTCCGCTGCCGGATCGTCGGCGCTGTCATTTCGGTTGGGGGAAGTTGTTCGAAGTGCCATGCTTTATTGTTCGCCGCACCCCGCCGATTTTCCTGCGAAGCCGAAATTTTTTGGTGAGCCATAATGGGTATAACGAAACCGTTAAGCCTCCAAGATGGGAAGGAAATTATTCTATGATGGAACATGAATTGTTTACGCGCTCCGAATTAAACCCCATTATCAGCCCCAGCGACATGCCCTACCCCTGCGACTGCGTCTGCAACCCGGCCACCCATCTGGTGAACGATGAAGTGCTGATGCTCATCCGCGTGATTGATCAGGAAGGCAGCTCGCACATTACCGTCGCCCGCTCCAAAGACGGGCTGACCGACTGGCGCATTGAGGACCGCCCGTTCATTGCGCCGAACGACAGAAACGCGCGCTGGCCGGTGGCCGACAGCCCGTTCGACACGCCGTTTGAGGCTTACGGCTCGGAAGACCCGCGCCTCACGTATCTGGAAGATCGCGGCGAGTACGTCATTGCGTATACCGGCTATTCCAACCTCGGCGCGGGCGTCTGCCTCGCCACGACCACGGATTTTAAAAGCGTCAACCGTTTTGGCCTGGTCCTGGCCCCGAACAACAAAGATGCGTCGGTGTTCCCGCGCAAGATCGGCGGACGCTACTGGATGCTGCACCGGCCCGCCCTGGGCGACATGGAGCATATCTGGCTGGTGGAAAGCGAGGACTTGATCCACTGGGGCCGCCCGTGGTGCATCATTGAGGAGCGCGGCGGCCCATGGTGGGACGGCGACAAAGTGGGCGGCGGCCCACCGCCGATTGAAACGCCGGACGGCTGGCTGGTCATCTTCCACGGCGTCAAAAGCACGTCTCACGGCCCGATCTACCGGGCCGGGCTGGCCCTCTTAGATTTAGAAAACCCGCGCCGGGTCATTCGCCGCCTGCCCCGCTGGGTCTTCGGCCCCAAAGAGTCGTATGAATCCACCGGCTTCATCCCCGGCGTCATCTTCCCGACGGGAACGATTATCAAGGGCGACGACCTGTACCTCTACTACGGCGCAGCAGACACCCGCATCGCCGTCGCGACAACCAAAGTGCAGACACTTTTGGACGCACTGAAGGAAGAAGGGAAATAAATCACCGGCACTGGAAGTGCCGGTCTACTGGTGAATGAAAGTCACTCCGTGACTACGGAAAAGATTGCGTCAGTCGGCTCTTCAGTGTCGCAGACACTTTCACTCGATAGTAGACCGGCACTTCCAGTGCCGGTTAGAAGTCAGGCAGGATTCTTTCCCTAAAACGGCGTACTGCCCCTAAAGGAGAACCCTGCCATGCGCTTCCTCACTGCCGCCTTGCCTCTTGCCGCGCTTTTGCTTTTACCCATCACCGCGTCCGCGCAGACGCCAAAGCATCTTCCGCCAATCCCTTCCAATTTGCAGTACCGCACAATTATCTTGCAGCACGCGCACCCCGCCGACATTCTCAGTACGATGCACTGGCAGGATAGCAAAAACGCGGACGGCGCGAAACTGCCCGATGGCGTCAACCGAGTTTTTGCTCTGCAAAGCAACAATTCTTTGCTGGTTGAAGCGACTCCAGACGGCTACAAGCAGCTTCAAGAAATTGTCAAAACTTTAGACATCGCGCCTCAGCAAGTGAAACTAACAGCGCGTTTCGCGGAGGTTCCATTGAGCCAAAAGCAGACGTTTGATTTGTCCAATCCCAATCAAGTCCTGCTGCAAATGCACACTGTCAACGCGCGTTTTTCAGAGCCAGTTTTTAAGACGCTGGAAGACGGCAAGCCTGCGTTTTTTTCCTTCCGCTGTCTTTCGACCTACCGGATATGACCGAGAGCTTCAACCGACCGTCAGTACGCCTGACGCCGCGCGTCAACAAAGACAACTCGGTGACACTCAACTTAAACGATGAAAAACCGACAGCGCAAGTCTTAGAAACGGTTCGCACTGTTCCCAGCGGCATGACAACTGTGTTCGACGCAACGACTTGGCTGCCGCCCAGCAAATACCGCGTGTTTTTATTTGTGACGCCGACGGTTCTCAGCGCAGGCGCGAATGATGGTACTATGAACAGCAAGCCTTGAAAGGAACAACAACAATGACGGAACTGAAAACTCGAACGGGCGGATTTGCGATTGGATTTCGGCGGGGCGGCGGGGGCTGGCAGCGCGATATTGCCTCGGCGATTGACTGGGCAAAAGGCCACGGCTTCGGCGCGATTGATTTGGGGCGCGGCAACACGCCGGACGCGGCGGCAGTCAAAGACGCCGGGCTGCGGGTGGGATCGGTGGATTTGGCGGGCGGGCGGGGACTCATCTCGCCGGACGCCGGGAAACGGGCGGAGGCGGTGGCGTCGTGCAGCCAGTATATTGCGGAGTGCGGCCCGCAGAACTTCTTTGCGGTGATGTTGCCGGAAGACCCTGGGCAGGGGCGAAAAGCGAACTTCGGCTTTATGGTGGAGTCGCTTCAGGGGATTTCGGGTCCGCTGGAAGCGGCAGGCGGGCGATTGGTGATTGAAGGCTGGCCGGGGCCGGGAGCGCTGTGCTGCACGCCGGAAAGCTGCCGGGCGACGTTCCGCGAATGCCCGTCGCCGGCAATCGGCATCAATTATGACCCGTCTCACCTGCTGCGGATGGGGATTGACCCCATTCGGTTCCTGAAAGAGTTCGTGTCCCGCGTCGGCCATGTCCACGGCAAGGACACGCTGATTTTGGCCGACGACCTGTACGAGTACGGAACCGAACAGCCGGCGACGTTTAAAGAAAGCCCGTTCTGCGGCGCATCCGCCTGGCGTTACACCATCCCCGGACACGGCGGCACGCCCTGGACCGAAGTCTGCCGCATTCTTGTCGCGGCGGGCTACGCGGGCGTGATTTCCATTGAGTTGGAAGACGCCGACTACCACGGCAGCGACACTTTAGAGCAGCAGGGTATTTTGGACGCGGGCTTGTTTTTGGCGAGCTGCTGAGAAGTTAGAGATTGTATAGAAAGCCCGAAAGATTCCCCCTAGCCCCCAATAATGGGGGAACCGGACTGAGGACCCGACTCAGAACAGGCAGGGGCGCTCTGCTCCTGTTCTTAATTTTATCATGTTCCCCCATTAT
>JAABUX010010458.1_pt1 | contig 10352 bp, 20 predicted proteins | sample 5561851 | NCBI WGS metagenome assembly JAABUX01 (sample SAMN10711883, study PRJNA513361) | rock metagenome | isolation source: Antarctica rocks | place: Antarctica: Victoria Land, Richard Nunatak red sandstone | collected 2016-01-03 | reverse complement strand
GCAAGATCACGACGCTGCGACGAATCGCTCCGCCGATTGGCAAAGACGGCCAGGAAAACGACGACCGCGATCTCAGGCGGCCACCGCTCCGGAACGGCAAGGCTCCGACAGTCGCAATCCACCCCGTTTCTCAGCCCACGCGACACGAACGAAGTGAGTGTATTATCTGTCTCTGTCTCTGGAAAGTTTCCAAACGTTGCAAGAGCGTTCTCGAAACAAGATTGAAACGTTTCACTCTGTTTCGCGGCCCTTGCCTTCCGGACTCGTTCTGTAGACGTGGGCGGGGCTTGGAACTCGTCAAATCGCTCGACGCGCAATGTCCCATTTTCAAGCACAAAGAAGCCGGCCGCAACGAGCTCGTCGAGCGCACCCTGCTGGTGGCGAAGGCTTAGGCCCGTGTAAGTCGCGACGTCAACGGTCGTCAACGGACCGACGCGGGTTGCGAGCAAGCCTTCCATATCGAGCTTTTGAGCCAGCGGAAGCGCGGTGAGAAACGTCAAGCGCGCTGGTCCACTGAAGCGCTTGTAGACGTCATTATCAAGGACTGAAGTGAAGACTTTGACCCAAGGAAGCGCCATAAAAGTTGAGCCTTCTCCGCGACTAGTCCCAGGTAAGTATGGTTAAACGTCTTATTCGCTCTAGCGGAACTTACGGCCATGGCGCGTCACCATAGCAATGCGTTAGCACCACCGTCTCGTCGATATGCTTGCTATCGATCGAAAAAGGCAAATCTTCGACAACTTCAGCCGAAGCATCTAGGCAGGCGACTACGCAAAGCGCGCCTGCACCGAGCGCTGCCATTATTGCTCTGTCGGAAAAGTCAGGCGCGGCTATAATCGCCTGTGGACGAATGCCATACAGGCTGTCGAAGGCCCCACAGTATCTCAGGGCTTGGGAAACGGCTGCTTCATCCGCTCGGTGGCGCTTGAACTCAACGACCGCAGCACCATTTTCCCAAACCATGAAGAGGTCGCAACGGCCAGCGATCGTTTGGTATTCACGATACACACGGTAGTAGCCATTACTCTTTCTAAAGCTAGGGAACAAGGCCAGCATTTCACTAGGATTGTCGAAATAACAATCGCGTAGCGTCGCTTCTAATGGAGATGCAGTAATCAAGCGGACCCTCAGATGATCGTCGCCGCTTTGAGCAGCGACTGAAGAATCGATGAATACTGCTTCAGCACGGCCGCACGATCACGGCAATGCTGAAGCGCGGCCTCGGCTTCGATCCGGGCGGCCTTGAGGTCAAGATCGCGCGGAGCGCGCACGCTCGCGACCTTGGTTGCGGTCAGCCGATCGCGAACGGCACGTTGCTCAGTTCCAAGTTCCGCGACGGCTGCGATATTCTCGCGCAGGGCAACGCCGAGCTCGTACGCGCCGAGCGCCGAGAGCTGCTCCGTCGTGAGCGTATCGCAGAGCGTCGTCACCTAGCGGTACTGCGGGTCTTCTTCATCCCACATCGCGCCATCGGTCGGCGGCGGTGCGGCTTGACGGCGTTGAGCCGACTGAGCCGTAACATTACCAGCACGAGCTACTTGAGCCGGACCGCCACTAGGACGAAGAAGGGCTTCCTGCGCCGGAGACTGTGACAGTTGCTGTCCAGGCTGTTGACGAGATTGGTCAACTTGCGGCGCGGCCTGCCTGGTGGGAGGAATAGGCGCCGCTTCTTCGATCGGCAACACACGCTCAACATCTGTGTAACCGCGGTCGTTTAGAACCGGATTGATGCTGACGTACTGCCCGACCAAGTGGCTAGGTCCGACGTCTTTTTGTCGAGGGTCCCCGCATGACAATCCGGTTGCGGCAGCGATCATTTGGGAGAACGCCGACCATGGCTTAGCGCCTTCTGTCGATTGGCCGTAGCTAATGACGTAGGTGCGCGTTAGAACTTCCGGCTGACCGCTATCAGCGAGAACGGACGCGACAGTGAAGTCGACCCGGCAATACTTCTTGCCATTCTTTGGATGTTGTTTCGGCTGACCGTTCGCCTCGTAAACGACGGCGGCGTGCGTAATTGCTGCGTCGTACCACGCTTTGCCATTGTTCTGCAAATTTGTGGCGGCACCGGAGGTATCGAACTGCCCGAAGGAATCGTTCATCTGCGATCTGCTTTCTGCGTGTAGAAGAGAACGGCTAAGCCGTGTGAACAGAGGCTGCTGGTACGACCAGCCTGGTGCGATTAAGGCGTGCCTCGGAGACGCGCGCGTCGTACCACGTCTCTCCGTCCGCGTTAAGGTTGGTCGGCTGCGCCGACGTGTCGTATTGGCCGAAGCCACTCATGATGCTTTCGCTTTCTGTTGCTTTGTTTGGTTAGGAATGTACTGGTTCCGAAAGAATGACTTGCCGAGGGTTTCGGCGTGAATTGCTTCAATCGGATTTCTAGCGCGCCACTCTGTCATCAGCGCGAGAGCCTCGCAGAGACAGGCGCGAGTTCCAAGAGTGATTACTTTATGATAAATCTCTACTCGAACAGACCATGATGAATGCCCGCTAGCGCGCATTCTCGGAGGTATGCCTCGCAAGAGTCCTCTCGAATGAAGGTTATGCGAGTTTGCAGAAGTGGTTATTACTCTGAGATTGGCCTTGCGGTTATCCAGATTGTTACCATTGATATGGTCGACTACTAAGCCAGGAGCTTGCTTCAAAATCTCGCGATGTAAGTACAGGCCCACATTACGGCCAATGCCATTACCACCGGTTCGGGTACCGCCCCGTCTAACTTTTGCAGTTACATAGCCATCGCTCGGGCGTACGGAGTATGAATGACGCTCCACAAAATGAAAATCTTCATCATCTATCAGTAGCCCATCCGGGATGGTTGGAGAGACTCCGCGTTTTCTCAAGTTGCAGCCTTTTTATAGAATGCCGTAGCGATAATATGCGAGCACGTCGATCCGGAACGGCTTGCCTGACAGCTGCAGTCGAACTGCGGACCCGCCGCTGAAGAGCGGTCAACCACAACGTAAACGTCGTGATGACCGCCAACTCTGTACGAGCCATCAAGAGCACGCATAACCGGTAATCCAATCGCTTTTACGACAGTTTTCGCAGACGGCTGACGCATCGGCGTCGTCACTTTTGGCAAGCTCCAAGGAGTGATGAACCCGCTGAGCACGGCGGCACCGGCGTGGCCGGGGTCGTGACGCTGCGATGCGGGAGCAGCGCGTAGATGAGCCCGCCCGCGAACGCGATCGGGGCTGCGATAAACGCCCCCGCCCCCCCGGCCGCGACAGCAGCGGGAGCGACGGCCGCAACGGGCGCGACCGGCGCGAGCACGGCGGCAGGCGTGTCGACACTCACGAGCGCCGGAGCGGGAGCGGGCGCAGCCGCCACGATAGCCGCCTTACGGCCACGCGGCCCCGCCACGACGCCTGCGCGACGCCGCGTGGCAATCGGTGCGGGCGCCGCGCGGGCGACGCGTGGCGGGCGCAGGAGCGACAGATTCCCGCACGTGGCCGGGGTGTAGACGACCGCCCCGTCCGCGAGGCGGACCCGCCACCCCATCACGCGATGGACGAGCTGCACGTTGTGGACCGCGTACACGGAACCGCGCCTGTCGCCCGCCATTGAATCGAGGCGCGCGGGAAGCCGGACGTACGTGACGTCGCCTTCGAGGAGCCGCCGCTGGAACTCGCGGTACTCGGCCGGCGACAGCCCGATGCGCTCTGCGGCAGCGCGGAACACGCGCGGGTGTTGGCGCTCTTCGGCTAGCAGGTCGCTTGACGTCGCGAGCGGTCGCGATGCTACGTGGTCGATTGCGAGATCGGGGATCATAGGAGCCTCAGACGCGAAGCGAGTTGGGCGACGATATAGGCGAGCACGATCGCGAGCACATCGCTCCAGACCAGAAGCGCGTTCACGGCGCGACCGCCGGGCGGACGATCTGCAGCACGATCTCGTGCCAGAGAATCGACCCGAAGCAGAACGCGAGCACGAGCGCGAGCGTGACACCTATGACGAGTTCTGTGACGCGCCCGAACCCGTACTCGGGCTGCGCGTTACGGTCGGGGCGCTGCGCTGAGCGTCCGACGTAGGGCGCGTACGTGTCGTGCTCGGCAGCACGTCGCGACCTGTCACGGGAATCCGGGAGCGGACGCGCGCTCACTTGCCGCACTCCCCGCAACGACGACCGGCAGCGACAACATATCGATGACCGCGATCCTTGAGATGCTGGTCGACGGCACCATCCCCCGCCTGTGATATGACCTGATCCGCGCGATCACGCTTATTCGTATGGAATACGTCGCGCGCTAGAACGCAATCCCACACGTGGAACTTCTTGTGGCTTCGCTTCAGCGTAGCGTACTCGCGAATCTCGTAGCGCGCGCTCATGCGAGCACACCGAGAACGTCATTGCAGACGTACTGAACGCAGGCATCGCTACAAGGCGCGTCACCGTGCCGGCGAGGTTGATCTGCAATGACCGCGCGTACGCGCGCCTCTCGCGCTTCGAGTTCGCGGACGCGAGCGATGAGTGCACGGAGATCAGCAACCAGGTCCTCGTAGCAGACGCTGTGAGACCAGTCTTCTGGTGCGACAGCTTCTACCCGTTGCTCGATCGCGTCGAGATTGAGCGCGCTCATGCCGCACACTTTACTGAATCACGATGAATGTATTCGTAAGAAGGCTCGATCGCTATCATGCTCGATGCGTACTCGTTCACGGTTTCTTCGCCGAAGCGAATGAAGCGGTTGCAGCGAACGCACTTGATGCGAACCTGCTCCTTGCAGTTGACGACATACACAACGACGCCATCGACCTCGGCGCTCATGCCGCGCCGACGCGCTTCTGCCGACGCGTGATGACGAGCGTCGGCTTCCCGACCGCTTTGGGCGCGTAGCCCTGCGCGATAATTTCGCCGACGCGGCTCTTCTCGCCGTACTTCTTCGCGAGCGCGTTCAGCTTCTGACCGTCCGCATCGAGCGTCGGCTCGATCACCTTCGTGAAGATCGCCTTCGCGTATTCTTCGGTGGGCAACTCGCTCTTGAGCTGCTGTAGAATCGCGAGGTTCTTGACCTTCTCGGTTTTCTGCTCGCGAACGATTTCGTAGTCGACGTCAGGCAGCGCGCTTCCGCCGGTAGCCGCGATGCGGTCGAGAATCTCTTCGTCAGCGGCTTTCAGTAGCGCGCGGCGATGAGCCGTCATGCCGTCGAAGCGCGCCTGGTCCGCGACGAGCGAGTCGAGGATGTCTTCGCGCGAGGTCGCAAGATCGTTCGTCGGCATCGAGCACATGATCTCGACGTCGCAATCGAAGCGCTGTTCCGGCGTCATGGCGGGCGCGGGCTCGATCGGGTGCGCGCTCATGCGCCCGTCTCCGTATTTTTGCGCTTCCAGAGGACCACGCCGTCGGCGGATTCGATGCAGTGGAAGTCCTCGCTATATACGTCCTCTCCAGCCAAGTGATCAATGATGATGGCGTCAACGTTGCCAGAGTAAGGCCCGAAGAATGCGCGTTGCCCGCGTTGCAGAACGAATTCGCCCCCGATCTGCGGCGCGGGCTTCTCCGGCACCGGCCACACGGTCTCCCATCCGGCTTCGGTCGCGCGCTCGACCTTGAAGACGTGCGATGCCTCGCGAAGAAAACACGGGAATAAGTCGCCAACGTAGAGCGCCTTGGCACTGTATTCACCGCAAAAGCGCATCCCCGCTTCGATCTTTCCTTCGAAGTACGCGGGCTTCGGCGGCTCGGGCGGCGCGACGGGCGTTAAGAGTGAAATGTCCGCAGAGACATACAAGCCGTCAAGCGTTTTTAGAAATACAGTTCGGGTTGTGGGCGTCCCGTCAACGAGGTGCTCGACGCCGTACAACGTCACCCGATCGCTGTCGCGGTACACGTGCTCGCTCATGCGAGCCTCCGCGCAATCTCGTCGAGCGCGTCCATCGCGTCGCTAATCGCGGCGTGCAACGACGTCGCGGTTCCGGTGTGAAGAAAGACGCGCCGCGCAATGTCGCGCCGCGTGACGAACGTCCAGCGCGAACCCGCGCCCGTCACCCACGCCTGCGTGTCGTCGTGCTGCTGGTCGAGCTGCGCGCCGGTCTGAGTCGCGCGCCAATCGCTCGCGGCGCAGACGCAATCGCGCGAGAATGGCTCGGCATCAATGCACGCGCCGCTGTGGGCGCTCGCGAACGGGGCACGGTTCAGGAGCGCGCTCATCGCGACGCCTCCGCGCGCATCTGCATATCCGCGAGCGCGCCCTCGTTCGTAGCGAAGAAATTCGGGAGCGGCCACCCGGGCGAACTCGCAGCGTAAATCGCACGCGCCGCACCCTCGGAGCCCATCGCCTGCTCGAGCTTCGCCCCAGCCTCACCCGCGAGCGTGATCGCCCAGCCACCGCGGCAGTGCGTGGTCCCGCATGCATGATGCCAGATCGCCATATCGAGGCTGTGGCCCGACTCGTTGATCGCGCCTAAAATCGTGCGGTCGATGTCGGGGATGACGGGGGCACGGCTGCGTCCTGTACTATCCGCAACGTAGGCGTGTGCCGCGATCTCTAGGCCGGGCGCGATCTCAATATCGTCCTCGACAAACGCGCCGTAGCCGATCGTCGCGCCGTCGCCGATCGTCGCGCCGTCGCCCATCTTCGCGCCGTCGCCGATCGTCGCGCAGTCGCCGATCGGCGCGTAGTCGCCGATCGTCGCGCGGTTGCCGATCGTCGCGTCGTCGCCGATCGTCGCGCAGTCGCCGATCGTCGCGCGGTAGCCGATCGTCGCGCCGTCGCCCATCTTCGCGCCGTCGCCGATCGTCGCGTAGTCGCCGATCGTCGCGTAGTCGCCGATCGTCGCGTAGTCGCCGATCTTCGCGCCGTCGCCGATTAATGCCGAGTCAGGGACGATTGCCGTATCGGCGACCAACCCGCCCCCATTCACGTGTCGATGATAATCGGTCGGGATCACGTCGTCGACCGCGCTCACGCCGCACGCCCGTAGCGCGCCGGATCGGCCGCCTTCTCGGCGCGCAGCACCGCCATCTCGACGTCGAACGCGCACCATTTGCAGTAAGCGCGACCCTGGAATCCCGCTTCCGCCGGCGGGACCGGCGACCCGAGCGCGCGATGGAACGAGACGCGCTCGCAGTCGCGCTGCGGGTGCGCGGCGCACTCGGGGCAGGTCGGGATCTCGGGCAGGGCCCGGGTCGACCACACGCTGTCGATCCGGCGACCGCAAAGCGTCTCGATGTAGCCGATCCCGTGCTCGCGTTCGATGTGTGCGCGGCGATCGTGACGCTGATCCTCGAGCCCGCGCGGCTCGACCCAGCGCTTGATGCTTGCCCCCAGGGACCCGTATGTCATAGAATCAGCAATAGCGGACACGAAAAGACTCCTCGAATGGAGAGCGGAGCGGCGTCGGGTGCAACCGGCGGCGCTTTTTGCGTTAAGAGGGACGATGGTGTTCGGCATGACGTCAGGCCGAGAGTCGGGTTGAGGTGGTCGCGAAGCCGGAGCGGTATTGCTCGAGCGCGCGGAGGGAAAAGCGGCGGATCACCTGGCGGCCCGAGCCGGGCGTCTCGATGCACGGGATCGTGCCGCACCGCGCGAGATCGTGCAGCGTCGCGGGGCTGATTCCGAGATAGCGCGCGCCCTCGGTCGCGGTGACGAGGCGATCCTCGACAATCTCGGGGCTCGTCCGGAGACGCTTCACGACCGCACGAGCGAGTGTGAACGCGCAGTCGACCCCGTGCGTGATCGCGGTCTCAAGTTGCGACAGACTCGCGTCAACCCGGGCGTTCGCGAGGTCGACGGGCTCGTGGTCCGTGACGGTGATCGGCTGCGCGTTCACGCCGACACCGCGCGCCGCGACATATCGTAGCGGCGGTTCCGGACCACACCATCGAACGCGTGCTCGGGCAACTGCAGCGCGAGCGCGAGTCGACGCGCCGTCGAATAGCGCGTGATATCGAGCCGGCCCGTGGAGTAGCGCCACAAGGTCACGCGGTCTAGGCCCGACCGCGCGGCTACGATCGCGAGAGGGCGCCCTTGAAGCGCGGCCTGGACCGTGCTCATGCCGCCTCCGCCATCGCGATGACGGCGCGGCGTGACCGTATCCCGGCGCTGTGCTGCTGCGCGTACACGTCCGCAACCGCGGCCGCGTCGCGAATCTCGGAGCGGGAGCGCTCAAGTGCGTCGGCGCGAGCGAAGTGGGCCCGCGCCTCGTTCACGAGCGCGCTTCCGGCCCGGCGCCGGTACGCGATCTCCTCGTCCACCACCACGTATGCGCTCAGGAGCGCCTCGGCCGCGATCACGGGAGCGGTCGGTTTTCCGCCGCGCGTTTCCGGGCGTGCGTTGTCGGGCTGGGTTACTGTCGTGCTCGCCATGACGCTACGCGACCGCCGTGCGATCGAGACGCTCTGCCAACCCGGGCAGGCGATGCCGAAGCAGCATCAGCTTGTCGCCGGGCGGCATCGAGTAGCCGCTCATCCAGCGACGAGCGGTCGTTTCGGTCGTATCAGCCTCGGACGCCAGCTTCGCGAACGACCATCCGGCGATTTCCGCCGACTCGCGAAGGGCTTCTGCAATCCCCATGAGCCGAGTCTACATTACAGGCAACACTTGTGTCAACTCTAGCGGCGGCGGTTCCGTTTTACGGTTCACACGTGGCTGCGCGAGAGGGACTCAACGAACGTATCCGGCGACTGATACGTGATTCGAAATTAAATGATACTGACGTAGGCTCGGCGCTTGGCGTTTCTGCGACTCAAGCGCGGCGCTACTTGGACGGTACGACGGCATCCCTAAAGTTGGAGCAAGCGATTGAGATATCGAAGAAACTCAACATCTCACTCGAAAATCTTATTGGCGACTCAAGGCTGCGATCGAGTTTTGCCGATTCTCCGAGCGGTCTACCTGATCGAATTTCTGCATTAACTACTCTGGACGGCGGTGACGATCATAGATTCGCTCCGCCTGCCGAGGTCGTCGCGCTTTCGAACCGCGTGGATCAGATTGAAGAACGAATGACTCGCATAGCAGCGCGTCTCGAAGATCAAGTAGCGCTTCTATCCGCGCGGCTAACAACTCCAAAGCGTCCACGCGAAGAATGAGATCGCACGAATCATCCATCGAATCTCCTGGCACAAATCGATTAAGGGTCGACAGATGGTACCGAACAAGTGTTCGATTAGGCAAGAGCCGATATCGAGGACTGACGCTTGGCATCACCGCCGCGTTCCTAACCGGCGCTTTACTCTCGGCCACCGCTATGGCACAGGACTATCCGGCGCTCCATATCACTCACGCGGCTCTTGAGACCTATAAAGCCACCGGCGACCGTATTCCGGCGTGTAGCGCGGCCTTCGCGACCGACACCGGAGTGAAGCCCGAGAAGCCGGAGCACGCGGCGCTTGTCGCCCAGCTATATGGGAAGTGCCACAACGCGCTTCTTCGTCAGCATGCTTCGGCGCGGGTTCTGCACGTCAACGATACGATGCTCGGGCTGCAGTGCATTGTGGTCGGCGCATCCGGCTATGACGTGCACGCGATTCCGGCATGCGACTTCACGCCGTACTGATTTCGATCCAGGAAAAGTGAGCATCCGGAAGCTGCCGTCTGGCCGCTGGCAGGTCCGGCTCGACGACACGCGCGCCACGCGAGGTTCGCGGAGCGTCGTAAGCCTCGGGACGTTCACTCGCAAGGGCGACGCCCAGCAGGCCGAGCGCGAGGCCCGGACTCGCCTCGAGCGCGGGGAATCGCTCGCCGCCTCCGACGACACGCTCGGGGCCCTGTTCGAGCGCTTCCTGGCCGAGGCGGAGAGCCGCTACTCTGGCTCGACGGTCTACACGCACCGGAAGACGTGGGGCTACGTGGGAAAGCTCGCGACCCGTCGCGCGGTAGACCTCAAGCCGACCGACCTCACGGCGCTCTACGCCCGCCTGCTCGCGTCCGGGGGCGTGGCGCGGCGGAATACTGGGCGCCAGCATCCAGCCGGCGGCGCGCTCTCGCCCCGAACGGTCGGACAGGTCCATGCCCTGATCCGAACCGTCCTGAGCTGGGCGGTCCAGCTCGAGATCTTGCCTCGGAACGTAGCCCGCCTCGTCTCGCCGCCAAAGATTGCAGCTCGCGAGGCCGTCCCCTATACCGCCGACCAAGCCCAGGCGCTAATCTCGGCCGCGCGCGCAACCCGCTACTGGCCGCTGATCGTCGTCGGGTTCTCGACCGGCCTCCGTCGCGGCGAGCTCGCGGCGCTACGCTGGGAGGACGTCGATCTCGACCGGCGGACCGCCACGATCCGGAGCTCGATCGCGGTCGTGCCGGGAAAAAAATGGCGCAAGGGCACGAAGCAGGGCCGGATCGGCACGCTCGCGCTCTCGGACGTCGCGATCGCGGCCCTTGAGGCCCAGCGTGAGCAGCAGGCGC
>JAABUX010010456.1_pt1 | contig 10352 bp, 16 predicted proteins | sample 5561851 | NCBI WGS metagenome assembly JAABUX01 (sample SAMN10711883, study PRJNA513361) | rock metagenome | isolation source: Antarctica rocks | place: Antarctica: Victoria Land, Richard Nunatak red sandstone | collected 2016-01-03 | reverse complement strand
GCCGCCTCCGCCGTCCCGGCCGCTATGATGCTGTCAAACTGGGCCGCCGGCAGCGTCCTGCCGCAAGCATAGCATGCAATCAACAGACTCACAAGGCACGAGTGGCAATGTGTCGTCATCACGTGCACGTCACGAGCAATTATTGGGCTTGCACACGTTGAGATGGTTCATGTCAGTTGCATACAGCTTGCCAAGGATGGGGGCTGGATATCCCGGCACGAGGTCACGGTACGCTGACACACGGTTTGATCGCTGTGCTGAGAGTGCGGGACGAACCAGAGCTCCAGGCGCTCCATGGCTCGCCAGCTGCTCTGCAGCTGCCGGCCGCCGTCCGCGGCTGCCACCACATCCTGTTGCCGCGAGTCGTGACAGATGACGGCCACCCATGCGAGGGCCGCAACAAGCTGCGCAGCACTCAAGTCGTTCAGCAGGAACCTTGACATGCACCAGAACTGTTGCACGTGACGTCCGGGCGAGGACAGGGAAATTTCTGACAGCGAGCGGGACTTGACTGAGCGCCAGGGTCAGGGGCGGGGTTGGGTGTTAGATCGTGTTGATGGCTTCATTGGGGCCCACTGACGCTGCCAGGGTGAGATGTCATGTTCACACTGTGCCATATACGCGATGCCAGCAATGCTTCTGTGGCCGGCACCTGGAGCGCGGCAATCGCCAGCAGCAGGGTCGCGATGCGCGGCGCTGACGGCCCTGGCGGCACCCACAGCACGACTGCCAGGGCGGCGCCCGTGCTGATGGCGGCGATGTGCAGCGGCGCGGCCACCACCCTGCGGTTTCGGACGGCGATCGAGCTCGGCGCACGCAGAGGGACGCTGGACGAGCCCAGCATGCGCGTGACTTTCCAGAACCAGTCAGGTCGACAGGCTCTTGCATGATTGTTCATCATGCGAGGCCTTGCTGCATACAAGCCTTGGGCAGCAGCACAGTGGCTGACCGGCCGAGTGCATGTGAGCCGTTGCTGTGAAATCCAAGGCCACCGGTCTGTGACATTTACGCGTTGCAAACAAGGGCCCGGGTGCTGAAGGCAGCGAATGTTGTGCCGCACCTGCGGCTGCGCGCGAGCAGAGGCCGGCAGGTCCACGGCCAGGCGGACTGCAGCAGCGCCTCGGCGACGAGGGCCGCGGCGACGGTCACCGTCTGCAGCGACGCCGCGGCGGGCACGTCCCGCGCGGGGTCCCACGGCCACGGCAGGCTGCAGCGCCAGCGTATGAGGCACACGAAGGCCGTGTACAGGGCCGTGACGCCGACGAAGAGCGCGACGGCCGCCCACAGGCGTGCGCACTGCCGGTGCAGCGACGGCAGGGGCTCTCCCGCCGCTGCGGCGTGGTTATGTGCTGGATCGTCCGGATGCAGCAGCGGCGCTGCGGTGCTGTCGAGGTGCTCGGGGATCGCTGTCGAGTCTCCATACCTGTGCAAAGCGGCGGCAGCATGGTTATCTGCGCAATGCGGGGTGCCAGCTAGAAGGCCGCGGTGCGTTGCGGAAGCATACCTTCGCAGCAGGGAGTCTCGATCGAGCAGGGGCGCTTGCATCTCCCGCGGATCGGACGTTATATGCACTTCGGCCCGACCTGCTGATGGGCCTTCCGGCAGACTGACCAACGCCTGGCACCTGCTCACAGCTGCTGCACGCAGGCTGGACACACGTTTCGGAAAATTCGCTTGTGCACTTTGGCTGATTTTCCGGACAGTTCAGTTTCTTCAGCGATCGCAGCATTTGTTGCAGTGCTCGCTGATCGCAATGCATCCCCATGTGATTCTCCCATCGCCATCAGTCGCCTCAGGTTGCCCCCTGCTGCACCAGCGACCACGGTGCACACATCCGTTCAGTGGGACGCCGAGACAGCGAAGACGATGTCGTCAACAACCGCAGTGCTCCGCCATGGACGGGGCCGCAGAGGCCCCCAGCGGCAGCATACCAGCCGGCGCGGGGACCAGCAACACAGCCAGCAGTCCGCCAGCACGCAGCAGAATCAAGAGCAGCGCGGGCAGAGACACATATCGGCCCACCTCCTTCAACACCTTGATTCAGGTGCTAGTAGCAGGAGGCGCAAACGGCAGTCTGTAATCACCTGCCCAGTCGTCGGTGCGCGTCAGTGTGCGGAAAAAGCCTCAGTGACGCCAGGCGTTCTTAGGGCTGGCAGCACGCTCACGTGCGGAAGGCGGCTGGTCACCGTAAGGTCTCTGCACCATTGCATGCTAATGAACGCTGATCTCGCGGCTGCAGGATGCAGCAGACGCCATATTAGCCGCGCTTGAAGACGGGTACAACCGGTTGGAAGTGGACTTCCCATTCGGACCCTCAGACAGTGCGCCACCCTCCCAACTGCATGTGGATGTCAGCATGCTTGAGATGTGGCATCAGGCGTGACAAAGTCCGTGCTTGCGTGTTGTGCAGGCTACAAAGGCGCGTCGGACATGTACATCGACACAAACGTGCAGCTGGCCATCGCAGCAGCACGGCAGGTCCGCAATCGCTCCATTTGCTCAGCTGCTGTGTCACCACCAATTTTATCGCGCTCTCTGCGCACAGCGAGGCAGCCTGTGCGGTCTGACGACCATGCCGCGGCCTTTGCAGCTCAGCCAGAAGGCCGGCTTGCGGGTGCATATCCTGGTGCCGGACCAGACGGAGTACAACAGGTCCTACAAGCTGTGAGTGCACCGACCAGTCCATCCCCAATGGCCTCCCAGCTGACAACTGTGCCCCAAGCCTGATGTCTGACGACTCTCGTTGCCAGGAGGAGCAACGCAAGCACGGATGAGGCCAGCTGGTAGCAGATGAATCGGCTTGTTTTGTGCGCTGCTGTGAGCGAACCAGATGTCATGTCTTGCAGGTCAAAGAACGCGCTGGACTTGCTGGACAGCGTGTCTATGGGGTACCTCACAGAGGAGCGGCGGGGCTTCCTGGGCGGCCTCTTCGGCGGCTCAGGGCGCGGTGGCGCGGGCGGCGGCGGCGGCAGCGGCGGCGGCGCAGGGTCAGAGGCGGCGGCGCGGGCAGACATATTCCTGGCCATCAACGCGTCGACGGTGGAGCTGCAGGTGGGCATGCGAGACCAGCATGTTGCGTGTCCTAGCAGGTCAGGCTGACAACTGTTTAGTTCGGCGTCACTCCATTGTCTCGACAACATCAAATGGAGCTCTACTCATACCTTCGAACGCCTCTGCCCTGCAGATGTATCCGTCAGCATGTGGCATTTGCGGGTTGCAGCTGTAGCCTGTCATAGGCATGGCACACAGGCAGAAGTGTTAGCCGCCTTCCTCTGGCACTGCTGTGTGCGTACAGCCGGCATGACCCCGGCTTAAGCTCTAGAATCGGACTGGCTGCAGGATCTGGAGGCATACGTGACCGAGTTCGTGAAGGACCGGCCCATCGTGTGCTGGTGCATGGAGCTGGATACTCTCAGGGCGGACCTCGGTGCGGCAGTGTTCCCGTGCATGCACGCCGATGGATCGTGCATCTCTGTGCTGGGAGTGACACAGGGCGACGTTTGGTCTGAAACGCCTCCGTGCCTGCGACAGGTCTCCTTGGCTTCCCGCCGAAGAGCCTGCAGTACAGGTTCCTGTCAGCCTTCAAGCCTGCCTTTTACATTCGGCAGAGAGACTACTCGAAGGTGAGTCACCACAGCCAGCAGACTGTGCTGCAGACTGTGAGCTGAGTGGAGACGAATTTTTAGGACCCACCTGACTCAGGGAGCTCACAGCACCGACGTGGGTATCAGCCGCATTTCTCTTAAGCCCACGACCGCTCTCTCCGAGCAGAGTCGATGACCATCACTGTGTCTGTCGCACAGAGCGTTGCCGTCGCGCCCTTCATCATCAACTACAGCGGAGCCCTGTTCAGGGAATACCCCGGACCCTGGCAGGTCATGCTCCGGCAGGATGACGGCGTGTATGCCTGTGTGGCTGAGGACCAGAAGCGGTATAACCTAGGCGCGGTGTGCATCTGCCACCGGACTGACCCTCGCACATGGTGTAATTGCCCTGCTGACAGATGCCCCGCGGTCAAGCGGTGCTTGTGCACCTGACTCTGTGTCGGTCCAAACTGTTACTTGCACTGCGTCGATCTCTGCTGCTCGCAGTGGGTGGACAGGACTATCCGCAGACAACGACAGCTGGGCGGGTTTGTGGAAAGAACTTGTCGCCCTTCTTGACATGTGTCTGCTGTGCGCACAGTTCAAGGAGGAGCTGATGGCGGCCATGGGTCTGAACACAGAGGAGCAAGGCAGTGCTATGGCGTTCTTCAGACGGGGATACAGGGTATGCCTTCTGGTCACCCCTAGACATTTGCCATGGCTAACGTTACCAGTGAGAAGACCAGCGAGAGACTGCTTTTCAGATGCTCTAACGTTTGTTTGAGTTTCACGTGCAGACGTCTACGTGGTGGGAGGATGCTGTGGAAGAGGAGCAGTCCAGCAACTGGCGGCGATGATGCCTTGAACAAAATTAACACACAGCGGTTGTAATGCAGCGTTCGGTCCTAGAAGTAGTCTGGTCAGACTCAGTAATGTGCGCGTTGTTACATCAAGAGGTTTGTCCTAGATTATGCTGCCGTGCTTCACAGAACAATTGGCACGCAGGGAGGCGTATATCCCTCTGACATTGCTCAAACGCAGCGTCCCCCTAACTGTATCACCCGTAGCACCTGATCCGGTCAGTGGCGCCTGCAAAATGCACTCACCAGGTTGGTTGCTGCGTGGTCACAAAAAGGAACAAGCGCGACACTTATGTTCATACATCGCAGAGCGTAGCGTGCGCTAGCACAGCTGCAAACGCGCCATGCAGGGAAGCGATATGTAGCTGGGTGATAGAGGCGCCCATCCGCAAGCCACGCACCCTTCGACGCGTTCTGCCCGCCCTTCTCGAGGTACTGCTGGTGGTAGTCCTGCAATTTAACACATGATCATCCCACTATATCATAAAGTATATATTTGATATGAGATATACTCAACAATAAGCACAGTCGTTGCCCATCACAGCAATCAGCAAAGCAGAAAAGCTTAGATTGCATGAGGGAGCACGGCGCACGCGGATCATTGAAATGACCATGCCATACACCCCCAGCAGGCGCACAATTGGTTACTGCACAGGCGCGGGGCGTCCTCACCTCTGCCATCCAGTACTCGCCATCGAAGGGCTCGACAGTCGTCACGACCTTGCTGCCAATGACGCGGCGGAACAGGCTGCTGCTCAGCTTCTTGTTCACCTCCTCAATCGCCTGACACCCAGCAGGTACCGGTTCAGGTGCATCTTGGGAGCATAAGGCACCTCAGCATGCGTTGCATCGCGGTAGACACATGGCAAGCCTAAGGCGAGATCACGACCCCGGGAGAGCATTACAAAAGGCAACGAAGGGATGGCTCACAATCAGCGCTGGCGACCCCACCTTCAGCGCTGCCTCCTTCTGCTGGTCGTTGTGGTAGTAGATGGCGCTGCGGTACTGGGTGCCCATGTCGTTGCCCTGGCGGTCCTTGGTCGTGGGGTCGACCTTGTCGAAAAAGTTCTCCAGCAGCTGCTCATACCTGACCTCCTTCGGGTTGAAGTACACCTGTAGGCAGAACCGGAAATCAATGTTGAAAACGCAGATGGATGCTCAACATCAAGCGCTTATCTCCACACGGTGTACCCCGGTGTCTGACTCAGAATCGGCCACTTCGGCATATGGAGCGTGAAATGGCCATGTATAACATGTTGAGTACATGCACGCTGGCTTATGAAATGGCTGCCAGCATATCATGGGTGCGAGATCCTTGAAGAGCAAAGCACACACCTGAACCGCCTCGGCGTGGCCGGTGCGCCCGGAGCACACTTGCTGGTACGTCGGGTTCTTTGTGTTGCCGGCAGTGTAACCGACGCTGGTGTGCGAGACGCCGGGCATGCGCTGGTACGCCAGCTCAAGGCCCCAGAAGCAGCCGCCTGCAAGGAGCAAAGGTGAGCGATGAGAATGTATGCGAGAATCCAGATGCCAGCAAATGATATATGGTGTCAAGCGCTGACGGCAAGAAACAGTGCACGTCAATCCAGGTTGCGACAGCCTGCGCTTTGGCTATCTGGCTGAGCATGCGCCAAGACATATATGCGGAGCAGTGGCGCACCTGCAAAGGTGGCAATCTCCTGGCCCTCGGGCGCGGCCGTCGGTGCCAGCTGCGTGCCTGCCATCGCGAATGAGGCTCGGCGAATCAAGTCGCCGTACTTGCCCTGCGCTCCACAGACCGCACTCAGTCCTTGTGCCTTCCGCAGACCGCATGCCTTGCTTGTATCGATGTTCCCCTGGTAGAAGGTGCCGTGATGACAGAGTTCGAGCCTTGTACTCCTTCTGGCCGCCGCTCGGCTGCGACGAGAACCCGCCGAAGAACTTCTTGAAAGACTGTGGCGCTGTGCTAGAGCCGGGGCGCGGACGACTGCCGAATGACGCCTGTGCGCTGACAATGTGAAGGCTGTGCGGCCGCGCGACTTTGGCGATGGTATTCGCAGACGATGCACACGCAATGCGGAGACTGGCCATTCACCGGTAGGAATGTTCCGCAATATCGTAATGCAATGTTCCCCTCTCTGTGGTGAGGCGAGACCGGATGTGTCCAGCAGGGATCTGTGACGTCGTCAGGGTTTGCACTTCGTCTTTGGATGCTCAGCAGAAGCCTCAGGCTGCCCTGCAGCCTTGATCACTTCTGAGCATTGCTTCATACCTTCAGATTGAGCCATGCCAACGTCAAACCCACAGCGAGAGCCACCTCTGCCACCGCGCGCCGCGCCACTGCTGCCGCCCTGGGCTTGCTGCGGCGGCCACCCGCGAGGTCTCTAAATCTCAGGCTCCCCTGATCGTGGGTAAGCGCGTGCACCACGCCGCGGAGATGGCCCTTGCCCTGCGATTGATGCGCACGATTGTGCATCAGACCGGCAGTGGTTCACAGCAAGTGGCATGTTGTGCAACATTGCATCACAGCAAGCGCACCATCACACCGACGACCCTCTCGCATCCGTTCACCGCCTTGCTTCGCTTCAGCGACCATGCTAAGTACACGTCTCGCTCATGGATCAGAGGACCCAGCAGCTGCACAGCGACTGAAGTGCCGTCAGTCCAGCATGCACACGATGCATTGCATGCGTTTGCATGTCAGTATGAACATTACAACCACACAGCGTCCGCACCTCAGGGAATTCGCGGCTGAGCTCAGCGAAGAACGCAGAGATGGCGTCATCATCCTTCAGCGCCTCAATAACCCCTTCATCGATGCTGACGCCTTCTGGTAGCGATGCACTGCCAGACCATGCAACATTTGCATCAGGGGTAGCGCAACATCAGCACGCGGAATTAGCACTCGTGAACTTGATATGTGGAGCCAAATTGTTTGGCTGGGCCTTTTCGGCCTACGTGGTCTGAGTTTTGCAGCAGCAACATGCCTCTGCATTGAGTGCTGTGTGGGGAGGGCTGTCGCCGCAAGCGCACCTGCTGGCGAGCCGCCGGCCCAGCCTCCAGCGCTGCCGCAGGCTCAGCGCGTCCCAGGCGCGGCGCAGGGTGACCTCGATGGGCCGGTCGCCGAGCACGAGCTGCGCGTCGCAGCCCTCCGCCGCCCTCCGCGCCGCCCGGAACTCCTCGCCGCTGCGCACGCCGATCTGCGACAGCAGCGCAGGAACTCTTACGTAGCACGTGTCAACAGAAAAGAGTAGTGACGGGCATTCGCCGGTTGCTTTTGCAGATGTTGGCATGGGCAGCAGTGACGGTCTGCAAGGATAAGAAACAGACGCAGGGAACTTGGGGTAACACGGTCTCTCCTTGGGCTGGGATTGACTGAGGCGGGGAGTATTTGCTGGCTGCAATCGCATACCTGCTCGGAGAGACGGCCTGACATGCGGCCGAGCAGCAGGCGCAGCACAAGAGCTTGTGTGCCACCCAGCTGCAGCGTCCGCATGAAGCTTGGAAGCAGGCCGCCACCACTGCATGCAGACGCACGAGGTTGGCAGCACTTATACGTCACGAGCAGTCCTGTGCGCAGATTAGTCGTGACCATCACCCAAGCTGCTGTGCCGTCACCTGAGGGCCATGGGATTGCTGGCCCGGCTGTGCTGGCCGGATGTGCTCGTCCCTGCACTCGATGCTCGCCGTTCTGCCACTGCTGCCGCGCCGTTGCCATCGTCCGCGCCTGGCGAGCTCGTGGAAATGCTGCTGGCGTCGCTGAGATCGCCTGCGCTGTCGTACATGACGGCGGTGCGGCTGCTGCACAGCTCCACCACGACGTTCTGCGGGCGCACCGCATCTATGACACGCTGCACGTCGTCCGCAGACTGCCGGCTGACGTGCGCTGTACCCACCAGAAAGACGACGTCCGGCTCCTGCATACAGGCAGCTGTAAACTATTTGTATAGACCTGCATTCGGATGCGGGTCTCACATGCAAATGCTTGTGAATGTTGCAGGCATGACACCAGATGCGGCGACATCGGCGCGCGCCCTGTAGCCGTCGGTTCGGCGCTCCGTGTAGTCTGAGCGCCGCGGCACCGCGACCAGCGTCCCTGTGGAATGCAAGCCGAATCGGATCAAAACACCATGTGCGGTCAAACACCTGGCACGCCTCAATATGCTGCTTGAAAATGGGCTTGAATGCTAGCTGACGATCACATGCTCTGCCGTACCGCTCCTCGCCAAGTCCAGAATTTCAGGATGCTGCTGCTCGATCAGCTTGATCGATGCTGCCGTCGACTCCGCCCTGCGCACGCAGTGCAATGATCCCTGATGCTTCGCTTCGCTGCCTGTGCCCAGAGCAGTGCCTTGCGAGTCTACACTGCACTGCGAGCGTGCCTGAAGTCGTAGTCTACAGGCGGGCCGCGCACAGCTCTGCATCGCGCTCGGTCTGGCCGCGCAGATGCGTGAGCGCCACCCCTCGCGAGCAGATGACCTTGATGCGTCAATTTCATGATTGACAAATGAACAGGACCTAGCTCTGCTGCGGGACATGGGCCACCAAAAAACCACTGAACCGAGACCTGCCAGCTCGGCAATTCAAGACCGAGAGTTCAGCACGTGATTTCCCCATGATCGCGTTCATCGATCGTATTGACTGCTATGCATAACGAACGTTGCTCCGCCATCAAGGGGCTGCGGCGGTCCGACCAATTCGTTGCAGCAGGCTCGCAGCCACTTGTACGACCACTGTCGGCTGCCTGATGTCACGTTGACGCACCAGGGACCCCGCCGACCTCATGCACCATGGCGCCTGGAGGACCGTGAGACAGCACACCCCACTGCCGTCGGTGCGGACTGATCCCACCGTCTCACTCTCATCATACGTGTCATTTGAGATGGATCACCAGTGCACGCAGCACGGCGACACGTCCTGATGCTTTCTTGCAGGCGGACCTCCTCGCGCCAATTCGCGCTTATCCTGGGCCAAACGCATGTCGTCGCCGTCCACAAGCGGTCTTGGCGCACAGTCCCGCGGTCTGGACGGGCGCAGCCTGCCTGGACGGCGGCAGCCGCAGACGTTCCTTTGCATGCCAGCTGACACAGGTCGTATGCAGGGCAAACAGCAGCCACACAGCATCCAGCAGGCTGGCCGCAGACAGAGCCGTGCTGTCAGCTGGTCAGCGGTCGACAGCAGCGAGACGGCATCCCGTCGCCTGCGACGCTGTTCCAGTCAGCAACAACGGCAGCAGCAGCATCCAGCCAGCCAGCGCAAGGCGAGTGTGGTCAATCATGCATGTGGCAGATCGCTTTGCACAGAGATTTCCTTAAGAACTCACCACGATGATGGCGGGACCACGCAGCGATCCATGCTGGATGCCTGTGCAGTCTGTGTTGCACTGCTGACCAGCGACTTCGCCTGCAGGCAAGAGCCAGCTGCCTCCACCGAAAGCGGCGACGACGACGACGAGCCCGAAGCGGCTGTGCTGCTGATAGCGTGCGGCATCGGCCTGCTGACCGGCAGCGGAGTGGTCCTGTTCAACGTCGCCATCCACGCCATACAGGCGAGCCACTGCAGACGCCGCACCACACTCACGTCATGTGTTCGCAGGCCGGGGTGTCGTCGATTTTTAGCCGATCGGCTCAGCGAGCAGGGAGCAGGGCGCCAAGCCGGTGCAAAGGCGCACCGCCGTGGCCGTGAAACTCGTTGCTGTTGCGCAGGACGTGGCGTGGGGCGGCGTTCTGCTGTCGCACGGCGGCACCTGGGCGCGCCGCCTGCCGAAGGCCGACCTGTGGCCGCTTGTCGTGCTGCCTCCCATCCTCGGTGTGCTTTTCCACAGTCAGCCCTTCGATCCGCCAGCCAGTCAATCAACCATCCGCACCTAATCGCAGCCCGCCGCAGCTCGACGCTGCTCACCATCGCACCCTCCAAGAACGGACCGGCG
>JAABUX010010454.1_pt1 | contig 10353 bp, 3 predicted proteins | sample 5561851 | NCBI WGS metagenome assembly JAABUX01 (sample SAMN10711883, study PRJNA513361) | rock metagenome | isolation source: Antarctica rocks | place: Antarctica: Victoria Land, Richard Nunatak red sandstone | collected 2016-01-03 | reverse complement strand
CTCCCTGCTTTGGAGCAGGGAGGCCCGCCCGGCCCGGCCTCACATGATGGACTATTCCGCTGCCGCGCGCTGGATCTGGACCTCTGATGAAGGGGCGCAACGCAACCTGTGGCTGCGGCTGCGGCGCGCCTTCGACTGCCCGGCGGACCTCAGGCGCGCCACGCTGCTGATCAGCGCCGATAGCCGCTATGAGTTGTACGTCAATGGTGAGTGGCTGGGCGTTGGACCCGTGCGCTCCTTCCCCTGGGCCTACGGCTACGACTGCTACGACGTCACCTCGTGGCTGCGCCCCGGCGCCGCCAACGTGGTGGCGGCGCGCGTGGTGCATTGGGGCGATCAAACCTTCCAGTACATCGTCGGGCGCGGCGGCCTGCTCTGCGAGTTGATGCTGGAACAGGCGGACGGCGACGCCCCGCGCGTGACGAGCGACGGGGCCTGGCTGTGCTCGCCCGACGCGGCCGTCGAACGCAATACGCCGCGCATCGCGGCGCAGCAAGGCTTCGAGGAGCACTACGACGCGCGACGCGCCGACGAGGACTGGACGCATCCCGGCTACGCCCCTAACGGATGGGAACAGGCCCGCGAACTCGGTCCGGTCGGCATGGAGCCGTGGACGACGCTCGAACCGCGCACGATTCCTTTCCTGACGCGCGACGAGGTCACGCCGGTGCGGGTGTTGGCGGCCGAGGTCGCGCGGCCTCGCGCGGGCTATCGCTGGGCCTTCGACCTGCGTGAGCGCCTGGGCAAACAGCGCGTCGGCCTGCGCGCCGAGCCAATTGGCGAGCGGGCACAGGCCTTCGTCACCGAGATCGTGGCCCCGCGCCCCTGCACGGTCGGCCTGACCCTGGCCAGCGAGTACGGGTCGGTGCAGGCCAGCTGCAACGGGCAGCAAGCACTGTCTAGCGCCATGTTCCACCGCGCCACGTCGTCGACGCCCTTGTCGCTCAAGGAGGGACGCAACCTGTTCGCGCTGGCGGGCACGGACCTGCCCAGCATGCAGTTCGAGACCGAGGAGACCCTGACCTTCGACGCGACTCGACTGCTGCCCGACGCGGGCGGCGACCGCGCCTGGGCCTACCTCGGTCCTCTCGACGAGCGCGACGATACCCTGGACCGCGTCATGGCCGCGACCGACCCATACGCGTTGCCGCCCGTGCCGCGCCAGGCCGTCTCGGCCGTTGATCGCCAGGACGACGTGCAGTTGCTGACCTCGACGCAGCGCTTCTTGTTGCCCGCCAACGGGTTTTGCGACGTGTCGATCGGCCTGCCGCAGCCGCGAGAGCGGCTCGACGACGACCGCGCGCCGCTGGTGGATCGTCTCGACGACCTGCTGCATCGCAACGCCGACGCCGCTACCCTGTATCCGCATCCGGCCGGCGACACGCACCTGGTCGTCGACTTCGGCCGCGAGATCGTGGGCTACCTGGTGCTGGAACTCGACGCGCCCGAAGGGACGGTGGTCGATGCCAACCTGTTCGAGGGTATCGACGACAGCGGTATCTTCTGGACCGACCTCCTGCGCAACACCGTCCGCTACACCTGCCGCGGCGGACGACAGACCTTCCGCTCTCACCAGCGCCGCGGCTTCCGCTACGCCTCGCTGACGGTGCGCCCCCCGGGAAACGCGCCCGCGCCGACCACGCCGGTTCGGCTGTACAACGTGCGCTGCCTCTTGAGCACCTACCCCGTGGCGGAGCAGGGCCGGTTTGCCTGTAGCGACGCGCTGCTGACCAAGATATGGGAGGTCGCCGCCTATACGGTGCGCCTGTGCATGGAGGACACCTACGTCGACTGCCCGGCGTACGAGCAGGTCTTCTGGGTCGGCGACGCGCGCAACTCCGCCCTGGTCAACGCGGTGGCCTTCGGCGCCTTCGACCTGACGGAGCGCTGCCTGCGTCTGACCGGCCAATCACTCTCGCGCGAACTGGACCGGGTCAAGCCGCCTCACCTGCGCGCGCGAACGCATCTGACCACCGACCACGTGGTCAGCGGCTGGTTCAGCGAGATCCCGATGTGGACGTTCCTGTGGATCTGGAACGTGTGGGAGCACTACGAGCTGACGGGCGACCGCGTCGCCCTGGCCGCCCACTATGCCGACGTGCGCGAGTGCCTGCGTCGCTGCCTGAGCTTCCTCAGTGAGCGCGGCCTGCTGGACGTACCGGACGTGTGGAACCTGGTCGACTGGGCGGCGATGGACCTGACCCGCGACGGCGAGGTGACGTCCAGCAACGCACTGCTGGTGGAGAGCCTGCGCCGCGCCGCGCGTATGGCCGAGGTGTTGGCGGACGCGCCGGATGGCCACCCCGCCGACGGGGCATCGCGCGACGCGTTGCACGGCGAGGCGGCCGGCTACCGCGACGACGCCGCGCGCATCGAGGAGGCCATCAACACCTATTGTTGGTCGGAGGAGCGGGGCGCGTACGTGGACACGGTGCGCGACGAGGCGGCCTACGCGCGCTACACCGCGCGCATGGCGGAGCGCGGCGCGCTGGCCGAGCCGCGCGACCACTTCCTGGCCCGCGCGCGCATCAGCGAGCCGACCAACACGCTCGTCTTGCAGTGCGACTGTGCGCCGCCCGAGCGGGCAGCGCGCATCCTGCCGCTGGTCCAGGCGGCGCGCGCGGGCGCATTTATCGGTAGCGATCCGTCGCGCGCCCCGGCATGGCCGGCCGATCAGACCGTCCCGGTGGGCAGCCCCTGGTTCCTCTTTTTCACGCTCGAAACGTTGCTCAAGCATGGTGAGCTCGACGCCGTGCTGGACATCGTGCGCGAGCAGTGGGGCCGCATGCTGGCCAAGGGCGCCACCACGTTCTGGGAGACGTTCCCCGGCTACAACGCCGGTCACTGGAGCCGCAGCCTGTGTCACGGCTGGTCGGCCGCGCCGGCCTACTTCCTCTCCACCCAGATTCTGGGCGTCGAGCCCGCGGCTCCCGGCTACGCGTCGGTCCGGGTGACTCCACGGGCAGCTGGACTCAACTGGGCTGACGGCGTGGTACCCACGCCCCATGGCCCGGTGCGCGTCAACTGGACCAGGGACGAGCGGCAATGGGACATCGCCGTGGATCTGCCGGTCGGGATGACCGGCAACCTGATCATCTTGGAACAGACGGCGGAGCCGCAAGCCGACGGCGAGGCGCTGGGGAGCGGGGAACGCGACGGCGCGGGCTGGCGCATTGCTCTGACGGCCGGACGCACGCGTTGCCATGTCCCCCTCGTTGCATCATGAAAGGTATGCGATGACAATTGCCGGTCGCCCACAAACAGTACTACCAGGCGAGGAGTGCTCATCGTGTCGATAGTGTCTGTCCCAGCCACCGATACCGCCCTTGCCGAGGTGCAAACGGGCTTCCGCGACCCCGCGCCCATCTACTCGCCCGTGCCCATCTGGTGGTGGAGCGGTGAGCCGCTGACGCGCGAGCGGCTGACCTGGCAGATGGAGCGGTTGGTCGAGGGCGGGGTGCGCAACGCCATCGTGCTGAACCTCGCCCCGCGCGGCCCGCTCTTCGGCAGCGTCGGCGACGAGCCGCCCTTCGGCAGCGAGGAGTGGTGGGCACTCTTCCGCTACGTTCTGGGGGAAGGCCGGCGCCTGGGGCTATCGATCTGGTTCTACGACCAGTTGGGCTTCTCGGGGGCGCGCCTGCAAGAACAACTGGTGATGGCCCAACCTTCCTGCGCCGGCGCGTCGCTGGAGCGGCTCGAAGCCGATCTGCGTCCTGGTCAGACGACCGAGCTGGTCGTCCCGCCGGGCGCGACGGTCCTATGCGCCGCGGCCGGCCGTCTGGTCGCGGGGCAACCCTCACCCCCGACCCATGACAACCCGGCCGCGGGAGAGGGGGCGGGGGTGAGGGCACAGGTCGGGTTGGCCGACCTGCGGGATCTATCGGACGCCGTGGAGGGGGGCGTTCGCTTGCGCTGGACGGCGCCTGCTGACGTTGGCGCCGGCGACGATGACGATGACCCGATCTGGCGCGCGATGCTCTACTACACGCGGCCGGAGGGCTTCGACTACCTCAATCCCGACGCGGCGGCGCGGCTGATCGATACCGTGCATGGCGAGTTTGCGCGCCGCTGCGGAGAGTACCTGGGCACGACGCTGGTGGGCAGCTTCCAGGACGAGTTTCCGGCGCTGCCGCGCTGGACGCGCGACTTCGCGGCGCGCTTCGCGGCGCGTCGCGGCTACGACCTGCTGCCCTGGCTCCCGGCCCTGTTCTACGACTGCGGCCCGCGCACTCCGGCCGTGCGCGTCGCCTACCACGAGGTTGCCGCCGCGCTGGCCGAGGAGGCATTCTTCGCGCCGCTGCAGGCCTGGCACGACGCGCATGGGCTGCTCTGCGGGTATGACCAGGTGCATAGGACGCGCGCGGCCGATCCAATCGACGGGCAGGCCTCCTACTTCGACTATTTTCGCACCATGCGCCACTACAGCGCGCCCGGCTGCGACATGGACGGCGCGGCGCGGCCCCACTCCTCTATCGCGCACCTCTACGGCCGGCCGCGCGTGTGGCTGGAAGGGTTCCATAGCTCTGGCTGGGGACAGACCCTGGAGGACATCGTCACCCTGCTGCACCCCTGGTACCGCGAAGGCGCCACCCTCTACAACCCGCACGCCGTCTACTACAGCACGCGCGGGGGCTGGTGGGAGTGGGCTCCGCCCGACACCTCCTGGCGCCAGCCCTACTGGCGGCACTACCCCCTCTTCGCGACCTACGTGGCGCGGCTATCGTACCTGCTCAGCCAGGGTCATCACGTCTGCGACATCGCGCTGCTGTATCCCGCCACGACGATGCAGGCCGAACTGCCGGGGGGCCTGCCCACCGCGCATGGGCGGGCGGTGCGCGAGCTCTGGTGGGCCGTCAACCACCTACTCGACGACGAGCGGCGCGACGCGGACATCCTCGACGACGACTCGCTGGAGCGCGCCACGGTCGAGGATGGGCGCCTCTGCGTCTCGGGCGAGCGCTACCGCGTACTCGTTCTTCCCGGCGCGACAGTGCTGCGCCGGGAGAGCCTGGCCTGTGTCCTCGCCTTTGCCGCGGCGGGCGGCCTCGTGGTCTTCTGCGGTCCCGAGCTGCCGTCCGCCTCCGACACGGAGGGCGCGGACGATCCCTGGGTGCGCGATGCCACGATCGCCCTGTTCGGTTCCACCAACGCCTCCACCAACGCCAGTTCCGCGCATGGGAGCGCCTGGTGGGCGCGCGACGCGGCCGCGCTTGGGCCGTTCCTGGAGACGCATCTACCGCGCGCCGTCTCGGGCGGAGTTCCAGGGGCAGCAAGAACGGCTGGCTCGATGCCTCTGCCGTCGGAGACAGTACAGTACCTCGACGATGCCGACGCTCACAGGGGCCACGCGGCGTCCCACGTCGCACCGCACCTGCCCTCGTTGCACCGCCGCGTGGCTGGATGCGACCTGTTCTTCGTGCTGTCGGACATCGAGACGCGCGCCGGCAGCAGAGATCGTTTCCGCGTCGCGCGGCGCGATCACGCCTTTGCGGTCGGCGCCGACCTTCAGCGGCGGCGCGTCACCTTCCGAGCCACCGGTATTCCCGAGCTATGGGACGCGCTGAGCGGCGAGATTCGGCCCGTCGGATCATACGTTGCGCGGGGAGACCACACCGAGGTGGAGCTGGACTTCGCGCGGGCGCCAGCCTGCCTGGTGCTGTTCCGACCAGGACAACCCTCACCCCCCCCACCCCCAGCCCATGCGGAGCCGACAGTGGGACCAGTTCTCCCAGACGCGGGGGAGAGACGCACAGGCACGGGCACGGGAGTAAGCGAGCGTGGGCGCGAGCGCGAGGTGATGGGGCCATGGCGCGGCGAGTTGTGGCAGACCCTGGATAATCGCTGGGGCGATCTGGCCTTGCCCGCCTCGGCCGGCCCACCGCCCGTCGAGTGCCGCACCTTCCGCTACCGCGTCGAGAAGCCGGGCGAAGACGGCGAGGCGCTCGGCTGGCACAGACCCGGCGCCGACGACGCGGCCTGGGAGGAGACCACCTATTCGTTCGGCCCCTATTGGTGGACGCGTGGCCCTCTGGATGCGACCGACATGGCAGGGGATAACGCGACGACGGGACGGCCGTCCGCCGACCTGGAGTGGCTTCCTTGTATCTACTCACAGCGCCTCGGCATCGCCAAGGACCCGGTCTATGCAACGCAGTTGGGTCCGCGCGGCCACATTCCCGAGGAGTTCATCGACCTCGGCCCCGCGTCGCGGGAGGGCCTGTACGAGATCGCCACGACCGTGCTCAGCGCCGCTGGGCAGGACCTCGTCGCCCTGGTTGGCTCCGCGGCGAGCAAACAGATCTGGGTCAATGGGGTTGCGATCGAACCGGAGGCCGAGACGACCCCGTATCTTTGGCGTAGCCGGGTGCGCCTGCGCGCCGGGGCCAACGAGATCCGGCTGCGCGCGCGCGGCGCGGCCAGCGCTGGCGTTGGCCAGTCGCGCGGGCAAGCGGTGCGTCTGTGGGTGCGCTTCGCATCCCCGGCCGACGTTGTACGGCAGGGCGCTTGGATCTGGACGCCGTCAGACCTGACGCAGGGACCAACATCCGGCCGCCGCTACTTCCGGCGCGCGGTGGACCTCGCCGCGCGCCCCCGCGGGGCAATCGTTCGCGTCAGCGGGGACAACGGCTATCGGCTGTACGTCAACGGCGCGCTGTTGGACGCACAGGGCGAGTCGGACGCCTACATCATGGGCCACGTCACGACGTATGACCTCGCGCCGGCGCTTGCGCAGGGCCGCAACGTCCTGGCCATCGAGGCGCGGTCGGGCCTGGCGCGCGATGGGGCGGGTCACGCCGGCGGCGGGGCCGCGGTCATCCTGGATGGCGCCGCCGATCTTCCCGACGGCTCCGCTGTCGAACTTTCGTCGGGGCGCGCCTGGGTCTGCGCCTCGGCCACCGACGACTCCACCTGGAGCGCGGTTACCTTCGACGACAGTAGCTGGGCGCCGGCGCGTGAACTGGCCGCGCCGCCCATGTGGTTCCCCGGTGAGCCCGGCATGCTGCTATTCCGGCCGCGCCCGCATCCCCTATCCGACGTCGCCTGGCTGCATGGGCCGGCCGCCGCCGGCCCCGAGTTCGGCCTGACCTACGACGCCTTCCCTGGCGAGGCGAGGCCAGTTGGCTGGTACCGCTGCGCGTTGCCGCCGGGCACGACGGGGCTGCGCGCGCATATCCGAGGGCGTTGGAGAGTCTATGTCGACGGCGTCCTCCTCAAGGAGGGGTCGGGAGCCAACGGTGAGGTGGACATCGCTGTGCCGGGGAGCGTCGGGATGGCGTTGCCGCCGGCCCGTCCCTGCGCCGTGCGCGTGGAGCAGGAGCCGGGCGGCTACGCGGGCGCGGCCTTTCCTCGGCCTATCATCTGCACCGTCGGCCCCGGAACCGTCGAGTTGGGCGCCTGGGCCAGCCTGGGCCTGGCTCACTACTCTGGCGGGCTGGTTTACGAGACGACCCTGCATGTGACGCCGGGGGAACTGGACGCGCGCTGGGACCTCGATTTGGGTCGCGTGCGCGGGACGGCGGAGGCCTGGCTCGACGGTGAGCCGCTAGGAGTGCGGCTGTGGAGCCCCTATCGCTTCGAAGTAGGTGAGCGCCTGAAAGCCGGCGCCAACACGCTGCGTGTGCTGGTGCTCAACACGCTCGGCCCGCACTACGGCGCGGCCAACCCCAGCCCCATGCTCTACCCCGGCCAGGATGTCTCGGGCCTATTTGGCCCGGTCCGCCTGCTGGCACAGACATGACACATAGCGTCGCTATGCGTAACGGCACCGTACCGCTTGATGTTCATATCCGCGGTGTGACGCCCTCGCGTTCCTCGCGTTTGCTGCATCGCCGTGTCGATCGCCGCCGTGGTAGGATACGATCATCGTGAACGCCGATACAGTGGCCGCCGTCCCCGAGGTCGCGGCCGAGCACTATACGTTTCACCAGTTCTCGCAGGCCCGCGGCGACGGCGGCATCTGGGCGGAGCTCCGTTTCGTCCGGCAGCCGGTCACGACGCACCGCCACGATTTCTACGAGCTCGCCTTCGCCCTGGCCGGCAGCGGCCAGCACGAGGACCAGAACGGGCGGCTCCCGATCCTGCTGGGCGACGTCTGGATCGTCAGGCCCGGACAGTGGCACGCCTTCCCCCTCGTCGGCAACGCCCTGCGCGTCTTCAACTTGTTGCTTACCCCGCGCTTCGGAGCGGCGTGCCTTGCGCTGCTCCCCCCGCGCGGCCCGCGTCTCCTGGCCGCCCCCGATGATGCGCAGGCGCCGGCGGTGGGGCCGTCCTCGCCCCTGGCCGTGCGCCACATCCGCCTGTCGGCGCAGGGGTTGGAGCGCATCCGCCCGCTGTTGCTCACGCTCGCCGCAGAGGTGAGCGCCCCCGATACATCGGGTCAAGCCTGCCTGTGCGCGGGATTGGTGTTGCAGGTGCTCGGGCTGCTCGATCGCTGCGGGACGAGCGAGGCCCACCAGAGCGCCGGCGCGCTCGCGGCGCACGACGACGCGGGCCTCCTCGCCGCTGTCCGGTACATCGACGAGCAGTATGCCGAGCCCCTCACGCTGCGGGACCTGGCGCGGCAGAGCGGCTACGTCCCAACGTACCTGGCCCACAAGTTCCGCAAGCGGCTGGGCGTCCCGCCGATGGACTATCTGTTTCAGGTGCGCCTCCAGCACGCCTGTGCGCTCCTGGAGACGACCGTGCTGTCCGTGGCGGCCATCGCCTACGCTGTCGGATTCGCCGACAGCCGCTACTTCGCCACGCGGTTTCGGCAGGCCCTCGGCCTCACCCCGACGCGGTTCCGCCAACGCGCGCGCGAGCAGCTGCCCGTCGTCCCGTTCGTGGACGGCGACCAACCGGCAACGGGCAGCAAGACAAGATGACGAACACACGTCGCAAGATCGTGTGCCCTACTCCGCCCCGTTGCCCCGTACACTACCTATCATCGACGCATGGTCGACAACATGAACGCGGTACACGAGAGGAGGCGGCCAATGGCCACGGACTACCCCATCGGCGACGAGCAGGTGCGCTTCTATCAGGAGAACGGCTACATCCAGCTCCACGACGTGCTGACGCCCCAGGAGGTGGAGCGAACGCGCGCGGCCGTTGACGAGGTCATGGCGCGGCCGCTCGACGCGGGGCACGACCTGAGCGGGCGGAACGCCGCGTACGACAAGGTCTTCGTGCAGAAGATCAACCTGTGGCAGGTCGACGAGGGCGTCCGGCAGTACACGTTCAACCCCAAGATCGCCGAGATCGCGCGCCAGCTTACGCGGACGCCGCGCGTGCGCCTGTGGCACGACCAGGTGCTGGTCAAGAATCCGGGCGACTCCAAGGCCTCGCCCTGGCACCAGGATTGGCCCTACTGGCCGATGCGCGAGATCGGCCCGCTCTCCTGCTGGATGGCCCTCGACGACGTCGACGAGGCCAACGGGTGCATGGCCTTCGTCCCCGGCTCGCAGTGGTGCGGCGCGCTCGAGCCGATCCGCCTTACCAATCCGCAGGACCTCTTCGGCCTGGTCCCCGAGGACGTACACGGGCGGCTGGAGTTGAAAGGCGTCTTCCAGCCGATGAAGGCGGGCAGTTGCACCTTCCACAATGGCCTCACCTTCCACTATGCCGGCCCCAATACCACCGAGCGGCCGCGCCGCGCCATCATCACCATCTACATGCCCGGCGACGTGCACTATACCGGGGCGGACCACCCTATCACCCAGGGTCTGGGCCTGCGCGCGGGCGACGTGCTGGCGGGCGAGCGTTTCCCCATCCTCGCCGAGGCCAGAGAGGCCGCACCCTCGTCGATCACGCGCCCGCGGTGACGGCGCGCACCCTGACCCTTATCCTTTCTCGGCCCCGGCCAGCATGCCGGCGACGACGTAGCGCTGCGAGAACAGGAAGACGATGAGGATGGGCACGACCACGATCAGCCCCGCCAGCGCGGCCTCGGGACGCCTGATCGGCAGGTCGCTCCCGCCCAGCGCCGGGTGCAGGGCGGGCGAGTTCGCGATCAGCGCCTGCAGCCCGACCGGCAGGTTGTACTTGCTGTCGTCCGAGAGCATCACGTACGGCAGGAAGAAGTTGTTCCAGTTGCCTACGAAACTGAAAAAGGCGATCAGGCCCAGGATCGGCTTGGCTAACGGCAGCGCGATCGACCAGAACAGGCGCAGCTCCGAGGCCCCGTCGATGCGGCCCGCCGCCAGCAGTTCCCGCGGCAGGCTCGTCGCGAAGTAGATGTAGGCGAGGTAGACCCCAAACGGGAAGAAGGCCGACGGCAGGATCACCGAGAGCGGGGTGTTGAGCTGGTGGACGGCGTTGACCTCCAGGAAGAGCGGAAGGACCGTGGCCGAGCCGGGCATGATCATGGTCAGC
>JAABUX010010451.1_pt1 | contig 10356 bp, 10 predicted proteins | sample 5561851 | NCBI WGS metagenome assembly JAABUX01 (sample SAMN10711883, study PRJNA513361) | rock metagenome | isolation source: Antarctica rocks | place: Antarctica: Victoria Land, Richard Nunatak red sandstone | collected 2016-01-03 | reverse complement strand
CGGCGCTCTCCAGCTCGGGGATAATGCGCTTGGCCAGCACCTTGCCCAGTTCGACGCCCCACTGGTCGAACGAGTCGATGTCCCAGATCGCCCCGGCGGTGAAGACGCTGTGCTCGTAGAGCGCGACTAGCCGGCCCAGCGTCTCGGGCGTCAGCCGCTCGGCCAGGATGGTGCTGGTCGGGCGGTTGCCCTCGAAGACGCGGGCGGAGACAAGCGTCTCCGCCGTGCCCTCGGCGCGCACCTCGTCGGCCGTCTTGCCGAAGGCCAGAGCCTCGGTCTGGGCCAGCAGATTGGCCATCAGGATGTCGTGGTGCTCGCCGAGCGGGTTCAGCGTCTGGCTGAAGCCGATGAAGTCGGCCGGGATCAGCTTGGTGCCCTGGTGGATCAGCTGGTAGAAGGAGTGCTGGCCGTTGGTGCCGGGCTCGCCCCAGTAGATCGGCCCGGTCTGGTAGTCGACGTGGGCGCCGTCCAGCGTGACGTGCTTGCCGTTGCTCTCCATGGTCAGCTGCTGCAGGTAGGCCGGGAAGCGCTTGAGGTACTGGTCGTAGGGCAGCACGGCGACGGTCTGGGCGTCGAAGAAGTCCGTGTACCAGACGACCAGCAGGCCCATCAGCACCGGCAAGTTGCGCTCGAACGGCGCCGTGCGGAAGTGCTCGTCGATCTCGTGGAAGCCGGCCAGCATGGCCCTGAAACCGTCCGGCCCCACGACGAGCATGGTGGAGAGGCCGATGGCCGAGTCCATGGAGTAGCGGCCGCCCACCCAGTCCCAGAACCCGAACATGTTGTCGGTGTCGATGCCGAACTTCGACACCTCGGCCGCATTGGTGGAGACGGCCACGAAGTGTTTGGCCACCGCTTTGTCGTCGCCCAGCGCGCCCAGCGTCCAGGCGCGGGCGCTCTGGGCGTTTGTCATCGTCTCCAGGGTGGTAAAGGTCTTGGAGGAGACAATGAACAGGGTCTCGGCCGGGTCGAGGTCCCGCGTGGCCTCGACCAGATCCGTGCCGTCGACGTTGGAGACGAAGCGGAAGGTCATGTCGCGCTTGCTGTAGTATTTGAGAGCCTCGTAGGCCATCACGGGGCCGAGGTCGGAGCCGCCGATGCCGATGTTGACCACGTTGCGGATGGGCCTGCCGGTGTAGCCCGTCCACTCGCCGGAGCGCACGCGGTCGGAGAAGTCGGCCATGCGGTCCAGCACGGCGTGGACCTGCGGCACGACATCCTCACCGTCGACGACGATAGACTCGTCGCGGGGCGCGCGCAAGGCCACGTGCAGCACGGCGCGGTCCTCGGTGACGTTGATCTTATCGCCGCGGAACATGGCGTCGATGCGCTCGCGCAGGCCGCACTCCTGGGCCAGTTGGAGCAGCAGCCGGATCGTCTCGTCGGTAACGCGGTGCTTGGAGTAGTCGAGGTAGAGTCCGGCGGCCTCCGCCGTCAGGCGTTCACCGCGCTTTGGGTCCTGGGCGAACAGCGCGCGCAGGCTCGTGTCGCGGACCTGCTTGTAGTGCGCCGCGAGCGCCGTCCAGGCCGGGCGCTGGGTCAATCCCTGTGTCGATTGGGTCGTGGTCATGGTCGTATCCTCCCTCATCACGCAGCCTGACGGACTGCGCGAGCACCTACGCCCGCGTATCCGATCCAGGGTACCACGTTTACACTCCGCCGCGACGGGCAGCCCACCTCGCGGCAGGGGAATGACGCGGCGTACCAGCCAGCCTCAGACTACAGCTTGTCCGGCCATTGCCGTGCCGCATGCAGCACAGCCAGGATGCGCAGCGAGTTTCGCCGGACGCGATACGCGACGATGTATGGCGTGGACGCAACGACCAACTCGCGTGTCCCGTCCACGCGGCCCACCCGTCCCATCGTCGGAAAGGCGGACAGGTGAGCCACGGCGTCCCTGATGCGGTCGACGGTCCGCCGCGCCGCGTCCGGGTTATCTCGCCCAATGTACACGGAGATGCCGACGAGATGCTGCTCGGCGCGACGGGTCCAGACAATGTCCATTCAGGACGCGCGGCGCTTCTCTATCGCGGAGATAGCATCGTAGGCAGCCCGCATGGCATCGTCATGGGGAACGACAAGGTCCGCATCGTCTTCGATGATCCCCGCCTGGATCTCCTCGATTTGCCAGGCCTCCTCCGCGATATAGCGCTCGACGGCCTCGACGATAACGTAGTTGCGGGGACGACCCAGCGCTCTGGCCAGCGCGTCGATCTTCTCTTTAGTCTCCTTGGGTAAGCGAACGCTGAAATTGGCGGTCGTGGCAGGCATAGTCATGCTCCCTTCACCCAGAGCGTAGCATAACCGGGCCTCCTGTAACCGTCATTGCCCGTATGTAATACACATTGACCGGCGTCAATTGCTCCGTCTGCCCCGCATCAGGTCTCTACCCACGTTCGCCCTCCCCTACATACTTACATACTCGTGCGGAACATTCCGATCATGTCGGTCACGCTGGCATCCACGTCCATCCCGCACGCATCGAGCCAAGCGGCCCCAAACGCGTCGGCTGCCCCTGCCGCGGCCTCGCTACACCTCGTCGTCGGTCCGAGGCGACGCGGTTGCTGCCTGATGGAAGTCGTCGAGCCAGGAGAGCACATCGGCATACTGCCCCTGCCGGATGAGCCGATAGCCCGCGACGTTATATCGCTTGTAGAGCGCCCGGTAGATCGCCCCATACCAATTGCGGGGCGCGCCCGCCGCCGCCACGTCCCGCGCCGTCAGGGTCTCGGCCACGGTCTTGACCCGATCGCTCACCTCGGCCGCTTGCTCCTCGCTGAGGACGTTGCCCGGCGCAAGGCGCTGCTCCAGGGCCTGCACGCTGCGCACCAGACCACCGACCACCCCGGCCGCGCCGTCAGTTCCCCCTGGCCCTCCTCCAACATGCCGATGCGCCGATTCTGGACGCGCTGCTCCTCCTGGAAAGCGATCTGCTGCTCCGCGAATGCCGCGATGGCCAGCGCCATCTCGCGGATGTGGACCAGCGAGAAGGCATCGCCGCCGCGCTCGACCGGCGCTGTCGTCGCGACCGCCGTGTGCCCGATCCCCGTCTCGCGCTGGAAGGCCTCGAACACCCGCTCGATCACCCACCGCTTGTACACCGTGAGCTTGTCACCTAGCTCGGGACGGACGCGCGACACCTCAATGGTTGAGAGCCAGTAGGGCACGATGCCCAGGCGCAGGCAGGGCGTCGCCTGACGCCCACCCCCCGTTTCCAGTCGGATGTCGCGCATCCCTTCCTCCAGCGCCGGGTCGCGCGCAATCCGACGACGCTACGGCCGGTAGGACAATCCCAGGCTCTCGCACATGGGCTGCACGGGGAGGTAGATGGTCCCATCCTCCGCACGGACAGCGAGGACCTCGCTCCCGTCCACCAATGTAACCTGACGTTGGTCGACGGGTACGAGCGCCTGCGACGTGTCCTGTCCGTTCTCACTCATCTCTCATCTCCACCCCATCGTGTCCCCAGCGTCGCACATGCCCCAAAGGGGTGGCCCATCATGGGCCACCCCTTTGGGCGCCCCATCGCCCCGCTCACAAGCCCACGCCGAACGTCCCGATGACGTCGGTCACGTTCGCGTCCACATCCATCCCGTAGGCCTCCAGCCAGGTGTTCCCGAAGGCCTCCACCACTGCGGCCGGCTGCCCGGAGTAGGACAAGCAGCGGAACAGAAGGCTAACGGCTAATCGATCAGTGGCAGCACCAGCATGGGGGGCTCGATGACGTGCGTCTCGGAGATCTCCTCCACGGCCGTGCCGATGGCGAAGTATTCGATGATGTGCGCCCCCCAGGTGTGGCTGTGCTCGTGCACATCGGCGCCGACGATGCCCTTGGCGCCGAGGCTCTCGGCCTCGTGCTGCATGCGCTCCATGGCCAACTCGCGGGCGTCGTAGAGCGCCTGCGTGTACTGCACCAGCTCGGTGTTCTGGCTCATGTTGCGCATAAACGCGGCGAAGTTCTGGTGCGCCACGTGGTAGACACAGTTGCCCATCACCAGGCCCAGCGGCCGGTAGCCGGAGCGTAGCAGCACGTAGAAGTCCTGCCCCGAGAGGTCCGAGGTGAAAGGGCGGTTGTGCTTATTGCGGAAGCGGTGCGGGTCGTTGCGGTGCACCACGGCCGTGCCGATGGCCACGAACTCGGCGACATGCTCGCCCCACTCCTTGTGGTTGATGTCCAGGCGCACCCCCACCACGCCGTCCGCGCCCAGTTGGTGCGCCTCCTCCTCCATGCGGTCCATGGCCAGTTCGCGCGCCTGGTACATGGCCTGGGAGAGCGTGGTCATCTCCTGGTTCTGGTTGAACCGGGACTGCTGGTAGCCCACGTGGAAGATGGAGGAGCCCACCACCAGGCCGACCGGGTCGAATCCGGCCTCCTTGACCAGCAAGAACTCGCTGGTCGAGAGGTCGCTGGTGAAGAGCGTCTCCTGGCCGCCCTTGCCGCGCATCTCCACCAGCCGCTCCTCGGCGTGCTGGGGTAGCGTGGCAAACGCGGTATCCTGGCCCTGGCCTTGATCGGTATTCATGCATCCCTCCCAGTTGTCAGTTGTCAGTTGTCAGTGGCTAGGCAACCTCACTCGTCACTAGCCCCTCGTCACTCGTCCTTCTCCCCGGCGTCTAAAAAAGCGATGTCCACCTCGTGCGTGACCATGGGCTTGAAGCGGCCGTCGCGCAGGGACAGCACCGGGACCGTGGCGCGCACCTGTCGCGGCGCGTCGGGACGCAGCCGGATGGCCGTCCCCACGGCGCTCAGCACCAGGGTGTGGTGCTCGTACTCGTAGACGGGGTTCTCGTCGGGGCCGCTTAGATGCACCTCGTCGACGCGGCGGGCGATGCGCACTCCCACCACGCCGGTCGCGCCGTGCTCCCTGGCTTGAGCGAGCAGGTGCTGCTGGGCGACGTGGCGCGCCCTGGAGAGCGCGTCGCCCCAATGGCGGTACTCGCTGTTGGAGTAGGTCACCTTGAACTGCTCGTCGTTCCAGGTGGTCAGGACAAACCAGGTGCAGTGGCCCCACACCAGCCCGACGGCGTCGTAGCCGGCGCGCTGCAGCGACCACCACTCCTGCCCTGAGAGGTCGGTCAGCCAGGGCCGTTGCGGCGTGGAACCGGGCCCCGTCACGGCGGTGCCGATGATCTGCACCTCCACCGTTTTGTCGGCCCACTCGTGGCGCGCCATGACCATGCGCACGCCCACGGCGCCGTGCGCGCCGAGCGCCCGCACCTCCTGCTCCATGCGCGACACGGCCAGGCCGGTCGCCGTGTCGTACGCCTGGGTCAGCACGCGCACCTCACTGTCCTGATAGGACGAGGCATAGGCCTGCCCGACGTGGTACATGGCGCTGCCCGAGACGACGCCGCGCGGACGATAGCCGTTGGCGCGCAACAGGCCCAGCTCGTCGGGGTCGAGGTTGCTCGTAAAGGCGCCCGGACGGTCGGACAACTCCCGCAGGCGCTGTTGCGCGCCGACCGGGATGCCGCCGCGCGCCAGCGCCTGCATATCCTGGCTCTGGCGGTCGAGCTCGGACTGGCGCGCGCTGACCGCGCGCTGCTCCCGCTCGGCCTGTTGTTGCGCCGCGGCGTCGCGCGTGGCCTGCTCGTCGGGCGACGCGTGATGCCAGGGTAGATGCAACGACCACCCGCGTCGTCCCGTCGCCGCGCCGGCGCCCTGAGCGCCCTGAGCGCCCGCGTTCGTCGTTTGGGGGACCGTAGAGCGCGGCAACGGGATAGCGAAGGTCAACTCGCGGGACGTCTTATGGGCGTCGACGTAGGTCAGGCGCAGGTCGAGCGATTGCGGGTGTTGGTCCGCGAACTCGACGGCGATCAGCGCACGACGCGGGATGAACGGGGCCTCGTAGACGTGGCCGACTTGCCACGCGTTGGCCGTAGGATCGCCCACCCGCAGCACGACGCCCTCGGGCCCCTCCAGCCGCACCTGAGAGCCGGCGCCGACGTAGAGCGTGTCAAGCTCGTCGAGGATGCTGGCGTGCGTGTGGTGCAGGTGCGTGTGGTGGTGCTGACGCACCAGCGTCACGCCGCGCCCCGAGGCTTGAGTCTCCAGTTGCTGCAGGAACTCGTGATCGACCTCCTCGCCAGCGCCCACGAAGTGCAGGCGCAGGGCATAGGGATTCTCCGGCGTAATCATCGGGATCAGCTCGTTGAGCACCATGGTCTGGACCTGCGTCTTATCGGAGAACTCTCCGTCGGTGACCACGATGACGTAGATGCCCTTGCGCGTGTGGTAGCGCCTGATCGTCTCGCGCAGCGCGTCCGCCACCTTGGTGCCGCCGCCGCGCGGGGCGTTGCGATTAATGGCGTTTGCCAACTCGCTGCTGCTGCCGACGTGGCCGGCGAAGGTCGGCGCGGTGTCGTAAAAGACGAGGTCAAAGCCGGACGACCCAACCTCGGAGAGGATGGCGGACGCGGCGTTAAAGACGTGGCCGTCGGCGTAGGTCTCGGTCATCGACCCGCTGCGGTCCAGCAGCAGCGCCAGCGTCATGTCCGGGTTGGTGACGGACGAACTGCTCCCGAACGACGACGATCCCCCAAACGATCCATCATCATAAGAAGAATAGGAGCTGGCCGACGGCGAGGACGTGCGCGGGAACACAAGGTTGAACTGGACCATCGGCCCACCGTGGCTGCCGGGCATGATCTGGTAGGTCGCCTGCGACAACAAAGTGCGATCCCAATTCGGCAACCGCCGCGGGAACGCCATGTACGGGCCGCCAAGGCCCCTGAGTATGTTCACGCCTCCTGTCTACCCCCTATCGCCGCCCGCTTGCGCGGGCCGGCACTATTTTGCCTTTGCTCGACCGGGTTCTCAGCAGCGACGGCGCTCGCGCCGCTTGTGCGCCAGCATGCCGTTCGCGGACATACTAGCAGAAACCAGGCTGTCGTGCTGCTTCATGCCCACGGGTCGCAGGGTCTGTGAATTGTCCGCCGCAGACGCCGGTCATTTCCACTGGGACCGCCGCAGTCCCTGCGGCCGTGTTCGTGGGCGCGCAGTTTGCCGGACCTGGACCGGCGTCCCACGACGGCTTGCCGCAGGGACTGCGGCGGTCCCAGTGGAAACGCTCTTCGCCGGCCTTTCACGAGCCGTGCCACGCGCCGCTGCAATCTTTGCCCCGAAGGATAACGCCACGAGTCGCGACGACACGGACGATACAAATGGCTTCTACGCGCGGCATGGGGCGGCCGCTGTAGGGGATGTAGGGGATAAGGAAGCGCGGCCTGCCACCACTGCGCCGCCTATCCGGCGGTCGCTCTCGCCCTCATCGGTCTCGCCCAACAATGAAATACCCCCAGGGCCATTTCATTGTCGATCACGGGATGCGTAGGGGCGTGTTGTATACGCCCTGGCCGCACCCGCATGGGCGTATACAATACGCCCCTACCGCGTTGGTGGGCCACGCGGTTTGAGAATGAAATGCCCCTGGCAGTACCCCAGAGGCTCTTGACAATGGGCCGCCCTCGAACTATAGTTAGTTAAATCGATTCGAGAGCCGTGCGAGGCTCTTGGATCCCTTGCCAGGCAGTTCTAGAACTCTCGAATCGATTAGATGTGGAGGACCGCTGGTGGAGCAGCCGGCAGGCCGTGTCAGCCTCAAGGACGTAGCGCGCCTTGCCAGGGTGTCCGTGGCGACGGCGTCGATGGCGCTGTCGGACAGCCCTCGCGTGGCGGCCGAGACCAAGAAAACGGTCGCGCTGGCGGCCTTGAAGCTGCGCTACGTCCCTCACTCAGCCGGGCGCGCGCTGCGCAGTCGCCGCGTCGGCGCCATTGCCGTCGTGCTCCCGCATTCGAGCCGACACGTCTTCTCCCACCCGACGCTCACCGCGCTGCTGGACGGCATTGTGTCGGTGGCGGCCGACAACGATCTGTCAACCATGCTCTCCGTCTCCCGCACCGAGGAGGACGAGGCGTCGGCCTACCGGCGCTTCATCCAGGGACGGGAGGCCGACGGCGTGATCGTGGCGGCGGCCGCGGTCGCCGACGTCAACATCATCGAGCTCGCCCGGTCCGGCTACCCGATCGTCATCGTGGGCCGCGCCCCGCACCTGGCGCGGGCAGCAACGGTCTGCCTGGACGATTGCACGGGTGGGGAACTGGCGACCCGCCACCTCCTCGAAGCGCACGGCGTGCGGCGCATCGTCCACATCTCCGGCCCTCTGGGGCACCAATCGTCGCAGGACAAACTGACCGGGTATCGGTCCGCGCTGATGGCCGCTGCGATCGCTCCGGATCCAACCCTGGAGATCGAAGGCGACTACTCCGACGAGAGTGGCGCGCGAGCGGTCGAGTGGTTGGTACGACAGGGAACGGACTTCGAGGCGATCTTCGCCGCGAATGACCAGATGGCGCTTGGCGCGCGCGATGCCCTTCGCGCGCGCGGCCTGGCTGTCCCAGGGGACGTGCCGCTGGTCGGCTACGACGACATTCCCCTTGCTCGCTACGTCGAGCCCGCCCTCACGTCGGTCCACGGCGACATGGCCGCAGTCGGATCGGTGGCGGCGCGTCGCCTACTAGAGTTGATAGGAGGTCACGATCCCGATGAACTAGTCACCCTACTGCCGACAGATCTCGTCGTTCGACACTCGTGCGGGTGCGCCCCGGTCTCGACCGGGCCCGCGCCTGCGACCCAAGCGGCATAGACAGCAACGAGAAACGACAACCACAGGAACGAAGAGGGGACCGCGACATGAAGAGAATTCCAGCATCGTTGGTGGCGGCCTGCGCCGTCGGGAGCCTCGCCAGCGTCGGGACGCCATCAGCCCTCGCATCGCCGCAACACAGCATGGCGAACAATCCCAAGGTGACGCTGACCTATTGGTCCGGTTTCACCGGAGGGGACGAGGCGACGTATGTGGCCTTGGTCGGTATGTTCAACAAAACGCACCCCGACATCACGGTCACTATGGTGGTCCAGCCGTGGGACTCGATCGCGCAGAAACTGCCCACCGCGATGGCCAGCGGATCCGGCCCGGACATCGCGACGCCCGACTACAACGTCGGGACGATCAGACAATACATCACGAACGGTCTCATCGCGCCCATCGACGGACTGCTCGGCAATGGGCCGACCCAGGCGCCAGCGCGCGTCTTCCCCACCGCCGTCCGGTCGGCCTTCACCGTCAACGGCCACCTGTACGCGGCGCCCGCAAACTTCGCAACCCTGGAACTCTACTACAACAAAACGCTCTTCGCGAAGGCAGGCATCGCGGCTCCGCCCAAGACCATGGCCTAGTTCGAGCAGGACGCGGTCAAGCTGACCGTGAAGTCGGGCTCTACCGTGAAACAGTACGGGATCGCCATCGCGGACCACGCGACCATCCCGATGTGGCCGATCTTCATCTGGGCCAACGGCGGCGACCTCCTGACGCCCTCCGGCTGCTCGGACCTGGCCAACCCCAAGACCGTGCAGGGGGTCCGCGCCTGGGCCGATCTCATCGTGAAAGACCAGATTAGCCAAGTCGGCTTATCCGGCCAGGACGCCGACAACCTGTTCTCTGCTCAGAAGGCCGCCATGGAAATAAACGGTCCCTGGGCCACGGGCGAGTACATCCCCGCGCACGTGAACTTCGGCCTTGCTCAAGTGCCAATCGGCGCGATCGGCAAGCCCGTCACGACCGCAAGCACGGTCCCCATGGTCCTTAACGCCCGGTCGCAGAACAAGGCCGCCGCTTTGACGTTCTTCGCCTGGTGGATGAGCAAGCCCGCCCAGGCGTACCTCTCCGCGCACGTGGGTTACCCACCGTCGCGCACCGATATGGCCGGCTATCCCGGTCTCAGCAGCAACCCGTACGTTGCCGGGTTCTCCGCTCAGGCCCCGTACGCCAAACTCTATCTGCCTACCCTCAGCAACTTCAACCAGGTCGATACCAGCGTCGTTGCGCCAGCGATCCAGCAGGCCGAGCGCGGAGCCGACGTGTCCTCGGCGTTGAACACCGCGAGCGCGCAGCTCAACGCGGCTGTCGGTTGCAAGTGAGGCGCTAAGTCCCGCGATTCGTCACTCGGAGGCCCACGTGGGGAGGCGCTCGGCACGTCCGGACAGACGGCTCGGCGGTCGGGCGGCCTCCCTACAACGCCTAACGGAAGAAACGTGAGGCGGAGACCCGTTGACCCGTCGCATGAGCACGACGCCTTCGAAGGCTGATGCGGCTGCACACGTGGACATCGTTTCTATTCAAGAGGAGAGCAGCATGTTTCTCGTGCGAGCTACCAGGCCGACCCTCCGACCGACGCGGCGCGCTTCGTGGCTGAGGCGGCTGGGCCGCAACGCTCGCGCGTACCTCTTCCTCCTGCCGAGCGGTGTGATCCTGCTGATCTTCGTGGCCTATCCGATTGTCCAGTCTTTCTGGATG
>JAABUX010010449.1_pt1 | contig 10357 bp, 10 predicted proteins | sample 5561851 | NCBI WGS metagenome assembly JAABUX01 (sample SAMN10711883, study PRJNA513361) | rock metagenome | isolation source: Antarctica rocks | place: Antarctica: Victoria Land, Richard Nunatak red sandstone | collected 2016-01-03 | reverse complement strand
TATTAATTGTATCGATACTTTCTTTGCCGTAGTCAATAAACCAACAGTTATTGTTGTTGATCAAGCTTCTATCCATAGAAATGATGCTGTTTTTGATAAAATTGAAGAATGGAAGGAACGTGGTATTGTAACCGTTCAGGGGGGGATCAAAAAAACGTCCAATATGAAATCACACGTAATCAGTACGAAAACCAGTCTAGATTGGATTTATACCGGATAATTGTGAGTAGTCAAAAGTGCTATACTGGTCTGCAAATTGTCTTTTAGACATTTTAGGTACGATATTTTGATGCGCATAAAACCCAAAGCTTTTGCTTAGCAAGGCTTTGACGTTTATGCGCATGATGTACCCCCCCGTGAACGGTTACGTGGTATTACCATTTTTGAGTTGCCATCTTATTCCCCACAATTGAATTTGATTGAAATTTTGTGGCGGTTTATTAAGTATGAATGGATTGAAATAGATGCATACTCTAGCTGGAACACTTTTGTTGCATCTGTTGAAAAAATTCTCAGAGAATTCGGAACTAACTATGTAATTAATTTTGCTTAACTACTTAATTCATTGGCAGCACGGGAACGACTTGGATTATCCCAATAACCATAGTGGAACGGGATGAATACTAGACCAGGGGCAATGTCCCCAATGCGTGCACTCACCTGCACTCGACCCCGGCGTGACGAGACTTCAACTATATTGTCAGAGGCTATACCATATCGTGCCGCATCCTGGGCAGAGATTTGGACGAATGCGTCCGGTGCAGCGGCATTCAGTTCCAAACAGCGCCCGGTTTTAGTTCTTGTATGCCAGTGATAGACAACCCGACCCGTCGTGAGCCACAAGGGGTAGTGTTCATCGGGTTGCTCTTCGGGTGGCTGATAATCTGCGGACTTGAGAAATGCTTTACCTTGCGGATTGATGGCGCGATACTCCTTTAATGTTACATTGGCTCCTGTAACGAGATCGTGACCATAGGTCTGGCAGTAGTCAGCACTGGTATTGAACACGCCTAAAGTATATAAACGGGGTTTGCCATTCGGGAACTGCTGGTTGCACGGCCACTGAATACCAGAACCGCCAGTAAGTTTGGCATAGCTCAATCCACTGTAGTCGCAGGGGCGTCCACGCGAACATTCTTTCCAAGCCTCAAACGCCCCTTCTGGGTCACTCCACTTAATTAACGGTTTCCCATCTAGGTTACGAAAATCCATGCGGCGAGCGTATTCAAGGAAGATATCGAGGTCTGAACGCGCTTCGCCAGGTGGTTCAACCGCCTTATACGAGATATGTACCGTCCGGTCAGCATTCGTGTAAGTGCCGGTCTTTTCCCCCCAAATCGCCGCAGGCAGAACCACTGAGGCGCGTTGGGCAGTTTCAGTTAGGAACGCATCCTGTACAATTACAAACAGTTCGTCCTTTTCCAGGATGCGGCGGATGCGGGATAAGTGCGGCAGAGATACGGCGGGATTGGTACAGCTAATCCAAAGCATCTTGATTAAGCCAATTTCTGCATCGCCAAACATCTGCATGGCATGTGATCGTGGAGATTTCTGCGGGATAATTGGTGAACTGACGTTCCAAATATGTGCCAGTTCAGCAATGTGTTTTGGGTTATCTCGGTTGCGAAATCCCGGAAGTTCAGCTTCAGCACCACATTCCCGTGTATTCTGCGCCGTTGGCTGCCCATTCATCTGTAAGATGCCGCAGCCCGGACGACCAATCAGTCCGCGAATCAAGTGTAGGTTGTTAATCTGGACTGCGGCTGCAGTTGCTTGCGTTGACTGATAAACTCCCTGAAGCGCTGTGGACACCAAGGTTTGGGTGGAACCGAGAATCTCGGCAGCGGCACGCAGTCGCTCAACCGGAACCCCTGCTACCGCCTCCACCTGCTCAGGTGTCCACGATAGCACCGTCTGCTTCAGTGTCTCAAAGCCTAAAGTATGGGCGCTGATGTACTTGTGAGCAATATGGCCTGCTCTCACTATCAAGTTCAGCAAGCCGTTCATTACTGCAACGTTAGTACCAACTCGTAGCGCCAAATGAACATCGGCTTCCTTGGCGGTAGCAGTCTCACGCGGGTCAATGACGACTAACTTCGGCGGCTTTGAACCACGACGTCGGTCGAGGATTCGCATCCATAGTACAGTTTGTTGGGAAGCAATATTGTGTCCGATACTCAGAATTGCCTCTGTCGTGTCCAGGTCAGCATAGGAACCCGGCTGCCCGTCTGTGCCAAACGTCTCCCGCAACGCCGCTGCTGCTGTCGCTGTACACAGTCGTGTGTTCGCATCCATATTAGGCGTTCCGAGACCCGCCTTACCGATTACACCTAGGGTATAGTACTCCTCCAGGAAAAGCTGCCCACTCCTGTAAAATCCAATTGCCTCACTTGTATACTTTTCTCGAATCTCTTTAGAACGACGGACGATCAAATCCATTGCCTCATCCCAACTTGCAGGCAAAAGTTTACCTTTATGGCGGATTAAGGGAGTGGTTAAGCGATCGCTACTGTTGTTGGCAACCCAGGCGTGCAATCCTTTAGGACCGAGCCGTCCGCGATTCACCCGGTCTACTGCTCGACCGCGAACCCCGACAATTTGCCCAGACTTCACGCCGATGTCCATTCCACAGCCATTGGAACAAAGAACGCAGGCGGACTGAACCCATCGTTCAGGCTCTGTCAGCATACGTTGATCCACTCGTACCGGCCAGTTATCGACGTAAGGTGTCCGCTGACCCCAAATGTCGGCGATGCTGTTGCGAGTCTCTATCCGGCTTGGCGAACCTGGACTTTGCTTGGGTAGCAAGGCACAGGCGACTCTATGCTTGTGTTTCAAGAATCCATCCGCGATTGTCGTCAGAAATCCTGCTCCAATCAGGCTGATATTTCTGAGAAATTGCCGCCGATTCAGGAAATGGGCTAAGTAATTCAGACCTGCTTGAAAATCGTGTTTGTCTACCATCAACTTTTCTGATTTATTAGGTGTGAGCAAGCCCACCACATTCATTAATTGGCGGCTTTTTTATGTGCCGCGTCCAAAGTTATTGTAATCAAATAATCCGGTCAGATTAAGTAGAGGGCATCGCTTGTGTAAAGCTTAAAGGTTACCACCTATTTTATCAAATGATTATTTGCTTCAATTATATAATAATTTAAGTCCAAATATTAATAATTCTCCAAAAATAAATAATAGCTTGGTCAAATTTAAATTCAATTCCATAGTGAGACATTAGCGTGTACGCAAAGCTGAGGCGAAGACAATTGCTCCCACCATTTTGGGGAACCACCAACGCTCAAGGACTACCCTGATCAGGAAATTAACCAGAAACCAATCTGATGCCAGTACTTTTTTTCTAAGAGATTTTCTAGTTGGTTTTGAGAAATTAGATTGTGCTCAACCAGGAGTTCGCCTAGCTTTTTGTTGCTACCCTGCTGCAAAACTAAAGCTTGGTCTAGTATAGCTTGAGAAATCAATCTATACTGGATTAGTAGCTGAAGATAGCATAAGAAAGCGTAAGGATTCAGGTGGGGGGTATTGACAAAGAGACAAATCGGGGTAGAGTATCACAATAATGATGAAAGACGTGCCTGAACAACCCGACCAAAAAAGCCTCAGCCAGTTGTCCAAAGAAGAACTGGTAAGCGTCATCATCGAACAGGCGAGCTTCATCAGGGAGCAGCAGCTTTTCATCGAGCAACTCAGACAAGATATAGAGCGACTCAAAGCCAGTAGGGATTTAGATAGTAAGACTTCATCGAAACCTCCATCCAGCGATCTACTAAAAAAGCAGGAATTGAAGAAACCCCCGTTAGAACCAGACGCAGACAGTCCCAAGCGAAAACCTGGAGGACAGCCAGGACATCCAGGGAAAACCCGAAAAGGATTTGGTCGTGTAGACCGGTACGAAATCCTGCACCCCCAAGTATGCTTGTCCTGCGGTAACACAGAATTTGAAACTGAACAAGTCTTAGTCGAAAAACAACAAGTAGCCCAGCTGGTAGAACGCCCTATCGAGATAGTGGAGTATCATCGCCACAGTTGTCAGTGTCAGCATTGTGGGGCAATACAAACTGCGGACTGGTCGCCACAGATGATTCCTGGTCAAGACTTGGGAGTAAGATTACAGGCATTTCTCGGATGGATAGGAAACTACGGATATCTGCCCTACGAAAAACACTATTGAAATGCTTTGGGAGTTGGGGCTTTCTCGAGATTGGGGTAGGAACTCTAGTCACGACCAATCAGCGAGTGGAGCAAGCTATTAAACCGAGTGTTTCAGAGTTGGGCGCTTGGGTGCAGCAGGAGCAACCCAACGTGCATGTTGATGAAACCCCCTGGTCGGTCAAACGATTAAAACAATGGTTGTGGGTTATTGCCCATCCCCTATTCTGTTTGTTTGAAGCGGCCGATACTCGTTCCCGTGCGGAATTAGAAACCCAGTTAGGGGTTGAGTATGGTGGAGTATTGAGCAGTGATGATTACAGCGTCTACAACGGTTACCCTGTTGCCGCTCAACAAAAATGTTTAGCGCATCTGCGGCGTCACTTCCTGAAGCTGATCAAACTTCCTGGTCAACACAACCTCGCTATTGGCGAAGCCTTTGTCAACTTAATTGATGAAGCCTTCAAGAATTATCGCATCTTGCAGGACACTGGCAATGAAGCCAGTTACAACGACTGGGTTTGTGAATTCAAATCCAGACTGACTTCAACAATTAATCAGTGGATTGATCAAGCCGGAGCCACAGCGGGTAATCTTTTGCGTTCTTTGCAAGACAAAGCCGAGCAATGGTGGTATTTCCTCGAGCACCCCGAAGTCCCACCGGACAACAATCGCCGCAGTTCGTTCATTGCGCTTGGCGCTGACCAAGCGGAAAGTTAGTGGTGGTTCTCGCTCAATGGAGGGGTTTAAACACACTGCCAATTTATTGACGGTGGTGCTTGCCTTGTCGTCGTCAGGGCAGGTCTGTGCTTGTTTTCTTTGAACAGGCGTTAAAGTTTAACTCTGGCAGTTCTCAAGAGCATCCCACTCTTGTGCCGAAATCTTAGACCTGAATCCTTACAAAAAATCTAACCGGGAAGAGATTAGCCTCATTTTTAACTATCTTGCTAAAATAATTGGAATATATTTTGTGCTTGAAGCAAGTGGTTTTAGCATTCCAAGCTTAACAGTTATCATTGGTGCACTAGGGGTTGGCATTGGTTTCGGTCTACAAAATATCTTCAATAATTTAGTGAGTGGCGTGTTGCTTTTGACGGAGAAAAAAATAAAGATCAGTGATTTTGTTTCCCTAGATAATCTTTCTGGTTATATTAAAGAAATATCTATTCGTACTACTGTTATACAAACTCTAGAGGGTAAAGAAATTATTGTTCCAAATAGTTATCGCATTAGCAACAATATCGTTAATTGGAGTTATAGTGGAACCACAGGTTATATAGTTACTCAATTAGGTGTTGCCTATGCAAGCGATCCAGTGCTAGTGACAGAAACGCTGCTCAAATCGGCATATTCCATTCCGGAAGTATTACCTTATCCCCTTCCTAAAGTCCTGTTTACAGGATTTGGTAGCAGTTCCCTAAACTTTGAGCTTTGGGCTTGGGTTAATCAAATTGACAAAACTCCTTTTATTAAAAGCGCTCTTAACTTCACAATACTCTATAACTGTCGTCTTAATGGCATTTCAATTCCCTTCCCTCAACAAGACTTATGGTTACGCAATCCAGAGAGTCTCCAAGGAGTATTCCATCCAGAGCTTGCTCAAGCTACTTCAAATCAAACTTCCTCTGCTCAGCCAACTTCTTCTTCCAGCTTGGGACAGGCTTTACGCCAGCTTAGCTATTTTCATAACTATAGCGATCTTCAGTTACAGCAGTTAATTGAATTTGGTCATCAAAAACATTTTAGAGCAGGAGAATTTCTGGCAAAAGAGGGAGAAGAGGTAAAAAGTTGTTTTATAATGTTGTCTGGAATTGCGATCTCTATTTTGGTAAAAGAGAGTAGAGAACTCTATCGTTACCAAGGAGGCGATTGTATTGGAGACTTGAGTATTGCTCTGAATGTACCTCAGTTAGCAAGTATTCAGGCTGTGACAGAAACATCTGTATTTGTGGTGCATAAGCAAAATTTAGGAGCGTTACTAAGAAAGTTTCCTAATTTTGCCGAATATATTACCGTTTCTAGAGCTTCCAAGGAAAAAATTTTTGCTGATTATTTTGATATAAGTTCTAATTCTACTCCTTCTAGCCTGTTGGATTGGGTGCGTAATAAAATCAATGCGTTCATTCAGAAGGGGTAATGAAGAGGATTACTCAACTGCCCCCAAGGCTCTAAGCTCGACTTTATTCATTTTGAAGAGGAGGAAAGGTAGCAAGAGCAGGACAGCGTTGTTTGATTTCTCCTGATTAACTTGCTACCAAAAGAATTCCATCTGTAAATTTTCCATTGATTAGGTAGCCTGGGCGGGAAACCAGAGTTGCTGCCACTGCCCGTTGAGTTCAACTATGCGCAGCAGACTTAATGCTCTGCTACCCAAGGTGCCAGGCTCCCAACGGAAACAGTACGGTGCCCCGCCAGTTGGTGCGTTCGCGGCGGCGCTGTGCCACTACCGCTTGACGTACCGGAATCAAACCCGATTGGTGTGTCGTCTTTGCAGTGACCCATACTTTGACAAGGATAAGTTTCATCTACTCAAGTGCAACCAGTTTATGTATTGCAGAATACATAAATTCCTAATTCAGTGAGGCGCATGCCTATCCCCAAAATCGTTAAAATTCAACCGATTGTCCAGCTAAAATTGGACAGCAGATCACGCTTTTACTATGCCCAGTTCTACAACTAAAGCCAACTATTTCAGCATTGATGGGGTTTACCCCTGCCCAGTCTGTCGTTTGGGTCAGATCAAAGCCCTGCCCCTGATGGATGCTATGGCTTGTGACTTATGCCGCCACATTTTCACGGCTTCCATGGAAAAACAGCGGCTATTTATGGCGGATAGACAACGATCGCCGATCTGGTGCTGGAATGGTCGGACGTGGGTAGGAGTGCACGCATCGGGCGTGGAGCTAAGTTGGGGTTATTTGCTCATTGCAGTTGCTTTTGTACTCCTACTTCCTACCTTGATTGGGCTATCGGCCTACTTTTTACTCTCAACCCCTGGTACCTCCGAGTCTTGGCTCCCTGCGGTTTGGACTGGATTAACCTTTTTGTTCCATCTAGGCATTATCGGGTATGCGGTTGTTGGATATTATCAATTCTCAATTGGGACTACCTTGAGAGTTATGCGGCAACATATGTTTAAGCGGTAGCAGCTAAAATCCTGCCCAAGAGCGCGATCTCGAAGCGTCGGCATTAGCCATCGCTCCCCTAAGTTTCAGGTACCCACCCACTCCAAGGACAAAGCCATGACCAGAAAATTTGTCTAAATCGCAATTATTATCAAGAGTAGCCCACTGCCCCACAGGTAAAGAATAAGCTGGGATACCTTGTTAAAGCATCAGCAATTTGTATTGAAGCATCATTTCACCGATGGACACCATCAAGTACACGCTTTCTGAAGACCAGATGCCCACAGCCTGGTACAATATTCAGGCAGACTTACCGGCTCCCATGCCACCTGTGCTGCACCCCGTCACAGGTCAGCCGATTAGTCCGGATGACTTAGAACCTCTGTTCCCAATGGCGCTGATCCAGCAGGAAGTAAGCCTTGAGCGTTGGATTCAGATTCCAGAACCAGTACGCGAAATTTACCGTCAATGGCGACCCACTCCACTTTACCGAGCAAGACGGTTAGAAAAAGCCCTCGATACCCCCGCGAAAATTTACTACATGGTGAAAGTTAGCTACCAACAGAAGCCCTATCGTCGTGCTCTGATGGAAGCTTATGGAGCAAGAGTTGTGCCCAGCCCTAGTAACGAAACTAATGCAGGGCGAATGATTCTTGCGCTCGCATCCTGATAGCACTGGCAGTTTAGGCATTGCCATCAGTGAAGCCGTAGAAGTCGCCGCACAGTCCGAACAGACCAAATATGCTTTGGGTAGTGTCCTAAATCACGTCCTCCTGCATCAGACAGTAATTGGCCAGGAAGCTTTAGCACAGCTTGAACTTGCGGGTGATTACCCTGATATTGTGGTCGGTTGTACGGGTGGTGGCAGCAACTTTGCAGGAATTGCCTTTCCCTTCATCGGTGCTAAGTTGCGGGGTGAGAAAGATGGTATGCAATTTGTGGCAGTAGAACCTGCTGCCTGTCCGACTCTAACTAAGGGCAAATACACTTATGATTTTGGCGATACAGCCCATCTCACCCCACTGGTAAAGATGCATACTCTGGGCAACTCTTTCGTACCAGAAGGCACTCATTCCGGTGGACTACGTTATCACGGCATGGCTCCCTTGCTCAGTCACATCGTTGAGTTAGGTCTAATTGAGCCTCGTGCTTATGCACAAATTGGTTGTTTTGCTGCTGGTATCACCTTCGCCCGTGCGGAAGGGATTGTGCCAGCACCAGAAGCAAACCATGCGGTGAAAGGGGCAATTGACGAGGCACTACGTTGTAAAGAGGAAGGAACTAGTAGAACTATCCTGTTCAACTTGTGTGGCCACGGTCACTTTGATATGCAAGCTTACATGGATTATCAGGCGGGACTGTTGCGCGATCAAGAATATAGTGCTACTGAGGTAGCAATGGCGCTCTCTGGTTTGCCAGTCTTTGGGTAGAAAGCAAGCTGTTGAGCTGTTGGGAGCGCTTACGAACTACAACAGTTTCTAGGGTCTGTCTGCCAACTCAAAAACACAGCTTTCTTTTGCAGTAATGCTCAACGTAGTCAAGCTATTTTTAGGGCGGTTTTCGGTATGCAGTGCGGGCGTTCCACAATATCCAATTCTAAGCTCGCACCCCCACTTCCAGCCAACCCTCGACTCCCATCTGTGCCATGACAAGAATTGTTGTGCGAGCCCGGAAGGTCTTGCCCCCTTGGGGCATCGCTCCCTACCATGATCCCTCCCCCAGATTTGGTCAACCATCAACCCCAAAGGCGATCGCCATGCATATTCCACCATTAGTAGCTGACGCTGCCCAAATTCCTTGAATTCAGTGCGATTCGATCCAGAGTTGTTTTTAGCCTACTTAGCTTTCGTTAGCAGGGTAAGCGCAAGAAAAAGAGCACCTTTATATGCTATCGGGGCAGGGCAGTTGCCAGCACCTGAAGCATATAATTGCTGTCGATTGCAGCTCGTTTAGTCTTTTGCCTGAGACTGCGTTTGGTTGAGGTTTCCTGGTTGAGCAAGCTAATCGCCATCCGTCGCTTTACTAGCGAAGTTTTCAGGACTATGACCCGTGCGAATCCGAGAAGTATCCTCGCCAAATGTGACATCCAAGACCCAGTGCAGTTGGTTTTCAATGCCCCAATCAGCCCGAATGGCACGACCAATCCCAACCGCGTCACAGGGGAGAGAACTCAGATAAAACTGCACCTCGTGGGTAGTCTTGTTCCAGAGATGGCGGACTCTGACCACCATGACCACACTTTGTAGCCCTGCCCAAGAGGACGGTTGATAGAGCTCTGGGATAGAAGTGAGCGGAACTGCCCAAACCTGCCGATTCTCTTGACGATGATGTCCGGCTTCAACCCGTTGGTCATAACTATACTCAATCCCTGCAAAGCTGCTTGACTGGGCTGTTTCAAACCAGGCTTTTACCTGAGCTATTAGGGTGGGGTGGTTCGCTTTGAGACTCAAGACATAGTCTGCCCCTTTAGCCACAATTGCTCTTGTCTTTCGCCGTTTGTGTCCCGATCGCATCAATGGTGATAATGCACCCCGTGATATCGAGCAGTTCGAGTCAGGCCGGAATCGCCGTAATCTCATTGCTCTTGTTCTCCACCTTCACCTGGGCCAACATGAGTCGATGAACGCTAGCCCAAGCACTCACCAGATGCAGAGCTGACTGCTTTTGACTACGGTCATAGGAGCCTTTGACGCTCTTACCATCAATCGGTACCACCTGGGCTCCAGTCGCTTCGACCACCTGATTCACCCACTTGAGAAAACACCGTTGTAAGCTCTCTGGATCAATCCGCTCAAACAACCGTCTGTAGGTATCCGCATGGGGAATGCCATGACTTAAATCCAGAAAGCTCTCTAACCAAGATTGGTGGCTCTCGGCATACAGTTCAATGTCCTCCCACCCCGTGGCTCCACCAATCGTCGCTAGAATCGCAATCAGCACAATAGACCTCTCCAAAAATTAATTTTTTTGTTATAATAAAGTAATAAATCAATTTTTATTTGGGAAAAGAAATGAGTTTATTGCTAGATTATATTGAAAAAACCCCAAAAGAAACTAAGCGCCTAATT
>JAABUX010010448.1_pt1 | contig 10358 bp, 6 predicted proteins | sample 5561851 | NCBI WGS metagenome assembly JAABUX01 (sample SAMN10711883, study PRJNA513361) | rock metagenome | isolation source: Antarctica rocks | place: Antarctica: Victoria Land, Richard Nunatak red sandstone | collected 2016-01-03 | reverse complement strand
AAGCACGCCAAGGCCGACTGGCAGTTCACCACCGCCGACGCCCGCGTCAAACTGAAGCGCCTCTACCCGACGTTGTGAATGACTCGGGGTACTAGTCGGTACCGCGATCCAATTGGCTTCGTCCGATCAGCAGGCGGGCTCCAGCCGGCCGACCGGCGGTGATCCGGTCATACGCAGGCGCCACACGGTACGATCGGAGAATTGCCGGCACAGCGAAGCGTCTCGCTCCGGACCGAGGTCACGGCCGAGCACCACAGGTCCGAGCCCGTCGGGTCCGTTGCGGGTGAAGTCGTAGGCCTCGATCGGCAGCGTCCTGGTCTGCCAGGGGACGTAGCGGACCTCGTAGCGTGAGAACAGGACCACGGCCGGCTTGGGGGCCATGGCTGCGACCAGCAGCGGTTCGCGGCGCGCATCGATCTGCACGTAGGCGAAGATGGCGTATCCGACCAGGAAGCCGAGGTAGGACGCACCCTGCAGGGTGCCGAACCGGACCGGATTGAAGACCAGCCGACCGAGCCGCCAGGGCCGCCCGTCGGCAAATCCCGCCGCCAGGGTCAGGGGCAGCGTGACCCAGCCCGCGAACCAGTAGCGCGGTCCGTACTGGAAGCCGCCGCCGTCCGGATAGAACACGAAGAACAGCACGATCGCGGGCAGCATCAGGTCGAACCAGCGGATCGTCCCGGTGGCGAGCCGATGCCACAGGGCGACGGCATAGAAGGGCAGCACCGCGCAACTCGCGAACAGCGCCCATCCGGTGCCGTAATGGCCCATGTGCGACATGATCTGCGCGGGACTGTTCGGTCCCTCCATGCCGACGCCGTGCAGGCCGTAGCTGATGTTCGGCGCACCCCAGGCCAGCGTGGTCTTCAGCGGGCTGCCGGTGATCCGCCAGTTGTAATAGCCGAACAGCGCCACGATCGGCAGCGCCGCGACCCCGGTGACGATCGAGGTCCTGATGAACTCCACCCTGCGGCGCAGCAGGCCGTCGATCACGTAGAGCAGGAAGGCGATTCCGAACACCTCGTAGCGGGTGGTGAGGACGACCGAGAAGGCGAAGCCGATGACGACCTGGTTCCACACCGACCGCACGCGGCGCTGGCGCAGGTCGAAGAAGGCGACCGCGAGCAGGCAGGTCCCCGTCAGCGTGTGGTTGAAGAACGAGGCGTCGTTGAACAGCGTGAACGGCGCCAGCAGGGCGACGATCAGCAACGGCGGGATCAACGTGTGCGGGGTGCGCAGCTCCCTGAGGCCGAACAGGAGCAGCACCGCCGAGATCAGGCCCAGGATCGGGTTGGCCAGCGCCGAGAGCCGCAGCGAGGGCAGCAGGGCGAGAACCGCCGGCCAGCCGGGCGGATATTGCGAGAGACGCTTGCCGTCCTGGTCCGGGACATAGACGGTCATCAGGACGTCGCGCAGGTTCGTCGGCAGCGGCGCGTTCCAGAACCTGAGATGGCGCAGGGTGCCGGCGAGATAGGTGTAGCCGAACTCGTCGGCGGAACTCGGGAACGCCCTCAGGATGCCGTACGCGAGCACCAGCGTGAGCACGAGCGCGAGCGTGATGATCGCGAGCGGCGCGATCGGCGGCGGCTCGGCGATCGCACGGGACGACACTGTCCGGGCGCCGTACAAGATGAGGCAGGTGCTGATCAGACCATACGCCAACGCACAAGAAACGGTCGCCGCCCTTGGCAGGTAAAAGGTCGTAACAAAACCCTCGGCAAACCCGACAACGACCAGTAGCAGGGAGAGTATCAGGAACTTTCTTCGAAACGACGAAGACATTCCTGTACTGCTTCGGGAAATTACCGTGTCACTCATGCGGTTGGTCCAGCCTCTGCCAGTTCCATCAAGTCATACCACTGCGGCGGGGACTGAACTATGCAATACAAGGGTAGTTCCGAGGCAATCCGATGATGCCCGGTCTATGACAGTGCCCGATTCTTCACGCGCTGGTCCTTCGGACAGGGTCGTGGTCCGCATCGGGACCATCCGCCTGCCGGCGCAAGGCCTGGCCCGGGCAAGCCGGGCCGGGCCGCGGCGCGTCGCTCAGATGTCGGCGTACATGTGGGTCTCCGCCTCGGCGCCCGGGTGGGTGACTGCGCCGAGATGCGCCGGGCCGACCAGTTGTGCGAATTTCCAGATCGCGCCGCTGTTGTAGTCGGTCCGGCGCGGCATCCAGTGCGTGCGGCGTTCCGCGAGTTCGGCCTCGCTCAGCGCCACCGATATCGTCCCTGCCTCCGCGTCGATGACGATGCGGTCGCCGTCCCGCAGCAACCCGATCGTGCCGCCCGCGGCGGCTTCCGGACCGATATGGCCGATGCAGAAGCCGCGCGTGCCGCCGGAGAAGCGGCCGTCGGTGATCAGCGCCACCTTGTCGCCCATGCCCTGGCCGTAGATCGCCGCCGTGGTCGACAACATCTCGCGCATGCCGGGGCCACCCTTCGGACCCTCGTAGCGGATGACGATGACGTCGCCGGCGGCGTAGGCGCGCGCCTGCACGGCGGCGAACGCGTCCTCCTCGCAGTCGAAGCAGCGCGCGGTGCCCTCGAAGCGGAGCTGCTTCATGCCGGCGACCTTCACGATCGCCCCGTCCGGCGCCAGGTTGCCCTTCAGCCCGACCACGCCGCCGGTGCGCGAGATCGCGCTGGAGACCGGGTAGATCACGTCCTGGCCGGTGGGGAACACCACGCCCTCGAGGTTCTCGGCCAGGGTGCGGCCGGTGACGGTCAGGCAGTCGCCGTGCAGCAGCCCGCCATCGAGCAGCGCCTTCAGGATCACCGGGATGCCGCCGACATTGTGCACGTCGAGTGCCACATATTTCCCGCCCGGCTTGAGATCGGCGATGTAGGGCGTCCGGCGCATGATCTCGACCACGTCGTCCATGGTGAAACGGATGCCCGCCTCGTGGGCGATCGCCGGCAGGTGCAGCCCGGCGTTGGTCGAGCCGCCGGTGGCGCCGACGACGACCGCGGCATTCTCCAGCGCGCGCCGCGTCACGATGTCGCGCGGACGCAGCCCGGAGCGCAGCAGCGCCATCACCGCACGCCCGGACTCCACCGCCCAGGCGTCGCGCTCCTCGTACGGCGCCGGCGCGCCGGCGGAACCCGGCAGCGCCAGGCCCATCGCCTCGCTCACGGTCGCCATCGTGTTGGCGGTGAATTGGCCGCCGCAGGCGCCGGCGGACGGGCATGCGACGCACTCCAGCTCGAACAGGTCCGCGTCCGACATGTTGCCGGCGGCGTGCTGGCCGACCGCCTCGAATACGTCGACCACGGTGACGTCGCGGCCATGGAAGCGCCCGGGCAGGATCGATCCGCCATACATGAACACGCTCGGCACGTTCAGCCGCAGCATCGCCATCATCATGCCGGGCAGCGACTTGTCGCATCCGGCGAGCCCGACCAGCGCGTCGTAGCTGTGCCCGCGCATGGTCAGCTCGACCGTGTCGGCGATGGCGTCGCGCGAGACCAGCGAGGACTTCATCCCTTGGTGGCCCATCGCGATGCCGTCGGTGACGGTGATGGTGGTGAACTCGCGCGGCGTGCCGCCGGCCTCGTTGACGCCCCGCTTGACCGACTGCGCCTGACGCGAAAGCGCGATGTTGCAGGGGGCGGCCTCGTTCCAGCAGGTGGCGACGCCGACCAGCGGCTGATGGATCTGCTCCTCGTTCAGCCCCATCGCGTAGTAGTAGGAGCGGTGCGGCGCACGGTCCGGCCCCTCGGTGACGTGGCGCGACGGCAGCCTGGACTTGTCCCAGCGCGGCTCTTGCATGATGGTCTTCCTGTATCCCGGTCGAAGTCGTTGCGAGCCGGCCCTGTCAGTCCAGCCGCGCGATCGCGGCCTGCAGACGGGTCTCCTCGGTATGAAAGGCAGCCAGCCGCTCGCGGTTCTCCTCGACGATCTCCGGCTTGGCGCGGGCGACGAAATCGGCGTTGGCGAGCTTGCGCTCCACCTTCTCCGCCTCGGTATGGGCGCGCGCCAGTTCGCGCTCCAGCCGCGCCCGCTCGGCCTCGATGTCGATCAACCCCTCGAGCGGCAGCACCAGCGTCGCCTCGTCGAGCACCAGTTGCGCAGCACCCTTCGGCATCGCGCCGTCCAGCACGCCGACCTCGGAGACATGCGCCATGCGCCCGATCGCCTCGCTCCAGGACCGGGCGCGGGCGATGCTGTCCGGTGCCGCGTCCCGCAGCAGCAGCGGCGCCAGCCGCGACGGCGGCACGTTCATCTCCGACCGCACGGTGCGTATCCCGGTGATGAAGCGGATCACCCAGTCGATCTCGCGTGACACCGCCTCGTCCCTGAAGACGACCTCCGCCGCCGGCCACTCGGCGCGGATCAGGCTGCCCGGCGCGCCGTAGCCGAACTCGTCCCATATCGTCTCGGTGACGAACGGCATCACCGGATGCAGCAGGCGCAGCATCATGCCGAGCCCCCAGGCGGCGGCAGAGCGCACCTCGGCGGCCTCGGCGGTCGCGGTCGTCGAGGACAGCACCGGCTTGGCGAACTCCAGGAACCAGTCGCAGAACACGTTCCAGGTGAAGCGGTAGAGCACGGCCGCATACTCGTCGAAGCGGAACGCCTCCAGCGCCGCGTCCGCCTCCGTCGCCGCCTGCTGCACCTCGCCCGCGATCCAGCGCGCCAGCGGATGGCGCGCGGCGGCGGGATCGAAGCCGGGATCGGGCGCCACCGCGTTCATCTCGCAGAAGCGCGCCGCGTTCCACAGCTTGGTGACGAAGGAGCGCTGCTCCTCGACCCGCCTCGGGCTCAGCCTCGCATCCCGGCCCTGCCCGGTCAGCGCGCAGACGGTGAAGCGCAGCGCGTCGGCGCCGTACTGGTCGATCATGTCGAGCGGATCGATGCCGTTGCCGAGGCTCTTGGACATCTTGCGGCCGCGCTCGTCGCGCACCAGCCCGTGCATGAACACGGTGCGGAACGGCACCTCGTCCATGAAGTGCAGCCCGAGCATGATCATCCGGGCCACCCAGAAGAAGATGATGTCGAAGCCGGTGACGAGCACCGAGCTCGGATAGTAGCGCGCCAGCTCGGGCGTGTGCCTGGGCCAGCCCTGGGTGGAGAACGGCCACAGCCCGGAGCTGAACCAGGTGTCCAGCACGTCCGGATCGCGCGTCAGTTCGGCGTCATGACCGTAATGCGCCCTGGCCGCCTCATGCGCCCCGCCCTCGTCGAGGGCGACGAAAATCTCCCCGTCGGGGCCGTACCAGGCCGGTATGCGGTGGCCCCACCAGAGCTGGCGGCTGATGCACCAGGGCTGGATGTCGCGCATCCAGGCGAAGAAGGTGTTCTCCCACTGGCGCGGCACGAACTGCACCCGCCCCTGCTCGACCGCGCGGATCGCGGGGCCGGCGAGCTTGCCGGCGTCGCAATACCACTGCGTGGTCAGACGCGGCTCGACCACGGCGCCGCCGCGCTCGGCGTGCGGCACCTGGTGGGTATGCGGCTCGACCGCCACCATCAGCCCGAGCCGCTCCAGCTCGGCGACGATCGCGGCACGCGCGGCCTCGCGCGGCTGCCCGCCGAGAGCGAGCACGAAGGCCGGCTCCGCGAGACCGTCCACGGCGCGGAGTTGGTCGTCGATCTCGTCGAGGGCAACGCGGCCGTCCTCGTCCAGGATCGTCGGCATCGCCAGGCCATGCCGCTGGCCGACCGCGAAGTCGTTGAAGTCGTGCGCGGGCGTGATCTTGACCGCGCCGGTACCCTTCTCCGGATCGGAGTAGCTGTCCGTAATGATCGGGATGCGACGCCCGGTCAATGGCAGCAGCACGTGCCGGCCGACGAGGTCCGCGTAGCGCGCATCGTCCGGATGCACCGCGACCGCGGTGTCGCCGAGCATCGTCTCGGGCCGGGTGGTGGCGACGGTGATCGAGAGGGCCCCCGCGTCCCCGGCCTCGGGCTCGATCGGATAGCGCACATGCCACAGGTGGCCGCGCACCTCCTGGCTCTCGACCTCCAGGTCGGACAGCGCCGAACGGAACACCGGGTCCCAGTTCACCAGCCGGCGGTCGCGGTAGATCAGCCCCTGGCGGTGCAGGGTCACGAATACCTCGCGCACCGCCTCCGACAGCCCCTCGTCCATGGTGAAGCGCTCACGCTTCCAGTCCAGCGAGCAGCCGAGCCGGCGCAACTGACGGGTGATGGTGCTGCCGGACTGCTGCTTCCACTCCCAGACCCGGTCGATGAAGGCATCGCGGCCGATCGCGTCCTTGCTGCTGCCCTCCGCGCGCAGGGTGCGCTCGACCACGAGCTGCGTGGAGATGCCGGCGTGATCGGTGCCCGGCTGCCACAGCGCGTCGCGGCTCTGCATTCGCCGCCAGCGGATCAGGATGTCCTGCAGCGTCATGTTGAGCGCATGTCCCGCATGCAGCGTGCCGGTGACGTTCGGCGGCGGGATCATGACCGCGTACGGCACGGCGTGGCCGTCCGGATCGGCGGCAAACGCGCCCTCGGTCTCCCAGCGCGCGTAGAGCTGGTCCTCGGCATGCGCCGGTATGAAGGTCTTCTCGAGCATGGATCAACCTAGCAGGCTACGGGGCGGAGACCGACCCTCGACCTGGCGGGACCGGCGTCCGCGGAGGCCAGCGCCCCCGCCGGCGTCAGCCGGGGCGGCGGGTCAGCTTCTCGATCTCCGAGCGCACCAGCGCCTCGACCAGCCTGGGCAGGTGCTCGTCGAGCCAGTTGCTGATCAGGCCGCGCAGCTCGTCCCGCACCAGGTCCTCGAGCGTCGGTCCGCCACTGCGCAGCAGATGCGGTGACGATGCGGCAGGCGGCGCCGGCGGTGGCGGCTGTTCGCGCAGCATCGCCTCGTGCAGCGCCTCGAAGGACTGCGTCGTGGCCGCCCGGGTCCGCGCGGCGATCAACCCCTCCACCAGGGCCGGGTTGGGAACGATCGGCGCGGGCGGCTGCGGTATTGCCGGCACCACCGAGGCCGGCGGCGCGGGCTCGGTCTTCTCCGGCGGTACCATCATCGCCTTCCCCATTACCAGCACGTCGTCCTTGTCCGGTCCGGCCGGGGGTGCCGCGGCCGCGGGCGCCGGCTCGCGCTTGTCCGGCTTGTCCGGAACGGTCTCGACCGGCGCCACCTCGTCCTCGTTGAGGATACGGCGGATGGAGGCGAGGATGGTGTCCATCGACGTATCGTCCGCGGAGGCGCGATCGCCGCCTTCAGGTTTCGGTGCGCTCTTCAATTTTCAACGTCCCGGCTGTCCAACGGCATAGTCGTTAATCCCCCACAGCCGATCCTTGACCGCCTTGTAGTAGGCCGTCTCGTCATAGAGGGGCACGTTCAGCTTCAGGTCGCGGGCGGTCAGCCGACCGATCGCCGCGGCAACGCTGTACGACGCGATCACCATGCTGCTCAGGCTCTGCACCAGGGCAAGCTGCGCCGACAGCAGCGTCTGCTGCTGCTGCAGCACCTCCAGCGTGGTGCTGGTGCCGACGATCGCCTGGCGCTCGACCCCCTCGAGGGCGATGATGTTCGACTGCACGGCGGTGCGGTCGCTCTCGATCGAGGCCCGGAAGGCGATCAGGTTCTCCCAGTTCGAGACCGCGCTCTGCATCGCGGTGCGGCGCTGCACATCGACCTGGCGGCGGGCATACTGGTCGCTCTGGCGCGCCTGGCGCACGGCGGCGTATTCCGACCCGCCCTGGTAGATCGGGATCTGGAAGTTCACGATCCCTTCCTTGATATCCTGCTGGTAGCCCCTGAAGTTCTGGTTGACGCCGTGCTGGTAGGCGAGCTCGGCGGTGACCTTCGGCAGCAACGCCGACACGGCGACGTCGACGGCGTCCTTCTCCGAGGCCTCCGTGAACAGGGCGGCGATGACGCCGGGGTTGTTCGAGCCCGCGCCGGCCATCACCTCGCGCTCGTTGCGGACCGGCAGGGTCAGCGGCTGCGGCGGGATCAGGTTCGGCGACGGCGGCATGCCGATGATCTGCACGTACGTCGCCTCGGCGGTCTGCAGCTGCCCCTCCGCCTGCTGGCGCTGGGCGCGCGCCGTGGCAAGCGCCGCCTCGGCCTGGGCGACGTCGGTCCGGGTGATCTCGCCGACGCGGAAGCGGTCGTTGGTTGCCTGCAGCTGCTCGACCAGGACCTTCTCGTTGTTGGTCTGGATCTGCAGGTTCTGCTGGTTCTGGATCACGCCGACATAGGCGCTGACCACGTTGGTGAACACGGTCTGCTCGGTGGCGATCAGGTTCGCGCGCTCGCCCAGCACCCGGTTGACCGCCTCATGGGTCAGCGAGGTGGTGTGCCCGCCGGTATAGAGCGGCTGCGAGATGGTGACCCCGGAGGCATAGCCCGGCGTCGCGATCGAACTGGTCGGAAACCGGGCGCCCTGCGCCGTGCTGCCCTGGAAGTAACTCAGCCCGGTGGTGCCGGTGATCGTCGGCCGCCAGCCGGCCAGTGCCGTCGGCACGTTCTCGTCGGTGGCCCGCAGGTTGGCGCGTTCCGCCTGCAGGGTAGGGTTGGTCAGGTAGGCGGCGGCGAAGGCCTGCTGCAGCGTGTGCGGGATGAAGGTCGGCAGTCCGCTGCCGTCGTATTTCTGCGCCATCGCCGTGTCCGACATCACCAGACCCGTGCTGCTGCACAGCGCCGCCATCAGGCTGACCCTCACGCCAGTGCGAACAACCATCCCAGCCACTCCTCGATCGCCTGCCGTCCAGCGCTCGCGCGCGTGACGTGCGACTTTCTCTGCCACAGAACCATCCGCCGTTGCCAGCATTGCCTGCCGAAACCAATTCCCGATGCCGCCGCCCGCACGCAGCCCGGTTTCAGGATACGGATCGCGGTCAGAAGGTGAATTTCGGAGCCGGCGCCAGCTCCGCGATCAACGCCGTCGTGGCGTCGAACTGCGGCCGCGCGCGCAGCCCGTGGGTGGAGGCCTCGGCGAGTATCACGGTGCCGACGCGGTCCTCGGGCCATAGCACCGCCGCCAGCCGGCCGGCGGGGGTAAGCTGCGCCTCCAGGGCCGCGGGCAACGCGCGCACGGCGCCGTCGATGACGATCAGGTCGTAGGGCGCGCCCGGCTTCCACCCCGCCGTCAGCGGGCCGACCTCGAAGCGTACCCCGGGCGCCCACTCGGCGCAGATCCGCGCACCCTCCGCGGCCAGCCCCGGATCCTGCTCCAGCGCGGTCACGTGCAGGCCGAGGGCCGCCAGCAGGGCAGCCCCGTAGCCGGTGCCGGCCGCCACCACGAGGGCCTTCTCGCCGGCATGCGGCACCGCGACCTGGAGCATGCGCGCGATGATGCGCGGCTCCATCAGCACCCGGCCCGCCCCCAGCTTGACCCCGCAGTCGGCGTAGGCGAGGGCCCTCGACGCCGCCGGCACGAAACGCTCGCGCGGCAACGCGCGCATCGCCTTGATGATGCGCGGGTCGTGCACCTGCACCGGACGGATCTGCGTGTCGACCATGCGGTTGCGCGCCGCGGCCGTGTCCGCGACGACGTCCGACGCGATGATCGGCAGCGTTCGGGCATCGTTCTTGTTCATCCGCAGGTTTATACGGGTGCGTGGTGCGCTGCGGCAAGGTGCGGGCGCAGGCAGGTAACACCGGCGCGAAGGGGCGCTTGACCAGCCGGGAGCGGCAGGGGATATAGCTCGCCTCCCCCGAGTGGTCCGGTGGCAGAGTGGTGATGCAGCGGACTGCAAATCCGCGAATGTGGGTTCGATTCCCGCCCGGACCTCCAGCCCGCGATCCAGGCTCGGGCGCCGGGTGCAAGTGGGCCGACCACCAGATCGCCGGAGCGCATGAAATGGCCGAGCCGGCCGGGCGGTGCCCGCAGCACGAAGGCTCGAGATAGACGGGATGACGCCGAGGTCGCTGGTTGCATCCGCAGGACAGGGGCTCGGGAGGATCGCGCCCGCCGATCGCGCGAGAGCGTTGTTCCTGGTCTCGTTGCTGTCCTGCCTGGTGATCGACTTCTTCCTCGCGCGCGCCGTCGTTCCGAACTCGGATACGATACAGCTCTACAACGAGATCCCCTCGATCAGGGCCGGGAACATCCTGCTCCGGCACTGGGTCCTCACCAGTGACAGCTTCTACCTGACGGATCTTCCATTCTTCGCGATCTTCGGCTTCCTGATCGGCGATGTGCCGCAACTCGCATTCTTCGTCCCTTTCTTCATATTCTTCCTGTTCCTGACCGCCTGCCTGCTGCTCGTCCAGGACGACGAACATTCCAGCGTGCGGAACGTCGGACGTTTCTCTATACTTTTCGCTTTTATTGCAAAGCCTGTTGCGATCTGTGACGCTGCGAGGCTGCGGGTGGGAGAGGTCGGCCATGGATTCATCGACATTCGCGACTTGGTTCGGTGGCATTCGGCACCTGGACGCGTCGCAG
>JAABUX010010446.1_pt1 | contig 10360 bp, 9 predicted proteins | sample 5561851 | NCBI WGS metagenome assembly JAABUX01 (sample SAMN10711883, study PRJNA513361) | rock metagenome | isolation source: Antarctica rocks | place: Antarctica: Victoria Land, Richard Nunatak red sandstone | collected 2016-01-03 | reverse complement strand
GGCAGACTTTAGCTTGTCTAACAACTCGGTGGTTTCGGTCTGGCCGAAGAACGCCACGATGGTTTCGGCGGTGGTCCGGCCGATGTCGTAGATGGACGCAAGCTCTTCGGTCGTCGCGGCTTGCAGCTTTTCTAGTGACCCGTACTGGCGGGCTAAAATCTCGGCGGCGTGTTCGCCGATCAGGCGGATGCCGAGGGCGAAAATCAGGCGCGGCAAGGGCGGATGCTTGCTGCCTTCAATCGCAGCGAGAATGTTGTCGGCCAGCTTGTCTCCCATGCGCTCCAGCGGCAGCAGTTGTTCTTTTTTGAGAGAATACAGGTCGGCGGCGTCTTTGATAAGGTTCTGCTCGACAAGCTGCGCGGCGTGTTTTTCGCCGAGCCACTGAATGTCCATCGCCCGGCGGGACACGAAATGGATAATGCGCTGGATGTTTTGGCCGGGGCATCCGGTGCTGTTCGGGCAGCGCGTGACGGGAGTGTTTTCGGGCCGGACTAAGAGAGTTCCGCAGGCCGGGCAGTTGAGGGGCAAATGGTACGGCTGGCTGTCTTCCGGGCGGACGTCTAAGACGACTTGGACAATTTCGGGAATAACATCGCCAGCCTTTTGGATGATGACCGTGTCGCCAATGCGGACATCTTTGCGGTCTATTTCGAGCTGGTTGTGCAGCGTCGCCCGCTGGACCACCGAGTTTGGCGGCAGGGTCACGGCCTCCACAATGGCAACCGGCGTTACCGCGCCGGTGCGGCCGACGGACGCGATAATGTCCAAGATTTTTGTCCGGCCCTGCGCCGCCGGGAACTTGTAGGCAATCGCCCAGCGCGGGGTCCGCGCGACTGCGCCGAGATCCTGCTGCTGGCTGAAGCTGTTGACTTTGACGACAATGCCGTCAATGTCGTAGGTCAGCGACGCTTTCTTGTCGGTCCATTCGGCGACATACGCGATAACGGCACCTATGTCCGGGTTCAAGCGGACATTCGGGTTGACCCGCATCCCCCAGCCTTTCAAGCCATCTAAAAGACCCTGCTGCGACTCCGCCGCCCGCTCGCTGCTTTCGCCTAAAGCATACAAAAAGATGGAGAGCTTGCGCTTCGCGGTCACGGCAGGGTCAAGCTGCCGGACACTGCCTGCCGCCGCGTTACGGGGGTTCGCGAACACCGGCTCCCCGGCGGCCTCGCGTTCGGCATTGATGCGCGTGAACTCGGCGTGGTCCAGATACACTTCGCCGCGTATCTCCACAAAGTCCGGGAACGGCGGGCGCAGGCGCAGCGGCAGGCCGGCGACGGTCTTGAGGTTCGCGGAAATGTCCTCGCCGACAACGCCGTCCCCGCGTGTCGCGCCGCGCTGAAACTGGCCGCTCGCATACGTCAGCGAGACGGCTAAACCATCAATCTTCAGCTCCGTGACATACTCCACGGCGGCGTCTTCCGCCAGCCCCAGATGCCGCTTTACTTTTTCGTCGAATGCCCGCAGCTCGTCGTCGTTGAACGCATTCCCCAGCGACAGCATCGGCTGTTTATGGGTGTGCGGCTTGAAATCCGACTGCGGCGACGCCCCCACCCGCTGCGTCGGCGAGTCCGCCGTCACCAGCTCGGGATGCGCGGCTTCTAAGTCAATCAGCTCCCGCAGCAGATGGTCGTACTCGGCGTCGGTGATCTCCGGCTGATCCAGCACATGATACAAGTAGTTCGCGTGGTTAAGCTGGGTCCGCAAGTCCTCCGCCCGCGTGGCGGCCTGCTGAAGCGGATCAAGTATGTCAAGGGGTTCAGTGATGTTGAGCATAGGTTTTCGTGTGGGTTCTTTTGCGGGCATTCAAAGTCGCCTGCCGAAGCATTCCAATAACTTCCCGGTAGTCCTCGTCTTTGACACGTCCATCGTAATAAATCGGCTGGTTCCGCATGGACTGTCCGGCAGAGTCACCCGGCACGGCATTAAACCGCTCAATATCGTTTTGGCGGTGGTAAATTGCCGCTGCCAAAGCAGTTGTTTCGTGCGGCGCATGAGTTCGCGCGTTGACATCCGCTCCTGAATCCAGCAGACGCCGAACTTGTTCCGGTTCTCCATCGGCAGCCGCCTGGATCAGCGGCGGCAGAGGTGGTTTGCTTTGAGCCGGGCTAGGCGGAGGCGTATGCTGGCTCTGGCTGCACCCGCTCGTAAGGCAGGAACAAACTATAACCACTGCAACGGACGGCAAGAGAGAGCTTTGGATTTTCATGGGCGCGGCTGCCTTCTAACAGCGCATTTTACCCGATGCGTATCACGAATGGAAGCCTCTTGACGACCAGTGTAGTCCTGTGCTACAATGGGCGTATGAACAAGCCGCAAACTTTAGGAGACCAGGAGCTGACCCTGCTGCGCTATGTCACCGACCATGCGCCGGTGACGGTGCGCGAAGCCGCCGAACGGTTCGGCGAGCCGCATGGCCTCGCCCGCACGACAATCCTGACCATGATGGAGCGCCTGCGCCAAAAGAATTATCTGACCCGCTTCAAAGATCAAGGCGCGTTCCAGTACCAGCCGGTGGTCGCCAAAACCGAACTGATGCAAAATCTGGTGCGTGACTTTGTGGAAAAGTCGCTCGGCGGCTCCCTGTCGCCGTTTGTCGCGTATCTCAGCGAGTCGAAGCTGTCCGAGCGTGAGCTGGCCGACCTGCGGCAGCTTGTTGAGGCTACCGACACCGACAGGAGCTAGACGCGATGGGACCAGCCGCTTGGATCGTACAAACTTGGCTTCTGCAGATGGGTCATGCCTGCCTCTGGGGCAGTTTGATGATCGCTGCCGTCGGCATTGCCTGCCGCTGCCTGCCGCGTCTCCCGGCACCCATCCGCGCCTGGCTCTGGTGGCTGGCCTGCGCCAAGCTGCTGCTCGATTTTTGTGCAATGGCTCCGATCAACCTGCCTCTTCTGCCCGCGCCTGCCCCCGCAGTTCGCTCGGCTGCCGCCGCCACGCCCCATCTACTGCCTTCCCCAGCGCTGCCGCAGAGCGTCTCAGCCACAGTACCAGTGGCGGCCATAGCCGAACCGATGGCAGCTCCTACGCCGTCCGCGCCGCGCTGGCCTTTGCTTCTCTTTGCCCTATGGATTGCCGGCGTGGCGGCGTCTTTCAGTTTCGCCGTGCGTCAAAGCTCTACACTGAAACGCCTTCAGCGCGGCGCGTCTCCGGCGGTGCTGCCGGACACAGACTGGGACGCCGTGGCCCATCAACTCGGCCTCAAGTGTGTGCCGCGTGTGCTGGCCGGCCCGCACGTTCAGACGCCGTGCGTCTCCGGCTGGCTGCGGCCAGTCATTCTGCTGCCGCTGAACCTCAGCGACACGCTGACGCTGGCAGAGCTGTGCCTGACTCTGGCACACGAAATGGCGCATCTGAAGCGTCTTGATCTGCCGCTGGCCGCGCTGCCCCTGCTGACCCGGACCGTGTTCTTTTTTCACCCGCTGGTCTGGTGGGCGTCGGCAGAATGGGCCGCCGCGCGGGAGGAAGCCTGCGACGCGCTGGCGCTGTCTGCGACACACCTGCCGCCTGCCGAGTACGGACGCCTGCTCCTGAAGCTGGCGTCGCCGACTGCCTTCCCGCCCGCGCTCGGCTTCTCGCCGGGCTACCAGGCCCTGCGCCGCCGCCTGGTCAGCCTCGCTGCCGCCCGCGCCGCGCCACGCCGGGCGCGTCTGCTGGTGCTGGCCCTGCCGCTGCTTCTGCCCTGGCGGCTCTCCTCTGCCCTCTCACCTGCCGCGATTCGCCACGACAAAACGCCGACGCTCTACTCGGTCACAGCTCTTGCAGGCGACGCCGACAGCGTTGCCGCACTCAACAATGCCGGACAAATCGCACTGTCCGTCCGCGCCGACAACGGCGCACAGGGCTACGCGGGGACTGCGGACACGCTCACGGCGCTCAGCGCTCTGCCCAAGCACCATGCCAGCCTCGTCTACGGCCTGAGCGACGCCGGGCAGGCGGCAGGCGCATCGTTCAACATTCCCGGCCATGCGCGGGCGTTTGTTTGGGACGGCGCGACCCACAAAATCGGCTCCCTGCCGGGCTATCCGTACAGCGAGGCGCGGGGCATCAACACCGCCGGCGAAATCGCAGGCTTCTCCGAAACCGGCCATGCCGACCGCCGCCGCGCCTGGGTCACCCGCGCCTTCCTGCACCGGCCCGGCGAGGCGTTAGTAGATTTAGGGACACTAGGCGGTTCCTACAGCGCGGCGTATGCGCTTAATGCGCTGGGAACAGTCGTCGGCAAAGCGGATACCGAAGAAGTCGGCGCAACCCACGCTTTTGCTTGGGCTGGCGGCCAGATGACCGACCTCGGCACCCTGGGCGGCGCAAACAGCGTTGCGTATGCCATCAGCGATACCGGCCAAGTTGCCGGAGCCTCCGAAGTAGACGACACCGGCACCCGCCATGCCTTTCTGTACGCAGGCGGCCAGATGCAGGACCTGGCTCCCTTGCTGGGAATGACGACTAGCGCGGCCTACGCCCTGAACTCGGCGGGTCAAGTCGCTGGCACGTCGCAGACTTTGACGCTCAAACGCGCCACTCTCTGGCAGAACGGCCAGCCAACCGACCTCAACACCCTGCTTCCGCCAAGTTCCGGCTGGACTCTCACCGATGCCCGCGCCATCAACGACCACGGCCAAATCGCCGGCCTCGGCCTGTTTGGAGGCCACCGCCGCGCCTTTCTGCTGACGCCGCGTTAGAAGGAAACCGCCGATGACATTCACGAACCCACTAACACTGATCAAATCAACTGCCGGCGTCATCTTACTGGCTCTGTTTCTTTGTCCAGCATCAGCTTCTGCACAGCCGGAGTATCGCATTACTGATCTTGGCAGTATTGAGGGAGCTTCTGATGAAGTGGGAGCAATGGCGATCAATGACCGGGGACAGGTCGCCGGGGGCAACGGCCATGCGTTCCTCTGGACCAATGGCATTCGGGATTTGGGGACTCTCCGACCGCAGGAGTATGAAGACAGCACGTTTGCTGTGGCTAACGATGTCAACAATCAGGGAGTCCTTGTCGGCTGTTCAGGCAGCTTCAAAGCCGTCTTTGGGACCGGGCTGGAAACTGCAAGAGGAATTGTGGTGAAGAACAATCACTTGCAGCAGTTCAGCGGATACAATGTGTCGTTTATCCCTTATGCCATTAATGACGCAGGGCAAATTGCCGGACTGAATGCGTTTCGGGGCTTCTTCTACGCTCAAGGCAAGATGATCCCTATTGGCACTTTCAGCCACGTCCCCAACGGCAACCGCAGCACCGCTCGCGGCCTCAATTCACGGGGGCAAGTCGTCGGCTGGTCTACAGTCGGCTACCTGCCCGTTGCCAAATTCGACCAGCTTGCGACCCACGCTTTCTTGTGGCAGCGACACGGGAAATCAGGCAGGATGCGTGATCTTGGCACACTGCCCGGCTGGGTCAGCAGCTACGCTTATAAGATCAACCGGCAAAGCGAGATCGTCGGCTCGGTCAGCGATGCGGGCGGCGACACGGATGGATTTGAGCGGGCCAGCCGCACGGCGGCGTTCCTCTGGCGCAGCGGCAAAATGGTCAGTCTTGGAACGCTCCCCGGCAGCAAGAACAGCGCGGCGTTCGGGATTAACGACAGCACAGAGATTGCCGGAACTTCGGACGCCCGCGCGTTTCTATGGACGCAGGGCAAAATTCTGGACCTAAACGCCTGCCTTCCGGCTGCTTCCGGGTGGACGCTGGAAGAAGCGCGAGCCATCAACAACAAAGGCCAGATTGTCGGCAATGGCAAGCTGAACGGGCAAGAACACATGTTTCTGCTGACGCCGACTGCCCCTCAGTAACACTCACGCAGGAGTTTCGGCGCGGCGCGGCGAACAAAAGGCGATGCCGGAAACTCTTTCTGAGGAAACCCTCCCCACGCCGAAGACGACCGAACGCTTAGAGGCGCTGGACATTTGCCGGGGCGTCGCGATTTTGGCGGTGCTGTTTATCCACGTTTCCGGCCACTTCCTGCCCGCCCTGCACCCCCCGAAATCCCACACGCCGCCTTCATGGACCTGGTACGCGCTGGCCGTGCTGAATGTGGATGCGCTGTGGGCTGTCCCCTGCTTCTTGATGCTGAGCGCGTTCGCCAATGCCCTGAGCCTGTCGCGCATTCCAGACCTGGCCCGCTACGCCAAGCGGCGGCTGCAAACTGCCGTTGTTCCCTATGTGCTGTGGAGCGCCGTTTACATGGTGCTGAACATTGCTCTGGGAACGCTGCATCACCTCACCCTGGGACACATCGCAAAGCTGCTGCTGACCGGGACGGCCGAGTTCCATTTGTACTTCTTTGTGCTGGTGATTGAGCTATATGTCCTGCTGCCATTCCTAATGCCCCTCTTTCAGCGCCGTCCGCCGCTGTGGGCCGCCCTGCTCGGAGCAGTCGTCTTGCAGGCCGCTATTTACAGCCTGAATAAGTTTGTGCTGCCGCATCGGTTCCAGACGACAATTCTGTGGGACATTTTACCGGTGGCGCTGGGGCTGTGGCTGTGGAGCCAGCTTAGACGCTGGCCGGACATCTTTAAGCGGGGATTGTGGCCGGCTGTGGGCCTGACGCTGGCTGCGCTGGTGATCTACACGCCACTGGGCGCAGCCACTTCCGCGCCGCAAACGCCTGCTGGCCTAGCGATGTACCACCAGCTTGGGAAGCAGTTCACAGCGGTTTACCAGGGCGGAGAATGGATATTCACGGCGGGCATGAGCTTTCTGGTGCTGGTGGAGGCGGGCGCATTGGTCAAAAGCCGCACGGCTGGGGTGCTGTCGTATCTGGGGGCGGAGTCGCTGGCGATTTACGTCATGCACCCGCTGGCGATTATCGCGCTGGACAAGCTGGGCGCAAAAGCGCTGGGCGCAGGCGCGGGCCTGGTTGTCTATTACGCCCTGTGCCTCGGCCTGCCGCTGGCGGCGGTGCGGGTCTGGCGTCTTCGTAGAGCGCCATTGGGAGGATCAGGTGCGCCAAAATGACAAATCCGGGGCATCGGATTGTGGCAGGGAACGCGCGGCGCTTCCGGCGAGAACAGGCTCTAGCGGAGTGCGCGGCTCCCAAACACCACAGGCGGCCGCGCCTGGCTCCTCGCCACTTCCGGCGTCTCCCGCAGCGATTTTGTAGCCCTCCGCCACGCGCAGCGCTAACTGTTCCAAGACAAATTGGGGGATAGGTGAACGGCCTGCCCATAACTCCGAGTTGTTCGCTCGGCGCAGGTATTCTTCCTGAAGCAGCCGAAAGCGCCATTCTTCAAGTGGTTCTTCCCCCTCATTCCGGCAGCCAAGCACATAGCATTTATAATCAATTTGGTCCACTGCCCCACTTCCCTACGGTTCCACTGGCAAGCAACTGGGTCTATTGTAACACAGGAAGGGCCGACCGTCAAGCCGCTAAGTCCGGTAACTTGCGGCAAGCGAACCTGCGATGGCGTGCCAGCCGTCGGCGAGGATGAAGACGAGGACTTTTGCGGGAAGCGAGATCACGGTCGGAGGCAGCATCATCATGCCCATGCTCATCAGAAGCGACGACACGACCAGATCAATGATAATGAACGGGATATAGATGATGAAGCCGAAGATGAACCCTGTCTTCAGCTCCGAAATCACAAAGGCGGGGATGACCACCTGCATCGGCAGCACGTCGGCGGGATGCGCGGGGTCCGTGATCTTCGGCACCGGGATCCGGCTCATCTGCAAAAACAGCCGCAGGTCGGCTTTGTACGTCTGGGCGACCATGAACCGGCGCAGGGGAATTTCGCCGCGCTCGACGGCTGTGTTGAAGTCCATTTTAGAACTTAAATACGGCTGAATGGCATCGCTGTTCATCTGGTTGAATGTCGGCGACATCACGAAAAATGTTAAAAAGAGGGACAGACCGAGCATGACCTGGGTGGGCGGAATGCTCTGGGTCCCGAGCGCGGAGCGCAGAAACGACAGCACGATCACAATGCGCGTGAACGCCGTGGTCATAATCAGAAGCGCCGGAGCCAGGGTCAGCACCGTCAGGAGCGCGAGAATTTGAAGCGTGTTGGCCACCTGCTGCGGGCTTTTGGCCGGGCCGCTGCCGGGAATGGTCGGCAGGGAAAGCGCCGGCAGCACGGGGCGTGGCGCACTCTGCGCGTGCGCCTCGGCAGCGCTCAGCATCAACAGGCAAAGCAGAAAAAGAGTGCGGGCAATCGTGCGTAGGGTCAAGACGGTTCCTCCGGCTTCGGTGAAGACAGCAGCGAGCGCAGGCGGGCATTGGCCGCGGCGATCCCCGACGCCGCATCGGGAGCATTCGGATTAGCGCGGGTGAGATATTCTTCAAATTCGTCCGCCATGCCTGACGGTTCTGCGTCTAAAATCGGCCACTCCGTCACGGTCGTAACGCTCTGCGCGGTTGCCGCCAGCAGCAGGTTTTTTCCCGCAACGCGCACCACATGCAGCATCATCCCACCGGGCAGACTCTGCGACGAAACAACCGCAACGTCTGCACCCATAGCGGGCGAACGTCCGAAGCTCGGGGCGGAAATCCGGGCCGGCTTGCCGTTTGTACCAGGCTTAACCAAATCAAAGCGCTTCAGCAGGTAGACCACGCCGGCGACCCCGGCCAGCACGACCACCAGTGCTTCCAGTGCCCGCCCGGCCTGCGCCGCCGGGTCCGGCGCGGCGTCGCCCACCGTCGTCAGCGGCGCACTGTCCCGCCCGCCGTAGTCCGGCGTTGACGCCGGTGCAGCGGCAGGCGGCGAGGCCTGCACGACTCCTGCCGTAGTGGCAAGCAGGAGGCTCAGGACGACTAAAATTAAATTACGCGGCACGGGCATGGTCTTTCTCGGAAGCGCTGCGCTCCTGGGCCGTGATAATCTCCGTCACCCGGACGCCGAAGTTGTCGTCAATAACAATCACTTCGCCCCGTGCGACCAGCATCCCGTTTGCGAACAAGTCTACGGGTTCGCCCGCGATTTTGTCCAGCTCGATGATCGAGCCTGCCGAAAGGTCCATGATGTCGCGGATCAACAGCCGTGTCCGGCCAAGCTCCACCGTCACTTCCAGCGGAATGTCGCGCACCCGGCCCAGCCCCGACTCGCTGCTTTGGGACAGCGGCGCGGGCGCGGCAGGCGCGAAACTCGGCAAATCCACTAGACCGCTCCTGCCCGCAGCTTGCCCGGATGCCTGAGCCGGCGCGGCTTCGTCTTCCGGTTCGGCGTACCCGTCAGCCGGTTCGTCGTCCTCGCTGCTTTGCCCGGCAGCCGCGATGAGCGCATCCAAATCTGCCTGGGAAAGCATTCCTATGTCGTCTGCCGTCATGTCGTCGATGTCTGCCATTGCTGCGGATGTCTCCTGAGAAGATAGGTTAATGCGCCGGTATGCTTTGCTCCCGGTGCGCGACTAAATCGGCGACAGGTTCCACGACCTGCTCGATCTGGACGGCGAGGGTGCGGCCCCGCAGACCGGTCCGGCCCCGGAACTTGACGTGGTCGCCGATCATCAAATCCACCGTGCCGAGCTTGTCTTTGGGCGCGTGGGGGTCGCCGGATGCCGGGCAGACCTGCATCGGCAGCACCTGCCCGACCTGAAGCGAGGCGAGTTCGGCAACGCAAAGGGAAGTCCGCCCAAGACGCGCGACACACGGCACAGCGGTGGTGTTGAGGCGGCGGGCAAGCTGCTCCGAGTGCGAGCGCGTTGTCTTCTTGCGGTCGGAAACAAACCAGCGCTGCGTGCTGAGCTTGCCCAAAATCGGTTTGAGCAGCAGGTACGGAATGCACAGGCTCATGGCCCCTTGAAAGTCGCCGATGCGGATCTCAAACAGCACCAGGACAATGGTGTCGTTGCCGGGGACAATCTGGACAAACTGGGAAGACGTTTCCATGGAAGCCAACTGGAAGTCCAGCGGCAGCACCGTTTCCCAGGCAGTCTTGAGATCGGAGAGGCCCATCTCCACAATGTTGCCCGAAAGCATTTTCTCAATATCGGTCAGGTCTCGGACGACCTTGCCCGCAGCGCCTTTGCCGCCCAGCAGCCGGTCAATCATCGAAAACAGGATGCCGAAGTCTATCTCGAAAATTGCCTGCCCGGAAAGCGTCTCGACGTCCAGAATATTCAGCAGCGACGCCGAAATCGTCTTCATGTATTCGTCATACGGCACCTGCTCCACCGACACCAGCTCGACTTCCACCTGGGTTCGCAAATATCCCGCAAGAGAGGACATAAAGTACCCGGCGAAATTCTCATGCAGCATTTGAAGGGCACGGACATGGTCTTTGGAGAGCTTGTCGGGCCGACGGAAGTCGTAGACCTCATACGCCGCCGGCGGGGCGACCCGCCGCTGCGCCGATTGCAGAGCAAGCCCGGCGGCAGCCCGGCGGCGCTTGTGCAGCAGGAAAACGCGCCCTT
>JAABUX010010445.1_pt1 | contig 10361 bp, 7 predicted proteins | sample 5561851 | NCBI WGS metagenome assembly JAABUX01 (sample SAMN10711883, study PRJNA513361) | rock metagenome | isolation source: Antarctica rocks | place: Antarctica: Victoria Land, Richard Nunatak red sandstone | collected 2016-01-03 | reverse complement strand
CGGCGGACGACCCCCGCCAGATCGCTCCGCGACCGCATCGTCCGGGCAAGCAACTCCGTAGTCGGCGGTGAGACGGAACGACACCGGCGGCCTGCCAAGAAACAGAGAGCGGCGAGCCCTTCGTCGCCAAACCATTCGCTGGCCTTTCGGCGGCGGAAGAACGAAAGCGATCGTCTTTGGCTACGCTGACGCTGTGACGCTGATCTCCGCGGGCTAAAAGTCAAGGTCCGTCCTTCGGTCGCCTTGGGACGCGGCACCGGCCTCATGGGCTGAGTGACGCTTGATAAAGCGGGTAGCGTGGAAGATCCAGTCCCCACCCTAGGAGTAGACCTCTCGTGCCAAATCAACCGTTGCCAGGCGTCACCTCCTTGACCTTCCCGAAGGCGCTGGTGAACGCATTCCTGGTCGAGGCTGACGTCCTGACCTTGATCGACACCGGTACCCCGGGCGGGGCCGACAAGATCCTGGCGGCAATCCGTGGCGCAGGCCATGGTGAGCGAGATCTCAAGCGCATCCTGCTGACCCATCGCCACAGCGACCATGCGGCCAACGCGGCGGACCTCGCCCGGGTCACAGGCGCATCGGTCTACTGCTCGCCGGTGGACGCCCCATACATCCGGGAGGGGACCGAGCAGCCGCGCCCGCGACCGGCAACCCCGCTGGGTCAGCTCATGGTGCCCTACGTCAAGGTGGCTCTGCCGTGGAGTCTCCCCGCGTTCGCCGCGCAGGACAGTCTCGTCGGGGATGCCACGGTCGGTCCATTCCGCGTCATCGACACCCCGGGTCATACGGCCGGACACGTGTCGCTGCTGTGGACAGATCAGGGCGTCCTGTTCGCGGGCGACGCCGCGGCGCACATCACTTCGCTCGGCCCGCATCCCGCAGCCGATGATCCGGTGACCGCTCGGCAGAGCTTCGCATCGCTCAGCCATCTTGAGTTCGATACGGCCTGCTTCGGCCACGGACGGCCGCTCGTCGGCGCCGCAGCCCAGTTTCGAGCTGCCGCCGGCGACTAAGGGCAGGACCGAAATTCCGTCTCCCGCAATCGGAATGTCGCCGAAGGACGCGTAAGCCGCCTTCCGGTCCGGCGGCGAAAGCGATCGCCCTGGCGCGTCGTGAATGCTTCGAGGCGGCGGCCCCGAGGGCGGGTCTCGTCGGTGGTCGCATTCACGCGATAACGCGCGTCAGCATGATTCTGCCATGTCGTTTGCTCGAGAGCAGTGGGACACCCGCCGGCAAGTAGCGCTGAGCGTTCGCTTCAGGCGCTAGCGCAGCGCCTCGCGAACGCGTTGGCCCAGCTCCGTTTCGGCTTGAAGGGGCGCCTGTGTGTCGAAACCAAGTCTCCCCGTTCGCTCTCCGTTGGTTGCGGATTCGGCAGGAGACGGCGCTCGGGCGCTGCGGTCTTGCTCGCGCGGGGTCGGTGCTCAGAGCCTCAGGTCGGCGCGCGCGGTGGGCTGCCGGTTGGTTACGCGCTCCTGCGGCGCCGTCATCGCGGCGGGCGTCGTCGCGGCCGTGGTGCTCATACCGCGCCGACCGACGCGCGGAGATAAGCGGGCCACGACCCGTATGCGGTGATGTCGGCCGCGCCGCGCAGCGCCTCGGCCTCGCAGGTGAAGCCGACCACCCTGCGGCCGTCCGCGAGGGCGACCTGGCCGAGCGCCATCGGTGCTGGCAGCGCGGCGAGAAACGTGCCGAGCGCAGTGGGAGGCACGGCCCATAGCTCCCCCTCGATCGCCGCCCCGCCCGTGCTGACCCGGACGAGGCCCGGCTTTGGGGGGTCGGTGGCGAGTGCGTATAGCCGGTAGTCGTGCGCCGTGCGGACGGTCGTGGCGCGGCGCGCGCCGCGATCGGTGAGCTCGTGGTTGAGCGGCTGCCCCGTGCGATGCGCGCCGACGACGAGCAGCTCGATACCCTGGGGGGCGCCCGGGGGCTGCGGTTCGCCCGCCCAGCGCGCCGCCAGCTCGACCAGGACGCGATCGGCGAACGCCGGACCGATGAGCGTCACGCCGAACCGACCACCGTCGACGTCGTCTGCGGGCACCGCCACCGCGCTGAGATCGAGCATGTTGACGAACGTGGTGAACACGCCCAGTGCCGCGTTGACGCCGATGGGATCGGCGGCGACCTGGGCGATCGTCGGCTGGAACGGGGCGGTCGGTAGTAGGAGCGCGTCGGCGTCGGCGAACAGCGCCGCGGTCGCCAGGCGGGCGCGGTCCAGGCGCTCGCCGTCGGCGACCAGCTCGCTGGCCCTCGGGGCCGCGGCGGCCGAGACGACCGCCAACACGCTCGGGTCGATCGCCTCCGGGTGGGCGGCCGCGAACGCTCCGAACGCGGCGTGGCGCTCGGCCACGAAGGCACCGTCGTAGAGCAGCCGGCCCGCTGCCAGCAGCGGCTCAACGTCGACCTCCACCAGTTCGGCGTCGAGGCGCTCGGCGGCGGCCCCAAACGCCGCCAGCGCCGGCTCGCCGATACGCGTGGCCAGCTGCTCGGGGGCGGGAAGCGCGACCCGGGCAAGGGGGGGAGCGGCGAGTCGGGCCGAGGGTGGCCAGACACGCCCACGTGCCGCCGCCGGATCCCGGCTTGCGTCGGGTCCGACCATCGCCGACGCCGCTGCGTCAGCGAGCGCGATCGTCGTAGCTAGGACAGTCACGCAATCAAGCGTCCGGCAGGCGGGCACGACCCCGCGCGTCGGGATCAGCCCGATGGTGGGCTTGATCCCGACGAGGCCCTGGAAGGCGGCCGGGACTCGGCCCGAACCGGCGGTATCGGTGCCGAGCGCGAGGTCGGCACATCCGAGGGCGACGGCGACGGCTGACCCGCTGCTGGAGCCGCCGCTGACGTAGGCCGGACGCCGCGCGTCGCGGACCGCACCGAACGGCGAGCGGGTCCCGACCAGGCCGGTAGCGAACTGGTCCAGGTTCGTCTTACCGAGCACGACCGCCCCCACGGCCCGCAGTCGCGCCACCGCCGGCGCATCCTCGGATGGCGAGTAGGCATAGGCCGGACAGGCCGCGGTGGTGGGCAGGCCGGCGACGTCGATGTTGTCCTTGACGGCGAGGAGGCACCCCGCCAGAGGCAGCGAGGAATCGGTAGCGGCGACCTCCTCGCGGACCTCAGCCTGCGGCCGGAGTGTGATCCACACCTCGGGGCGATCGGCGCGGGCGATGGCCACGTAGGCTGCTGATACGTGGTCGGTCGCCGTCATAGGCTGGGGGCGACGATGAGCAGAGCGCTGCCCGAGGCGACCTCGTCGCCGGGACCGGCGAGGACCTCCACCACCGAGCCGGGGACCGGCGCCTCGACCGGGGTCTCCATCTTCATCGCCTCCAGGGTGAGCAGCCGCTGCCCCGCCGCCACGACATCGCCGGGCTCAACGTCGACGGTCCACACGCTCGCCGTGCACGGAGCCTCGATGAGCATGCCCCCGGGCGGGAGCTCGATCCTGGTGGTGTCGGGCGAGGCCGCCGGCGGCTCGGGCCGCCGGTCGAACTCGCCGGCGGCGGCCCAGGCGGCGCGCTCGGTGGCGAACGCCTCGCCCTGCGCCCTCCGGAAGGCGTCGATCGACTCGCGCTCGCGCTCCAGAAACGCCAGATGGTCCTGCAGGACGAACGTCCCGTCCTCGATTTGGAGCTCAAGACGACCCGCGTCCAGGTCGGCGCGCTGCTCCAGCAGCTCCTCGGCGCTCACCGGATGCCAGCGGATGCGGTCGAAGAAGCGCAGCAGCCACGGCGCCTCGGCGAACGGTCCGGTGCGGCGAAACCGCGACCATACCTGCGTCGTACGCCCGACGAACTGATAGCCGCCCGGTCCCTCCATGCCGTAGATGCAGAGGTAGGCTCCACCGATCCCGACGGCGTTCTCCGGCGTCCATGTCCGCGCCGGGTTGTACTTGGTGGTGACGAGTCGGTGCCGGGGATCCAGCGGCGTGGCGACGGGAGCGCCGAGGTAGACATCGCCGAGCCCGAGCACGAGGTACTCGGCGTCGTAGACGACATGCCGCACGTCGTCCACCGACGCCAGGCCATTGACACGGCGGATGAACTCGATGTTCCATGGGCACCAGGGGGCGTCGGCACGCACGCCGTGCATGTAGCGTTCCGTCGCCAGCCGGGTGGACGGGTCATCCCACGACAGCGGCAGATGCACTGTGCGTGACGAGACCTCGAGGTCGTGGGTGGCCGACAGCGTGTGCTCCAGGCGACGGACAAGATCGAGCGCCGCGCGCACGGACAGCCGGTCGGGGTCGAGCTTGACCTGCAACGAGCGAATGCCGGGCGTCAGCTCGACGATCCCGGTGATGCGCTCGCGGGTGATCGCCGCGCCGAGCGCGGCGACGCGCATGCGCAGCGCCAGATCGAGGACCATGTCCCCGTATTCGATGAGCAGGTTGTCGTCGCCGCTGCGCCGGTAGGTGACGGGCGGATCGTCGGCGTCGGTGCCGTGGTCGCGGCCGAGGACGCCATCGTCGCCGTCAGGAGCCGGGCGCAGTCCGCCCACCCCACCCCGGCGCAGAGCCGCGGCGCCGGCCTCGCCGACGTCGACGAAGCGGACGGTGTCTCCCGGGCGCAGTTGACCCAACTTCCAGCGCTCGCCGCTGACGACCGTCGCGGGGCACACGAAGCCGCCGAGCGACGGGCCGTCCGGACCGAGGATGATCGGAACGTCACCGGTGAAGTCGACCGCCCCGACGCTGTAGGGCGTGTCATGAATGTTCGAGGGGTGCAGCCCAGCCTCGCCTCCATCCTCCCGCGCCCACCGCGGCCGCGGGCCGATGAGCCTGACGCCGGTGCGGGCGGAGTTGAAGTGGACCTCCCACTCGGTGGCGTAGAACGCCTCAATGTCCTCACGCGTGAAGAAGTCCGGCGCCGCGTGAGGACCCTCCACGACACCGATCCGCCACTCGTGGGTAAGCTCGGGGAGCGGCAGGGGAAAGCATGCGTTCGCGTTCGGAGCCGAGCCGTCGCCTGCCGGGCGCAGCACGTCGCCCGGCGCCAGTGCCCGTCCGCCGTGGCCGCCGAAGCGACCGAGCGTGAACGTCGCCGCGCTGCCGAGATGCTCGGGAACGTCGAAGCCGCCGCGTACGCACACGTAGGCGCGCAGACCCGGGCCGTCAGCCCGGCCGACATCGAGCGTCGCCCCGGCGGGCACCTGAATCGGCTCCCACATCGGGACAGCCCGGCCGTCGACCGTGAGCGCGCAGGCCGCTCCGCCGACGCAGACCGTGGTGGGCGTGGAGAACCGCAGCGCGGGGCCGTCGAGGGTGCACTCCAGCCCCGGCGCCCCTTCCGGGTTGCATAGGCGCGAGTTGGCGGCGCGCAGGGAGCGGTCGTCCATCGCCCCCGACGGCGGGACGCCGACGCGCCACATACCGGTGCGCCCGGGGCAGTCCTGCACCGTCGTCATCGTCCCAGCACGCAGGACATCGATGCGCGGACGCTGGTCGACGGTCTCGCCGAGAGTCGCCGTGGTGTGCTGCGCGGCGCGCACCGTGGGGCTGGCGAGCGCCGCGGAGAGCAGACCCACGTTGGTTTCGATGCCGGCGATGCTCGTGTCCCTGAGGCCGCCGGCCAGGCGATCGAGCGCCGCCTTACGCGTGGGGCCGGTGGCGATCAACTTGGCCAGCAGCGGGTCATAGGCGGTGGTGACCTCGGTGCCCGCCGAGACCCACCCATCGACGCGCAGGTCCTCCGGGAGCGAGACCTCGGTGATGAGGCCGGGGGAGGGCGCGTGGTTGGCGTCCGGGTCCTCCGCGTACAGGCGCGCCTCGATCGCCCACCCCGACGGCCGGGCCGTGGCCAGCTCGTCGAGCACGCCGCCGTCGCCGCGGGCCAGCCGGAGCATCGCGCCGACGAGGTCCACCCCGTAGCGCTCCTCGGTGACCGGATGCTCGACCTGCAACCGAGCGTTGACCTCAAGGAACGAGGCCTCCTGGCGCTCGGCGTCATAGACGAACTCGGCGGTCCCGGCCGAGCGATACTCAAGCCCCGCCAGCAGCGCGACGGCGGAATGGTGCAGCCGCTCGCGGACCGCATTGGGCAGATCGGGCGCCGGGGACTCCTCCAGAACCTTCTGATTGCGGCGCTGGAGGGTGCAGTCGCGATCGCCGAGCGCAACCACGCGGCCGCGGCCGTCGCCGAACAGCTGCACCTCCACGTGGCGCGCGGCGGTCACAAGCCGTTCCAGGAATACCCCGCCCGAACCGAAGCTTGCGTCGGCGGTCCGCCGCACCCGCTCGAACGCGTTCGTGAGCTCTCCGTCGTCGTGGCAGCGCTCCATGCCGATGCCGCCCCCGCCGGCGGTGGCCTTGAGCATGACCGGATAGCCGATCTCCTGCGCCGCGGATCGGGCCGTGTCAAGATCGGTGAGCAGCTCGGAGCCGGCGATCAGCGGCACGCCGGCGGCGCGAGCGAGCGCGCGCGCAGTGTCCTTCGCGCCGAAGGCCCGTAGCTGATCAGGGGTGGGGCCGACGAACACGAGGCCGGCGTCCGCGACCGCCTGGGCAAACGCGGCGTCTTCGGACAGGAGGCCGTAGCCGGGGTGGATCGCTCCGGCGCCGAGGGCGAGCGCGGCCTCGATGATCGCCTCGGCGCGCAGGTAGCTTTCGCGCGCTGGGGCGGGACCGAGACCGACGGCGGCGTCGGCCATGCCCACGTGCGGGGCGCCGCGATCCGGGTGGGAGTAGACCGCCACGGTGCGCAGACCGAGGGCGGCGGCGCTGCGCAGGATGCGGCAGGCGATCTCGCCGCGGTTGGCGACGAGCAGCGTGTCGAAGCTCATCGGCTAGTCGGAGATGACCATCTTGACCGGCGTGGGGTTGAAGCCGTTGCACGGATTGTTGACCTGGGGACAGTTCGATACAAGCACCAGCGTGTCCATCTCCGCGCGCAGCGTCACCGCCAGTCCGGGGGCCGAGACACCATCGACGATCCCCAGCGTGCCGTCCTCCTCCACCGGCACGTTCATGTACCAGTTCACATTCGACGTGAGGTCGCGCTTGCCCAGGCCCCACCTGGCGCCCTCGGCGAGGAAATTCTCCACGCAAGCGTGCTGGTACTTGGTGTGGTGGCCATAGCGCAACGTGTTCGATTCCTTCGAGCACGCGCCGCCGATCGTGTCGTGGCGGCCGACGTCATCGGCCACGATCGTCATCATCGGGGCGCCGAGGTTGGAGAGCAGGACGGACCCGGTGCTCAGGAATACGTTGCCCTGCGCGGCGATCGTGTCCGGCGCGCTGTAGCGCTCGGTGCTGTCGGCCGCGTTGTACACAAGGAAGTCGACGGCCTGGTTGCCCTCGAGATCGATGATCTGCAGCATCTGCCCGGCGCGGATGACGGCCGACCAGGGCGCGCAGGCGGGAACGATCTCCTCGCGACTCATGCCTGGGCCTCCCGGAAGTCCGCGGTGTTCTCCAACGCGCGCTGGAGCTCGGGCGATGAGGTCCAAAGCGGGTCCTCGGGACCGGTGGGGCGCCCCCGCCAGGCGAGCACCTCCAGCGGCGTCGTCTCAAGGTCATCTCGCGGGTCCAGTGGATGAGGGACGTTGGCGATGAGCACGATCACCGGCAGCTCGCAGCGCAACTCGATTGCGCGGCCTTCGCCCGCTGTGCCCAGGAACGTGAGCGCTCCGTCGCCCTGCACCCGGACGCCCTGAAAGAACGACACGCTCGGGGCGAGGTCTCGGGCCTCGAGACCATGCTTGGCCGCGAGGTTGATCATCGCCGCCCGTCCGCCGGCGCCGCCCCCGCATAGCGCGTCGTGGCGGCCGGAGTCGTCCTGGACGATCATGGCCAGAACACGCCCCTGGTCTGAGAGGAGCGGGTGGCCGGAGCCGAGATACGCCTGCCATGGGATCTTGACCGTGTCGGCGACGTTGAGGCGCTCCCACGGCATCGCCGCGTGGTAGAGGAGCAGGTGCGCGCAGGCCTCCCCGGCGACGTCGCGCATGCGCAACGTCGTCCCGGCCGACAGGCGCTTTGACGCCGTTCCGCCTGCGGCCACGACCTCGGCCCAGGTCATGTCGGCGGGCGCGACTCCCTCCGGCGGCTCCGGCCAGGCGCTGGCCGGCAAGGTCGGCATCGTGTCGACAACGGTGCCCGCCTGGGCCCGCGCGTGCTCGCGGGCGCTGCGAGCTGTGCTCATGGAGCTCGATCGTTGTCCCCTGCCCGCGCCCACGTCCCTGCTCATGCTCATGCTCACGGCCTCGCAGGATACGCGACGTTTCCAGCACCCATCCTTGGCCTGGTGTTCAGGATCGACGGATGGAGTTTGGTCACTTGAACATGGTCGCGAACAGCGCCGGGAAGCGGCTATCCAGTTACCTCCGGGGCCAGAGCGCCCTCCCTGCGGGGGCCATCGACCACCACCCCGCTGCTGGGCGCTTGCTGGCGCTTCATCAACGGGTAGGCGATAGCCCCCACCAGCAGAGCGGCACCGACCATGAGCAGTGACAAATACTGGAGGTACCAGTGCGGGTGGCCAGGCGGCGGGTTGTACACTTCCATACGCGGCCAGCCGATGTTGATCATCAGGAACAGGCCCCCCACCACAGCCACGACGTTCACCGGCAGGCCCCAGCGGCCCAGTGTCCACCGATCCTCAGCGTCGATTGGGTCATAGACACCTCGCACGCGCTTGGCAAGCAACGGGACCGTGACCATCAGGTAGGCCAGGTACACGATCACCACCGCCACACCTGACACCGCAGCGAACACCTGTGTATTCCCCAGGTTCACCAACAGCACGCCGATGGAAAGAACGCTCACCACGATCCCTGGAACGAGCGGGCAGGCGTGGCGCTCGGACACGTAAGCCAACTGCCTGGCAAAGGGCAGCCGGCCGTCGCGCGCCATGCTGAACATCACACGTGCCGCCGAGGCTGAGATTGCGAGCGTGGCGGAAAAGATCGAGATCGCCACGATCACCAGCAGGATCTTGCCGAGGGTGTTTCCGAGCTGAGAGGTGATCACGTACGCAATCCCGTTCGTGGCAAGGTCGCCTGAGGTGAGGCTGGGAGCCGCCATCAGTGTCGCCAAAATCAGCAGGCCACCGCCCACGGCCGATACGAGCATGCACCGCGTGATCGCTCTGGGAGCCGTCCGGCGCGGATCGCACGTCTCCTCCGAGAGCTCGGCGGCACTGTCGAAGCCGTACATCACGTAGGCAGCCATAAGCATCGAGGCGAGGAACGGGCCGAGGTAGCTGCCGTGTCCCTGCACCCCGTTGGTGTGCAGGACCACCCCGGGCCCGCGCGCGCTGTGGGCGAACAGGAGAATTATGAGTGCCACGACACCCACGATCTCGAACGTCACACCGATCCGCGTGAGGTAGGCCATCTTGGTGATCCCAAATGAGGTGATTGTCATGCAGATGAGGATGCAGATCGAGCCCAGCAGGATGGCGTTCAGCGCTCCGGTGTGCGAGGTGGGCGCGGAGTTCCCGCCGACGAGCTGGAAGCCGCTCCACACGGGAGGAAGCACCAATTGCAACGCGATCGCCAGCGCCGCCACGCTGATGATGTAGCCGATCAGCATCAGCCATCCTGCCATCCAGCCGAGTGGATCGCTCGACACCCGCCGCGACCACTGGTAGACGGCGCCTGAGATTGGGAATCGCGCCGAGAGCTCGGCGAATGTGAGGGCGACGCAGAACTGACTGGCGAAGACGACTGGCCATGTCCAGAAATAAGCTGGGCCACCGAGACCGAACCCGAACGTGAACAGCTCGAAAACGGTTGTCAAAATGGAAACAAAAGAGAAGCCAGAGGCAAACGAGGCGAACGGGCCCAGGCCTCGGTGGAGTTCCTGTTTGTATCCCAGTTCTTTCAGGTCACCGAGATCTGCAGGTTCACTCAGACCCTTAATTCCAACTGACATAGGCAGTGGTTCCTTCGCTGGAGGAGAGAGTCCTTGCATGGTGGACGTTGCCTATTGAGCCGGGTAGGGACGCGAGGCCAAACATCGATTGGAGACTCTGGGACACATGGACCACTGAAGTGCGAAGGTAGGCACAGCCGTCGGCACCGTATGTCGGGTGCCCGCGGGCAACTCGTCTCTACCGCGATCAACGCGATGCTCACCGGCGCGACCGACGGCAAGCCCGGCAAGCTCGGCGATCTCAGCGCCGTCAAGGGCGTGCGCAACACCCAGCATTCATCGCCGAGGGAGCTGGGACGCTCGTCCAGGACTCAAACGCCAAGCCATGGAACGGCGACTACGTGTTCGCCTTGGGGATCAGATCGAGGATCTCACCCACAACTCCTTTTAGTTTCCCTGTCCTGCGGACATCCGCGGGCGGATGAAATGGGGGATCATCCGGGGGTCGCCCGTTGACGCCCAGTTTTCCTTGGTGCCTGTGCGTCCGTGT
>JAABUX010010441.1_pt1 | contig 10362 bp, 8 predicted proteins | sample 5561851 | NCBI WGS metagenome assembly JAABUX01 (sample SAMN10711883, study PRJNA513361) | rock metagenome | isolation source: Antarctica rocks | place: Antarctica: Victoria Land, Richard Nunatak red sandstone | collected 2016-01-03 | reverse complement strand
AAGACGACCGACCCGCAGATCATCTGCATCACCGACTCGATCAGCCTCTACCCGACCGAGTTGTACGAGCACGGCCTCAAGATCGTCACCGCCGGGACGATCCGGAGCCACCCGGCGTCCCTGAACCCCCGGGTCAAGTCGCTCAACTACTTGAACAACATCATGGCCAAGATCGAAGGGACCAACGCCGGCTGCCTCGAAGCCCTGATGCTCAATCACAAGGGTGAGGTCGCCGAGTGCACCGGCGATAACATCTTCACGGTCAAGAACGGCCAGGTCCACACGCCGTCGGTCGACTCCGGAATTCTCGAAGGGATCACCCGAGACGCCGTGATGGAATTGGCCCGGGCCGCCGGGATCAAGGTCATCGAGCGGACGATGGACCGCCACGACATCTACACCGCCGACGAATGCTTCCTCACCGGGACCGCCGCCGAGGTGATTCCCGTCGTCGAATGCGACGGCCGCCCCATCGGTCTCGGCCAACCCGGCCCGATCACCAAAGACCTCCTGGTCCGGTTCCACAGACTTGTTCGTGAAGAAGCCTAAAATTCATTTCGACTGATTCGAGCGATCAAAGAAACCAGGAATCTTGCTCAGCGAGTCTCGCGATGTCTCCACGCTTCTGGTGTGATCGGAATCTGCCGCCCAGGATAGACCCGTCGGGATTTTTGCTCGAACCGTCAACCTTGTTTCGAAACTCTGACGCCCCAGAACTCGTCAAGTTAACGGACCAAGATGAATGCCCCTGCCTGGTTCTGCTTGGCGAGCCAGGAATGGGCAAGTCAACGGACATGGCCGAAGCTCGCCGGTGCAGGAGCTTGATCGCCCACCCCGCCGAAATCTCGATGGTCTACGATTTGGCTGAGTTCGGCGAAGAGTCGCATTTGATAGACGAAGTTTTTAAAGGAGACAAGTGGGACCTCTGGAAGCGCGGGGAACAAACGCTCCGGATCGAACTCGATGCCTTTGACGAATGCCGCCTGTCGATCCGCAAAGTGGCCAACATAATTACCCAGCAGTTTGTCCGACTCCCGCACGTCGAGCGGCTCAAATTCCGGATCGCATGCCGGACCGGAGTCTGGCCCAATACGCTGGAGGGTCAACTCAAAAAACTCTGGCCTAGCGAGCAAATCCGCATATTGCAGTTAGCCCCGCTCCGCCGCCCCGACGTGTTGGATGTCGCCCGCAGTGCAGGAGTTCAGAACGCGGAGTCGTTCCTCCGTCAGGTTGAGGACCGCAGGTTGGGACCGCTGGCCGCCAAGCCGATCACACTCAGACTGCTCGTTGCCTTGGGTCGGCAGCACGGCCAGTTGCCGGGGTCTTTGGCGGAAATCTATGACCGGGGATGCCGAACTCTTTGCGAAGAAGACAATGCTTCTCGGCGCGATGCTGGTCATCTTGGCGAGTTAAGCCCCGATCAGCGATACGCAATCGCCGCCCGGATCGCCGCTTTGATGGTCTTTGCCAACAAGTCGGTCATCTGGTGCGGCCCGGACAACGGCGACCGGTCCGAGGGGGATATCTCGATTTCCGAACTCGGCGCCGGAACCGAGTCAGACGGCCCGAACTCCGAGTTTTCGGTCACGCAAAGCGGCATTCGAGAGGTCCTCCAGGAAACTGGGTTGTTCGCCACGCGAGGCCCGAACCGCCTGGCTTGGTCGCACCGGACGTTCGCCGAGTTCCTGGCGGCCCGCTACCTGAACCAGCACAAATTCGCTGTCGAGCAAGTCAATAGCTTGATCTTGTCCCCACAGCCACCCAGCAAAGTGGTGCCTCCACTACACGAAACGGCCGCCTGGATCGCCGATATGAATCCTGCGGTTTTTCGCACCCTAATAGCAATCGACCCTGCTGTCTTGCTTCAAAGCGACGTAATCAGCGCAAAGCCCGACGATCGCGCCGCATTGGTCACATCACTTCTCCAAGTTTCCCAATCGAATCGCTTTGTCGATGTTTTCTTCAGTCAGCAGACCAGGTATCAACACCTCAATCATCCTAAACTTAAGGCTCAATTGGAGCCGGTCCTGCTCGACAAATCCGCTGGCTTTGAGGTTCGCCGTCTGGCGATCGATATCGCCCGAGAGTGCCAAGTTTCGGCGCTTCAAACCCTTCTGGCTGATATAGCCCTCGACGGCACGGAGCAACTGCGAATCCGCGAGAATGCCGCTCATGCCGTTACCGTCGGCGTTGACCCCGCAATAAAACTTCGCCTGCGAGGACTGCTGGACAATAGCCTTGATGAAGACTTGAAAGACCAGCTTCGAGGATATGCTCTCACTACTTTGTGGCCCGACTTCTTGAACGCCGAGGCTGTCTTCAGATTTATCACCGTACCAAAAAGGCAGGATTTTTTTGGTGTCTACAAGCACTTCCTTTCTGGCAGCTTGGTTCAAAGTTTATCGTCGAACGATCTACCAGCCGCCCTTGATTGGTTCCTCATAGAGGATGAATCGGTTGATTTGAGTAGCGACTGGCATACGCTGCCGGAGGCAATCATTCAGAATGCATGGGAACACCTCGATCGCGACGAGGTTGCCCATCGGGTCGTTACAATTGTTTGTAGGTGGTTCGGCAATCACACCTACTTCTGGCCGCTGGTTGATCAACAGCGCGATGGGACTTTCTGGTCGAATGCCAGTACGCGGAGGAGATTTGTTCAACTCATGGTCGATCGGGTCGTGGATGCACCAGAATTGCAAAATTGGCAAGCAACAGTTCAAACCAACGCTTCAATTCATAGTTTGAGTTTTTATTTCATGGGCAGTGAGGATGGAGATTGGTTACTGAGTCTTCTTGATTTTGAGGAGGAACCAAGGCGACAAGCTGTTCTGTCGCAACTTGTCTTTTGCTGGTATCGGTCCTTCCAGCCGAGACTATTGGACAAAATCATCGAGGCGACAGATCGTAATCCGCAACTCGCCGTTGCCTTCCATCCTTTCTTGCGGACTGTCGATTTGCACTCCACAGAGGCAGAGGCCGCTCGGGAAGCCCACTCGCTTAATTTGTCGAGGAAGGCACGTCAGTTCAATCAACCGACACTCGATCCACCCTTGGATCAGAGGTTCGAGATTCTGCTCGCCCGATCCGAAGCGGGCGATCCGAATGCCTGGTGGCAACTTACTATAGAGATGACATTAACGGTCACAAGTACAGGCTATGGCGATTACTACACGAGCGAATTGACATCCCAGCCAGGTTGGGCGGCAGCCGACCACGCGACCCGAATTAGAATTATTGCCGAGGCATACCACTACCTACTCATCGGACACCCTGTCGTTGGCAAGCCCGAATATCAAAGCGATGGTCACTACTATCCCGACCTCGCAGGATTGAAAGCGTTGCGGCTGTTGGATGAACAGGCCCATGAGCGTTACGAGGTAATTAGTCCCAAGGTATGGGCCAAGTGGTCCCCTGCGGTTATCAACTACCCGCTCTATGGTAATTCACATCCGGTGGAGGTCCCGCGTCGGTACATCACTCGGGCTTACGAACTCGCACCCGAGGAGTTGCTTGTTTGGCTCGCTTGGTGGTTAGAACAGCAAAGCCACCGGCAGCACCCCTTGATCGACCGTAGGCTCTGGGCGGGTTTACCAGGCTCCGCAGTCCATCAAATTTTGTTGCATGTGATAAAGGACGAGACGACCAACCCTTGGGTAATGGGATACCTGCTCGACGAATTGCTGGCGAAAAATGTCCCCGAAGCCCGCACGTTCGTTGAATTACTCCTCAAGCAGCCGTTGCCCGAGGAGCCGACCCGCCGCGAGAAGGTCCTTAATTCGGCAAAGTCGCTACTCTTGGAAGCGCCCGATGCCGGGTGGTCGATCTTATGGCCGCTGTTTCACGTAGATCCCGAGTTTGGTCGAGAACTCGTTGCCAGGTTTGCACAGCAGATCGACCGAATCGGTATGGCGCCGTTCCTCGATCGGCTCACCGAGAAGGAGGTGGCCGACTTGTATCTTTGGTGCGAGCGGCATATTCCCAAGTACGAGCGACCGGATGGTCAACACTCCGCTGACACGCTCCAATTTGTCGAGTGGTTTAGGGAAGGCGTTGTCCGCAACCTGCAACATCGCGGGACGACTCGGGCGTTGGAAGAGATCGACCGGTTGATCGATGCAATTCCAGATTCGCGAAGCCTGGTCTATGTCCGTCAGGAGGCCGAGAAGTTGGTGATGGAGCGAGACTGGGTGCCAGTTCGTCCTGCCGACCTGCTGACGCTCGCCGCCCGGCGAGGAAGCCGACTTGTTACCGGGGCCGACCAGCTTCTCGACGTGGTTTGTGAATCTCTCGGGCGATTTGAGGCCAAATTGCAGGGCGAAACGCCCCTGAGCTTTACTCTCTGAGACAAGCAAGCCAAAGGTGGTTATCGGCCCAAGGAAGAGGAGCGACTGTCTGATCTCATCAAACAACACCTAGAAGACGACCTCAAGGGACGGGGGATCATTTTGAACCGTGAAGTTGAAATTTCGAGTGGAGGGTTCAATAAACCGGGCGAGCGCACCGACATCCACATCGACGCCGTGGCCAAGCAAGGTCGCCGCGACGAATTGAACCGAGTCAAGGTGATCATCGAAGTTAAAGGCTGTTGGAACAGGCAACTCAAAACCGCCATGCAGGAACAATTACTCGACCGCTACCTTCAAAGCAACGACTGCCGCCACGGCTTGTACTTCGTCGGGTGGTTTCCACAAGACAATTGGGACAAAAACGACTACCGACGAGGAAACGCTCCAAAATCCCTCGCGGAGGTCAGGTCCAACCTCACCACTCAAGCCGCAAGCCTCTCGGCTGGCGGTGTGAGGGTAGAAGCGTTCGTCCTCGACGGCTCGTTAGCATGATGGACCGCCCCGACCCCTATGCCCAACGGGCGGGTCTATCTATGTGCCTCACAGTCGCCCTCCCTTCCCAATGACCAAGAATTTTCTAGTCCGGTTCGACATGCTCATCCTTCAAGGGGATTGGCCTGTGGACAAAAGTCCCTATGATAATCAACGCGCCAGCCAGTCGGCCATGACTCGGGTGACCTTGTCGGCGGCGTCTTGCTGGACGAAGTGGCCCGCTCCCGGGATCGTGACCAGCGTCAATTCGGCGTCGAGATACTTCCAGGTGTCGTTGAGCGCGCCGGGCAAGAGCGCGGTGTCCCCGAGGCCGTGGATCATCAGGACTGGGCATTTGACCTGGGGGAGCAGGCCGCCCGGCATTTCTTGGTAAGGTTCGCGGGGGTAGTTGGCCTTGTAGTAGTTGAGCATCGCCTCGACGGACGACCGCCCGAACGCCTCGACGTAGACCTTGCGGGCGTCGGCGTCTTTGACCCAGAAGGCGAGCATCTCGGGCTTGATCTTGGAGGCGGCGTCGGGCTTCTGGAAGTCTCGCGCGTACTGGCTGGCTTCCTGCTGGGCAGGGTTATGGGCCAACTCTCGGGACAGGCCCCGAGGGTGCGGCAGGTTGAGGATGACCAGCCGATCGACCAACTCGGGGCGGGTCATGGCGAGCGTCCAGGCGACCACTCCGCCCCAGTCGTGGCCGACGACCGTCGCCTTGTCCCGACCGAAATGCTTGATGACGGCCGCGACGTCTCCGACGAGCTTGGCAGTCGCGTAATTCTCGACCCCCTCGGGCTTGTCGCTGAGGTTGTAGCCCCTCTGGTCGATGGCGACGACCTGATAGCGCTTGGCCAGCTCGGGAATCTGGGCTCGCCAGGTGTACCAGAAGTCGGGGAAGCCGTGGATCATGACGACCAAGGGGCCTTTCCCGGCGGTCACATAGTGGATCTTCACGCCCCCCGAATCCGCGAAACCGCTCTCCCCAAGGTCCTCCGCGACGACCGGCCCGGTGAGGAGGAGGAGGAGCGCCGACATCGCAAGCGTGAATCGTTTCATGGCGGGAGACTCCAGGTGAGCACGGTCCGTTCCAGCGAGACGCCGAACCGCCCGATGCTACTCGATCCTCTCCGCCCACCGCCAGTTCGAGCTCCAATCGCCACGACTCCCGGGTGTGACTTTTGATTTTGGGGACTCGGGGTCGATCCTGATGGGTGCCACGGGTTCGGTACCCCGACCCCGTGCGTTCGGCTCGGCCCTCCCAGCTGACGCCGAGCTTCCCATCGAGCGGCACGGGGTCGGGGTACCGAACCCGTGGCATCCGCAAAGCCCAATCCCGCCAAAATCAAAAGTCACACCCAAGCACCCACTTAGAGCGGTTTCTCCTTGACTGTAACGGTTGCTTCGTTTCTTCTGGTGATTATCAGGAGCACCCCGATGAAAGCTTACTCGACCGATCCCCGTGGGCGAGTCGTTGCCGCCTGCGACGCTCGCGAGGGCACCCGTGGACAGGTCGCCGCTCGCTTCTCGGTGAGCGTCGAGTGGATTCGCAAGATCCTCCGGCAACGCCGCGACACCGGCTCGATCGCCCCGAAGCCACGCGGCGGCGGCCGGGCCCGCTCCTTCGACCAGGACGCCGGCCGACGGCTCCGCCAAGCCGTGGCCCGGGACAACGACGCCACCCTGGCCGAGCTGGCGCACGCCGCGGGTGTGGCGTGCAGCGTGTCGGTGGTCCATCGCGAGTCGAAGATGCTGGGCATCGCGCGAAAAAAAAAGTCCCGGCGGGCGGCCGAGCAGGACCGCCCGGCGTTGAAGGCCGAGCGGGCGGCCTGGCGTGAGGCGTTCGCCCGGATCGACCCGGCCCGCCTGGTGTTCCTCGACGAGACGGCGACGACCACCGCGATGGATCGGACCTACGGCCGGGCCGCCAGCGGCAAGCGCGTCGACGGCCCGGCGCCGCACGGCCATTGCAAGGTCACCACGCTGACGGCCGCGGTCCACTTCGACGGCCTGGTCCGGACCGCCTGCCTGGCCCGTGATAGGGCGACCAACGCTCACTCCTTCGAGGGCGACATCGAGCAGGGCCTCGTGCCGAGCTCGCGACCCGGCGACATCGTGATCCTGGACAACCTCGCCTCGCACAAGTCGGCGGAGGTGGCGCGGCTGGTCGGGTCGGTGGGGGCGGAGGTCCGGTTCTTGCCGGCCTCCAGCCCCGACCTCAACCCGATCGAGCACCTCTTCAGCAAGCCGAAGCAAGCCTTGCGATCGGCGGCGGCGCGGACGTTCGACGCGTTGATCGACGCGATCGGCGAGGCGTTGAGATCGATACGGCCGAGCGACATCACGGGTTGGTTCGCCCATTGTGGCCATTCAACCGTCAAGTCAACCAGCACACTCAATGAGAAATCGCTCTCATTCCTCGAACGTCAGAAAGCCGCCTAACGACCAAGCTCAGCGGACCCGACCGCCACCGACTTGCACACGATCATAAGCCGCGGCCGGTGTCCGCGCGGCGCGCTCAGGCTTCCGGCCCGAACGAGTCAAGCGTATCTCCAACGGAAACATCAGATCGAGCCACGCCACGGAGCATAATCCCAATCCCAATCGATCCACCATCTGCCTCACCCGGCTTGTTGAAAGATTCGACTCCAATGGCGGTGACTTTGATCAAGTCATGAGCCCTCTTCAGAAACAACTCGTCAGCAACTCGAACCGCCCCAGACGACGGTTTACCGGTGACTACCACCTTCTCGGCTTGGCCCGAGGCTTTGATCGAGAAAACATCTTCGATCACCATGACGAACCGGATAGCAGACATGATGTACCTCGACCTGTCGAACGGTTCGTTGAAAGGAAGCCTTGCTGGGTCGATCACGGTCGCTTGTCGGCGGCCCAGACCTGGTGCGAGGCTTCTTGCAAGGGATGGGTCCCGTCGGGGAGGCGGTCGGCGGCGACTTGCCAGAAGAAGACGCCTCGAAGCCCCTTTTGGGTCGCCCACTCGGTCTTCAGCTTGACGGATTCGGCGTCGTCGAAGCCGATCACGGCGGATTGGTCGGGGGCGATCAGCCAGGGGGTCTTGGTCTCGTCGTCCCAGGCTCGCGTCCACCCCTGGGCCTGGAGCTTGGCGAGGTTGGCGTAATTTCCGTTGGGGATTGGCTTCTTGGCCACCTCTTTGGTCGAGGCATACGGCTCGGCGACGTTGAAGCCTCGTCCATAGAGCGGAATCCCCATCGCCAGGCGATCGGCGGGGATCTTCCGGTCGACCAGGAGGTGCTCCAGGGTCGCGCTCGTCGACCGCATCAGCCCGCCCGGCTCCTTCGACGACGCGAACAGCGGCGCATTGTGGCCGGCGAAGCTGGTCCAGTCGCCCGCGTAGTCATACGTCATCACGTTGATCCAGTCTATCGTCTCAAGCAAGAAGTCGGTCTTGAGCCAGCGGAGCGTCCCGACGTTCGACGACGCGGCCATCGTCAGCCGCATCGTCCGGTTCTTCGCCTTGCCGATCGCGTCGACCCCCGCCCGGAACGCTCGGGTCATCCGTTCGAAGCCGACGACCTCCGCTTCGGTGTCGGGATACTCCCAGTCGAAGTCGATCCCGTCGTAGTCGAAGTCGTCGACGAGGCCCAGGACGCTCGAAACATAGCGTTCCTCGGCCTCGGGGTGGGTCGCAATCTCGCCGAACTGCTTGTCATAACCCCAACCACCAAGCGAGAGGATCACTTGAACCCCCGCTTTGTGCGCTTCGGTCGTCAACTCCCGGCTCGGGACGTTCGGGTTGGCTCGGATCTTGCCCTCCGCGTCGGCGGTGACGAAGGCGTGCGCGAGGTGGGTGTAAAGTTTGTAGTTGATCCCTCGACTCGAACCCGACACATAGCCCAAGAACACCTTGCCCGGGAGCTTCTCGCCGGGGTCAGCCTGCGCCGTTGTGCTGAGCAAGCGACAGATCAAGACTGCCGCAAGGGTCGCGCTTCGATAGATCAAGACATTTCCTCCAATTTTGTTGGAAAATGGTCCAGCCCTGGCAAGATCAAGTCGAAATGCTGGCCCAATCCGATGGAGAGATGATCGCTGAACGGGGCCGCGAACTCACGAGAAAAAACGGACGGGGCGATCGTCGTTCCCTTGACAAAAGTAAGACGATGGCTTTGAATCACGTAAGAGAAACCGTCACCTCGAATGAGAGAAGGCTGGATATGCCCCGAACGCACCGTCCATACGGCTTTACCTTGATCGAGGTGCTCGTCGTCATCGCGATCATCGCTTTGCTGGTTGCGCTTTTGCTGCCGGCGGTCCAGTCGGCCCGCGAAGCGGCTCGGCGGACGCAATGCGTGAACAACCTCAAGCAACTGGGACTGGCCGCGCTCAACTACGAGTCGACGAATGGCGTGATCCCGTCGGGGATGTTCCCGGCGGCGCCTCATCCGCTCAACCCCAAGATCGTCTGGGGCCTGAGCGTGTTCGTGCGGATCGCCCCGTTCCTCGAACAGCAAGCCGTATTCAACGCGGCCAATTTCTCACTGACGGCTACCGCCAGCGCCAACGCGACCGTCGCCTCGACCGGGTTGGCCATGCTCTGGTGCCCGAGCGACCCGGGCGTCGCCGCCCCGCAACCGCTCGACTCGCAGTATGCCCCCTTCAACCCATCTCTCCAACAATATTACACCAGCTACGGCGGGAACCAGGGGATGTGGTCGCTGGGCATCGACGCTTCGAGTCCGACGTTCCCCACGCAGGTGGCCTCCATGACCGGCGTGATCTTTGGCGCGTCGCGGGTCACCCTGGCCGACATAACCGACGGCACGAGCGGCACGCTCCTCTTCGCCGAGCAGGCCGACAGTCGCATCCCGCCGCCGATGCAGGCGACTTACCACTACTGGAATATGGGATCTTCGTTCGACACCACGGTTGACTCTTATTACCCGATCAACGGTCCCCTTACTGAGTACCCCCCGGCCAAAGAGACGGTGTTAGCCCTCGCTTTCGGCTCGTTCAAGGCGATTTAAGGCGCCCAAACTGTCTCTTTTACTGGGCATTACTCAGTAAGGGAGTGCCGTTCCTCGACGACACCGCCGATCACCTGGCAACGACCGTCGGCAGCGACCACCCCGGCGGCGTGAACGCCGGGTTCTGCGACGGTTCGGTCCGCTTCCTCAAGGACACGATCGAGTCGACCCCCTTCGATCCCAAGACCGGCGTCGTGGCGGCCTTCTTCCTCAACCCGGCGACGGGCGTCTACACCCTAACCCCCGGCGCCCGGCTCGGCGTCTGGCAAAAGCTCACCACCCGCAACTTCGGCGAGGTGATTGGTGCTAGCGACTATTGAATGAGGCGGTTTGGACCAGCATGAGCCGACGAAGATTGATCGGCATCATAGATTTCCGACTTCCGCCCATTTCCGAGCCTGGTCCCGGACCCAGGGCAAACGCACCTAATTTCCGGCATTTCCGCACAATACTCGCTGGAGATACCCCTCGTCCCAGGAGGCTCTCAGCCGCTTCCCCTTGATGCTCCGCTTCGACGTGCCCTCTTTCTTCAGCAG
>JAABUX010010440.1_pt1 | contig 10364 bp, 5 predicted proteins | sample 5561851 | NCBI WGS metagenome assembly JAABUX01 (sample SAMN10711883, study PRJNA513361) | rock metagenome | isolation source: Antarctica rocks | place: Antarctica: Victoria Land, Richard Nunatak red sandstone | collected 2016-01-03 | reverse complement strand
GTTTACGAAGATCGTGGCGTCTGCGCCGAAGAGACGGAAGAGCCGCCCGAATAGGAGCGGCGGCGCGATGCGCGCGGCGCCGCCGAATGAGGGATGGGTCATGTAGATGAACTCGGGAAACTCGTCGACGAGATCGGAAAAAGCCGGCAAGCCCACGATCATCGGCGCAACGAGCACGATGCGCACACCTTCGTCGCGCGCAAGTTGCGCGTGACGGCGCAGAACACGCGGTGTACCGATGAGGTTGGGCGCGTACAACGCCGGCGTTCCCGTCGCACGAGCAGCTCCTGCAACCGCCGCTTGACAAGCCGAAACGCGCGCCGCAAACGGTGAATACGACTGGTCGGCGATTCCGTGATCGTCCTTGACGACGTCAACGCCGCCGAGCGCGAAGGTGCGCGCCAAGCGCGCGAGCTCTGCGATCGGAAGTCCTTGCGGTTTGATCGCGGCGCACGTGAGCGGCCGCTCGGGCGCGCCGAGCAACGAGCGGATACCCGCGATTCCGTGGCGCGGTCCGGGGAAACGCGCGAGCAGCGCGTCAGGTAGGCTCACGTCGATAAACCGGACGTCGTCCCAGAGGGAACAGTTCCCGAACAGCATGTTCATCATCTGCGCGGGCTCGCCGCCGGTCGTTTCGGTTGCGATCTGCACGTCGACCCGGTAGCGTCGTTCGCCGAGGTCCGCGATGCCTGCGACGCGCGCCACGATATCATCGAGCACCCGGCGGTCTTCGATCGCCGCGAGTGGACATTCGACGCTTTGTTCGAGCGCAATGGCGGCAGCGCGCGCCTCGATCCGTTCAGGTTCGGAATCGACACAGTACGTCGCCGTTAGCCATTCCATGTCTCTAAGCCATTCCGGAAGGCACCGGCGACACCTCGAATGTTTTAGAGGAGCAAAACTGGTTTCGCTCCGGGGTCAGCAGCGTTCGGCTTCCTCAACGTATTCGCAGAGCAGATTGACGAGCGCCATCTGATCCACGCCGACGCAGCGGGTTTCGAGTAAGCGTGGCGAGCAGACCAGGACGCTCATGCACTGAGCGCGGGATACGGCGACGTTGAAACGGTTCTTATCGAAGAGAAACTCCATGCTGCGCGGCAAGTCTTCACCGCTCGACGTCGCCATCGAATAAAACACGACCGGCGCCTCTTTGCCCTGGAATTTGTCGACCGTCCCTACGAGCACGTCGGCGAGGCCGGCGTTCTGCAACATCGCGGCGATGCGCTTACGCTGCGCGTTGTAGGGCGTCACGACCAAAATATCGGCTTGCGTGAATGGCATAACGGGGTTGCCTTTTCGCGCGAACGTGCCGTTGATGAGAAGCCCGATCTCGCAAACGATGCGCTCGGCCTCTTCGATTGATTCTCGTCCGTTGGCGGAGTGCGCGACGGGAATGTAGCGCAGTCCGCTGCCGGAAAGCCCCCGAGACTCCACGCGATTGTTTGCCGTGCTCGCCGCGGGTTTTAGGCGGCCATCGTAGACAGCGTTCGAAATGAACCCGCAGATGTCGGGCTGCATGCGGTACGACGTGTCGAGCAAGACGCCGCGGGTCTCCGGAACGGTCGACGCATCGCCAAGGAGGTGCTCGAGCACCGAAGCCCCGGCGCCTTCGCCGTGGACGCCCTGCGTCACTTGCGCAAGCTGCATGGGATCGCCGAGCAGAATAAGGTTGTTTGCGCTCGGAGCAACGGCAACTCCATCGGCGAGCGACGTTTGCCCCGCCTCGTCGATGAAGAGATAGTCGACCGCGTCGATCATGCCTTCGCGCGCGAACAGCCAAGCGGTGCCGGAGATGACGTTGTAGTTGCCGCTTTCGGCAGCGGCATTGTCGTCGGCGCTGACAATCAGCGGTTCTGCGAGCTCCGAAACGTAGAGCGAATCGCGATTCGTGGCACTGTGTTTGTGCATTCCGCGCAGGCGGATTCGGCCGGCGTGCGCGACGTCTTCGACTTCGTGCAGCAGATTGTGAATCGCTTTGTGGCCGCCCGCCATGATGCCGATTTTCTTGCCGGCAGCAACGAGACGGGCGATGACGCGAGCGCCGATGTAGGTCTTGCCGCTTCCCGGCGGGCCCTGCACGAAGAGATAGCTGCGATCGAGCGCGGTTACGATATCGTAGAGCGTCTGCGCCGAAACCGTGGCCGGCTGAATGCGGGCGCCCGCGCGCTGACCCTTCAAGCGGGGAAAGCCGTTGCGAAGAATATCAAGCGCCGCGGGATGACGCGATGCGAGCGTGCCGTCCAGATATGCGGCAGCGATGTGGCCGAGCGACTTTTTTTGCGCGTGCGCAAGGTGGGGCGCACCGGGGATGAGCTCCCCCAGTTTCGCGGCGTCGGTCAACGAGCCCGCGCGCTTGATGCGAACGAGATTGCGGTCCTCGTCGATGTCGTGGAGGTCGCCCGCCGGCTCTTTGGTGCGGGGATCGTACGGGTTGTCGCGCAGGTGGTGGAGTTGGTCGGGAAACCGATACGTGTACACCACGTTGCGGTCTTTCGCACTAGCCTTGAAGGGAGCGACGTCGTGCTGCAACTCGAGTCCTGCGAGCGACTCTTTATCGAACTCGAGGAGTTGGTCGATGTTTTCGCAGCGATCGAAAAGCGCCCACCATGCGGGCTTCTCCTCGCGACGATGGTACGACAGCAACCCACTAAGCAACATGGCGGCCGGATCGTGCTCGCGAGCGAGCAACGCTCGTGCTGCCTCCGAGACCTTCGCCTGTTCGCGAGTTTCGCGCTCGCGCTTGTCGCACGTTTTGCAACCAGCGAGAGACGACGCGTGACACGGTTCCTTCGGGTCTTTGACCGCCCGAAAGGCCGGGGTGACCCCGCGCTGTGCGCCTGACTCTCGGCGTCGATCGAGCAGCCACTCGCGCAGCATGTGCGTCGAGCGGCAATCCTCTTCGTTGTAGCGCTCGATCTCTTCCAAGACGGTGCGGTCGCCCGGCTTCTTGAGCCATGTTTCGAATTTTACGACCGAGTCATCACCGCGCCGTACATCGGCGCTGCGAACCATGCCGTAGAACGGTTCCAGCTTTTTAATCGAATAGCTGGGTTGCGAGATCATCAGCGCTTGACGAACGACGGCGAACAGGTCGACGAGGACCTCACCGCGCAGCAGTTCGTCGACTTCGTCTTCTCGCGATTGATGCCGCTGCGCGAGCTTTCGAAGCGCCGTTTTTTCGTAGGACGCGTAGTGGTACGCGTGCATGCTCGGATAGCGGCGGCGACGCTCAATCAAAAAATCGACGCACTGCTCGAACGCTTGTTTTTCTCCGGCGCGATCGGTGCCCCAGAAGGCGCGAAACGGTCGGTCATCGGCGGGACAGTAACACCCGAACAGATACTCGAGGCCGGTGCCGATCTCGTAATATGGATCGCCCTCCATGTCGAAAAAAACGTCACCTTGCGAGGGCATCGGCATGAGGCCGAAACCCTCGGCCGGCTGATGGTCCAGGAGTTCGTAGTGGTAGCCGCCGGTTACGCGCCCGCGGACCTGGAGCGCCGCCTGACGGCGCAGGCGGACGTAGGTCTTCTCCTGCATGCCGTACGGGCGGCCATTGTGGGCCGCCGCGAGCTGCGCGACGGTGCCGATCCCGGCCGCCTCGAAGCGCAATACGTTGTCGCGGCGCATCCACGCTACCAGGCTCAGATGATCGTCATCCTCGCGAGCCTGCGCGCACACGGGCGACCAGTCGCAGATCGCGCAATGCTCGCACTTGAACGGATACGCGTCTGCGGCCGCGCCGTTACGAAGAAACGAAGTCTTGAGGTGACGGTAGTATGCTGCGTAGTCGGCGACGCGGAAACGTTTGCACGTGCCGTTTCCGAGCACGACGTACGTGTGCTTGGGGCACATGCCTTGAACGCGCGCGACGTGGTCGCTATAGTGACAAAGCTGGACGATGAAATAGGGCTTATCATGGAGCGCAAGCTTCGTATCCACGACTTCGTAGCTCCAGGACCACTTCGCGCTCGGCTCCTCGACGCGTAACAAAAAATCGGACTTCCCAAGGAACGTCCCGTCGAAGAAGGTGCCCTGGTAGATAACCGGCGCCCCACGCTCCATGGCGGCGACGGTTTCGGCCGCCGCGCGCTCAATCGCCCCGAACGAGCCGTCGGCTTGCTCGATTTCCGCGACCTCGGCATAGTGCGCGCGTAGGCGCTCGAGATAGGCCCGTTCGTGTTCGAGGCCCTTATCGGCAATCAGTCCGACGGTGGCGTTTCGCTCCGGCCGCCGCAATTCCCGAAGCGCCACGCGGCGTTCGAGCGAGACGAGATGTCCGCATTCGAGGTAACGGTTGAGATCGGTGGCCGAATAAACGAAATGGTCGTTGAGGACCTGCATGGCACGTGAACCGTACTACCTCGGTGTGCCACCCGTGCGGCACGATGATTGCGGACTATCGGTGGCGCGATACCGGCTTTGCGTCAGAGGAGAGCGGTGCTCCCAGAAGCGACCGATACGTTGCAAGATCGGCGTCGCTGAACAGGCAGAACGTGATACATTCGAGCCGGCTGCCGACCCGGAGGTGCGCGATGACGGTGCGGATCGCGATCGGAGCCGCCTCTTCGAGGGGATAGCCGTAAGCACCGGTGCCGAGCGAGGGGAATGCGATGGTTCGCGCCCCCTGCTCGTCGGCGATGCGCAGCGCGGTCGCATAGGCGCCGGTGAGTAGTTCGGCGTCGCGGGGCCGGCCACTGTAACGCGGCGCAACCGCGTGTATCACGAAGCTCACCGGTAAGTCACCGCCCTCGGTGATGGCTGCGCTCCCCGTCGGACAGCCGCCGATGGCGCGGCAAGCGAGCGCGATCGCGGGACCGCCGGCGCGATGGATTGCCCCGTCGACTCCACCTCCACCCGCAAGCGAGGCGTTCGCGGCGTTGACGATTGCGTCCACATGCAGCGTCGTAATGTCCGCACGGATGGATTCGATGCGCGTCGTTCCGACGGTCAACGTAAGGTCGTCTACCTTAACGCACTTTGCGTTTTCACGAATGCGTCGATTTGTGGGACTAAGCGGTCGCGGTGTTCGAGTTGCAGGTGGACATCTTCCATCGTCTTCGCAATCTGCGCGGAGGCGGCTGCGGGAACATTGGCTTTCATGTACTGTTCGATCTGATCGGCTGGAACGCCGCGCCAGAAGCTGCCGGCGATGATGGTGATGTAGGGAATGCGGTCAAACTCACTGAGGCTGCTGAACAGTTTCGCGTTGTTCTTCTGTAAGAAAGCCCACGCCATTTCCGGGTGATCTTGCCCGACGATGTACACGATGAAGGGGGCAAACGACGAAAACTGAGGCGGCAGCGAGAGCGAGGCTTGCAGGCTGCGCTGCGCGAGCGCCGGGTCTTTCGCGCTGAACGCTGCCTGGAAATAGTTCTGCATTTCGATCGGGTTGTGCGCGGACATACCGGCCGCGATGAGTTTTTGATACGTCGCTGCGTCCGCGTAGCGGCCGACGATACCGATGACCGTATCTTTGAGTGGCGGCTTGAGCGAGTTTGGATCCTTTTCGAAGGCCGCGTAGCGCCGCTGTGCTTCGGCGATTGTGTCCTTGTCTTCGACTTCCGCGAGATCCCCAATGAGCTGCAGGCGTAGATTGGTCACCGCGACGTCGGTCGTGGGACCGTCCCAGCCGCCCAGCGCCGCGAGCAGCGGCTTGAGGTACGCGGCGCCCCAGGTCTTGAATGCTGCTTCACCCGGTTTGCCGTACTCGTAGGCGAACATGTCGGCGAAGTGACGCTGCACGTTGGTCCCAACGTGCGGATCGCCGTCGCCTGCGTCGGATTTGACGTAAGCGAGATAATCGTCGAGTTGCGACTTGCCATCGCTTGCAAACTGCCATGAGTCATCCAGCAACGAGATTCGATCCGGGACACTGAGCGATTTGAAGTTCCGCTGCTGCAAGGTTTGATCGGGGGCACCGTAAGCAACGCGATAGTAACCCAGGTCGTCGCCATTGACGATCAAGGGCGCGTCGCAGCTTCCGCCCGCGATCGTATCGGTTCGTTTATCGAAGAGCACCGGAACGGTCGCCCCTGAGCCGTCTTCGATATTGAGCGGAATTGCCCAGCGGGTTTGACTGTCGTCTGCGAAGGACGTGTACCGGTGCTGCGAGAGATTGAGCGTTCGTTTTCCGCTCGCGCACGCTGACGACACCGTTACCAGCGGGAAACCGGGCTGGTTGATCCACGCGTTCGAAAGCGCCTCGACATTCTGGTGCGACGCGTGTGAGAGCGCCGACCACAAGTCGCTCGGGACGCTATTGCCGAACGCATTGGCAACGAAATAGTCGTGTAAGCCCGAGCGGAAGGTTTGCGGTCCCAAATAAGCTTCCATCATGCGCAGAAAAGCGCCAGACTTTTGGTAGGCGATCTCCGGATCGAAGATCGTGTTGGCTTCGGTTTCGTTGTGTACCGGAATTTGAATCTTCGTCGTGTTTCGGCGTGCGTCGGCAACGAGCGAGCCGTTGGTGGACTCATCGAATCCGAGCCACCAGTTCCAGCTCGGGTTGAGGTCGGCCGTGGACTTCGTTTCCATCCAGGTCGCGAAGCCTTCGTTGAGCCACAGGCTATCCCACCAGGCCATCGTCACGAGGTCGCCGTTCCATTGATGCGACGTTTCGTGCGCGATGATGTCGAATATTTGGCGCTGCTGATCGGGCGACTGGAGCGCCGAATTGTAGACGACCGTGTTTTCCGTGAACGCCATCCCGCCCCAATTTTCCATGGCCCCGCCGAAGAATTGCGGAATCGAAATCAAATCGAGCTTCGGCAACGGAAACTTCTCACCATAGTAAGTTTCGAAGAAGGGAACCAGACGTTCGAGTGATGCGAGCGCGTAGGTCAGCTCCGGACCCGTGCCGCGCGTCCCGTATACGTGGAGTTTCGTTGCGCCGGCGGAGCCGCTGAGCGTATCGAAGTCGCCCGCGCAGAGAACGACCAGATATGTCGGCATCGACGGGGTCGTTGCAAAGGTTACGCGCTTGCTGTTCGGAGTAACGCTGATGCTTCGCTCGATCGGCATGTTGGAGACCGCGGTCCAGGCCGCCGGCACCGTGGCCGTAAGGTGAAACCGAGCGCGAAAGATGGGCTCGTCCCAACTTGGAAACAAGCGCCGAGCGTCGGTCGCTTCCATTTGGCTGCCGAGCATCTGCGTCGGCTTACCGGTCTGCTGATCGGTGTACTTTTGAACGAATAGCCCCTGCGCGCTCTTTTGAAGCGTCGCGGTATACGCGATAGCCAGTTTGTGCGTCCCGGCGCCGGCGGTTCGCGGAAAGGTCATCGCCAGCGTTTGCGCCCCAACCTTAACCGAACGGGCGGCTTGCCCGTCAAGGCGGGCCGAGGAAACCGTCGTCTGCAAGGCATTGACGACGATTTCATTCGTGGGCTTCGTGACCCGCAACGTCACCGTTTCGTTGCCATGAATCTTCATCGACGCCATATCGGGAACGACGTTGATGTCATAGACGAGCGGAACGACGGTCCGCGGCAGAGAGCCCGGTACGGAGCTGATGGGGACATTGGCCGCAGCCGGGGCCGGGCTTGAGATGCAAACAACGCTGCCGCTCAGGGCAAGCCACAAAAACGCTCGGTTCAACGAAACACTCCTTCGTGCGCTACGGCATACGGCACAGCGCCGCCGTTGTTTCGCGAGCGCGCGATCCGTCGCTGTTTTATGAGGCGAGCAGCCAAGCCTTCGGAACTGATCGCAGCAGCCGTGCTGCGAGATGCCTCACGCAGTGAATGAGCTCGATGGCGCGAAGGGGCACCGCGTGAAGACAACGTGGAAGCCGGTAGACGACCCTGGGGCGCCCAAGTCGCAGTTGCCCGATAGCGCCTTCGCCTTTGGCGCCGAGCGCAAGGAACCACTCATCGACGCGAGCCATGTGCGCAACGCGGTTGCGCGATTTTCTCAGGTCGAGGGCGTCAGCGACGAAGAGCGAGCGCAGGCGTTCGAGAACATCCTTGCAGCGGCGAAACACTTCGACGTGCACCTCAGCGAGACGAGTTGGCACGATCTCATGCGCCGCTGATTCCGCAGGCGCGTAGGGCGTCGATGGTTCAGTGAACGCCGCGGCACAGACGGTTTGGTGAACGTCAAGGCGCAGACGATGCAGCGAGCGCTTTGGCGGTAACGGCCGGTCAGCCGCTGCGGCGGAGTCTCGGACTCGCCGACATCGCCTTATTCTTCATTGTCGCCGGGTCGAATTTGCAATGGCTGACGACGGCGGCGGCCGCCGGTGCGTCGTCCAGGCGCGCTGCACGTTCCGGGCGGACGCTCTACGATCGGCGCCGCTGCGGTGATCGGTTTGCTGACCACGCTGAGCGCGATCGTGCTCGCCGTCGTCCCGGCGGCCGACGAACCGCATAAAGTGCTCGCCGTCGCAAAGATCGTCGGCATGACGGTCTTTATGGTCGGCAGCGGCGTCGCTGTATACGTCATTGCGCTGCGCTCCGGCGCACAGCGCACACGCGAGCAGGCCGAAAGGGCGCTCGGCGAACGGCCATGAACGCGACCGTACTGTACGTGTCGGCGAAATGTTACTTGGCGCCCTTGAAAGGTCGACCATGATTAACCGCATCACTTCCGTCGCTGCCCTGTTGCTGCTGTTTCTGTTCGGGGGTGCCGGACCGGCCGCGGCCGGGACGACGGGCTCGCTCGTCGGCCGCGTGCTCGACAGCATCTCGCATAGCCCGGTTGCGGGTGCGCGGGTCAGCGTCGTTTCACCGTCGCAAACGGCGACGAGCACAACCGATGCGGACGGCGCTTTTCGCTTCATCTCGCTCACACCCGACACGTACGTCCTGAGCGCGCAACGGGAGGGATTCGACCCGTTTTCGGTCGCGGGCGTGACGGTGCAGGCGGATCAATCGCAAACGGTGCCGGTCGCTTTCGTCAAGACGCTGCGCACGATCGGACGTGTCACCGTCCGTAACGCAACCGACCTCATCAGACCCGGAACGACGAGCGACGTCTATTCGGTCAACGCCGCGGGTGCCGCGGCGGCGCAGGCAATCGGCGGTCCGGGCGGCTTGAATTCCGCCTACAGTGCGATTGCCTCCGTGCCGGGCACGAACGTGCAGCAAGGCCAACAAGGCTGGTATCAAACGCTCAATATCCGCGGCGGCGACATCGACCAGGTCGGCTTCGAACTCGACGGCGTTCCGGCCAACCGCGTCTACGACAACGCCCCGCAGACGATGCTCTCGAACATCGGTCAACAAGAGTTGCAGGTCTACACGGGCGGGACGCCCGCCACCGCCGACGCAACCGGCATCGCGGGCTACGTCAATCAAGTCATTCGCACCGGAACGTATCCCGGCTTCACCAGTCTCGATCTCGGATTGGGTGGCCCCACGTTTTATCACAAGGCATCGCTCGAAGTCGGCGGGGCGTCGCAAAACCGGCTGTTTTCATACTACGCCGCGTTCGCCGGCGTCAATGAGGACTATCGCTTCGCGGATCAGTTCAACGGGGTCAGCGATCCGCGATTGTTCTATCCCGTCTTCTTTCCCGAAGGACGGTTCAACGTCTACGACGGAACGAAGGGGCCCTTAAATTTCGCGCCGGGAACGGTCTACGGCATTGCAGCGACGGCCGACCGCGAGAGCGTCGTCAACTTGCACTTCGGGATCCCGCACCGTGCCGGCGCAAGTAAAGACGACGTGCAGCTGTTGTATCTCAATAGCAGGATCGTCTCACAGCTGTTCAGCTCGATCAACGACGAAGGCGGCCCGGCAAACGTTGCCAACGCGGTCGGCAACGGGGGGACCGCATACAACCACGACGGCTACGTCTACGATGGCGCGCTGTACGCGCCGGTCGATCCAAGCAAGATTCGAGCCGTTTACTTTCCGTATTCATCCGGCGGCCGGCCCTTCGAGAGCGTTGCGGCGAATAACGGTCGTGACTACAACGACAACGGCGTCGTGATCACGAAACTCCAATATCAACGCAACTTCGATCCGACATCGTATCTGCGCTTGTACGGCTACACGGAGTACTCCAACTGGTTCGAAGGTGGTCCCGGAAACGAGCAGTTCACAAACTACTACGGCGGTTATCTCAACATCTACGACTTGCCGAGCCATACGTTCGGCTTCAACGCGAATTACTCCAAGCAACTCTCCAATAAGCATCTGCTGGGCTTGACCGCGTCATATACCTCGGCGCGCGTGAGCCGCCGCTTCACGTACGGGTATCCGGGCTACACCGTCGGCTATGGGTTCACCAATCTCGTCGACGCGCAGGGATACTGTTATGACCCGACCAGCCGCGCGCAGACGAGCTGCTTTAGCGGAACGCGCGGGACGTTTCCCACGACCGCCCCCGGGACGCCTGCATCGTCGTCGTACGTGCTGCCC
>JAABUX010010439.1_pt1 | contig 10365 bp, 7 predicted proteins | sample 5561851 | NCBI WGS metagenome assembly JAABUX01 (sample SAMN10711883, study PRJNA513361) | rock metagenome | isolation source: Antarctica rocks | place: Antarctica: Victoria Land, Richard Nunatak red sandstone | collected 2016-01-03 | reverse complement strand
AGGTCGGGAATATGCCGTTGAGCTTGTGCATGCCCTGCCCGGCGCCATGATCTGGACTTATGCGCCGGGTCAACCGCAGTTGTCGAATACTCACATTCAGCAGATCGTGCTGGACTTCACACCCGATGCTCACTTCAAACCGCCGACGATCGTGACAGAGGGACTCACCGGCATCGCTGGACGCGTGTGGATCGATGCGAACACCCGTTGCGTGCTGCGCATCCAGTTACAGATTCTCCATCCGCTCAACTTTGGCTGGGGCGGCATGCTGGCACGAGTCAGCGAGGGTGGCACCGTCGAACTCGAACAGATGCAGGCAGCCGAGCATCGCTGGTTCTACTCGCACCTGAGCGAGCATGTCACCTTGCGCGAGATGCTGGTGCACACCGTAAGCGAGAGCTCTGAGAGCAATGCCTGGGACGCCAGGCCGCTCGCCGGATCGGTCTCTGTGCAGGATGCCGTCCACGAGTTGCTGGCGATGCCCGCGCCAGTGCGTTAGCGATCCGTGGAGCTATGGGAAAGGGTGTCATCCCAGCGGCCAAGCAGGTAGGTGCCGCCGCCCCCGGGATGGCGCTCCAGGGCGTGTGTGCATAGGCCTGCAGCGAAGGCGGCTTCGAAAGCTTCGGCGTTCTTTGCCTGACACTCCCTGGCGAGCACCCGGCCCTCGGCAGTTCCCTTCCACGTGTTCACGGCGGAGGGAAGATCACCGTCGCCTGCACCTGTGGCTCAGGCACCTCACCGCGTAAAGCCCGCTCGACACGCTCACTGCGGATCCACCACTCCGCATAGAGGCGGTCGGTCGGCAGGCCACCCCCCAGCGGAGAGCTTGTGGGCCCATAGAAATCGTGGGCGTAACGGCGGGCGATGGCACCCAGTCGATTGAGGTTCAGATACGCGTTCTTGACGACAAGCGGGTCAAAGGTCCATTCGATCAGGTCGATGCCGCGGGCCAGCGCATCCTCACGCTGGGCAAGCTTCAGGCTTCGTCCGATCCCTGCATTACGAAGCTCAGGTACCACCGCCAGCATGTGCGAATGCAGATAGGCATGACCGTTGCGTACGCCCGGCAGGGCCAGCAGGAAGCCGACCAGGCGGTCCTCGTCAAAGGCCCCAAGCACCTGGCCCCCGATGCGCGCCGCCAATGAGAACATGCGTCTCGGAACGATGTCTGCGGCGTCGTAACCCCAGGTGGCGACCTGCAGCTGCACGCAGGCTTCCAGCTCCTCAAAGCCCTTCGCTGCGCGGATGGTGATCGCCTGAGAAGACGCGCTCACGGCTTCTTCACCGCTTCGTTCCTCTCCCGTGACTTTGCTTCTGACCACAGCTTCTCCTTCTCTGCGAGCGTCAGCTGCTCGAAGCCATGGAGACCGCCGGCGAGTTCCTCCATCGTGCCGAAGCGCGCACGAAACTTGGCATTGGTGCGGCGCAGCGCGGATTCGGGATCAATGCGCAGATGGCGCGCCAGGTTCACGACCGTAAACAGCAGATCGCCCATCTCCGCCTCAGCGGCGATGTGGTCACCCTCCGCGAGCTCGGCCTGCAGCTCCGCCGTTTCCTCCTCAAGCTTTTCGAACAGGCCCCGCGCGTCAGGCCAATCGAAGCCGGCCCTGGCTGCCTTGGAGCCGAGCCTGGAAGCCTCCAACATCGCGGGCATGGAGCGCGGGATACTGGCCATCATGGAATCTTCTGGCGGCGCTGCTTTCTTCTCCTCACGCTTGATCTGCTCCCACTCCCGCAGCACCGCATCGCTGTCCGGGGCAACCCTGTCGCCAAAGACGTGTGGGTGCCGGCGGATGAGTTTGGCCCGCAATGTTTCTGCCACACCGAGAAGATTGAAGTGGCCCGCTTCTTCGGCCATCTGCGCGTAAAAAAGCAGCTGCAGCAGGAAATCCCCGAGTTCGTCGCGCAACTCCGGCCAGGCGCGCGCTCGATCGCGTCGAAGACCTCGTAGGTCTCCTCCAGCGTATGGCGTTTGATGCTGTCGAAGGTCTGTTCACGATCCCACGGGCAGCCATCCGGGCCGCGCAGACGCGCCATGATGGCCGCGACTTCGGCAATGGCGGCTCCTGCCGCGCTTTGCACTGTCGGGACTGAAGTATCGTTGCGATCCGGCATAACCCATGCTATCGCGCGCACCGGATGCACACGAGTGATGGCCCGCGCATCGGCGGGGCGTGTGCAACGTCTAATCTGGTGGTTGGGCAGGTGGTTCGGCCCGCACGATTGCCATGGATCTGAACGACAAAATTCGCACCTTGCCGACCGGCCCCGGTTGCTATCTCTACAAGAACGCCGAGGGTGTGGTGATCTACGTCGGCAAGGCCAAGAACCTGCGCTCGCGGGTGCGATCGTATTTCCTCGCCGCCAACCAGGCCCATGCGAAGACGGGTTCGCTGATGCGCGAGGCGGTGGACCTTGAGTACATCCTTGTGGCCAATGAGCACGAGGCGCTGGCGCTGGAAAACAACCTGATCAAGCAGCGCAAGCCGCGTTTCAATATCCTGCTGCGCGACGACAAGACCTATCCCTACATCAAGCTGACGCTGGGCGACAAGCATCCCAAGGTCTTCGTCACCCGGCGCTTGCGCAAGGATGGCGGAGCGTACTTCGGACCTTATTTTCCGGGCAATCTTGCGCATCGCCTGGCGGATGTGGTGCGCAAGAGTTTTCTGATGCCCAGCTGCAAGGTGGACCTCAACCGGTACCATCCACGCGCCTGCCTGCAGTACTACATCAAGCGCTGCCTGGGTCCCTGCGTGGACGGCAACGTCTCCGTGGAGGAGTATCGGGCGGTGGTGCGCGATGCTCAGCTGTTTCTCGATGGCAAGACCGCCGAACTCGAAGATCGGCTGATGCGCCGCATGGAGGCGGCAGCGGAGAACATGCAGTTCGAATTGGCCGCACGCCTGCGCGACCAGATCGGCACCGTGCACCAGGCCGGCGAACGGCAGCGCATGGACACCACCGACACCGACGATGCCGACGTCTTCGGCTTCCATTTCGAAAACGACATGCTGGCGGTCAACCTCTTCCACATGCGCGGCGGCAAGATCGTGGATCGGCGTGACCTCTTCTGGGAGGATCTCCCCGACTTCGCCGACGTTGTCACCACATCTCCCGTGGAAGCCGAGGAGGACGCTACGGATCTTGAGGCCGAGACCAGGCTCGAGCCGAATCCTGTGTATACCGCGCCAGGCATCGTGGCCGATTCCGAAGAGTCGGAGCAGCACTCGGTGCTGACGTCGCCCTTCGAGGCAGGCGATCCCGAGCTGGCAATCGATCCGGACTGTGCGGAGACGAAGCTTACTGCGAAGCCCTGCTTCTCCCCGGCGGCTTTCTTCTCCGCGCTGCTGAAGCAGCTCTACCTGGATCAGAATTACGTTCCGAAGCACATTTATGTGCCGGTGGATTTTCCTGATCGCGCCGTTCTTGCCGATCTTCTTCGCGAACGCAGCGGGCACAAGATCGAGATTGCCGCCCCGCAACGCGGCGACAAGAGGTCACTCGTGGACCTTGTCTGCACCAACGCCAAGCAGAGTTACGACCAGCGTTTTCGCGTGCTGCAACCCACCGCAAAAGCAATGGCCGAGGCACTGGGAGACGTCCTGAATCTGCCGGAGGCGCCGGAGCGAATCGAGTGCTTTGACATCTCCCATATCCAGGGCGCGGAGACCGTGGCGTCCATGGTTGTGTGGGAAAAGGGCGCGATGAAGAAGGCCGACTATCGCAAGTTCCAGGTGAAAACTGTAACGGGTGTGGATGATTTTGCCTCGATGGCGGAGATCGTCACCCGGCGCTACAGCAAGTTCGCCCATGGCGCCCAACCCGCGGGCAAAGACGCCGTGATGCCCTCGCTGGTGTTGATCGATGGCGGCCTGGGCCAGCTTCACGCTGCAGCGGCGGCTCTCGAGGAGCTCGGTATTACGGCGCAGCCGCTGGCGTCGATTGCCAAGCGCGAGGAGATCATCTACCTGCACGGCCAGGAGGACGATCCCATTGTGCTGGATCGCCGGTCTCCGGTGCTGCACGTGATTCAGAAGATTCGCGATGAGAGCCACCGCTTCGCCATCGGCTACCACCGCAAGCGCCGCGAGATGCGCGACCGTGTGAGTGAGCTGGATGAGATCGCCGGCGTCGGCCCGCGGACAAGGCAGCGGCTGCTGGAGCACTTCGGCAGCGTGCGGGCCTTGAAGCAGGCGGCGGAGAAGAATCCTGATGCCTTGCGCGCCGTTGTGAATGCGGCAACGGCGGAGAAGATCCGTAGTTTCTTTCTCGGGCTGGGTAGCCCGGCAGAGCAAAAAGCAGATCCCTCCGCCTTGCTGCGGGATGACAATCGTCAGGGGGATGGATTGGGTTCTGATGTGGAATTAGAGACGGAGCTTGCGTCCCCCTTCAACGTACTTCCCTGAGTTCGCCGCAGAATTGTAACGCCGTGCGTCTTACAGTGGGGAGCTAGGCGCGTACCTGCCGATTTCCCACATGCCCTTTAGGAGTGCCCCGCTCGTGCGTTTTTATTCCCGCTTAGCCCTGCTGACAATGCCCTTCCTGCTGGTCGCGCCGCTACCACCTGCTCAAGCCACCCACGCGACAACGTCGGAAATCAAGAACGACGCCAACGTGACGCGCGCCACGCTGAAGAACGGCATGCGCGTCGTCATTGTGCGTGATGCGCTCGCCCCCGTCGTCACCGTGGAAACCAACTTCATGGTCGGTGGCAACGAGACGCCGCAGGGCTTTCCGGGCATGGCGCATGCCGAGGAACACATGGCTTTCCGCGGCTGCACGGGCATGAGTGCGGACCAGACCGCGGCCATTTACGCGCAGCTGGGCGGCAACAATAATGCCGACACGCAGCAGAACATCACGCAGTTTTACGCCACAGTGCCGGCGGCTGACATGGGCGTCGCCCTGCAGGCCCAGGCTGCCTGCCTGCGCGGCGCAGACAATACGGATGCGGAGTGGAACCAGGAGCGCGGCGCGATCGAGCAGGAGGTGGCGCGGGATCTCTCTAACCCCACCTATAAGTTTCTGGACCGTCTGAACGGCGACATGTTCGCGGGAACGCCGTACGCGCATGATCCGCTGGGCACCAAGGCCTCGTTCGATGCTACAACGGCGAAGATGCTTGGGGACTTCTACAAGCAGTGGTACACGCCTGCGAACGCGATCCTGGTGATCGCCGGGGACGTGGAGCCGAAGGCCGCCCTGGCGCAGATCACAGAGCTCTTCGAGCCGATTCCGAGCCATCCTCTGCCAGCGCATCCGCAGGTGAACCTGCAGCCGGTGAAGTCGGAGACGTTCACGCTGGACAGCAATCTTCCTTACATTCTGGGCTTCATCGCCTATCGCATGCCGGGCACCGATTCGCCTGACTATGCGGCTTCACAGATCCTCTCGGACGTGCTTGGTTCGCAGCGTGCCGACCTCTACGCCCTCGTGCCGCAGGGGAAGGCATTGGCCGCCCAGTTCGCCGTCTCGGAGAGCTATCCCAAGGCCAGTGTGGGGTTCGGTATCGTGGCCCTGCCCGCGGGCGGCAATGTGACACCGGTGATCGACGAGATGCGCGGCATCCTCACGAAGTATGCGCAGAACGGCGTGCCGCAGGAACTCGTAGACGCCTCCAAGCGTAGCGAAATTGCGCAGGCGGAGTTCCAGCGCAATTCCATTCCCGGGCTTGCCAGCGAGTGGTCCTCAGCGCTTGCAGCGGAGGGCCGAAACTCGCCCGAGGAAGATGTTGAAGCGATCCGCAAGGTGACGGTTGCCGATGTGAATCGTGTAGCCAAGCAATACCTCCTCGGGGCCAACAGCATCACGGCGACGCTGAAGCCCGCGCCGTCTGGTCAGGCCGTGGCTTCGAGCGGCTTCGGAGGTGCGGAGAAGGTCACCAGTGCGCCAACCAAGCCGGTGTTGCTGCCGACCTGGGCTGCAACGCAGCTGGATCAGCTGAAGCCGCCGAAGGAGTACATCAAACCCTCCGATGTGACCCTGGCGAATGGCATTCGCCTGATCGTGCGCACAGACAAGACCAGCCCCACCATTACGCTGATCGGCGCTATCAAGCATGAAGCCGATTTGCAGACGCCGCCGGGCCAGGAGGGTGTCGCCGATGTGCTGAACGAGCTCTACTCGTACGGCTCGCAGACGCTGGATCGTCTTGCGTTCCAGAAGGCGCTGGACGACATCGCCGCAAACGAGAGCGCGGGCGATCGCTTCTCTCTGACGATGCTGAAGGATAACTTCTCGCGCGGTGTGCAGTTACTCGCCGACAACGAACTGCACCCGGCACTGCCCGAAGAGGCCTTCAAGATCACGCAGGGTCAGACGGCGCAGTTCGTTGCCGGCAACATGACCAGCCCGGGCTACCGCAGCACGCGCGCCATGTCACAGGCGCTGCTGCCGATGGGTGACCCCGTGCTGCGCGAACCCACGCCCGGCACGGTCAGCAAACTCTCGCTCGCTGATGTGAAGCAGTATTACGCGAAGACCGTCCGCCCGGATCTCGCGACGATTGTGGTGATTGGAGACATCACGCCCGATGAGGCGCGCAGCACGGTGGAGAAGTGGTTCAGCGCTTGGAAGGCCGAAGGCGAAAAGCCTGAAACAACTTTGCCGGCAGTGCCGCCTAACAAGCCCGCGGCGCAGTCCATACCAGATCCCCAGCAGGTCCAGGACTCTGTCGTCCTCGCGGAGGAGTTACAGGTCAACCGGTTCAGCCCGGATTACTATCCGCTGCAGCTTGGCACCCACGTGCTAGGCGGCGGTTTTTATGCGACGCGGCTCTACCATGATCTTCGCCAGACCTCCGGCCTCGTCTACAGCGTTGATGTTGGCCTGAACGCAAGCAAGACGCGCGCAACCTACTCGGTGGACTACGGGTGCGATCCAGCCAACGTATCGAAGGCTCGCGCCATGGTGGAGCGTGACCTGAACCAGATGCGTACCGAAGAAGTCTCGGCGGGCGAGTTGCACCAGGCCAAGGCTTTGCTGTTGCGGCAGATTCCCCTGGGTGAGTCGAGCGAAGAGGCAGTCGCCGGTGGCATGCTGGCCCGTGCGCAGCTTGGGCTGCCGCTGGATGAGCCGCTCCATGCGGCGCAACGCTATGTGGAACTGAATGCGGCGGACGTGAAGGCTGCGTTTGCGCGGCAGATCAGCACGGAAAACCTGGTCCAGGTGGTGCGTGGTCCCGCGCCCAAATAGGTACATTGAGGGCGGGGAGGGATTGCGGCTTCTGCGACAACCTGAGAGGATGTCGCATGAATCGCCGCAACTTCACCCTCGCCGCTCTGTCGTCCGCGACGCTTCTGAGTGGTTGTAAGTCTGAGTCGAAGCCCGCGCGCGACGCCACGCTGTTCCATAACCGCGAGGTACGTGCGGCCATGCAGGAGCTGGAGCAGGCCACAAATGCGGTGGAGATGCGCATGGGGCAATTCAACGCGGAGAACTGGCAGGACGCGCTGGCCAACCTGCAGACCTCGGCAATCCGCTTGCGTAACGTTGTCGACGACTTACGGCGATCGTTGGGCTATGCCGAGCCATCGGATTCACACAGCTGAACAACGCTTGTGGGAGAGAGGTAGCGCCAACACGCAGGCCACGTGCCTGGCGGCTCTTCAGCGCCTCCAGTGCACGCAGGTAGATCGTTGCATCCAACGATCTACCGATGTACCTGGAGACTTAGCCAATATGTTTGAGAGCACCGAGAAGAGCGCAGATCCATTGGCACGTCTGGCAGAGCAGCAGACGTGGATCACACCCGAAGCAGAGATGGCGGCGCAGAAGGCGATCCGCTCCGTACTTGGCGGCAAAGGGGAAGAGGGTAGCAAGTTCCGTGAGCTGCTGCATGGTTCGTTTCTGCATGAGCCGCTGCACTCTGTGATCACGGACGTCCCGTTGGGCTCTTGGACCGCCACGGTGACCTTTGACCTTCTGGCAGCCATCAGCGGAAGCAAGAAGCTGGATTTCGCCGCGGACGCGACGGTGATCCTGGGTCTGCTCGGCGCAGCGGGCGCTTCGGTTACAGGCTTGAATGACTGGGCCGAGGTCAAGCGAGAGGCGCCACGCAAGATCGGGGCGGTGCACGCCCTGCTCAATGTGGCGGCCACTGCACTGTTCGGCGCCTCACTCTTTGAGCGCCGGAAGCGTGGGTCTCGAGTAGCGGCCCGGCTCTGGGCAATCGCTGGCTTGGCGGTTGTCTCGGTCTCCAGCCACCTGGGCGGCAACATGATTTATGAGCATGGCATAGGCGTGGAACGCGGCAAGCGCTGGCAGGACTAGCAACGGGATCAGACCCGGCTGACGAGAACCCGCCGGGTGACCTCCATCGACATGCTGTAGGCGACGTGCGAAGCCCAGTGAAGAAAATGTTCCGCGGGCTTCGTATCACCAGGTTGCGATGCAAGGTCCAGCAAAGGCAAAGCGGCTTCATCGGTCGCGAGAAACAAGACACTGCCAAAAACGGTACCAAGGCCGGCTCCGACCATCGGGAAGACTTCCGCGGTGGCACCGTACGCCGCTCCCATGAGCGTGCCGAAGCCGTAATGTAGCCAGCGTCCGGCCGCCTGCTTTTCCTGGCGGCTGAGTGTATGGCCAAACTGCCGTGCAGCCCGCCTCGCGGCCGTTTCAGTGGTGTTTTCCTCGCTCGCGTCCGGGGCATGCGGCCCCTGATTCAGTTCATCGGCCGTTTCGGCATTGCGAGCTACCGCCTCCTGGAATCCCGCCATGACCACACAGCCCAGCAGGCCCGCGAGAGCTCCAACAAAGACGCCGCGTGTAAGTGATTGCTTCCGTTGCAAGGGTCACCTCTTCACAGCGGTGTGATGCGTGAAGCGCGTGAGGACCCACGGCCGGGTGACGCGTGCGTTTCGGCTGGGTGAAAGCGTGGCGAGTCGGGAGGGCGATGCGGCGTCCGTGACCCTGTGAGAAGATTTCCTTATGAGTGATCAACCCGTAAAACCAGGTGTGACCAGAACGACAGGGCTGAGTCCCGCTCAACAGAAATTGCAGGCCATGCGTGAGAAGGCGGCCCATGCGAAGACAGGCGCGAAGCCCGTCGCGGGGGCCTCCGCGGCTTCTTTCAAAGCGAAGAACTCGTTCGCCGGGAAAAAGACGGCCTTCCAGCGCAAGGCTACCTAGCCCAGGCTGAGAGCTGAAGCAACGCGTACAGCAGTGAGACCGTCGCGTGTGTTGCCTGATGGCGATGCCGGCGCGGTCGTACACCGGTGTATCCCTACGGAAGCTGGACCGAGGCGCTGCCCGCTGTTTCCGTTTTCAAACGCTTGAGGTTGGCGAGAGATAGCAGCCTAAGGCGATCTGTGCCTGAGAGCCCATTCAGGAACTCGGAAGCGGGTTGCTGCTGGGCACGTGGCTGGGCACCTTTGCTCCCTGGGCGGATCACACCCGGATTACACATGCCTCGGCATCCTGGTATCTGCAACCGTTCTTCTCGATCGTGGTCGTGCAGACTTTCTTTCTCGGCTCTGCATATTTCACCGTGGCCGCGCTATCCCGCCGCATCTTTATCGTGTACCTGCAGAGCGTGACCTTGTTCATGCTTTACATTGTGGGTCTCACCATATTTCAGTCCACACGGTCCCTGGAGCGCTTCTGGTCGACTATCTTCGATCCCGTCGGCATCCTCGGCTTCAACAACATCACGCGCTACTGGACCGTCGCGGAAAAGAACTCGCTCCTGATCTCCTGGACCGGCCCGTTCCTGTATAACCGCCTCCTTTGGTTGGGTGTAGGCCTGGCGGCGCTGGCTCTCGTGTGGGCGCTCTTTCCCATGTCCGTGGAGGCGCTGACGGCCAGTGCGCAAGGCCGTCGCGCAGCCAGGGCGGCTCAGCAGGAAGTGGTCGCCGTGAGCCCCTTGCGCTCCCTTGTCACGCGCCGCCTGCCGCCCGTTCACCAGATCTTCAATCGCAGAACATCCTGGGCGCAGTTCAGTTCGCTTACGCGCATTCGCGTGTCCAACATACTTCACGAGGTTCCCTTCTGGGGCATCCTGGTCCTCAACGCCGGTCTCGCCCTCTCGAATGGCTACTTCGCCGGTCACCTCGGCGACTCTCGCGTGTACCCCGTTACGTATCTCATGCTGGGTGCGGTGGAGGGGGACTCCTCACTCTTCTGCTATATCGTCGTTGCACTCTATGCCGCTGAACTGGTTTGGCGGGAACGCGACACCAACTTCAGCGGCATACATGATGCGCTTCCACTCCGGGAGACCGCTGACTGGTTTTCCAAGCTTGGCGCTCTCGCGTTCGTCAGCCTCATGGTTCTGCTGGTCAGCATGCTCTGCGGCCTCCTTATGCAGACCTTCCTGGGATTCCACCATTACGATCTGCTTCAGTACTTCCAGGAGCTCTTTCT